>ERZ1066127.23-NODE-23-length-117000-cov-14.744529_pt1 | contig 117000 bp, 80 predicted proteins | sample MGYA00382774_ERZ1066127 | MGnify/ENA primary metagenome ERZ1066127 (study PRJEB33369, sample SAMEA5778357) | biofilm metagenome | biome: Industrial cooling water; feature: Water cooling tower basin; material: Biofilm | place: United Arab Emirates | collected...
GGGATTCTTGAACTTTCAAAGAACTTTCTTCAACTAAATGTGTACGGTGATGAAAGGAAGTGAGATTGTACGGTCAAGAGAAAAAAGAATTGAAGAGCCGAGAGCATAATGCCAGCAGTATTATTTTCAATACCCCTCAAAAAAAAATGTAAAAAATTACAATGTAACGGAAAAACGTTACTCATGTCACTGTTTTTGCCTTTGGTATTGTTGTATCTTTGCAGTACAAATATTTTTGTATAACCGCCTTTCCTCTCAGGGCATTTAAGGCAACTGCTATGATTAACGAAGTACAGGGAGCAAACTCACAGCGTGCGGGTTTGGAGGACGTGCAGCAGCAAAACTTTATTGCTTCAGCGTTTAACGCAACGATAGGTGCTAACAAATATGTGAAAAATGTTGCGAGTGGAGTAACTTCAACAGCAACAACAGTAACCTCATTCGCTGCTAAACTCACCTTGTTGGACAGACTGAAAAATTTTCAAATTCGTACTCAGATTCTCTTGGGGGCAGGAATTGCACTGTTATTTTTAGTTTTTGTAACGACGATTACATTTTTGAGTGTAGGAGATTTAGTGAATACATCTGAAGAAATCGAACAAAACAGCGCTATTATTGCAGAGTCACAACAGTTAAGGAATATTTTGAGTGAAATGGACTTGGCAATTACACAATATGCGTTAATCGGTGCAAGTGCGATGTTAGAGCAATATGCTGCTAATTCTATTAAATTTGATTCAACTGCATCAAAATTGATTTCGCTCAGCGCAGGAAATACTATGCAACGCGAAAGATTAGCCTTATTACAACAGCGAAAACAAGAATGGGTGAGGCTTCACGCTGAACCCATTGTCAGCATGCGTAAACTCGTTACTATGAATGTCAAGACAATGGATGAGTTTTCGACATTTGTCGGGCAGCTGGAAAAAGAAAATATGCAGCAAATGAACCTACTTTCTTCAGAATTTGTAGCCTTGGAAGAGCAAGGGAATAGAAACCGCATTCATTCTGCAAAAATTGTTGCTTTGGCAACAAAAAGCTCCACACTCACATTTACAATTATTGCTTTAGGCGCCGCATTATTTGTACTAATTGTAGTTTCGCGGAATATTGCTGAGCCCATGCGAGAATTAGCAAAGGCAGCAGTTGAAGTCGTCAAAGGGAATCGTGATATTAGTGTGGATATTCACACAAAAAATGAATTAGGTGTTTTGGCAAGAAACTTTAATATGATGGTTGCCAGCATTAGCCATGGTATAGAGCAGGTTCAGCAGGAAAAAGCAAGTGTAGAGCAAAAAGTGCGAGATGCGGTAAGAGAAGTAGAAGAGCAGCGTGAGTATCTTTCCGATAGTGTTGACACAATGCTTAAATCAATGCATGATTTTGCAAGTGGCGATTTAACAATACAACTACCTGTTCAAAAAGATGATGCCATTGGACATCTCTATAAAGGTTTTAACCAATCCGTTGAAAATATTCGGCAGATGTTGCTACAAGTCAATCAAGCAGTACAATCAACAGCAGCCTCAGCAAGCCAAATTAGTGCTGCCACAGAAGAACTTTCTGCCAGCGCGAACGAACAAAAGAACCAAACAAGACAAGTAGCAGGGCAAGTAGCAATTGTGGCAAATGCAACAGCAGACAGTGCAGCCTCAGCAAAAACAGCAAGAGAAATTACCGATTCGAGCGGTGATGTTGCCGAAGAAGGAAGTACAATTGTTATGCAAACGGTACAAAAAATTGAACGTATTGCCGATGTCGTCCAATCATCGGCGCAAACTGTTGAGCAACTTGGTCGCTCTAGCGAAGAAATTGGAGAGATTCTTGCTGTGATTAACAAAATTGCTGACCAGACAAATTTACTTGCCCTCAATGCTGCTATTGAAGCGGCACGGGCAGGTGAGCATGGGCGTGGATTTGCTGTCGTCGCTGATGAAGTGCGCTTGCTGGCTGAGGGGACGGCAAAAGCTACGAAACAAATCTCTGCAATTATTCATCGAATCCAAGCGGAGACAAATAATGCAGTGAGAACAATTCACGCTGGAAAGCAAGAGGTAGAGAATGGCATTGAATATGCACAACGAGCTAATAAAGCATTAAAAGATATTGTTGCCTCATCGAAACAGGTATCCGTTGTGGTGCAGAATATTGTTGAAGCATCGGAAGAACAAGCAAATACAAGTCTTCAAACTGCCGATCGTATTCAACAAATGCTATTTGCCACAAGCGAGGCTACTCATGGAATTGAACAAATAGCACAGTCCGCGACAAATTTGAATACTTTAACGCAGGATTTACGTTCGTTGGTCAGTCGCTTTACTTTAACAAATCAAACTTCCTTAACAACAAAAGTGCTTCATGTTCATCATATTAACCACAGTGCTGGTAGTGAATTAGACAACGATAATTACGGAAGGAATCGGATGTTTTCACTACATCAATAAGGAAGAATTTTTACGATTTTATCCATCCATCAAAAAGAGTAATAATTCGGTTCCCATATTCTGCATTACTTTCAGAGTGTGTTACTTGGACAATCGTCGTTCCTTCTTTGTTGAGTTGAGTAAATAAATCCATTATTTCTCGACCTTGCGAAGAATTCAAATTGCCCGTGGGTTCGTCAGCGAAAATTACTTTGGGGCGAGCAATTACAGCTCGTGCAATACCCACTAATTGCTGCTGTCCACCGGAAAGTTGATGAGGAAACAGGTCTTTTTTAGCAACAATGTTAAATCGGTCAAGAATATCAGCTACCATGCTTTTTCGCTCGTCTTTTTTTACATTTTGATAGAGCAATGGCGTTTCAATATTTTCATATACAGTCAGTTCATCAATAAGGTGATAGCTTTGAAAAACAAAACCGATACTTCCTTTGTGTAATTCGCTGCGTTGTTTTTCCGATAATTGATGAACCGGTTTTTCCATAAAAAAATACTTGCCTTCATTTGCTTCATCTAACATTCCTAAAATGTGAAGAAGCGTAGATTTACCGGAACCTGAAGGACCCATAATGGAAACAAATTCTCCTTGCTTGATGTCGAGGGTGAGATTACGCAGTACAAACGTCTTGATTGAACCGGAGGCGTAGTATTTGGTAAGATTGTGTAAGGAAATCATAATTGTCATATAAGAATGAGAAAGCAAGTTTTTATGCTGCTTTTGCAGTGTTTTTAAAGTTTTCCGTTACAACCTGACCATCGAATAAATGAATAGTTCGGCTTGCATACTCGGCAAATTCAGGGGTGTGAGTAACCATAACAATTGTTGAGCCGGACTTATTCAATTCAGTCAAAAGGTGCATGACTTCCTGACCATTTTTCGAGTCTAAGTTGCCTGTCGGTTCATCAGCGAAAATAACAAGAGGTTTCCCGACAATTGCACGTGAAACAGCCACACGCTGTTGCTGTCCACCGGAAAGCTGTTGCGGGAAGTGATTGCGACGATGCATCATTTGCATTTGTTCTAAAACTTCCTCTACGCGCTTTTTACGGTAAGAAGCATCAAAACCGAGATACAGAAGAGGTAATTCAACATTTTCATATACCGTTAATTCGTCAATCAAATTGAAACTTTGGAATACAAATCCAATGCTTTTTTTGCGTAAATCAGCACGTTGACGCTCATTATATTGTGCTACTTCATGCTCGTAGAAATGATATTCACCAGAGTCGGGATTGTCCAACATTCCGAGAATATTCAACAATGTTGATTTGCCACAACCTGAAGGACCCATAATTGCAACAAATTCTCCATTAGTAATATCCATTGTTACGCCACTGAGAGCTGTCGTCTCTACTTCATCGGTGCGGTAGTATTTTTGAATGTTTTTTAACGAAATCATAACTGTTTCCTTTATAAAATGTGAACGTAAAGAATTTTCAAACGATGAGAATACGGAAAAACAACACGGAATTACTCTTGTCGCAAAGTTTCAACAGGTAAGCGCTGCGAAGCCCGCCAAGACTGAAGAGTAATAGTCAACGCTGCAAAAAACAATGCCGCCATACCTGCAGAAAGAAACATTCCCGCACGTAGAGAAACATGATAAGCAAAATCTTGAAGCCACAAATTCATTGCATACCAAGCACAAGGAGCAGCGATGACCGCTGAGATTGCTACAAGTTGTAAAAAGTCTTTTGCGAGCAATTGAATAATCGAAAAATTTGATGCTCCAAGTACTTTGCGGATGCCTATTTCTTTTGTACGCATTTCCACGGAATAAGCTACTAAACCAAATAATCCTAAGCATGCAATAACAATAGCAACGCCGGTAAAAATGGCAAAAATTTCACCTATGCGCGTATCGTCTTCATATTGTTTTTGAAAAATGTCATTTGCAAACTTTGCTGAATACTGATTATTCGGAAAAAACTTTTTGTATAATTGCTCTATTACACGAAGATACACGCCGAGATTATCCGTCCGAATGTTAACTGCAAAGTACGATGTTGCATGGCTTGGAAAGATAATCATCGGATCAATGGTGTTTTTAAGGGAGGTATGATGATAGTTTGCCAAAACACCGCAAACTTGAAATCGTTGTCCTTTCTCATTAGGATTTCCCCATTCAATATATTGACCGACAGCTTCCTGATTTGATGGAAAGCCAAGTTGCCGAGCTGCTGCTTCATTAATGACCACATTCCGAAACTTGAAATTGCCGAGATTATCTTCCTGTACAAAAGGTTTTCCAGCGGCAAAAGTCATCCCGAAGGTTTGGAAATAATTTGCATCGCATATCAGAACAGAATAGTTCTTTTCAGCATCTTCTTTTAAGCCATTGGGACGTTGAAGATTTGCTGTACGATAATTATACCCGTTACCCGGGATTGCCTGCGTTCCGGCGACGTTTTTTACAAATGGTAATTGTGCGAGGGCTTGTTTGTAGGCAAAGGCTCTGCTGGCGAGGTCGTTCCCTCCGGAAGCTTCATCATCAAGTAATACAGCACCTTCAACAATCAAAACTTGGTCAAGATTCATGCCAAGGTCTTTGGTTCGCATAAAACGCAATTGTTCATAAACGACAATCGTTCCAACAATAAACGCAATGGATATCGTGAATTGGACAATAACGAGGCTTTGTCGAACGGTATTTCCTGCTTTGGAGCGAGAAAAATTGCCTTTCAAAACGATAATCGGATTGACACCGGCTAATACCAATGCAACATACGCACCGGCAAACACAGTTCCGAAGATAAGAGCAAGCCATGACCATAGTCCCAATCCAGAGCGGAAGACGTATCGTAAGCCTAATTCCACTCCCAATAACGCATTGTACTGTTGTTGTAATAGCTCAACAAGCGAGAGTGCCAAAATGATTGATACAATAGTCAAGAGCAAGCATTCAAGAAAATATGGTAGTGCCAGTTGAAGTTTACTTGCACCAATAGTCTTGCGTACACCGATTTCTTTTGCACGGGTTAAACCAAAGGCTGTAGAGAGATTGATGTAATTTATCATTGCCAAAAGTAACACAAAAGCAGCGACAGAGCCGGATATAGTCACAAACTTTAACATCCCTTGATTCGGTAAAGGATCGTTAAATCCTGCTCCGGTGTGTATTTGTGAAATAGGTTGTAAATGCCATGAAATGTTCTTGTTACCACCGATTTGCTTATGCAAATCATTCAAAACTTTGGTGATGCTTGCACTTTGAACGTTCTCTTTAAGACAAACAAATCCATCCAAAAAAGTTGAAGTATTCTCACGGGTAAGTTCTGCCCATGAATTGCCGCCAAGGTTTGCTTTATTCCTCAATGTTTGCAATGACAATAGCATCATACCTTGAAATTGTGTTTCCTGCGGAAAGTCTTGTAAAACACCGGTTACAGAATATTCGGCGATGCCAAATTGATTTGTAATGGTGAGGCGCTTACCCAATGCTTTGGTAAAATCGTCTCCGCAAGCAAAATATTTTTGTGCTGTCGAAGCGGTAATAACAGCAGTATTGGGTTTATCGAGTGCCGCTTGACCACATAGAAAAGAAAAACTAAAGGTGGTAAAAAATTCATTATTGCTGTAAGCAAGACCATCTTCTTGATGCAAGACTGTCGGAGAAGTATTTCCTTGAGATTTGTATTGTACTGTACCAGAAGCATTGCGATTGAGTGCAACAACAGCTTCAATATCAGAAGAAAATTCTTGTAACCACAGGACAATCGGCGGGACATTATTCCAAGTACCTTGTGGAGTTGTGGCTACGATACGAAATATCCTATTTGATTTTTGATGAAAGTTGTCAAAAGAAGAATGGAAACTTGCATATTCCATTAACAAAAAAAATACTGTCATGCCCAAGACCAAACCAAGTATATTGATTGCGGTGATATAACGCCGACGAAGTAGGGCGCGAAAAGCGATTTTGAGCGATGATGTGAACATAGTATTCCTTTAGGACGATAAATGTAGTCTCTCCAATAAAATATCTAGCTGATTGCAATAAAAAGAAACAGTAATTCCGTGCCAAATCTGAAAAATAAGGTAGAATCAAGGTTTGCAGAGCTTTAGAAGGAATTTGTCGAAGAGGAATTGTTCGTACATGAACATCAAGTGTTCATTTTCGGACGAACATGGAATGGTCAACAGATTGAATATCTTAGGCATCTGTGTCGTAGAACAGAAAAGTTGTCCGTAGTGTTTAGAGCAATAGCAGGCGATAAAAAAATAAAAAAAAGCCCACATTGTGTGTGGGCTTGGAATGTGAAATTTCGATATGTTTACTTAATCACAAGTTTTTCTACGTCGCCAAATGTGTCGTAACTTGAGGTTACAACTTTTTCGCCAAGTTGTAAACCTTCGATAACTTCAAAGGCGTTAGGATTTTGCCGCCCTAAACGTATTTGCCGCTTAATTGCTTGTTTTCCCGTGGCATCAATGACAAACACCCATTGTCCACCGGTTTTTTGATAAAAACCGCCTCGTGTCAGCAGCGTAGCTTGTTCCTCGCTTCCTAGTTCAAGGCGAATTTGAAGTGATTGTCCGCGCTTCACGCCGTCGGGAATATTACCTTCAAAATACATATCTACTTCAAACCGTCCATTTTTTACTTCAGAGTAAATTTTCCGAATAATGAGGCGATAGCTTTTTCCGGCAATTTCACATTGACCACTTTGACCGATGTTAATGCGAGCAAGATAGAACTCATCTACCGGAACGCGGACTTTGTAAGCATCAATCACGTCAATTTGTCCCAGCCTTTGACCACCGATCTTCGCTTCCCCGATTTCACAATTCAGAGAAGTTAATTGTCCGGTGATAGGCGAACGAATAAGCATATTGTCGAGGTTTTGCTTTACGACCGTGAAATTTGATTGAAGTCGTTCTGTGGAGCGCTCCAATTGCTTCACTTGCCCCAGTCGCACAACAGAATCATTCCGCGAGCTTTCGTGCGTCAATGTGAGGCGTTTGCGCAAAAACTCGTAATTGTCGCGGGAGCGCTCAAACTCTTCTTTGGAAATAAGTTGCTTTTGAATCAAATGCTCGTTTTGCTCAAAAACTCGCTTTGCATTTGCGACTTGATTCTCAAGGTCAATGAGTTGGTTTTTCAAGGCAAGGCGCGTTTGTTCCATCGCTACGCGGCTGTTTTGTAGATTGTTCATTTGGTCGAGCATCTGCGCTTCTCTATTTACAGCATCCAATACCATGGTAGAATTTTTGAGCAAAACAATCGGGTCGCCTTCTTTCAGCATTGCTCCAGCTTCGGCAAAGATTTTTTCAACGCGACCACCTTCGATAGCATCAAGATAAATAGTGCGTTGGGGCTGAACGGTTCCAGTGACGGGAATAAATTCTTGAAAAAATCCTCGCTCAACAGTTGAAATCGTGATTTTGTCACGTTCGACATTAAGGGTGCTGCGCGTGTCGCCCAAAACGACATTATACAGTACAAAACCTGTAAAGAGGACACCGGCTGAAAGAACAAGGATATTTCGCGTAGTCCAGCGCTTTTTTTGTATAGGTTTATCCATGATGACGTTCAATCAAAAAGTTGTATTCGTGTAAGGGTCATTTATAAAATCCGAGTAATCATGGAAAGAAATAAAAGAACTGTGCCAAAGTTTTTTTACTAGTATTGATGCGGCTTTCTGGTTATTTTCGTACTTATGGTGTACAAATACGAACAATAAGTGTTCGTTTTTGAACATTACGGATATTGACTGTTCAAGCCTGCTTTTCACGTGCGAATATATCAACCGACAAGACCATAAGCTACGGGAAAAAACGTTGTTTCAATATTTCATTCAATACCATGCTCAAAGTAACTTCCAGTCAAGCTGCTGAAATTCAGCCTCCTTTAGAATTGCCCTATTTTCTGGCATCGGTCAAAGCCGGCTTTCCTACGCCTGCTGATGATCATTTTGAACAAAAATTAGATTTGAATGCACATCTTATCAAACATCCTTCTGCCACATTTTTTGTTCGTGTAGAAGGCGATGCTATGCGGGATGCGGGAATTTGGTCGGGGGATACACTCGTCGTAGATAGAGCACTCACAGCAACCGATGGCAATGTCGTTATTGCTGCATTAGACGGTGATTTGTTGGTACGAAGATTGCGACGTGTAGGAAAGCGCACATTTCTTGAGCCGGAACCAAACGAAGGAGAAGCAATCGAAATCACGCAAGCGATGGACTTTGAAGTTTGGGGTGTGGTAACGTTTGTGATTCATGCTTTGCACACGCCGTAGTGAATGTGGCTATACAAGATTTTTAGAGGAGTTCCGAATGATTGCGATTGTTGATTGCAATAACTTTTTTGCTTCTTGTGAACGAGTTTTTAATCCCCGCTTGAATGGGAAACCTGTTGTTGTGTTATCGAATAACGACGGTTGCATTGTGGCGCGTTCTAATGAAGCAAAAGCGTTGGGAATCCCAATGGGAGCGCCCTATTTCCAGTGGAAGAGTGTTGTTTTGCAATATGGAGTGTATGTTTTTTCTTCCAATTTTGCGCTCTATGGCGATATGTCGCGTCGGGTGATGGATGTTGTGGGGAATTTTCTGCCGGAAGAATGTTTGCGGGTTTATAGTGTGGATGAAGCCTTTCTGAACCTTGATTGCGTGATTTCACCAAATTTGCCGCAGGAGGCTCGCCAAGAAAAAATTCTCGCCTTTGCGCACCACATTCGCCAAACGGTAAAACAGTGGACCGGAATTCCGGTAAGTATAGGTATTGCGCCTACAAAAACGCTCGCAAAAATTGCCAACCGCATTGCCAAAAAAACACCATCTGCAAATGGCGTATTTGCTTGTGCAAATGACCATGACATCAATGAAGCGCTTCGTGTAACCGGCATTGGTGATGTTTGGGGAGTAGGGCGGCGGTTAAGCGAGACCTACCGCGCACATAGTATCACTACTGCATTAGACCTCAAAAATGCTCCTGAAGAATGGGTTCGTAAGCGGGCAAGCATTCTTGGATGGCGCACGCAACAAGAGCTAAAGGGTATTCCGTGTGTGCGCTTGGAAAGTCTGCACGAACATCAGCAATCCATTCTTCATTCGCGTTCATTTCGACATCCAATAACGACGGTAGAGGTATTACAAGAAGCGGTTTCTACTTTTGCCGAAGCAGCGAGCGAGAAATTGCGCCGTTTAGCATTGGTCTGCGGTTGCGTGTCGGTATCGGTGAGGACGAATCGCTTCTCCAAGAATGATTATTATTCCAACGGAGGCGAAGCAATTCTGCCGTTTGTGACGGATTCCGCGATAGATATTGTCCGTGCTGCCTTGAAGATTGTAGAAAAGATTGCTCTGGAAGGGCATGAATACAAAAAAGCATCTGTTACGTTACTCGACCTTTCCAAACGCCAAACCGTTCAAACGGATTTATTCAGCCAAATAGATACTCAGCACGAAAACATCATGCAGGCAATGGACGCACTCAATAAGCGCTTTGGGCGAGACGCTGTGCATTTGGCAAGCGGTGGTGCACATTCAAAAACAAACAGCACGGGAAGCCGCTCATGGCAAGGCGCAAACGATATTCGTTCACAACGCTATACAACGCACTGGCGGGAATTGCGTGTCGTTGAGGCACGATGAGAAAACGTGCCATTAGCTGATTTCATAAGGATTGATGCCGAGTTCGCGGAGTTTAACGTTTCCATATCTTTGTCGTAGTTGGTGGTCACAAGAGAATTTGAAATCACGGTTTCCATAGTGTTCACTTGTGTTCGGTCAAAAGAACGTATTCTGAGAATTATACCATAATTCAAAGGGAAAATCAAGTGTGATATGACTATGAAGAAATGTATATTTGAGCGTGATTCAACCAATAATGAGAATTTCGGTTTTCTTACATTTTTTATGAAAATCCTCCACACCGCCGATTGGCATTTGGGTCGCCGACTGCACGGGCAAGAACTCACGCCCGAACACGATTTGATGCTGGACGAACTTATCGCCATTATCCGTGAACGCCGCATCAACGCTCTTGTTCATGCGGGTGATGTGTTTGATTCTGCTAACCCGCCGAACTATGCACTCCGGCAGTATTATTCCTTCCTTACTCGCGCCGTGCAAGCCGGTGGATGCAGCACGGTCATTATCACCGGTGGCAATCACGATTCGCCGTCTGCGCTCAATGCACCCAAGCATTTGCTGGAAACGATGAATATTCACGTCGTGGGTTGTGCGACGGAGAACATCAACGAGGAAATTATTCCCGTCAAAGATGCCAATGGTCAGACGCTTGGCTATTGCGCTGCCGTACCTTTTTTGCGGGATAAAGATTTGCGCTATTCTCAGCCGGGCGAAAGTGATGACGACCGTTCCAAGCGGCTTATTGAAGGCATTCGCAAGCATTATGAGTGTGCTGCTAATACTGCTCTGGAAACAATGAGCGCCGCCAAACACGAGCATTTACCGCTTTTTGCGACGGGGCATCTTTTTGCGCAAGGCGGCAAGACGGGCGATTTGGACAAAAAAGAGCAAATCCATGTTGGAAATTTAGGGCAAATCGGCGCAGATGCTTTTCCTGAAGCCTTTTCCTACGTTGCTTTGGGTCATCTGCACAGCCCGCAAATCGTTGGTAAACGATATACGGTGCGGTACTCAGGCTCACCCATTGCACTTGATTTCAGTGAGCGAGACGATGCAAAGGAAGTCGTCATTGTGGAATGGAAAGACAATCAAGCACCAACAATAGAGTCCCTGCCGCTTACAGCCCATCGCCGTCTGATGCGCTTTTCGGGAACATGGCGAGAAGTGGAATCAGCATTAAAAACCTACGACGCAAGCAAGAGTGCGCTTCCGGTCTTAGCCGAAATCCGTATTCAGCCGAACGCTGAAGGCGTGTTTGCAGGATTAAATCCCGATGAGCATTTTCGTACGCTAGCGACGAAGCTGCACGGCTCACAGATGCTTATTGTGCGCGTGGTGCAAGAACGACCCCGCGCTGACTCGGTCTTTGCTAGTGCAGACGAAGTACAACTGGAAGAACTCACGCACGAACTTGTATTTGAGGAACGCCTGAAGCGCGAAGGCTTGGAAGCCGCACAAACACGTGAACTCAAGCAAACCTATAAAGAATTACTAGCACTCTTCGGTGAGAAGGAGGAAACCGCATGAGAATTTGTTCTGTTCGCTTTGCGAACATCAACTCTTTGCGCGGTGAGCAATTCATCAATTTTGACGTTGCTCCGCTCGCCGAAAGCGGTTTATTCCTCATTACCGGCGAGACAGGTGCGGGAAAAACTACGATTTTAGACGCTATCACCGTAGCGCTCTACGGACGCGCCGCCCGATATGACAAATCCAAGCCCGAAAACCTGATGGCGCGGCACACGGGCGAATGTTTTGCCGAAGTAGAATTTGAAACCGCCGGAAAACGCTATCGAGCAAAGTGGTCGCAGCAACGCGCCCGCAAAAAGCCTGATGGAGAGTTGCAACCTGATAAAATGGAGTTGTCGGAATTACAAGAGGCTTTTGGTGCAGGGGTGCTTCTCACGCAGAAAAAATCGGAGGTGCCTCAGAAAGTCGCGGAATTATGTGGTCTTTCAAGCGAACAGTTTTTGCGCTCGGTGATGCTGGCACAAGGAAAATTTGCTGATTTTTTGAAGAGCGAAGACAAAGAACGCGCTGCACTTTTGGAAAAAATGACGGGAACGGACGAATACTCGAAGATTTCCATGCGGGCGTTTCAAGAAGCAAAGGCGCAAGAGGAAGCATTGAAGCGTCTTACCGAGAGGCTAGGGGATATTCGTTTGCTCTCTGACGACGACCGTGCGCTCGTGGAGGCAAGTATTCAAGAGCGTACCAATGCAATAGCGACCGAAACACAAGAAATGGAAAGACTTCGCGCCATCTTGGACTGGGTAAAACTCTGTGCAGAACTTTCACAAAAAAAGCAGGAAGCAAAGGCGATTTTTCGCACAAAAGAAGCAGAAAAAGCTGCTTTGTCAGATGAAGAGAAAAAGTTTGAACGTTACCGCAATGCCGCACCGTTACAAGCCTCGCTAGCTGTTCTGGATAAGCAGCGTGAAGAACTTCACACGATTCAAGACCAACAAAAAAGTATTGAAGAAAGTACATTGCCCAAGGCGCACGAGTCCTTGCAAATCGCACAGAATCTTGTTTCCGAGAAACAAGAATCGCTCACTGCCGCGAAGCGAGAACTTGCCGAATCCGAGACGCTTATTGATGTGATTGTTGCATTGGATAGCAGCATTGATGCCGCAGAGAAGCATCTTGCCGAAGAGCGCGGGAAATTGTATGAAACAGAAAGGGAAGTTCAAGAATTAGAGAAGAAAGCCAAAGAACGAAAAGACCTTGCAGAAAAAGCTAATACTACCGCAGAAAACCTTGTACTGTGGCTTCAGAAAAATGCTCAGGATAAAACCCTCGCAAGCAGTGTTTCGCGTTTAGAAGTGGAGTATGAACATATCACAAAAGCCCAGAACGACTATAAACAGGCGCTTTCGGCATTGGAAAAGCATACAAACGACCAACAATCGAATGCCGACGCTCTGAAAACGTGTAAGGAACATCACGAAGAAGCCCTCAAGCAACAACAAACGCATCAGGCAAAAATACAACAGCTTGAAAATGATATACAGTCAAAATTGCAGGGAACAACGTTGCAAGAAATTGCGCAGCGTTTGGCACAGTGCCAGGAAGAAGGTTTGGCACTGAAAGAATCGGTGCGGATTTCGGAGGAAATTGCCAAAAAACGTGAGCAACGGCACGGTCTGGAGGAGAAAATTATAACGCAGAAAGATGACATCACGTCTGCGCAAGCACAGGAAAAAACTGCAAGCAATCAACTTGTAAGTCTTGAAGAGAAGCGCGCTCTGGCGCAACTTGCGCTTGAGCAAGCGCGGCAAATTGCAAAGTACGAAGAAGACAGAACACGATTGGTCGAGGGAGAAGCCTGTCCGCTCTGCGGCTCAACGCATCATCCTTTTGCCGAGCATAATCCGGATGCCGAGCCTTCTGCGCTTGAAAAAGCCTTGAAAAAGTGCGAATTGGAACTGAAAGCTGCTACAAAAGAAGTAACTGACCTGCAAAGTAAAATCTCCGGCGCAACAAGTCTGCTTGCAGCTTCTAATGAGGCTTTTCAGGGATTGAACGGAGAAATCGCAGTGCTGGAAAAAGAATTTACCGAAAATGCCGCTCAACACCGCATCAATGCTTCTTCAGAGGATGTTGAGGGTTTGAGAGAGTTACAAAACCGCAAACGCGCGGAGTTCCAAGCACTGCAACGTACTAAAGATGCAATTGAAAAGGTACAAGCAGCATTGCAGGAACGCCGCACAAATACTGATAGCGTGAATGCTGCGCTTGCCAAAGCCTCTCAAGACCTTGCACTAGCAGAGCAGCAAGGCAGAATACTTGCCGAATCTTTGTCGCCCTTGGAAGAGCGTGTAAATGCTTGTGTGCAGGAGATTGACCGAGCAAAAGCCGAGTATGCGAAGCATCTGGCGGAATTTGGCGAAGAACTGCCCACAACCGCCAAAGCCGCACAAACGCAGATACAAACCTTGAAAAAACGCGCTGAAGAATATCAAAAAAATCTTGAAGACGAGCAGAAATTACGCAGTGATGCCGAACGGCATACTGCTGCTTTGCGGCAAATTGAAGAGTCATTGCTCAAACAAACACAAGCATTGAAGAGCGTTCAAGAGGAAATTGCCCGTAAAGAAAAGATATTGCAATCCCAAAAAATGGAACGCAATGAAAAGTTTGGCACAAAACAACCGAATGCGGAGCGCCAACGCCTGAACACAAGCATGGAAGAAGTTGATACGGCTCTGAAATCTGCCGAAATTTCACGCGAACAAGCCGCAAATGCACTGACAAAATTACAAACAAGTGTGCTGGAATTATCGAATCGCAAGGAGATTTTGCAAAGCGAGATTTCAAGAGGCACGGCCGCACTACAAGAACAAATTTTCGCACGAAATTTCTCCGATGAAAACGAATTCCGTAGTGCTTTACTCACTACCGACGAAGCAATGCGGCTTGAAAGTCTCATCAACACTGCTCATGAGGCACTATTGGCAGCGCAAAACGCATTCAGAAGTCTTTCTGAGCAATATGAAGCGGAAGCCGCAAAAAATCTTCTGGGTGAAATGCCAGAGCAAGAAGCAGAATCACGCTTTGTGGAGTTGCAAGAGCGGATTGCCCGAATGACGGAAGAGCGCGGCGCACTCAAACAGAAGTTAGACCATGACGCGGAACAGCGCCGTTCCTCGCAAGAAGTGGCAGAGGATATAGAACGACAACGGAAGGAAACATTGCGCTGGCAGGCTTTGAATCATCTTATCGGCTCGGCAAAAGGCGACAAATTTCGTGAATTTGCTCAGGGGCTAACTCTTGCACGGCTTGTACGCCTCGCCAATGCACAATTGGCGCGATTGAACGAGCGATATGAGCTTTTGAAAGTGCCGGAGAGTGATTTGGAACTTGCCATCATTGACAATGAGCAAGGCGGCATTACTCGTCCGATTGAGAGTTTATCAGGAGGCGAGACGTTTTTAGTCAGTCTCGCCCTTGCATTGGGGCTATCGGATTTGGCAAGCCGTACAACTCGCATAGATTCGCTCTTTGTCGATGAAGGATTCGGAACGCTCGATGCACAAACACTGGAAGAGGTGATGTCTGCATTGGAAAATCTTCGTTTGCGCGGGAAAACCATCGGTATTATTTCTCACGTAGAAATACTCAAAGAGCGCATAACCACGCAGATTCGAGTGCGGAAATTGGGTGATGGCGTGAGTGACGTAAGCGTACATTGTTGAGAAAATAACCAATGTCCGCACGGTATCACAGAAGTTTCGCCGCCGCTCTGCCTGCTGTTCTACCGGAAAAAATGCAGCCCCCTAAAAACGTCCCTTCCAAGGCACGATAACCATGGTACCCGCCGCCGCCAAATCCTGCTGCTTCTCCGGCTGCGTACAAACCCTGAAGCGGTTCTCCATTGCTTTGCAGTACGCGCGCCTGTAAATCTGTTTCTAATCCTCCTAAAGTCTTGCGTGTGAGTGTCCAAAGTCGAACAGCAATAAGAGGACCGGCTTTCGGGTCTAGGAGTTTATGCGGTGTGGCAACGCGAATAAGTTTATCGCCTCTGTAATTTCTTGATGTACGAATTGCCATGATTTGTGCATCTTTAGTGAAGGTGTTTTCCATTTCGCGGTCTCTGGCGAGAATCTCACGCTCGAAATCGTCAAACTGAATAAGACTTGTTCCTGTAAGGTCATTCATTCCTTTGACTAAATCTTTGAGATTTGTTCGCACAACAAAATCTTCACCTTTTTCCTTAAATGCCTCCACCGGAGCAGGTGCGCCGGGAGTAATGCGTTTGAGCAACAATCCAATATTTTTACCTGTCAAGTCGGGGTTTTGCTCCGAGCCGGAAAGAGCAAATTCTTTTTCAATCATTTTTTGCGTCAGTACAAACCACGAATAATCATAACCCGTCTTGACGATATATTCAAGCGCACCCAAGGTATCAAAACAAGGGAAAAGTGGTGCTGGTAAGCGTTTTCCGGTAGCATCAAACCAAAGAGGGGAAGGACCGGAAAGAATCCGAATAGCATGGCGATTCCAAATCGGGGCGTAATTTTGTATTCCTTCAGGGTAATGCCACATTCTGTCTCTGTTAATAATGTTACCGCCATTCCGCTCGACAATCCCCAGCATTAAGCCATCAACATGGTCAGGTACACCTTGAATCATTTTTTTCGGGGGAGTACCCATGCGCGGGGGCCAGTTTTGCCGCACCAAATCAGGATTTCCACCTATACCACCTGTCGTAACGATAACAGCCTCTGAGGAAAAGCTAAATTCACCAATAACCGTGCGAGAACTCGGCGCACCACGTTCAACGCTGCTTGATTCAAGAATTTCCCCTGAAACACCCGTTACTATACCGTTTGTTTTGAGAAGTTCTGTCACGCGATGACGGAAACAGTACCGTACTAAGCCATTATCAACGCCCTTTTGTACGCGCTTGATAAACGGCTCAATAACGCCGGGACCAGTTCCCCAGGTGATGTGAAATCGTGGAACGGAATTGCCGTGTCCTGTCGCAGTATAACCACCACGCTCTGCCCATCCGACGACGGGAAACAGCTTCAGTCCTTGCTTCTTGAGCCATTTGTACTTTTCATTGGTTGCAAAATCAAGATATGCTTCTGCCCAGAGGCGAGGGTACTTGTCTTCTTCACGGTCAAATCCCGCAGTCCCCATCCAATCTTGATAGGCAAGTTCGTAGGAATCTCGAATGCCCATGCGCCGCTGTTCGGGAGAATTAACAAAAAATAGTCCGCCGAATGACCAAAATGCTTGACCACCAAGAGATTGCTCCGGTTCTTGGTCGAGTATCAAAATTTTTTTTCCTGCCTCAACAAGCTCTGCTGCTGCTGCAAGCCCTGCTAGACCTGCTCCAACAATGATTGCATCTGCATTGGTATTCATAAACGATAAAAAGCGTGATAAAACAATAATGACTTGTATTTTCTCGTTGGAAAACAAGACGTGCATGAATTTATGCGTCTTCCAAGGGAAGTTCAATAATAAAAGTCGAGCCTGAGCCTAGGTCGGATTCGCACCATACTCTGCCGTTCATTGTTTCGGTGAGTCGTTTAGCAATGCTTAATCCCACACCGATACTATTTTCCCCACCTGTCGGTCGGGCGGTGAGTTTGGTAAACATACCAAACATTTCTGACAAATCATTTTTCGAGATACCCGGTCCTTCATCTTTGACAACAATACGAACTCGGTGAGTAGAAGCTTTGCGAGCCGTCGTCGAGAGCGTTTGGCGATTTGACGGTAATGCAGATTCTTGAAATCTCTCTGTTTCTGCAATCTCGACATTCACGAAAATATTTTTATTAAAGCCCGTAAATTTTACAGCATTGGAGAGGATATAATCAATGACTTGCTTGAGCATTGTTTCATCAGCCTTAACACGAATTTCCGCATTTGAGGGTAGAGGGTATTCATTAAAAATGATGATTGATTTGTATTTCGCAAGCGTTCTGTAGCGCAGAACAATGTGGTGAAGAATTGGCAAAAGAGAGACGATGCTAATTTCTGCACGAATTTGTCCGACATCTAATTGATGTGCTTCCAGTAATGCATTGATAAGCGTAAGCGCTCTTTCTGCCATGCCTGTTGCTTGCGTGAGAATGACATATCGTTCATTGGGAGTTAAATCCGGTTCATTCAGCAATTCCCCAAAATTAACCACGGCTACTAAGGGATTTTTAAGATCATGAGCAGCGATATTAAGCATTTGAAAACGAAATTGTTCTGCCTCGGCAAGTTTGCGCTGTGTTTGAAGAGCCTTATCTTCCGCGTCTTTCCGTGCTGTATTTGCCTCTGACAGTTGTACTTCTAAGGTTTGTATCTTCTTACGTGATGTAAAGACCATAAACACCAACATTGTTATGATTAAGGCAGTAAGTATGAGAAGCAGTATGCCGATGATAAAGTGGTCCATGGGTGTTCGATTTATTCTAATAAGTATACCCTCACGAGCAGGAAACCCAAACTCGGGTAATCAGTATGATGGAAAGCCTCTGATACCATACGGTACGATATCGTTTGATAAGATTTGAACACACGATGTAAACTTAACGAGAGGTCAGGTAAAATGCAGTTTTTATAGGAATTTTACTAGAAAATTTTCATTCTGTAATGCAAAATTTCTTCGCTTACAGACCTGACTTTTGTCAGAATTACCTGACACTTTTTGTCAGTATGTCAGATGCTTTATGCCGAAAATATCTTACATTTTCACCACATAATGTGTGGTGGTTTTCTGGAGGCTGCATAAAACCTTGGTTCTTTATATTGAAAAAAAATGGCACGCTTTTAGGGTAAAGAGGTGTATAGACAATGATTATTCACACTTTCTAGATAGTATGCCGATATTTAGACCAATTGTTCTCTCAAAACGCATTATTGCGGTATTGTTGGGTGCCCTTGTTGTTTTGAGCATTGCTCAGACAGTTTTATAAGTTCACTTGCAATATCGCTAGAACGCTAAAATAGTGCTATAAGCAGCGATAGTACTATGTTCTATTGAATGTTTATTGGTTTATGCTGTGAATTCCATAAACACCTTGTCATGCGTGTGAGAAGCAATCTCTCGTAATCTATTTTCTCCCTCATTTTTATTCTAAAGGTGTACTAATGGAATCCTTTTCGGAAGCCATGCACGGCTCTATGACTCATACTGCACAACGCGCAGTTCGCTCACAACGTATTGGCAAGCAGCATTATGCTGAACATTCGCACGTACTTCAAATCGGTATCTTTGTGGTTATTATCGCAACATTATTTGGTGTATTGTATAGTGGAGTTGTTCCGCCGTTCATGGAAAAAATTGTTGTAACTACACTTGTCCCGAATAATATTGAAGTCAGTAATTTTAATGGAGTGTATGCAAGCCCAACAAGTGAAGGTGCAAAATATCAAGGGCAGGAGATTGAGCGAGCTTTCATCAATAATGAAATATTGATTGATTTTACTTCAGCCAATCGTACATTTGCCGAACACGGCTATACAAAATCGTCATCGGAATGGCTCATCAAAACACCGTTTATGGGTGATGAACCCGTTATCCTTTCTCCTTCCTTTGCTCTGGTTGTGCCTGTTCTTAGCGTCTCGGTGTTTTTTGCTGTACTTCTTACATTCGTCTTGCCGACACGGCTTGGTTTACTGTCTTCCCAAACAGAAAAAATTGCCCGCGAAACGAGAACGAAATTACTGTTCCAGACTGGATTTTCAGAGGAGCTGCTTGATTTTCTTTTGCTTTCCGATACGGAAATAACAATGCTTGCATCAAATATGCCGGAAAAAGTTGATGCGTGCCTTCAGCAACTTTGGGAGGCTACCCGCACGGAACACGAGCGCCAAAGCACAATTGCAAGTTACCGCGAAGAATCTATCTTTGATGCTGTTCATATCGCAGAAGGTCATCATGCTTTTATTCGTAATACTCTTCTAGCTCGTCTTAGAGAAGCTTTTTCACCGGCAGTTGAGCATTCAGTGAGAACGCTACAAAGCGCCCGTACGTGGCAACAAAATCACTTTGCCGTTTTGCGTGGTATTCGCTTGTTTATGAGTGAGTATTTTGCTCCGAATTGCGGCAATAATGTTCAAGGACTTGCCTATGCCGGCGCTGGATTTATGATTGTGGTTATTGGTTTGCGTGGTTTGCGCTTTATTCCGGCTTCTCGTCCAAGTTTGATTATTGCCTCGATTTCTCTTGAATTTGCTTTGTTGGTTGCGCTTGGCATCACGCTGTATTTCCAACGCGAAGAGGCAAGTTCGGTCGAGTCTCTAAAACGCATTGAAAATAACACCCAGAATGTTGCACTGGTAATGTCTTCTGTCGATAGTTCTACGTTCCAACGAGCAATGCACGAAGCGATTCGTGAACGAATTCATAGCCCGGAAATGGATAAACGTTTGGCAGAATCACTCACGCAATCATTCATTGATTCACTGCGTACAACTCCTCAAACTCAACAAAAACGTGCGGCTCTTTAGCATCGTAGATGTGTCATCGACTTGAACATCATATCTGGTTGAGAATCGTTGCTGGATAAAAAATATCCTCGGTCCGTCTCCCGATTTGTCTTGCACACCTGAAATCTATTTTCGCACTTTTCACATTCTTTTTCTATGTCGCTTTTCTGAAAGCGTCACGGTATCGTATTGACTTGTTTGCGAGGTTTGTTGCCGCTATTGCAATAATTTTTCAATGTCGGGCAGATAAAGATTCTGCTTTTCTGTCCGGCTTATTTCAACGAAATTTTTTCACATTCATTTTTTTACCGTTATGTCAAAAGGTTCTGCCGGAAAGGTCTATTTCGTACTGTATTTGGCGGTGATTTTGGAACTTCTCATTATCATTGTCGAACGCGACGAAGCAGAAGACCACCTCCGTAAGCGTGAGCGTGAAGCACGCGAAATTATTCAAGATATTTTGGGACAAATGCAAGTGGGTCCCGGAAATGAAAATCTTACTTCCCGCATCAATGACGAAATTTCTTTGCTATCCGACGAAGCAGTAAGCGTTAGCGGAATTCCTTACAAAAAATATCGCACTTATAATGTTGAAGTCGGAGTAAATGATGGAACGAGTCTGAATATCGGTTCACGGAAAGAAGATACGCTCGCGCATTACGAGTTGCTTCGCCGACTTACCAATGCTCAGACACTTGAATACGAAGTGCTGTTTTCTTCCAGTGACAATGCGGAATTACCAACATTTGATTCGGCTGCTGCGCAAAACACAGGTCAATGGAAACAACTCGGCTCAATGACTCTTGTGCTTGATACTGCCACAATGCAACGTTCGGGGGAATGGAAAAATCCCGTATATGCGAAAAAATTCCGAGACGCAGCTAGTGAAGCGCTTTTTCGTTCAATTACTCCACAAATCAAAGGAGCCGATACATCGTTTCTCTATAATGCCACGGAAACGGAAAAAATTGCCGATGCTAAAGGAGGAAAATATACCAAGCGAGTCTTTACGGTCAATTTTCAGCCCCTGCAGCCTGGCTGGTATAAACTTCGTTTTGCCTCACGGACAAATAGAATTATGGGAGTAAGCGGCGAGGCATCAAGTTTTGAAGAGATTTCCGACGATGCTCGCATTAACATTGGCTCGATGCAATTAACCGTGAAAAAGCTGAGAAAAGTTCAGCAAATGTTGCAACGAGAATTAGAGAGTTTTGGCGCTCCGCCAATGGATGCACTCATCAAAGCGAAAAATGAGGAAGAAACATTTGCATTCTTCCGTCAAATTGAAGCAGCAAAAGAAAAAGTTCGTCGCGAGAAATCAGATGAAATTTCGCTGGTACAGGAAGTGTGTCGTAAAATTGATTTATATGCCGATGTCGCAAAACTCATTGCACCAAATAAGTCGCAGTATTTTTCGCAAAATGCCGGAGCAATGGAAATTAATGTCCGTGTAACAAAGCCACCGGTTGCTATTGTCAAGGCGAATATCGCATTGCCGAAAGATGTGTATCTTTTTGACCGACTAACTCCGCGTTTTCGCTTTACCGCCGGACCATTTTATGGAAATAATCTCCCCAAAGGTGAGATCTTGAGCGCGGATGGTAAATCCACACCTCTTGTAATTGAGCAGACAATGCTAGCAGATAACAATAACAATAAAAAAGCCGTTCAGATGGTTGCTGCTGATAAAGGTAAGTCTATTGAATTTACTGCCCGTGCTGTTCAAGCTCTACCAGCAGGAACGTACACAATTCGTATGAAGCATAATTCGCAAGGTGATGAAACAACGCAAGAAACACAACTAAGAGTTTATCCGACTCAACTTGCAACCCAAAGTCGTCGTGTTCTGGATGGGCGCATGAAATCATTATTCTACGGCTCGACAATAGCACTGACGTTAGAACCAGATACACAAGGACAGGTACCGCCAAGCGAGTTTAGAACATTTGTTGGTTTAAGTACATCCGCCGAGCCGGTTACGCCGAGCATTGGTTTCAAAGCATCATTGCCTCTTGAAGCAAAAGCAAAAACTGCGTGGGTGCGTATGACATGGATTTCTCCATTTACAGGTGAAGAAGTGGAGATATTACCCAAACTGGAACAGCCCATTAAGCAACGCGAACCGGATATTGATCTTACCAGAGCAGCTGTAACAGGCATCGATGGTGATTGGGAAGAATTGAGAATACAAATTGGTGGTATTCAAATTAGTCCGGCAATTGTTGATGTTGGTGGTAAATATGGTACTGCCGATAATTTGGAAAATGTAAGCATAGTCGGAGCTTCACTAGAGAATGCTCAAGATGTCGAATTGGTAAGTTCTGATTTGAAAGATGTTGGAAACGGCTTATACACAGCAATATTCAAGGTACGAAGTTCACTTGAAAAACAACCCAAAGAAATGAGTGGCAATATCAAGTTTAGTATTTACGGCGGAATGAGAAATTCCGTTAATAGTACGGCGAGTAAACAAGCGAGTATGGAAGTATTACCCATTCCATTCTCGTATACTCCACCGCCTGTTAAAGGTAAAAAACGTCGGTAATACCTTCTTAGATGCTCGAATCAAAAGACCGTCTGATGCTCTCTTTGCATCCGGCGGTTTTTTGTGTTTTGTCATGGTATACGCCATCAAATGTTAAAAATGTTAATTTTCCACAACGTTTGTAACTTTTTTTTTGATTCACAGTATCAATGAACAAATACACCGTTATCCTTGCAGCAAAGAGGATCTTGTAGGTGGAGCAACATTGTTATTTGCATACATAAATATTCCGTAAACCGTCGGTGGACATATCAATATCTGTTGATGCGTTGTTCCGATTTGAATAAAACTGCGTCTAAACTAACACTACTCTTTTCATTTTTCGGAGAACTATTATGTTCAAGGCGACTGCATCCGCAGTGCGCAGCACTTTTGCTGTGTCATTATGTATTATTGCTTGTACTTTACAGGGATTTGCACAACAAATTCCGCAGCCGAAAGGACCGCAAATCAAAGTAACAGGGCGGGTTTTGGAAGAAGGCACGCAAAAAGGTTTAAAATCAGCAAGTATTTATATGAAACATCTTGGCGATGGTTCTGTTACAGGTGATTTGGCTGATGCCGAAGGGCGTTTTTCTGTGAGTAATGCGAAGCCCGGTAAATATCACGTGGCAGTTTCTTTACTTGGTTATGCTAAATTCAAAGATACAATTATTGTTGACCCCGGCAAGTCGACTGTTGATATTGGTGTCATTACACTACCTGTTTCTTCAACCAAAATAAGCGAAGTTTCTGTTTCTGGAGAACGCGAAGTCATGGAAATTTCTGCGGAAAAGAAAGTCTTCAATGTAGCGAAAGATGCGACTGTTACCGGCGGAACGGCTGTTGATGCTTTGCGTCAGGTACCGACAGTGGATGTTGATGTGAATGGCAATGTCAGTGTACGCGGGACAAGTAATCTTGTTTTGCAAGTTAATGGTAAACAAACTGGTTTTGCTGGCAGCGACCGCACTTCGCTTTTGCAACAAATTCCCGCTAATATGATTGAAAAAATTGAAGTGATTACAAACCCTTCGGCTCGTTATGATGCTGAAGGTATGGGAGGTATCATTAACATTGTGTTGAAAAATGAGATAAGTTCAAGTTGGAATTTGAATATGAACGGCGGAGCGGGAACAAACCACAAATATAATTTGGGTGCTGATTTTGGGTTGAAAAATGGACCTCTTTCGCTTTCAGCCGGATATGGTGCGCGTTATCATAATCAATGGTTTGGTGCTGTTATTGAGAGTAATCAACTTTTTGGCGCACGGGATATTGTCACGCAGCAAATCAATGGTACGTGGTCGGGTCTTGGACATTTTGGTAATTTTAATGCAGATTACAGTTTGAGTTCAACGGCAACCTTAAATGCCAATGGGCAAGTTCGCTTTAATGACGGACAGAATCTGGAAGATTGGGATTATACCTTTAAGCGCAGCAACAATGAAGTATTTCAGCGCGCCAACCGTGATAATACCACAAAACGTCATTGGAAAAGTTATGAATTTGGTTTGGGCTATAAGCAATTGTTTACTTCTAAACAGCATTATCTTGACGTTTCTACGCGATTTTCTAATAACGACCAATCAAGTTTCGGGAATTTTTCGCAGCAAGAACTTGATGTGAATGGTATGCCTACACAAACGATGCCGACCATTCAAAACAACAATTTTATTAATAACTTCAAAATTTGGACTATTCAAGCTGACTATGTTACTATGTCCCCGATTGGAAAAGTTGAAACCGGCTTGAAATCGACTCTGCGGATGATTGATAACGACACCTATTTGGATTCGCTGAACCGCCATACCGGTGATTATATTCCGAATCGCAACGCCATTAATCGTTTTTATTTTAGCGATCATGTGCTGGCTGGTTATGGAATGTTGTCCACTCAACTTGTTGGTTTTAATGTTCAAGCAGGGATACGCTTAGAACATACACTTGTCAATACGCAACAAATTACCACAGGTGAACGGGGCGGTATGAATTATACCCATCTTTTTCCGACGTTACATCTATCCCGAAAACTTGATACCAATAGCACCCTTCAACTCAGTTATAGTCGCCGTATTAACCGCCCGAATTTTTGGCAATTGAATCCGTTTATTGACTATTCTAATCCGTCGGCTCTGCGCAAAGGTAACCCGAATTTGATGCCGGAAACAATCGATGCGGCAGAAGTTTCTTTTGTTTCGCAATTAGATAAACATACCGTCACAGCAACGGCTTATTATCGCCAAACCAATAACGCAATGCAGTTCTTTGCTGTTGTTGATACAACGTTGCCGACCGGTGCAAATACCGTCCTGACATTCAAAAACTTTGATATTATCCAAAACACCGGATTTGAATTTGTTTATCGTGGACAAATTTTTCCGTGGTGGACTGCAATGGCAAATGTAAATGTATTTTACAATAGTGTGCAAGGCGGCTCAGAGACAGGTGATATTAGTGGAGGAGCAATTGCGTATAATGTTCGAGCTAACTCAACAGTAAAAATGCCATGGGAAGGCGGTAATCTTCAGGTAAATTATATGTATAACGGACCAATCCAATTTGGGCAAGGCACAATGCAAGCGTGGCATGCTTTGACTGTAGGATTTCGCCAAGATTTAAGTAAAGAATTTACCGTTACCCTCAATGTGAGTGACGTGTTTGATTCGCAACGATTCAATATGCTTTTACAAGGGACAAGTTTTACCGCAAATGCTAATCAAAAGCCTGAAACACGTATTGCAACATTGAATTTAAGTTACCGTTTGGGTGGTATTCAAGGTGAACAACCGCGTCGTCGTCGCGATAGTGGCGACAGTCCACAAGATGGTGGTGGTGGATTCGGATTTTAAGAATATTTCTGTTGGGTGATAAATACATCAATCAAAGCCTCATCATAAAATACTATGGTGAGGTTTTTTTTGTGAACAAGGGCATAAATAAAACTGTTCGTAAATGAACATCTACCGTTCATGTACGGACAGTTTTTTTATTAAGGAATCAGAGAAAAGCTCTGAAGAGCTTGTAAAATCTAGCTTTGCAGAATTGGCACGAAATTCATTAGAGTAAGGTTGCAAGGTCAAGATTAATTGCTTCGCAGAAGGAAGGATGTTCTTTCATAATACCGTTACCAAGTTTGTATTTATGCCATTCTTGACGATTGTCGTTGTGAACAAAACTTTCCTGAATGCCATAATCTGAAGCCTCAATGAGTTGCTGAACCTTTTTTTAGTCAGATTTGATACCTGCTGCATGATTAATTTCAATAATGACCGGTGTTTCATACAAAACATTGTTGTATAAAATAAATCCGGTATCGGGCTTGTTTCCCCCTCATTCAGCATTGTTTCAGGCAAAAGCTCACGCACAATATGAACCTGTTCGTAAGCATTGGTCAGGCAAGTCGTAAGGCGGGCGATAATGCGTTGGTGAACCTTTGGGGCATTTATTCCCAAATTTAGTGCTTCTTCAAGAGTAATTATCGTGTTTCAAAGTTTAGTTGAACAAGACTTACAAATCTACATTTTTACAGTTTTTTTTTAACACTATGCTCACAAACTATCTCAAAATTGCTATCCGAAGCCTTCTTCGGCAAAAAGGCTTTAGTTTTATCAATATAGCCGGACTAGCTCTTGGCATAAGTGTTTGTGTGCTGATTGCTTTGTATGTAATTGACGAACTGAGCTATGATCGTACATACCCCAATGCCGAACGCATCTACCGCGTCGATGGTGATGTAAAATTTCAAGGGCGATCTTTTCAAATGGCTGTGGCACCGCCACCAATGGTACCGACGCTCAAAACAGAACTTCCTGAAATCGAAGACGCTACACGATTTCGCAGTGCCGGTGTATGGAATTTTACTTTCGGCAACAAAACCTTCCGCGAGGAACACGTCGCATACTCTGATCCCGCATTCTTTCGTATTTTTTCTGTGCAGACATTACGTGGAAATGGAGCGAATGCTTTAACACAGCCATTTTCAATAGTTATTACCGAAGATCTGGCACAGAAGTATTTTGGAAGTGAAAACCCAATTGGAAAAAGTTTGAAGGGCGACGATAATAAAATCTATACCGTCGGTGCAGTAATAAAGAAACTTCCAAGAAATTCATGTATTCATTTCAGTATATTAATTTCAATGGAGAGCAACCCTGATAGCAAATCTAACGCATGGGCAAGTAATAATTACAATAGCTACGTTTTGCTTAAAGATGGTGTAAAACCTGAATCAGTCAATGATAAGTTTCCAGGCATTGTTCGTAAATATGTTGCCCCTGTGTTAGAAAGTGCCTTGCACATTTCCTATGAAAAACTATTGCAGGAGGGCGATTATTTGAAATTCACGTTGTTCCCACTTACTCGTATTCATCTGTATTCCGGTAATAAAATCGGAGAAATTTCCCCCAACGGAAGTGTGCAGTATGTTCTCATTTTTGTTGCTGTTGCTGCATTTGTGTTACTGATTGCGTGTGTGAATTTTATGAATCTCTCGACTGCTCGTGCTGCAAACCGCGCTAAAGAAGTCGGTATTCGCAAAACACTTGGTGGACAACGCGGTCAGCTTATGATGCAGTTTTTGGCGGAATCGTCTATGATGGTCTTTGCTGCGCTTGTGCTTGCTTTTTGTCTTGTTGAGATAGTTTTACCATTGTTTAATGACCTTTCCGGTAAAGAACTTTCTCGCACAGCACTCCTTACGCCGCAGTTTTGGGGCATTACGACAGTGATGTTTATTGTCGTTAGTGTGTTGGCTGGAGCGTATCCGGCATTGGTGTTATCAGGTTTTCAACCGATAAAAGTTTTGAAGGGTGATAAATCTGGTGCCAGTAAAAACACAACACTCCGTTCAACGCTTGTGGTGGTACAGTTTACTGCGTCTGTCGCGTTAGTGATCGGAACTCTTGTCATTTTTACACAGTTACAATACATTCAACAAAAAAATCTGGGATATAATCGCGAACAAATTTTGCTTGTAGATGATCCCTCAACACTTGCGGATGGTTCAGCATTGCGTTTTAAGCGAGAAGTGGCAATGCTTTCCGGTGTAAATAGCGTAACGGTGAGCGATTATCTGCCAACGGGCGGAGCACGTAATAATAGCATCCTCTTTACGGGTAATGACCGAGTAGGTGAATCCGTGCAACAATGGTGGATTGATACAGACTACATCCCGACGTTAGGAATGGAGATTGTACAAGGACGAAATTTTCATGCTTCTTTTGCAAGCGACTCATTGGCTGTTATTATTAATGAAGCAGCCGCAAAAAAGTTTTATGGCACAGAAAATCCAATCGGGAAAACAGTACACTCTCCAAATGATGAACAGAAACAATATTCATACACAATTGTCGGCGTGGTGCGTGATTTTCATTATGAATCACTCCGCGAAACGATTAGCCCGCTCGTGATGTTTTGCGGGACCAAATTTGGTGATGCTGTTATTCGGTTTAATGCTTCAGAATCTGCATCAGTACTTGCTCAGGTAGAATCTACGTGGAAACGACTTTCAGCCGGAAAACCATTTGAATACAAGTTTATGGATGATTCCTTCCGTGAAATCTATAAATCTGAACAGCGCATCGGGTCTATTTTGGGAGTCTTTACGATGCTGGCAATTCTGATTGCGTGTTTGGGGTTGTTTGGTTTGGCGGCATTTACTGCGGAGCAGCGCACAAAAGAAATTGGTATTCGCAAGGTTTTGGGAGCTTCAATCGTGAGTATTATAGGTCTTTTATCGAAAGGCTTTTTGAAACTCGTTGTTATTGCAATCGTTATAGCCACTCCTCTTGCATATTGGAGTATGGGAAAATGGCTTCAAGACTTTGCCTATAGAATTGAATTATCATGGTGGATTTTTGTCGTTGCTGGTGTAAGTGCCGTGGCGATAGCTTCTATAACAGTTGCGGGGCAAGCATTCCGTGCAGCGCAGGCTAACCCGATTCAGTCGCTCAGAAGCGAGTAATCAAAGGAATTAGAGTAATGTGGCTAAATCTAAGTTGATTGTTTCGCAAAAGGAAGGATTATCTTGAACTATACCCGTTCTAAGTTTGTATTTATGCCATTCATGGCGCTTGTAGTCGAAGATAAAACCTTCTACAATGCCATAGTTTTCTTCGTCAATCAATGCTTGAATTTTCTTTAGGTCAGATTTGATACCGCCAGCATGGTTTACTTCGATGATGACTGGAGTTTCATAGAGAACATTGTCAAATAAGGAAACATCGGGTACTGGACTCGGTTCGCCCTCCAAAAGCGGCGTTTCAGGGAAAGGTTCTAATTTCAAACTGCCCTTTGAATACAAAGTCCCAAGACCAACGATAAGCCTTGAAATAATGCGTTGGTGGTCTTTGGGGGAATTAGCACCCATAAGTAATGCCTCTTGTCGCGTTATCATAATTATTTTCCAAAAATGAAGGTAAATATCGCTCCAAATCTAGTATTTCAAATTCATTTTTCAAAACACTATGCTCTCAAACTATCTCAAAATCGCGCTTCGTACATTTCTTCGGAACAAAATCTATTCTTTTGTCAATATTGGTGGGCTGGCTCTGGGACTAGCAACTTGTCTTCTTACGGTACTCTATGTTACGGATGAACTCAGTTATGATGGGTTTCATACAAACAAAGACCGCATATACAGAGTGATAGGAGGACAAACCTTAAATAATGCGCCGATTTATAATGCAGCATTGATGCCAGCACCATTAGCAACAGAATTCAAAGCATCTTATCCTGAAGTGGAAGACGTAACGCGCTTCTGTACGGCAGTTGGGGAATTGCGATATAATAATACCGTTATTCCCGGTAACGAGGCAAATTCAGGTATAATGACGGACAACGGCTCATTTTTCCGCATTTTTTCGTTTACGACTCTGTTAGGTAATGTTGAAACAACGTTCAATGGCAAAGCAAATATTATTCTCACGAGGTCAATGGCGATGCGGCTTTTTGGCAATATTAATGATGCTGTCGGGAAAACCGTGATGTTTTCGGGGCAGCCGCTCAGTGTTAGCGCAGTTATTGAAGATGTGCCACGCGCCTCACATTTTCGGTTTGAGTTTATCGCTCCGACTGATTTTACGCCGGAAATGAGTAGGTGGGAAAACAATTTCCTTTTCACGTACATTCTCTTAAAGAAAGATGCAGACTGGCGTGTATTCAATGAGAGTGTGAAAACAGCGGGGCAAAAATTTATCACTCCAGCTCTCAAGAAAATCAACCCAAATTGGGGCTGGAAACAAGAATTACAGCCGCTTTCCGATATTCGTTTATATTCCAATCTCACAAGCGAAAAAGGAACAGCACAACGTGTACAAATTTTTGGTTTGGTTGGGATTTTAGTTTTGATATTGGCGTGTATCAATTATGCTAATCTCTCCACTGCCCGTACGATGCTGCGCTCACGTGAAGTCGGCGTTCGCAAAACCTTTGGTGCAACGCGGTCGCAAGTGATGATACAGTTTATGGGCGAAACACTGGGGCTAGTATTGATAGCATTTTTGTTGGCAACTGTATTGGTGGAGATTGCACTACCCTTATTTAATACACTCTCCGGCAAACACTTTCTTCATACAGATGTGTTCCAAGCACGTTTCCTTGCCGCAGCGGCTGGTGTTTTTTTTATTACCGTTACTGTGAGTGGGGGCTATTCCGCTCTTGTTCTTTCATCTTTCCGCCCATCGGAAGCCTTAAAAACAGGTTTAGTTTCCGATAATCATCGAGGCAAGTTGCGTAGAATACTGGTTGTGGGACAGTTCACTATTTCAACGGCACTTGTTATCGTCGTGTTGGTAATGAATACGCAACTTCGCTACATGAATACTGTATCACTTGGGTTTAATAAACACCAACTTGTTGCGGCGCATTTTAATAATTTATTCGACAAGCAGGAAACGATACTTAACGAATTAAAGAGGCTTCCGGGAGTGGAAGACGTAGCGTCAACAATGCAATGTCCTGTTCTATGGACAGGTGGAGCAAAGGTTAATGCCAATAGTGTTGCTGATAAGGAAACGCGTACTATCTCCTCAGACCTCCACTTTACGGGCTTCGATTTTGCGCGGGTTATGCAGATTCCTGTTCTCGAAGGACGATTTTTTGCGCGTGGGCTTGATTCCGCTAATACTGTTGTGGTCAATGCTTCATTTGCCAAAGCTATGGGCTGGAAAAATCCTATTGGGCAGACAGTAAACTATACACTGAATGACAAAGAAATGAGTTCTGAAGTTATCGGCGTGGTTGGCGATATTCATTCCAAGTCTCTTCATTCAGCAATTTCGCCCGTGATGTATCGTGTCAATCGGCTTGCTCCAATTATGCTGCTTCGTCTCAAAACAGAAAATATTTCGCAAACAATATCTTCCATTGAAAAACTCTACAGCAGCTTTAGACCTGAATTTCCGCTTGAATTAAAATTTCTTGATACAGAGTTTGCAAAACTCTACACCGACGACGTAAACCTAGCACAAACATTACTTTCCGTCACAATTGTTGCAATAGTAATTGCTTCATTGGGATTGTTCGGACTGGCAACCTTTTCTGCAGAACGCCGAACAAAAGAAATCGGTATTCGCAAGGTTTTGGGCGCATCAGTCTCAAGTATTATCACACTTCTCTCAAAAGACTTTTTGAAACTTGTCGGTATTGCTATCATCATTGCAACACCGCTTGCATACTGGACTGTGGGGAAATGGCTTCAGGACTTTGCGTATAGAACCGAACTCTCGTGGTGGATATTTGCGGCGGCAGGCGTGAGTGCGGTCGGAATAGCATTTATGACGGTTGCAGGGCAAGCATTCCGAGCAGCGCAGGCGAATCCGGTTCAATCACTCAGAAGCGAGTAATGATGAAGTTTAGAGCAATGTTGCGAGGTCAATATTAATTGCTTCACAGTACGAAGGATTTTCTTTCACAATACCCTCGCCGAGCTTGTATTTATGCCATTCGTTCCGCTTGTAATCATAGACAAATGCTTCTCGGATGCCGTAATATCCTTCTTCAACGAGTTTGCTCACTTTAATAAGGTCAGATTTGATACCGGCGGTGTGGTTAATTTCGATAATGACAGGAGTTTCTTCCAATACATTGTCATACAAAATTAGGTCAGGAGTGGGGCTTGTTTGCCCTTCATTCAACATTGTCTCCGGTAAAGGTTCAAGATAAAGTGTTCCCTCACGATGGCGAATCCATAGTTGAGCAGTAAGTGCTGCAATCAAGCGTTGATGGGACTTTGGGGCGTTAGTTCCCATAATCAGTGCTTCTTCAAGGGTAATCATAGTTCGGAAAGAATTTGTTAAACATAATGGCAAATCTACATTTTTACTCATATTTTTCAAAACACTATGCTCTCAAACTATCTCAAAATCGCGCTCAGAAACCTTCTTCGGCAAAAAAGCTATTCTGCGATAAACATCATTGGGCTTGCCGTCGGCATGGCGTGTTGCCTTCTTATGATACTCTACGTTCAGCATGAACTCTCGTTCGACAAGTTTCATTCTAACGCTGACCGTGTTTATCGAGTGAATTTATCCGCAAAAATGGGAGAAATGGACGAGGTGACGGGGCAAACGCCACCGCCACTTGGAGGGCGACTTCGTACTGATTTTCCGGAGGTAGAAAAGGTTACGAGGATATTCCCTTTGCGGACAACAGAAGTGCGACATGAAGATAAAGTTTTTATTGAACCGAATGTCTTGGCTGCCGATGAATTTTTCCTGCAAATTTTTCGCTACCCCGTGTCAGAAGGCTCATCAGAATTAGCTCTGAAAGAACCTAATACCGCCGTGATAACCCGTGATATTGCGCAAAAGTATTTCGGTAACTCATCACCCATAGGGAAGATACTGCAATTAGGAAATGACAAACGGGAATTTAAGGTAATTGCCGTTGTCGAAAACCCGCCGAGCAATGCCCATTTCACTTTCGGCGTACTTACGTCGCTTTCTTCGTATCGTGTTGTGCAGTATTTCGACTGGAGTTGGGTTTGGTGCCAGCTTATAACCTACGTTCAGTTGAAAGAAGGCGCATCACCGGCTGCGTTGGAAGCGAAATTCCCGCAGATGGTCGAAAAATACGCACCTGCGGCATTTGAGCGCATCGGTCAGTCGTTTGCAGAAGTCAAAAAGCAAGGCGGGCATTGGGATTTCTCCTTACTGCCTCTGACCAAGATTCATTTGTATTCAGACCGTGTTGAGAATCCGTTAGGTACGACGGGCAATATCATGTATGTCTATCTCTTCTCGGCAGTTGCAGTGCTGATAATTTCTTTGGCTTCTATCAATTTTATGAATTTGGCGACCGCCAGAGCAGCTCGCCGAGCCAAAGAAATCGGTATTCGCAAGTCTTTAGGTATTAATCGGTCAAGTCTTATTGTGCAGTTTTTAGCGGAGTCACTTATCACAAGTACGTTTGCAATGCTTGGTGCGATTTGTCTTATCGAACTCTTCATCACGCCTTTTAATATGCTTGCTAAAACTTCACTCACACTTGATTTTATTAGAAATCCGATGCTTACCGGCGGACTGATTCTCCTGACAATTCTTGTTGGTATTGTTGCGGGAGCGTATCCGGCGTTGTATCTTTCTTCTGTTAAGCCCGTGGATGTACTGGCGGGTAAACTTCGTTTAGGAGTGCGTAGCAGCGGGCTTCGGAATGTATTAGTCGTTTTTCAATTTTCTGTTTCCGTTGCGCTTATAGCGGCGACTATCTTCGTGTATCATCAAATGGACTTCATGCGCACAATGGATTTGGGGTTTGAGCGTGAAAATGTCATAATCATTGATAATGCAAGCAGACTCGGCACAAAAGCAGAAAGTTTCAAACAACACCTTCTTTCTCAAGCACCGTTTGCAAAGGTAAGTTTTTCGACAATGGCTCCAAGTCGCGGTTCTTTTGGCGATTTTTACAAACCTGAATCTGCGCCACTCAAAGACCTCACAATTTCCTCGTATATGGCAGATGAAGATTTTGTTCCGACAATGGGAATGACTATGGTCAAAGGGCGTAATTTCTCGAAAGAATTTCCGGCAGATTGTGCAGGAGGAATTATTCTCAACGAAGAGGCAGCCAAAAGAATTGGCTGGGAAGAACCTGTTGGCAAGGTCATAACATATCCGGGCGGAAATAATCAACAGTTCAACGTTATCGGTATCGTCAAAGATTTCCATGCAAATTCATTGCATACCGCCATTTCACCGTTTGCAATTTTTCACCAAGCATCAAAAACCTATAATATTCGCTCTTCCTGCGCGCTTATGCGTATTCGCAAAGGACAATCGCGGGAAGCTGTTGCGTCACTTGAACAAGCATGGAAGCAATTTGTCGGTGATGCTCCCCTTGAATTTTCATTCATGGACGAATCTTTTGACCAGCAATATCGCTCCGAAGAGCAACTGGGCAAAGTTCTCGCAGTATTCACGTCCGTGGCAATCATGATTGCTTGCTTAGGTTTATTAGGGCTTGCAGCATATACAGCCGAGCAGCGCACGAAGGAAATTGGCATTCGTAAGGTATTAGGCGCATCTGTGGGAAACATTATCGGACTTCTCTCGAAAGATTTTTTGAAATTGGTCGGTATTGCCATCGTCATCGCAACGCCTTTGGCGTACTGGGCAGCAGGTAAATGGCTTCAAGACTTTGCGTATAAAACCGAACTATCGTGGTGGGTGTTTGCATTAGCAGGATGTACTGCTGTAATCATAGCATTTTTCACGGTTGCAGGGCAGGCGTGGCGTGCGGCGGAGGCGAATCCCGTTCAGTCGCTTAGGAGTGAGTAATGAGGCAAATTAGAGAAGTGTCGCTAAGTCTATATTGATTGCATCGCAGAATGAAGAGTTTTGGGATGTGATACCCTCTCCGCGCTTGTATTTATGCCACTTATTGAGTTTGTAGTCATAGACAAAGCCTTCACGGATACCGTAATCGCTTTCTTCAATAAGTGAAATAAGTTTCTTGAGATCGTTTTTGACCGAGCCGGTGCGAGTAATTTCGATGATAACGGGAGTTTCTGCTTGTTCATTATCCACAAGCATAATATCAGGAACAGGGCTGGAGCTGTCTTCATCTATCATTGTTTCTGGCAAAGGTTCAAGATTGATAACTTTTTGCTTATCATACAAAAAAAACAACTCGGCTGCAAGACGCATAATTACTCGCTGATGAGTACGAGGTGCGTTTATTCCCATGATTTTTACTTCTTGAAGAGTAATCATAATTTTCAAGATATTAGGTGAGCATAATCACAAATCTACATTTTTGCATCATTTTTTCAAAATGACGATGCTTCAAAACTATTTCAAAATAGCATTTTTCACGGTTGCAGGGCAGGCGTGGCGTGCGGCGGATGCGAATCCCGTTCAGTCGCTTAGGAGTGAGTAATTTCTCTGTCCAGTAGTTTGAACATACGCTGAATTTTTTTTCTCATTTTTATTGTTTGAAGGCAAAACCTATGAACTCATTTGCGGTGCAGATTCCTTCTGCAAACGAAAGCCAACACGTAGAAATTTCCGTGCATGTTAATGGCTCAACACTTGAATATCAATACCGTGTAGAATTTTTTGCTTTGACTGATTTCGGCTTTCCTGCTCTGACACGGGCAAATTGTATTCGCAACATTCTTGCAGAGTACGATGCTCAGTGGGATACGTACCAAGTTTCTCCTGTTGATGAAGACCGCATTGCGATTACCTTTCGGAAGAAACGATGATTTTTTTGTGTTATCAGAGTATCTAAATCTCAATTGTTGAATTTTTTTGCAAACTGCCATGTTTACTAATTATCTCAAAATTGCGCTGCGGAGTTTACTTCGCCAAAAAAGTTTTTCTGCCATTAATATTATTGGTTTAGCAGTCGGAATGGCGTGTTGTTTTATCTTGGCGCTGTTTGTTCGCCAAGAGCTACGTTTTGACGCAGATATCCCAAATGTCAATCGAATGTATCGCACCATTGGTACGATTACTCGTGCGCATGAGGGAACATCCACTACAATTCCCAATTCTCAATTCCCCCTAGCTGCGGCGCTCAAAGCAGATTTTCCCGAAATTGAAAAAATTGTGCGATTGAATGCGAACGGTAACGTTTTGCTTGCTTTTGGCAGTACAAAATTTTTGGAAAAACGAATTATGTATGCAGATAATGGCTACTTTCAAATGTTTCCGTCGGAATTTTTGTCCGGTAATCCACAGACTGCTCTGGCAAATCCGGGAAGCATTGTTCTTACTGAAGATATAGCAAAAAAGTATTTTGGTAACGAATCTGCTTTGGGGAAAACGCTTCGCTTAAATAATGCGGAAGATGTTACCGTAAGTGCGGTGATCAAAAATATTCCTGCTAATCGCCATCTGCGTTTTGATGCTCTTATGCCCATGCAAGCATTAGTTGGTCGTTGGCAGCGTGAAGGCGTAAATGTTGATAATATGTGGTTTGGTTTCACAAATCAATATACCTATCTACAACTCAAAGAAGGTATCAACGTCGAGCATTTGCGACAGCAGTTCCCTGCATTTATTGAGCGGAAGATGAAGTCAATTCTGGAACGAATTGGTCGTGGTTTTGTCCTTGACCTTCAGCCGCTCACGGAGATTCATTTACATCCGCTTGAAGGTGAAATACAGCCTCAAGGTAGTATCCTTACACTGCGAATTGTTGGTGGTATAGCTCTGGTTATCTTGATTTTAGCTTGTATTAACTTTATGAATCTTTCTACTGCCCGCTCGACAAGGCGTGCGCGAGAGGTTGGTATGCGAAAAGTGTTTGGGGCTGTGCGTCTGCAGTTAATTTTTCAATTCCTTGCGGAATCAGTCGTGATTTCCTGTCTTGCATTAGTGTTGGCATTAGCTTTAGTTGAAGCAACATTACCGTTTGTTAATCGTTTGATGGATACACAATTGTCAGTAGGTTACTTCCACAACTATCTGCAAGTTCTCTCGTTTGTTGGTTTTGCTTTGCTTGTAGGTGTCTGTGCCGGAGCTTACCCGGCATTAGTTCTATCCGGTTTTATTCCTGTGCGCGTCTTAAAAGGGTCTTTTTTGCGCACATCGGCTGGTTCTGTTTTACGCAAAGGACTTGTTGTTGTACAGTTTACCCTCTCTATAGCACTGATAGCAGGGACGATTGTTATTTTGCAGCAGTTAGATTTTACGCAAAATAAAGATTTGGGTTTTGCCAAAGAACAAATGATGACGATTAATCTTCCTTCTGATTCAGTCTTTGTAGCAAGAAAAGCATCAATGAAATCAGCATTGCGTTCAATTGCCGGTATTAAAGGAGTTGCTGCTGCCGATTATGTACCCGGTGATCCCGAAAATAGTCAAAACCCTCTTGCCATAGAAGGCGCGCCGGAGGGAAAAAACGTCATTGTTACTCGTTTTCTTGTAGATGAGGATTTTGTTGCAACTATGGGATTGAGCGTTATAGAAGGGAGAAATTTTCAATCGTCGATGAGTACCGACGCAAAAGAAGGATTTTTGTTGAACGAAGCAGCAGTCAAAGCATTGGGAATTGGTGGCGATAAGACTAACGCGAATCGTATTGGGACTCGTTTGGAATGGTTTGGAGATAGACCGACGCGTAAGGGTTCACTTATCGGTATTATCAAAGATTTTCACTATCAATCATTGCATACCCCAATTGCGCCTGCTGTTTTCATTATCAATAACGAAGCTGCACAACGGTTTGTTATACGAATGAGTACAAATGATATACGCGGGACAATGGCGAGAATTGAAGAAGTGTGGAATCAATTTGCACCAAATTGGGTTTTTGAGTATTCATTTGTTGATCAAAATTTTCAAGCCTTGTATAATAATGAAGCACGGATTGGACGAATAGTGACTGTCTTTGCTGGATTGGCAATTTTTATTGCATGTTTAGGATTATTTGGCTTGGCGGCATTCTCAGCGGAGGTGCGCACGAAGGAAATTGGTATTCGTAAAGTATTGGGTGCATCGGCATTGCGAATTATTGCACTTCTTTCCAAAGATTTCCTTCAACTTGTTGGTATAGCAATACTGATTGCAACACCGCTCGCATACTGGGCTGCGGGTCGTTGGCTCCAAGATTTCGCCTATCGCATTGAATTGGGTGTTGGTGTATTTATTCTTGCCGGAGCACTTGCGGTAACTATTGCTTTTCTGACCGTTGCTTCGCAGGCATGGCAAGCCGCACAAACGAATCCTATCAATTCACTCAAGAGCGAATAGCATTGAGGTAAAATTCACATAGCGAGATTTTATAGACTTCTTTATCATGAGCATCTTGAGCGCTAAAAACTTCAATGAGGTTTTGGCGCTTTTTTTTGTTCGCGTGATGAAGAAATGAAGAAGAGTATTCGTAATTTGGTCTGTCAAATTCACGTCATTTTTTCAATGACATTATGCCTCTATTACCTAAACAATACCGATGCACGTACATCACCAACACACAGAAACACAAGGCTCTTGGTATATCGAAGAAGCCGGAGAGCGTCTTGCGGCGCTTGATTACGCCGTCATTCAAAACGGCAGCACACTTTCACTTGATTCTACGCGGGTTGATGACCGACTGCGGGGAAAAGGGGCAGGTAAACAGCTTGTTGCTGCTTCGGTAGAGTACGCACGAAAGCACAATCTTAAACTCAAGCCTGTCTGCCCGTTTGTGGTGGCATTGTTTGACAAAATGCAGGAGTGGAGCGATGTGCGGGTATGAGTTTCTCGGAGCTTTCTCCATTACCGCGAAATGACGAATTTGTGTGTTCGGTATTCCGTGCCTTGAATCATTCTGAAAACATAAACACCATTGGCAAGATTACTCACGTCGAAAGTGGCTTCTTGCCTTGCGAACGAGGGCGTTTCTCTTTGCTCTTGTCTGACAATTCTGCCGAACAAATCAAGAATTTGAAATACCGCAAGAGAATGATTGTTTGATGCGAATTGATACAAGAGAAGATTTGATGCGGGATTGGGTGCAAGCGATGATAATTCATCTGACGCTACATTAACCGTATTCGAGGCTGAGCTAAGAAGGCTTATTGTCACGTTTGTAACGCTAGCAGCCCGTTCAACACTGGTAACTGTCAAAACCAGAGTGCCGGGGTGTCTGACCATCTCGGCTGGTATTATAACTGTTGTCCGCGTAGATGAATGCTCAATAGGCGTTAATGTTAGCGTTAGTCCATTTCCTTGAGCAACAACTCTTGGTGTATTTAAGCCAAAATTTCTACCTGAAATAATAATTCTTTGGTCTCCTTGCCTCGAAGGAACAGGGGTTGGCGAAACTGAGAAAATATCGGGTAGAATTAGTGGATAACAACTACCAAATCTCCCAAAAGTTGATGTTCCGCCAGGTTGAATAACACTGATTTCACCGCAGTTCCCAAAACCAACTACATTGAATGGCACAACCACGATCAAGGTATCAGGATTCAATAGGTTTCCACTTGAAAGCCTTATCAGGGCTTGCGGGACAGATGTGTGACCTAAACGGACAGCGGCTGTTGAAATAAACCTGCGACCGATAATTCTCACGGTATTTCCTGAACTTTGATTCATAGGGGTATATGTCAAAATTTCAGGTTTTGGTTGTGAAGTAACAAGAACTGGTGCGTCGTTCAAGATATTAGAAGCAGTTTGGACCATAGTAACAGAATGTCGGAAATAGCTGGGGAATACAGCATCGGTTTGTGATGCAAAAGGCGCTGAAGAGACTGGTACTTGAGGAAACACAGTGCTTACGGCAATGCTTCGATTGAACCCTACATTTTCTTGTCCGGCTACCCATGAAGGTTTAATGCTTACTGCCGTACCAGCGACAACGTTATTGACTTGTGTCACATTCCATTGGCAATTAACCGTAGGCATTCTGTGAACGGTGCTTCCTGTTGCAAGGGGGGTGATTTGTTGGACTGTTCTGGCTCGAACACCAAATATCGCAGGAGTGCCATTATTGACAACGGTAAGTGGATTACAAGTTGTGGTAGTAATGCCTACGAAAAAAGTTGAAATACTTACGTTGCCGATAAACAACGGTGCAGGTGCTGTTACAAAAAATCTTGTGATGCTTTGATTTCTGATGGTGCCGTGTATCGTTGCGCTTGTTGCCAGAATAAGTTTATTACTCGAAGCTGCCGTAAAATCAAATGCTCCTTCATCACCAATTACTAAAGGAGTATGCAGCGTCATTGTGCTTTCGATTCTCAGATTCCCTTGAAATGGTTTTCCTGCATCACCAAAGACATTTCCCCACAGCACACCGTTGTTATATCGCGCTCCCAGTACAACAGTTCCTGCGCTTGTCGTGAGTGTTTGTGGGACTACAGGGAGTGCTGAGATGCTTGCCGTGCTTGCAAGTGCAGTCTCAGAAGTTGAAGTTAAGCGCAAAGTTGCATTGGTAGCTAGAATAATTGATGCTGTACCTCGCACTAAACCTTGCACAGTCAAGGAAAAACCATTGCCAAGTATCAATGGAGCATGGAGCGTTACATCACCGGAAATCGTTAATGTGCCATTTCCAAGCAGTGTTAGGCTTGCTTGCGTTGTTGAGTGAGAGGCTTCTGTCGAGCCGACTGTTAGCGATGTAATCGGAAATTGTGGTGTGGCATTGGTAATGATGAGAGGTGAAGTTGGGACGATAAGCACGGAAGCTGCATTGGTAGTCGAACCCGGAATTGTTTGCGGCATAGTCCACGACTCAGCCGATTGCCAATTACCAATAAGTGAGTTGCTGTTTGTTGAATGTATCCAAACTTGAGCATGAATTGACATTGAAAGAAGGCTGGAAACGAAGTAAATAAGCGGGATGCAAAGGATGTTTTTCATTGCCGATAACGAAAATTAGGAGAAATAACGATAGCACAAATGTTGTAAACATTCGTTCACAAAATACAAAATCTCCTAAAAACATCTTTACTAAATCATGTTCATGAACGTTACCACTCCACATTCACGTTCACAAAAAACTGCCTGCCAACAAGATTAGGCAAGGAGCGAAGATTGATAGCATCTAAGGCATTATTTACCCCCGCAGTGGCACGAAGCGAGGAAATACCGAGTGGGCGAGAATTTTTCTCGAAGGTAAACGTTTTGCTAAAGCCAGCATTAAGATTCCAATACGCCGGAATAGATTCTGCTTCGCTGTCCCATACTTTGCGTGGCGGATTGCCTAAAACGATACCATTGCGGTCAAGCGCTTCGTCGCCCATTGTTCCGATGTACTGAGCACGGATGTTTGCAGAAATACCTAATGTTTCGTTGTCATATTGGATTCTCAAAGTTCCGGTATGGGGCGGTCTAAACCACAATCCGCGATAATCTGCCCGTTTGAGTGCTTGAAACTCTCCGGTCGAAGGATTGGTGCTGCCCGCAAGTCCCTGTGCAATTGCTTCCAAAACTTCCACATCCATTGCTTCGAGATATTGATAGCCGATTGATGTCGTCAGAGTTTCAAAAACCGAGAGAGGAGCAGTACTACGCAACGTCGTCTCTAATCCTTGTGTGTACGCCCGTGCGACGTTGCGGTAGGAATAAATATCGCGGTTGTCGCTTCTGCCAACTCGGTACACCTCAATCAAATTATTCAAATTATTCCGAAAGAGCCGTGCATCAAGATTCCATGAGCCTAATGAGAAATCTCCAAGTTCGACAGTACCCATATTCCACATCACACCAAGGTCGAATGCCTGCGAACGCTCCGGTTCAAGCGTGTTTCCGAGCCTATATGCTCCAATAAGGTCGTAACCAGCACCAGCAAGGCGATTGGAAAATTCCACGAAAAGTTGGCGAAAATCCGGCGCTTTGAAGCCTGTTCCGGCTGAAGCACGTACTTGAAGAGCGTCGGAGGGTTTGTAGAGTACCGAAAGGCGCGGGTTGAAGCTATTGCCAAAGGCGCTGGTTGCGTCATACCGAGCGCTGAGTGCGTACGAAAGCCAATCAAGCGGATTGCCTTCCCACTGCGCAAAACCAACTCCTGTAAGGTATTGTGGAGTTGTCGGGTAGCGCGAACCACTTGCATCGTCATATTGAAATTCTCCACCGAGCGTGAAGCGATTACGCTCAAACCAGAACACATCATACTGAAGCATTGTTCGGGAAATTCTTCTGAGAAGATTATCCGTTCGCCCTGATTGCCCTTGTGAAACGTCGAAATTATAGGTTTCGTCATACATAGAAGCATACGTTTGTGCGGAAAGCCTTGCTTTCCCGTGCGTCCATTCTAGGGCAAGTGTCGCCGAAGCATCGTTTTGCACAACAGACCCTTTATTTGATGCTACTTGTCCGAAAAACGATTCGATAAATACTCCTTCGCTCGACGTGCCAAAAAGTCTGATATTTGCAGAAAGGCTCAAATTTGATTGCGGATACCATTTAATGCGCGCTTGTGCTGTGCGGTCTTGGAAACCGGAAAAAGGAACGGTGAGCGTATCGAAACCAAACTCATTCGGTAAAATCTGTGTCCGCGAAAACGCCGGGGAAGATTTGATATTGCCAAAGACAGCAACATCAAACACATCACCGCCATAGCTGATTTCTGCTTGCGCTTCTAATGGTCCGCGCTCCAAAAATTGAGAATATGCTCTACCAGATAGTCCTGATGCGGGTTTGCGGGTAATGATGTTGATAACTCCAGCCAAAGCCTCGCTACCATAAAGACTCGACATAGGACCTTTAACGACTTCGACTTGTTGCACATTACCAACCGAAATTCTCGTTAAATCCAGCACACCGGCTACACGTCCAATCATCGGCTGCCCGTCAATCAAAATTAAGGTGTAGTCGGGGTTCAAGCCCATAATTTGAACACCGTTGCGGACATGATTAGTGATAACCATGCCGGTTTGCTCTTGAAGCATATTGCCGAGATTGACCATGCCCGTTGTTTTGGTAACAGCTTGGTCTATAATTTCCACACGGACGGGAGAGTTTTTTAGCAAGACTTCATTCCGTGCGCCCGTAATAACGACGCGCTCTGCGTTGTAAGTCTTTGTTTTTTCCGCATCAAGTTTTTTCCTCGCTGGTACATTAGGCAAGCGTGGATTTTTTTGCGTGGAATCGTCTTCACCACCACTTGCAAAAGCCGGATAGATGAAAGCGATATTTGTCAGCAAAAAAAGTAAAATGCTTGAAATAAAGATAAAACCATGCTTGGAAGGGTGTGTGCGGCAAAGCATACGTTTAAAGTGCAATAGTTGTTTCTACGATGTGTGGAATTACAATTTTGTAAGTACACGAAAGTACGAAAATTTTGTGTAAATACGCAAACTTTTTTAAGATATTTTTGTCTTAAAAGAATTTTTTGTTTCATAATATGAAAAAGAGCATCCAAAGAATTTCAAAAAAGTAGTGCAAATAGCTATTAAATCGTATCTTGTAGCATATTCCATAATTAGTATTTCTCTCAGATTTTTTCTTCATGTTTTATATGTGTAAGCGATTACGAACATTGCTGCCTGATTTTGTTCAACCTTTTGTTTTTCTCGGAGTATTGATTTGCCTTGTCTTTACTGCCATTTCTTGTACAACTGCTCCGCCTGAGCTTCCCTATGAAGAAAAAATTGTTATCCGAGGTTTGCTTGAATCGGGACAGTTACTATCGGATATTCAGATTTCCAAAACCATTCCGCCTTTGGATGAATTTACCTATGAAAAAGTCTTTGTTGGCGATGCAAATGCGCGAATTACCGTTGATGGGCAGTCCTTTGTTATGGAACTTCAACCGCGAACTTCTACCGCAGCAACCGTGCCGTACAGAAGTTTATACCGCGTGCCGAATTTGCGCGTGCAGCAGGGAAAAACCTATTTTATCGAAGTGCGGTGGAAAAATCTTATCGCTAAGGCAGAAGCACGTGTGCCGCTTACGCCCAATCTTGATTCTGTAAGCATCAGAACTTCTATTGTTCCCGTCCGAACTACGCTGGGGACTGTTGTTATGGACACGGTGTTTGAATCACGGGCGATTATTCGAGCAAGAGCAAATGAACTCTACCGCATCGGAACAACGCTGAATGATGCGGCGACCGGAAGGGTATTGTCCTCTCGTGGCTTTGGTGAGGCTGCTTTTGCCGCTTCAAGCGAAATCATTGCCGTTACTTCTAATACATGGCGGTCGAACACCTTCGCTTTGCCGGTGCTTTCTAACCGCGTACAATCTCGCATCATAGTCGAAGTGTACGACGGAGCATTTTACCGATACTACCAAACCAGAGCAAGAAGCGGGCAAGTAGGGCTTTTCAGTCCGGGTGGACCCAATATCGAATGGAATGTAACGGGAGACGGACTGGGAGAATTTGCCGGAGTAACAACGCTTCAACGAGCAGCAGTGCCGCAATTGCGGTGATTGATTTGTTTTTTTACTGCTTATTTGCATAATGTGGTAGAATTTGAGATAAATTATGCAGGCAGTTACACTACAGTGCTACCGCATTACATCGATAAAAAAATATAATTTGTGGAGTGTGAACAAAAAGCTAAAACTTTGGGTATAGATTGTGATATTCCCCAGGCAAAATTTTTGCTTTGGATTCCAAACCCTATAAATTGAGCCAGTAAGCATCTTGATGTTCAAAATTTCCGTCACTGATAACATTAGTACAGTACTCTTACTAATATACTATGGGAGTCAAATTTGTGCGCGGCACGTACTAGCGGCACATACTAAGTACTCGTTCAACTTTTCTGTATAGATCATTCAAAATAATTTCGTTCGGAAGCTCAGTGTGCAGCAACGTTGAAGAAATAGTTTAGTACCAATCGGACGAACGCGGAACGATGTTTGAAATTTCGCTTCCCACTATCGTCTAAAAGCTGAAACTTTTTCGTATTTTTCACGACATTCTCCTATTTCCTCACAATTGTTTTAAGCAAATGAAGAACATTCTTGAACAAATTCGCTCTTCGTTGGGCTTGCAAATAGCTATACCGGCTGGGGCGGTCGTTTTTGCTTTAGCGCTTGTTGGCATTATTGCATTTTCAACCGGACAAAGGAGGAGTGGCATTCAATTAACCCTTGAAAAAACCAGTGCCATTGCTGAATTGGCTGCGACATCTTCAGCACCCGGGGTGGATTTCAAAAACAGGGAATCTATTGAACAAGCATTAAGCGGGGTAACAAAACTGCTGGGGTTTCGGTACATCATTGTCAAAAGCAGCGATGGAGACACACTCTATACCAGTGGTTTTCAGAATCTTCCTCGGGGAATTGCCTTTTCAAAATCGCAAAAAATTGATACACTGACCAGTGCGATAGAAAATGATGGCATAGCTCTAGCAAGAACGCCGATTCTTGGCTCGTCCGGTGTCATCGGCGAAGTGCTTTTGGGAATTAGCCTCGAACAAACCGAACAATCTGTGCGGGAAGGTGTGCGGGCATTTGCTGTCGTGGGAATTCTTGGTGGTATTGCCTGCGCCGTCGTCATTTTGCTCATCGTGCGAAGTTTAGTTCGTCCTATTGTTCGCCTTTCCGCTATTGCTCAAAAAGTCAGTGAAGGCGATTTGGAACAAGAGATGTACACCAGTTCTGTGAATGAAGTTGGTTTGCTTAGTCGCTCCTTTAACGCGATGGTTACGAATATCAAAGAAGGCGTTCAGGCGTTGGAGGCTGAAAAACAGAGCGTTGAAAAAAAGGTAGAAGATGCCGTGAAAGAAGCAGAATTACAAAAACGATATTTGGCATTTAGCATCAAAATTATTCTCGAAGAAATGCAGCGTTTTGCTCACGGCGACTTAACGGTTGAGATGACACCTGCTTTTGAGGGCGACGAAATCGGTGAATTGTATGTCGGATTTAACGAAGCTATCAGTAATATCCGAGAAATGCTTATTTCTATTGTTCATGCGCTCTCTGAGACTGCATCCACATCCTCTGCGATTCAAAATGTTACTGATGAGTTGGCACAAGGAACACGCAAACAAACACAACAAGCAAAAGAAATTGCTACTCAGGTCGAAGAGCTTGCGCTGGCAAGTATGAATAATAGCCGCAATGCGGACAAAGCATTGGATGTTGCGAATAAAAATGGTCAAACGGCAAGTTCGGGCGGGCGAATTGTCGGGCAAACGCTGACAAAAATTGAAGAAATAGCCTCTGTTGTCAGTAGTTCTGCAATGACTGTTCATCGTTTGGGGGAGTCCAGCGCCCAAATCACGGAAATTGTTTCAGTCATTAATGAAATTGCCGACCAAACAAATCTTCTTGCTTTGAATGCCGCTATCGAAGCAGCAAGGGCAGGCGAACAAGGACGTGGATTCAGCGTTGTGGCTGACGAAGTGCGTAAGTTGGCAGAACGAACTGCACAAGCAACAAAGGAAATATCGAACATGGTCCGGCAAATTCAGACCGAAGCCGGCGAAGCCGTCAAAGCAATGAATATGGGTGCTGCTGAAGCGACTCGTGGCAAAGAATTAGCCGGCGAAGCAGAACGCGCTTTGTCAGAAATTGTCTTGAGTTCTAATGAAGTGGCTCTTGTTGTGCAAGAAATTGCAAATGCCAGCCGCGAACAATCCTTGACGAGCAGAAAACTCGCAGAAAATATTGAAGCCATGACCGGTATCACGAAAGAAACTGAAAGTGGAGCATTTTCGATAGCAGAACAAGCTTCCCAACTTTTCAGGCTCATGGAAGGATTACTTTCACTGATGGAAAAATTCAAAACCCATAATCGCCGCACAATGCAGCAATTTCTCGCATAAAGTCTGCGACTACATTCCGCAGCGAGATCATTTGTAACATAACAGAGTGGCTTCCATACTTGCTTGTGGTTGATGGAAGCCGCTCTGCGTTAAGAAAATATTATCGTTGGTTCATTCCTACGACTGCTTTTAATTTGATAAGACGTTTGAGAGCCGCTGAATTTTTGGAATCTAGCTCCAATGCTCGTTCGCAGCAAAGAATAGCTCGTGAAATGTTTCCAGAACGTTCATAACATTCCGAAAGACTTTCAACACAATTTGACGAATTTGGAAAAAGAAACGCATTCATACGAAAAATCGTTAACGCCTCACGTAACTGTCCGCGCCCCATGAGCACATACGCGCAAGCGTTCAGTTCACCTTCCGAATATACCGGGTTTTCACGGCGGAATTGTGTGGCGAGCCCGGCAATACTTATGTTTGTGTCAGCTAAAACATTGGTATTGAGCCACTGTTGAACGAGTTTGTACGAAAAATAATTAGTTGTGTATGGCTTACCGCTCAAAATGGTGTATAAATCCCGTTCAAGCGATTCAACCGGATATTCTGTAATCCGCTGAATTTCTTTGTTTTGTTGCTCAATGACAAAGGTCGGTACACGAAAAACATTATAGCCTTTTTCTTCGCCATTCGGACTGCGCTTATAGGCAGAATCCGAATTATCTACGCCGATAAGTTCAATTTGATCATCGTTTATACGCAATGAACGGAGTATTTTCAAAAAGCGGGGAACTTCGCGTTTACTATCTCCACACCACGAACCAAAAAAAATTTTGAATCGTGTGGTTTGTAATTGTTTATACAATTGTTTAGAGATGCCTGTTTGAGAAAATTGTTCAATGATTTCTTGATTTGGCGCATACTCATCAAAATTCTTTTTGAACCATTCAGAATATGGAGTTTGTTTTAATATCTCTTGAGAGCATTTGCCCAGCAAATGTCGCTCTTGTGCGGAAATTGGTGGAGGAATGATCGTTTGTTCCGAAGTATTTTCCCGAAGATGAGGATTGTTTACGGAAGAGACGGATAATTTTATCGAAGAATTCGCTTGAGCAAAAAAAATCGTTACATTGCTGAAAAACAGCAATGCAAAGGATAATACCGTGTGCATATTGTTATGGGTAAATGAAGTGAGAATATCTTGCTTTAACGCGACATCGCTTGTTGATAATCTTTGACGAAATGCGCCTATAAAAAGATGACATACGCAAACTTAATTTGTTCTCGTAAACGCAAACGCTGAGTTTTCTTGCTTTGCAGCAATGAAATACGCAAATTTGCTGTAAAAAAGAATACACCTTTTTTTATCTCCCCAACGACCACAATGATTATTGCTGAAATTCTTATTGGTATTATTGCCTTAGGAGGAATCCTTGCATTGTACGGCAGTAAATTGAGTAATTCTGCCGGAAACAGGGCAGGAGAAGCATTGCAGCGTTTAGATGAACATTATGACTCTTATGTTGAAAAGCAAAAAACCTTATTGTTACTGGAAAATAGCGGAGAACCTCAGGCTAGTGTGATGAGTAATGAAGCACTTTCTCACTTCGTCGACGAGGTTTTTAGTATTGTGAAACCTGATATTGATGCGCTCATTGGACAAATAAACTCGACAAGTCTTTCCGATGTTAAAATTACGGCGAACGTACGATATTTCCGTAATGTTGCCTCACTTGCCGAAGCCTTGTTTGAAAAGCGCCGTACGCTGGGTGTAGGAGCAGTTACGGAAAAAGATGAAGAGAAAATTTATCAAGCCGTTAAAGATGCTATATTGGCTGACCTCAAAGAACGTGCCCTTAATTGGAAAATCGGTAATATGTAATGTGTGACTTTGTTGCCCCCAAAGACACATACTCCAAAAGCAGAATAACAATTCACACAGATTTTTATGTTTTTTTGGAGAACAGTAATGAAAACATTTTCGAGAGGAAAAAGGAATCAATTAGCATGGGGCAAAATCCTTGTTGGAAGCACATTCATGGTGTTTTTGTGGGTTTTTGTCGGGTGTACGGAAGTAGAGCCTCAGTCGCTTGAAGTGAAAAAACCAGTGATTGCAGTATGGTCTGGAAGTGATTTGTCCGTTACCAATAATACATCAAAAACGATTTATTTTGTTGCGTTTCCGCTTCGTTTGCTTCCCGTGGTACTTTGGACACCTGTTACCAATCCCAATACATCATTACAAGTAGCTGCTCAGACAACAAAAAACTTTCCTCGCTCACTTTTTTTAGCGAATAATCCCGATACGCTTATGTTCTCTTGGTGGCATTTAGGAATGAAGGTTAAAGATAGTCTTTATAATCCTGACAGCGTACGCGCACTTCAAGTTGAGTAAAAACTGCCGCGATAATGGTTGAAACAGTGCCGCTTTGTCATAAAAAAGCCTGTCCGGGAATAAAACTTCCTGAACAGGCTATCAAATTTTTTCGAGCAGATATTCTTATGATTTTTTGCGGTCATATTTACAGCATTTTTTCAAGCCGTCATATGCTTTATCGTCTGCTTTATTGTTTTGCGTATCGTAACCGCTTGCCGCTACTTTCTCTTCAATTTGCTTCAGTGTGATTTTTGCGTCATCAAAAGTGACATCAAGCATCTTGGATTTTTTATCCCATGACGCAGTAGAAACGCCATCAACGCCTTTCAAAGCACCTTCAATTGTTTTTTTGCACATCCCACAATTACCCCAAACTTTTACACTTTCCTTCTTTTCACCAGCAAATGCAGATAAAGAAGCAAACGTGAACACAAGAGCAAGCATGAGTGCTGTACGAGCAAACGAAAAATTGTTCATAGTAATCAAAAAAAATGATGAGAAGATAGCACATCGTTCGGTGTATTGTCAACGAAATGTGCAATGAGATACATACAAAAATACCATTTGCGAAAATAAAGAACAAGTTGTAGATTAGAAGTCTCGACAAGCAAAAAAGTTTAATTCATCATAACTTTTTGCTTTGCACCACACGCAAACCGGGGTGCCTGCTGTCATTTATTATTAATGAAATCAGGCTGAGATTATACCCGTTGAACCTGATGCGGTTAACACCGCCGTAGGAAGTTTCGCGGTTTATGTATTCCCGCCGCATAATCCCTTCCCAATCTTTTGTTCACTCGGTCTTTCCGCTGTTTGCTGTGGTTTTCGTGTATTGTTCACACTTAAACCCCAGAGGCTTTATGCGTAATCTTTTTGTTTTTTTTTCGTTGGTTTTTTGCGTTGCAATAACGCATCAACTCGCTTTTGCTGAAACACTGCGAGGTTTTGTAAAAGACAAAGAGGGGCGTCCCGTGGAAGGAGCTCGTGTTCGTGTAGAAAATACGCGAATAGGCACAATCACCAACCCCAAAGGTCAGTTTACACTTTTTCTTCAACCAGGCGACTACACACTTACTGTTTCCTTTTTGGGATATGGAAAAGTGAGTAAAAACGTTACTGTCTCGGAAAAACGTTCAGATGGGCAGCTTGTTTTGGGTGAATCGCTGGAGTTCGTTTTTGCCGACGCGAGTGTTGTAAGTGAAAATGTCCTTGTGCAAGCCGTCAGAGCTGGAAGTGAAATTCCTGTCGCACAGACGCTAATTTCTCAAGCAACTATTGATGCACAGTTCCAGGGACAGGATGCCCAATTTCTTTTTGAGCGAACATCACCATCGTTAATTGCATTTTCTGAAGCCGGCACAGGATTTTCCAATTATGGCTCGTTTCGGCTGCGAGGGATTGACCAGACCCGTATAAACATTACATTCAACGGTGTTCCTTTGAATGATATGATTGACCAAGGGGTGTTTTTTTCCAACATTACCGATATTGCCAATAGTGTTCGGTCTGTGCAGATACAGCGCGGAGTGGGGGCAAGCAGTAACGGCACTTCGTCGTATGGGGGTTCTGTAAATTTTGAGGGAGTGAATCTAGCTGAAGCAAGTCCCGGTTCGGAATTTCAACTCAGTTCCGGCTCATTTGGTTTGCTTCGTGGTTCTGCTGAAATTCGCACAGGAAAAATGCAAAACAATGTTTCGGTATATGCAAAGTATTCGACTTTTGCTACGGACGGTTATCGCTATAATACTGCATCACGCTCGCAATCGGCAGTAATTTCGGCAGCATATTTTGGAGCAAATGATGTATTAAAACTAACCGGTATTCTGGGACAAACACGAAATCAACTCGCTTATTTTGCTGTACCCAAGCCGCTTGTCGAAAAAGACCCGCGAACCAATATCAATGATTCTTCCGACCGAGACGATTTCGGTCAACACCTCCTACAATTAGAGTATATTCGGTCACTTTCTGCGAAAACGACGTTTGCCGCGTCGGTGTACTACGGCGGGGCAGGAGGCGACTATTTTACTGGTTTTCGAGATACAACCGGAGCATTAACACAAATAAATTATCCACTTCGTAACGACCATTTGGGCGTTATGATGACACTTTCCACTCAGAGCGAAGACAATAGTATTGATGCTACTTTCGGGTTGCATGGGTACACATTTATGCGGCGAAACTGGGAAACTATTTTGCCCGATTATTTAAGCAATTACTACGACGACCGTACTGTAAAAAATGAACTCAGTGCTTTTGCCAAAATGAGTTATAGAATTGGGACGCTCTCATTTTACGGAGACCTTCAAGCCCGCTTTGTCGCAATGAGTTTTACGCCTGATAACCGCGCCCTGACGAGTGTTCCTGTTATTCCTCTTCACTCCTGGTTCTTCCTTAATCCGAAAATCGGTGCAACGTGGCAAGCATCAGAAAATCTGAGCGTGTACGCATCGTTCGGTAGAACGGGAAGAGAAGCAACGCGATTCGATATGTTGGGTTCAACACAAATAGTTGATGCAAATGTTCGTGTTTTGACTAATCCGAATACCGTTCGACCGGAGTTTGTAAATGATATTGAAGCAGGGGTGCGCGTTGTGGGTACGGGATATAATGCTAACGTAAACGGCTTTTTCATGCAATTTCAAGACGAAATAGCCGCCATTGGTCCTTTTATACCACAAGGGTTTGTTCAATTACGCAAAAACGTTCCTCAAAGCTACCGTGCTGGCGTAGAGATTGAAGGAGAAGTCGAACTTAGTGAAAACTTTCGTCTTTTGGGCAATGCAACATGGATGCAGGCGGCTATAAGCGAATATGCACCGGAAAATCTTGGAACTAATGAGGTTTTTCGTAATGTGCGTCCCGTACAAACGCCAAATTTCATGGGAGCAGCAACCTTGCAATGGAGACCTTTGTCAGCCATCGCACTCGAAGTGGGCGGGCGATACGTGGGTGAATCATTTTTGGAGCTTACAAATAACCGAGATCTGATGCTTCCTGCTTTTGGTGTATTGGATGGTCGTTTTGAGTGGAGGTTTTGGAATGAGCATAAAATAAATGTTGCGTTCAATAATATTTTGAATGCACTCTATTTTACCAATGGTGGAACGACAGAATTTCAAGGGAAAATCGTTCCTGCGTACTTCGTACAAGCTCCACGTAATATTGTTGCGACACTGACCATAAAATTTTGAAAATCATTATTCTGCCAAACCCCGCTTAGTGCCCTTCCACACAACTGTGATAAAGGTGTAGAGCGGGGTTTGACGTTTTGGGGCAAAAAATTGTAAAAAAAATGTAAAAACATTGCAAAGATTTTTCGATTGGTGTGTCTTTGAAGTATAAGGAATAAACACGAGCGCTCAGTGAAATTCCATCACACTTGTTTTTCCAATAAGAGATTTGCCATGAATACAACAAACGAACAGAAATTTGTGTGCTGCTTCCTTGTCATACTTCTTGCTGCAATGCTGACCGGAGTTTCGCTCATTGCTGGTCAGGGAACAGGTCAAGAACGCCCTCATTACGATAACGACAGCACAAAAAAAGATGAGTTGCGCTATTACTTCAATTATGGATATAAAGCAATCAATCCGAGTGCAATCAATTTGGAATTGTCAAAAGCCGGATATTCGGGTCTTCCGTCTGGTCTTATTGAGTTTTCCTTCGGCTATAAACGTTTTTCTGAGAGCAATTGGATGTATGGTTTTGATGTTGGGGTTGGATTCGGAGGTACGAGCAACCGCGAATTTGGTACAGGCTCATTCAATATTTTGGAGCGGCTCTGGGGTGGATATCGTTTTATCAATACGGAATCCGTGAAAATCTATGGTGCGACGGGATTGGAAATAGGCGGTACATTCACAACGATTACAAAGTTTCAAAGCACCTCGTTTTCTAATTACCTTGCCAATCCAATTGATAATTCGCCGCGTTTACAATTCAATAGTTTTAGCTTTGGCGTACCGGTTATGCTCAACGCAGAAATAAAATTACCGCGAATATTTCAGGAAAAATCCGATACATGGCTTGGAGTCTATGCCGGATATGTCTTTAATCTCAGTGAAAATGCTCCTGTTCGTGGTACAAACGGTGTTTTGCTAACCAATGCACCAAATCAGCCTGGCGGTGGCTTTATGGCTGGTATCTCGCTCAGTTTTGATTGGGCGCAAGTCTGGAGGGAAAATATTGGTTTGCTTGCTGGTGAGAAAAAATAATTGAAACCTCCTAAAAACTGATTTTGATTGATAGTGCCGGAGAGCGCTTCAAATCTTGATTTAGCATTTATTAACAAATCAGCTTATGTGCAATGAAGCGCTTTTGGGCTATTTTTATTCTCGGTGAAATAAGAAAGTTGTTTCTAAAAGACCTATTTCAACCGAAGTGACGTGTTCAACCAAACGAGATGTTTTCGCAAATTTCTGAGAAGCCAAATGACTAATTCCAGCATTAAAATATCGGATGAATTGCTTGTAAGCCAAATGCAAGCTGCATTACAATGCGAATCCTCCGAGGCAAATACTCTCTTTACCGTGCTGTACAAACGGCACGAACAACGAGTACGGCTGTATTGCTACCGTATGTTGTCCGACGGAGATTTGACGAGAGATATTGTTCAAGAAACATTTGTCCGACTCTACAATACTATTGCCGAAGGGAAAGCAATTCAAAATGTTAGTGGCTACATTATTCGTACCGCACGAAATCTCTGTTTCAATCACAAACGCGATTCAAAGCATACTGTGTGCGTGAACGAAGTAGAGATTGCTTTACCGGTAAAAAGTGGATTCGGACATGCAGACCATGAACAAAATGAACTTTTGGAAATCATTGGAATTGCCCTTGACTGTTTAGATGATGAGTACAAAGAAGCCTTTGTTTTGCGTTATTACAGTGAAATGAGTTATGAGGAAATTGGCGAATTAACCGGGACTACCGCGAATAACGCAGCGAGTCGCGTTTTCCGGGCAAAAGAAAAGTTGAAAAATATTTTATCACGCTATCGAATAGACATAGAGCGAATGACGGACACCTGAAGTACCATATTAACAGCAGGCTTCAACCAACAAACTTTACACCTCTCGCTCTTCAATACACTACACTTGAACATTTATCTCAAATATCATGCTTGCTCAGTTGATTCATTCTTTTTTTGACGGAACTCTTTCCGACGCGCAGTCCACGGCACTCTTACAGCAAGTACGCGGTGAACGGGAAGTATCGGAGGAATTTCAGCGGCAACAAACTGTCCACAATGCAATAGAAGCTGATAAAGCGGGACTCATTGCAAACTCTCGTGCCGAAGACGATTTAGAAGCCATTTTTGCAAAAGTACAACCGCAGAAAAAAGCGACCATTCCATTACCGATATTGCCTTTTGCCGATGCACACGCGCCTGAGACTGCTTTACCCACTGCCTCAAACGAAACACCGAGGCAAGCAGGATTCTCGGTGAATTTGGCAGCAGATAAACCCGCAATTCCACAGCGCAAAAGCAGGCGCATTATGCCATTTATCGGTAGGGTCGCACTGCAAGCAATAAGTTTCTGTGTCGTTGGGGCTGTCGCTGCAACTTTTGGTGTAGCTCCTTTGGGCAAACAATCCTTCAGGGTAGGTACAAATGAGACGTTGAGCCAATCTCATACGCACAGTTCAACCTTTATCGATGCCGGAACAACTACAAAGGAGATTACTCGACAGCAAGACCATTTTAGAGCCACTTCCGGCAATGGTGCCAATGGAGAAGTAAATCTTTCGTCAGGAATGTTTGGTGCTATGCAACCTTTGATTGCCTTTTCTCAGCAAGAGACAGATATTGTAATTCCCATTGGGGTCGAAAAAAATGAACGGACAATCGCCACAGAAGTAGTCTCAGGCTACGACGGGGAACTGGTGCAAGATTGTCCAATCAAAGGCGCAAAGCGTCCTTCGTGGTTCCTCGACGAACCAACACAATCCTATGCGACACAATTAGAAGTAACAAAAATTCCGCGAACAAAAGCTGTGAAACCTCTTAAGCAGGCATTTGAGCAATCGTTGGCGCTCACAGCACGAGTTAGTAGAAATATCTTTCCTAATGGCTTTGCCGGAAGCGTTGGCGCTGTCTTTTCTGTCTCGGAGCGTGATGCGGTCGGTCTGGAAATAGGTGGGGCATTTGAACGACCAGGCTTCAAAAGTGGAAATCAAGAGCGTGTTGAAGTCTTAACTCCTGCCGGCTTTGTTGCCGGTATGTATAGGTTTATGATGCCAGTAGAAAATACTCGTTTTGCAGGCTTTTCTCAAATAAGGTTTGGCGTGGAAACAACCGGGGCGGTATTTGCCGGAATTGGGTTGGGAGTACAGTATGGATTAACCGACAAAATTACGGTCTTTGCCTCAACGGAGGCTTCAAGGACACTTATACCTGCTTTTTCGGGCGATTCCCCTTTTAATGCCGCGCACGACGGTGTGAGTTTAGGTGTTGCAATCAAATTGTAAGATTCCTCGAATCCCGTGAGACTTTTCGAGAGAGTAAGGATTTTGAAGACTCTTCTGCATTCTTCACATTTACAAAGCCTGGTATACTGTAACGGCTTCTTCACGTCCTCTGACTTTGAGGGGAGGAAGTGGCTTACATGAGATATTTCGGCGAGCTTCCTCACTTAAGTACTCATATACAGCATCGGTAAGCAGGGCTCGTACAGATAATTGTTTAGTCATCTGCTCTAAACGAGAAGCGAGATTTACTGTGTCGCCAATAATGGTATATTCCTTGCGCTCATCCGACCCAACGCTGCCTGTTACCGCTACTCCAGTATGTAAACCAATTCCAACCTGAGTTTCGGGAATCAGACCATTATCATTAAGAGAGTCAATTGTCTTGAGTATTTCTTGCATCGCACTTACAGCATTATGGACATCCTGACTTGCCGAACCGCTTGAAAATGGCGCTCCAAAAACTGCCATAAATCCATCTCCAAGAAATTTATTCACTATTCCGTTGTGTTTGTTGATAATGCCGATACAATGTCCAAAAAGCGTATTCAGATATTGTACTACCTCTTGCGGCGATCGTTTCTCAGAAAAAGAGGTAAAATCGCGAATGTCCAAAAACATTACCGTTACTCGCCGCTCCTCACCTGTTAATTCAGCTTTGAAATGCTGCTTTTGCTCAATCAATTTTTCCGCAACGCTTGGCGAAACGTACTGTCCGAACATTCCGACAATTGCATTTTTTTCTTCTTGCGCCAGGAGCGACCGGATTAACGTTTTACGAAGCTGATAAGCCACCAGCCCTGTAATAATGCCCATACCAAAAAGCAGAAAGGATTTCGCAAATACAATAGTAGAAGAAACGAAATAGTAGTTTTCAAGGGTGACTGTGACTTCTCCATGGATTGGTAAGGTATGCCAGCAGACAAAAAAATAGCCCGCACCCGCAACAAAACCGCTCAATGCTGAAGCAGCAAAATGCAGCTGCAAAACAGAAAGAGCAATAAATATAGCATAGTGGAGAATAATTGGTGTATGCGCAGCGTAGATAGGATGGATACGAGCACCGAGCAAGAGCATGAGCATTGTCGGGAATGAAACCTCGATGATAAGACTCATATATCGAATAATCTTCGGTGGCATTCTTCGCGTTTTCAGGGCTTTTTGAACAAATCCCAAAGCAATTGTCTCATACACAACTGCACCAAGCATGAACAACCCCCAGTGGACCAAGGAAAAATTACGAAAAATACCTTTCAACGGACGACTTTGCTGAGGAATAAGATATTCTGTGCTAAAGGCTTGTCCGGCGGCAATTATGCCGAGTCCGATAATAATAATCAAGCGAAAACGTTCGCTTTTAAGTATTTCCAGCGAAAGCCGCAACTCAAACGAGTCTTCTTGTGATTGTGCGGTATGAGCCGATTCCCACCTAAGAAATCGTTGAAAAAATGTTTTGAAATTATACATCAAAAATCACCGAATCAATTTCGCGCAAAGCAGCATCAGGACTACAAACACCATAGGGAACATCGGGCAGAAGTTCCATTAGTTGTTTGTGGCGAGCAGAAAGGTTATTATTGAAAAGCTGTGAATCGAGGACAAACATAATGCCTTTATCAGTTTCAGTGCGAATCAGTCTCCCAAACATTTGACGAAATGCCTGAAACATCAATGGTTTATCCACTTCGTTCCAAGCAAAACCCGCGAGTTTTTTCAAATCTGGATTCCTATCGCCTCGTTCGCGTGCTTCTTGTTCATATTTTCTCACAAGATTATCTTGTAAACCTCTTGTAAATGGATTTGGAACAGCATAGGGCATTTTTTCTAAGACTAAACATTGCAGATCATCACCGGGAATATCCACGCCCTTCCAAAGCCCGCGAGCGCCCATAAGTACTGCCGCGTCAGATGTTTTGAAATGTTCAATTGCTTTGTGTTGAGAAGTATGAGTGATACCATGCGACATGAGTTCAATGCCACGACTGCGAAGCAAAGGAAAAAGAGCATCGTGGACTTTTCGCATACGGTCTTTGCTGGTAAAAAGTACAAGAGTTTTTCCGCCCAAATATTCCGCCGCATTGGCAATAAAATCCGCAGACAAACGAGGGAATTCTGGGTGATTATTCGCCACAAAGTTTTTCAAAAAAATAATTCGCGAGTTTTCTCGATAGTTAAAGGGCGAAAGAAAACGGCTTGTGGAGACGCGGTGTTCTGTAAGAGTATGCGAGCCTATACCCCGCATAAAATCACTCATATCTTTCGTATTGGAAATGGTAGCTGAAGTAAAAACTGCTGCGTACCGTTCTTGTAAAATTTCACTGGCAAAGCGTTCGCCAATATTAAACGGCGTAACCACAATAGACCAATCATGTTTTTCAATACGTATGTACGAAGCAGCCTCGTCTTCTTTTTGCTCCAAAAACATAGCAAGCGTGTGTGCAATACCAGCCAAATCATCCATTCTATGCTGCAATTCTCGTACTGTCGGTACTTCATTCGGTACAGCACCTGCTTTTGCGGCACTTTTCAATATTTGTTCCGCAAGATTCGCCAATTCCGTCGCAATCACTCGTAAATTTTCACACTCTCCGGTAATAACCTGTTTTTGAGAAAGACTGAACCGGTCTTCTCGCAGTGTTGCTTGGATGGTGAAGAGTTCATCGGCTCTCGAATTTGCCAAAACCATATTCAATCGTCCGAGCGTCTGAGCAAAACGTTCCAGCAAAGCAGCAATACTCGTGGGTTCGGGAAGCGAGAGTGTTTTGGGTGCATTGCTTGCAATATTACGTGCTATTAGTCGTACCTCACTCATGGATGCTTCCATAAGCCCATCCGAGCCGCGCAAGCGATTATACACATCGGTCATTTGGCTCAAAGAAGCAACATAGCTGAAGGCTTCGATAGCTTCGGAAATAATTTCATCGGCTTCATCCACCACCAGACGATTAAATTCGGGGTAAGATTTTGGGTAAGTCAGCAAAAGCGAATGATTAACCGCTAAAATGTGTGCCGAAGAAGATTCCCACTGCTTTTTGAAATAAAAACATTGCTCAAAAAAACTACATTCATGCCGCGTGCAATCACGAAAATCTGCTCTGGCTTCCGACGATACGCGCTGAACAATGGGAAAATCACCAAAAAGAGGGCGCGGTAATTCATCAATCTCACCCTCGCGTGTTTGAAGAATCCATTGCGTTAAGAACGCTCCGGCAAATGCTTCGTCAGGATTATCAGCATACATGAAACTTTCAAAAATCGGCATTGCTTCGTTGATTTTTCGTAAACACGCATAATTACTCATGCCTTTCAGAACAACAGCGTGCAAGTCGGGTAAAGCAAAAAGCTGCTTCAATCGTGGTAATTCCTGCTCCAAAAATTGATTTTGCAGCGCCTTCGTGTGCGTGGAAATAATAATCGGTGTTTCGGAATCTACTGCTAATGCTGCTAAAGAAGCCGTCAAATAAGCAAGAGTTTTACCCGTTCCCGTGCCTGCTTCAGCTACATAAACACCACCATCATTCAGTGTTTGAGCGGCTTTTGCGGCAAGTTTTTGTTGTGCCTCTCGCACTTGATATTGCTCATAGGCACTCATAAAAAACGAAGGGTCTTTAAGTTTTGCCGGTGCATGTGCCAGTGAGGAATCAATTGTTTGCCGCTCTTTTCCGGCGTACTGTTCTTTGAAATTTCTAAAGAGTGGTAATTCACCGTGATACGGATTCTCATGGCGGTGCGTAAAAAATGGCTTCCAAAGCCAAGTATCGGACTTTGAAAACCAATACTCCACTATAGCGCACAAATCAGCAAATTCCGGGCGCTGTAATTCTTGATCAATTTTCTTGATGACAGCTACCATGTCTAGGGCATCTTCTAAACCACGATGATGTTCATAATCTCGAAGCCCGAAACGTTTGATAAAGGCTTCAAGGCTTAATGTAGGCGCAAGCGGATAGCACAAAGCTAAAATGTGACAAGAATCCATCATTGGCGGGTTAAAATCTTCACCAAAAATATGATGTAAAAACGCACGTTCAAACGAAGCATTATGTGCCATAATTGGCGAAGTACCCAAAAAATCATATAATTTTTGGTCAATCGCCTTCAAGTATGGTGCATCGGCAAGAGCTTCATTAGTAATACCGGTTAATTGGCTGATTTCCGGTGAGATTTGCCGACCGGGATTAACAAGTGTAGAAAATCGTTCTATTTCCTGACCATTCTTGTAGCGGACAGCACCAATATCAATAACGGTTTCCATATTGGGATCAAGTCCGGTGGTTTCAAAGTCGAGAGCAATAAATTCGCCAAGGGCAGCAAAGCGAGAAAGCGTTGAGAAGCTATTATTCATCGGTCGTAAGAGTGAAAAGGCTTGGTGTAATGGTCAAAAAAATGCAAGTTACGGAAGTTTTTGTAATACTGGCGGAAAATTGCCAAGTAAATAGGCAAAAACTTGCGATTTACGCGGTCTTTCGTATTTTGCGAAAATGTCCGAATAAGTTTTCGTTCCACGAACTACCCTAAACGAAGATGAAAACACCGATCATACTTGCTGTTGATGACGACAGCGCCGTTTTACGTGCTTTAGAGCGTGATTTACGCAAAGAATATCGCAAAGATTACCGTATCTTAACAACACTCTCGGCAAATGAGGCACTCGAAACACTCAAAACGCTTAGAACCAAGCAGGAAGTTGTCGCATTATTGCTTTCGGACCAGCGTATGCCTGAAATGCAGGGGGTGGAGTATTTGACAAAAGCAAAAGAGTTTTTCCCTAAAGCAAAACGAGTACTTTTAACAGCCTATTCCGACATAGAAGCTGCTATTCGTGCAATAAATAACGTAGGGCTTGACTATTATCTTTCAAAACCTTGGGACCCGCCTGATGAAAAGCTGTATCCTATTTTGAATGAACTGTTGGAAGAATGGCAAGCATCGTACAAACCTGAGTTCACAGGGCTTCGAGTTGTCGGGTATCAGTGGTCGCCTAAATCACATACAATCAAAGACTTTCTTTCGGGAAACTTAGTTGCCTATAAGTGGTTTGATGTTCAAACTCATCCCGAAGCTACCGAAATACTGAATTTGCACAGTATTGACCACGCAGAATTACCAGCACTTCTTTTTGAAGACGGCTCAATTGTTACTAATCCTCAGCCGGTAGATATTGCAGAAAAAATTGGTTTGCAATCACGTGCTTCAGCAAATGTGTACGATGTTGTTATTATTGGTGCCGGTCCGGCAGGTCTGGCTGCCGCTGTTTATGGTTCTTCGGAAGGATTGAAAACGCTTCTTGTGGAGCGTCATGCGCCGGGTGGGCAAGCCGGAACAAGTTCCCGCATTGAAAACTATCTCGGCTTTCCGACAGGATTAAGTGGTGCCGAGCTGACTAGAAGAGCTATTGCTCAAGCGGTTCGTTTGGGTGCTGAATTTCTTGCTCCGCAGGAAGTGGTTGCCATTGAAGTTTCGCCAAATCCCCATGAACATTATAAAACAATAAAATTTGTTGATGGCAATGCTATTATTGCAAAAAGTATTATTGTTTCTTCAGGAGTAGCGTATCGTGAATTAGATGCTGAGAATATTACGAACTTTACCGGTGCCGGCGTATATTATGGTGCGGCAACCACAGAAGCAAATGCTTGTAAAGAGAAAGATGTGTATATCGTTGGCGGCGGTAACTCTGCAGGGCAAGCAGCAATGTACCTTTCTCATTTTGCCGGGCGCGTCTTCATAGTTATTCGCGGTTCTTCACTTGCTGCAACAATGTCGCAGTATCTGATTGATCAAATTGCCGGAACGCCAAATATTCAGTTGTTACCATTTACCGAAGTCGTCTCGGTGTGTGGTGAGGAAAAATTAGAAAAAATTGACCATTGGAATAATCAAACACAAGAACGGCAAACCGTTTCAGCACAAGCACTCTATGTGTTTATTGGCGCAAAACCAAGTACGGAATGGCTTCCTAAACAAGTTATTAAAAATTCGCGTGGTTTTGTTGAAACCGGACGTGAAATGCTATTAGATGGAGAAGCTCGTCAGTATTGGAAAATTGACCGTGAACCGCTTTTACTGGAAACATCTGTGCCGGGTATTTTCGCCGCCGGCGATGTACGGGCAGGCGCTATGAATCGTGTAGCATCTGCAGTTGGAGAGGGTTCTATGGCAATTAAGTTTGTTCATGAATATTTGGCAAGTATTTGATAAAAAAATTTATAGCAATCAGGCGTATTGCTAGCTAAGTTATGTAAGCGTTTTCCGCGTTAATCAATTCCTTTTTCTTCGTGTATTGGAGGTTTTTATGCAATTTGGTGCTTTAGAAAAAACACTACTTCCGCTCATGCTTGCTGTTGTGATGTTTGGAATGGGCATGGGTTTACAATTAAATGATTTCCGGCGCGTTTTGCAAACACCATTGCAAGCAATTGTCGGCTCAATAGGGCATTTTATCTTAATGCCTTTGGCAGCATTCCTCGTAATTAAAATTACCGGCTTAACAGGTGGTTTAGCGCTGGGAGTAATCATTGTTGGTTCTTCACCAAGCGGTCCGACCTCAAATTTATTAAACTACCTTGCTAAAGCAGACGTTGCTCTTGCCGTCATTATTACTACACTTTCGACATTGCTTTGTCCATTAGCAACTCCTTTCGTGGTCGAGTTTATGGGAAATACGTTAGGATTAGCCAGTACACCGGTTATTGTACCGTTTGCTGAGATGCTAAAATTAGTTTTTGTTATTATTGCAATACCTATTACACTTGGAATGTTAATACGAAGCAAAGCACCCAAGTTTGCAGAAAAAGTAGAACGACCTTACAAAATTTTTTCTGTGCTATTTTTGCTGGGAATGATTATCCTTGTGTTAAGCAAAAATTGGGATAATTTCATTACAAACCTTCCAACGCTTGGTCCGGCAATAATTCTACATAATGGCATTGGCTTAGTTCTCGGCTTTTATTCTGGTAAAATCTTTGGTTTTGGTACAAAACAATGCCGTACACTTTCAATTGAAGTTGCAATTCAAAATACGACGCTAGCAATGACCATTGCTATGACATTTTTCACGCCTGATACAGCCTTGCCGGGAGCTATCTTTAGCTTGTGGATGTACGTTACAGGGCTTGCGCTCGCTTCTTACTGGGCAAAACGGCAAACCGACGATAGTACAACCTTGCAAACCGCATAAAATAATGAATTTCAAGCGCAAGTGTTATTAGTAACCCTTGCGCTTTTTTTGCTATCATAGACACAAACACTCAGTCCAAACTGCGGCATCACCGCTGTGTTATACAACACAGTTCTTTTTTGACTCTGATTCAAAGATGTTGTCTCAATGTAATTTTGAGAAAAACTATGGAAAACCTTTTACAAGCATTACAAGAAGCCCCAGATTTGAAAAATGTACCAACCCCTCAATTAGAGTGGCTTCTCAAGCGTGCAGAATGTCGTGGTTTCAAACAGGGGGAACAACTTTTCCGCAAAGATGACCCTATTGATCACATGTATATTGTGCTGTACGGTTCGATTCAATTTCGGCTTGAACAGGGAGGGCAATTTCGTATTCTCTCTACACTGAGTACAGGCGGCATCGGAGGGACACTCCCATACTCACGAACGAGTATCGCCAGAGGATTTGGATATTTTGCAGACGACACAAAATTGCTGTTTTTACATAAGGAGCATTTTCGTGCAATGACCAGTGAATGTTATGAATTGACAGAAGCACTCGTACACTTTATGACAAGCCGTGCAAGGAATTTTGCCGCAATGGAACAGCAAACTGAAAAAATGGCTGCATTAGGACGTATTTCTGCAGGTTTAGCACACGAACTCAATAACCCTTCGGCGGCAATAGTACGCAGCGCTGATGCATTTAAGAAACATCTTTCTTCAACACCGGATAGATTTAAACGGGTCATGCGCTTAAATTTGAATGCCGAAAGTGTTGACATTTGTAATGAACTTTTTTTCACCAAAGCCTCCACCGGCATTCGGTATGATTTATCGCCCATTGAAAAATCCGATGCGGAAGATGCTCTGTTAAACTGGTTGGAAGACCACGGTGTAGATAACGGGTTTGATATTGTTGGGAATTTAGTAGATTTTCACTTTTTACCGCAAGACTTAGAGTTTGTCAGACATCATATCGGCGAGGAAGGCTTTTTCACGGTCTTGGAATGGCTCGATAACTTACTAACAACGGAGCGATTTGTTGCAGAAATTAGCGAGGCATCAAAACGAATTAATGATATTGTCAGTGCTGTAAAATCATACTCACATCTGGACAGAGCCGCCGAACGCCAGCAAAGCGATATTCACGAAGGATTGCGCAAAACGATGATGATAATGGCACACAAGCTCAAAAAAAATCAAGTCTCTGTTATCGAAACATTTGCTTCCAATTTACCACAACCCCGTGTCTATATTGGTGAATTAAATCAAGTATGGACGAATCTTCTTGATAACGCCATTGATGCTCTGGAACACGCAGAAGTCAAAAATCTTGAACTCATTACTTCCGAAAAAAATGGATTTGTAGAAGTCTGTATCATTGATAGCGGAGCAGGAATTCCGCAAGAGATTATCTCCAGCATTTTTGATCCATTTTTTACGACAAAACCGATGGGAAAAGGAACGGGGCTTGGCTTAAATGCCGTGCAGCGGATTATTGACCAACACAATGGTGAAATCAAGGTTAACTCAAAGCCGGGGCGAACTGAATTTAAAGTTTGCTTGCCATTGTAACTGTTACTAACATCAATAATTTCCAAAGGAATGACAGATGGATAATCGTATTGTGTATATTTTTTTTGCCGTCATTGTCAGTATTGAAATTTTCAGTGAAATCACGCTTCAGAGAACAATCCATCTTGCGTCTAAACCTCTAATAGCTATTATTCCGATGCTTTATGTATTAGGCAGCAAGCCACAGCGAGACTCTCAAGCAAAATTATTCATCATCGCGGGTTTGGTGTTTTCTTGGATTGGCGATTGCGTTTTGATGTTTCGCCAAGACTATTCATGGGCTTTTTTATGCGGACTTGGAGCTTTTTTCTTTGCACATGTTATGTATATTGTTGCATATCGGGTTGGAAGTCAAGGTACATTTACACTATCATATTTTGCCGTTATACCAGTTTTAGGATATGGCATAGTGCTTTTCAGTGTTTTAGTTCCATTGCTGGGTTCTCTGAAAATTCCTGTTGCACTTTATTCGCTCGTGCTTGTAGGGATGGTGCTTACTGCTCTCGAACGCTCGTCTCGCACAGTGAAACGGAGTTTTGTGATGGTTTCGCTCGGTGCAGGATTTTTTCTCGTTTCCGATTCTGTTCTTGCCTGGAGTATATTTGTTGAAAACTCTGTTGCCGCAAGAGTTCTTGTCATGAGTACTTATTCAACCGCACAGATACTGATTGCTGACGGGATGATTACTCACTGGCAACAAAAAAATTCTTAAAAAGACGACCTCAGCAACGTCACACAATCTCACTTCGTTGATTTTACCATGGCAGCCCATACATTTATTTTTTCATCCCTTTTTTTACTAGTTTTCCAAGTAAATCTCTTGAGTCTGTGGTCTCAACAGCATACTAATACTAATCTGTACACTATTTCCGGAGCTGTTACAGAGGCTATTTCCGGTGAGGCGGTGATTGGCGTGAACGTATTGCTTTTCCCTGTGGGTACAGCACAAAAACAAGGTTCAAAGCCTATTACCGGTGCAAGAACAAATAAATATGGCTTTTATTCTATCCCCAATCTAGCAGTAGGTACATACGATCTTCTTGTTCGCGGTATTGGTTATAAACCATTATCAAAAACAATTTCGTTGGGCAGCGAGAATAATTCTGTACGAATAAATTTGCAGTTGCAATTTGACGTAACCAAAACAGGGCAGGTAACCGTAAAGGGTTCCAGAGATGAATCTCAAACATCAACAGCAAAAATCAGCGCGGTAACACTCACTCCGAACGAAATAAAATCTTTGCCGGCTTTTGGTGGCGAAGCTGATGTTTTTCGTGCATTACAGCTCATGCCGGGTGTTCGGACAGGCAATGAAGTATCAAACGGCTTGTTTGTGCGTGGTGGTTCTCCAGACCAGAATTTAACGTTACTAGACGGTGTAATTGTCTATAACCCTACTCATTTAGGTGGCTTATTAAGCGTTTTTAATAATGATGCCCTCCGCGATACTCGATTGCTGAAAGGTGCATTGCCGGCAGAATATGGAGGTAGGCTTTCCAGTGTAATAGATATTACCATGAAAGAAGGCTCAAAGGAAAAATTCGGCGGTGCAGCAGGACTGAGCATTCTCAATGCACGTACAACAATTGAAGGACCTATCAACGAAAACTCGACGTTTATGATTTCGGGCAGACGATTGTGGTTGGATTTATTGGCAGCGGCACTCAATGAACCACTAAAAGCCCTATTTCCACAGGCAGTCAATTTTATTCCAAGTTATTATTTTTACGACCTCAATGCGAAAGTGAATTACAAACTTTCGGAAGATGACAGACTCTATGTAAGCGGGTATTGGGGATATGATTTGCTAAAAAATCCACCTTTTTTCACTCAACAAGCCTTTGATGTTTCCTGGGGTAATGCTATTGCTAACGTGCGCTGGAATCATATTTTTTCACCAACACTTTTTGCAAACTTTCAAGCAAGTTTTACTAATTACGATTTTTCAACAAGTATTGCATCCAATCTACCGAATGGTGATACTCTGCGCTTTGGTTCACTTTCCAGAATTAGAGATTGGACACTGAAAGCAAATACGGAATGGACACCGACAAAAGAACACGTCGTTAAATTTGGCTTTGAGGGTATTTACCACCAATTTCGCGGTGCAACCCTCTCCGACGGGCGTTTTTCTGGTGGGGGATTCACACTCGATGCAACGAACGCAAGTGAAATTCAATCGTTGGAAGCAGCCATTTTTGCGCAAGATGAATGGCAAATCACTCCTGACTTCAATATCAATGCAGGCTTACGAGGTGTCTGGTTTCAAAATGGAAATTATGCTTTTGTCGAACCACGACTTTCAGCCAGCTATGCTGTTGATGAACAAATAACTCTTCGTGGTTCGTTTGCACAAGCAAATCAATTTATTCATCTTATCATTCGCAATGACATTGGTGTACCCAGTGATGTATGGTTTCCTTCTACAACCCGAGTAAAACCTGCTGCGGGGCAGCAATACGTCTTGGGGGGAGAATACCAAACGCTCGACCGTGAATGGCTCTTTAGTATTGAAGGATATTACAAAACACAAGCAAATCTTCTAGAATTCAAAGATGATGCGCAGTTTAGCCTTCTTGCCCCGACCGATGACCAACTCACCGTCGGAACAGGCGAAGCATACGGCTTAGAAGTTTTTTTGAATAAGCGTGTAGGGCAGTGGACCGGTTGGGTTGGTTATACGCTTTCGTGGGCTTGGCGAACATTTCCTGATTTGAACGAAGGCAGAGCATTTCATCCTCGTTTTGACCGCCGGCACGACCTTTCGTTTGTGCTCAATTACAAACACGATGAACAATGGGAATTCGGCTTAACATGGGTCTATCAAACAGGGCAAGCATTTACGATGCCGGTCGGGCAGTTCGATTTTGTACAATTGACCAATGGTCGGGTTCCCACGGGAATTAGCAGACCGCGTTTTCAATCAACACAGCGTAACGGTTTTCGTTTACCGGACTTTCATAAACTTGATTTGACAGCAACGTATAAATTTCCTTGGCTGGGTTTACCGTTTAATGTATCATTAAGTATTTATAATGCATACAGCCGACAAAATCCTTTTGTTTGGAATCTTCGCTATCGTGACGAAACACAACCAGATGGCTCACGTAAACAAGTACCATTTATCGAAGAAGTGTCCTTAATTCCGTTTATTTTGCCTACATTCGGCATTGGTTTTACTTTCTAAGCACCCCTGTTATGCCAGAAACAAGCATTCTGACTGCTTTTGCAGTAATTTTCCCACTTGGAGTGCTGACGATTTTATGTGCGTTTCATTTTCTCCTCTTTTTGTCCTATCGGGAAGAGAAGTATAATCTTTATTTTATGTTTTTGGCTCTAAGCTTGGCGGTGAATAACGCGACAAGTGGCATTCCTACACTCATGAACTTTTCATCGGAAACGCAGGAATGGTTCAAGTTTTGCTTCCGCATCTCGACCACACTTTCAGGCTTGACGACACTACTGGCAGTATATGCCCCCTTACGGGAAAAAATTCCTGTGGTATTTTATCGCGTTATGCTACCGGTGCTTTTTGCTTCATTTCTCAATGCGCTTTTTCCTCAACAGTGGAGCCCGATCATCTCATTTTTCGTCGTCTGTTTTTTGATAGGTGAAATTTCGCGGACGGCTTACCAAGCACTTTCGCGTTCTTTAACTGGTGCATACATTATTGGCTTTGGGACACTAAGTTTTGTCTGTATTTCGCTGTTTTATTGGTTAACTGCGCTGCTCAATGTTCGACTAAATGCAATTGAAACTGTTTTTTTTACGTTATCGGATATGCTTATTATGCCGGTAACCATGGCGCTATGGACTTCCGTGCGTTTTGCAAGCACCTATCGGGCATTAGAGCGACAAACAGTTGAAATCCGTACTTTATCGGAGGCAATGATTGAGAAAGAACAAGTGCAACGAGAGTTAATCGAGCAGCAAAATTATGAATTAGAGCGCCTTGTTAACGAGCGAACATCCCAACTTCAAGAAAAAATGAATTTGTTAGCATCAGCAAATGAGGAAATACAGCGACAAATCGAAGTACAAACGCAACAATCGGCAGAAATTCATTTTGCCAACGCGCGGTTGCAAGAGCAAAATGAACGTTTGAACCTACTGAACCAAGAAAAAAACGAATTACTTGGTATCGTCGCACATGACTTAAAAAATCCTTTGGGAAATATAATGATGCTGACGGAAATGGTTCGGGGAACCACGGTGGAACTTGATGAAGAGCGAAAAAATGAAGCAGTATGGCAAATTCTTCTTACTTCCCAAAAAATGCATCGTTTGATTGAGAACCTCTTAGACATTAATAAAATTGAACAGGGCAATCTGAATATGCAATTGGTGATATTAGATTTTGCTGCAAAAATCCGCCTTATCGCCGATGACTTCAGCGCACAAGCATACAAAAAAAATATTGCTATTGACATTCGCTTACCAGAACGTGCGCCAATACTTGCTGATAGTGTTGCAATTGGGCAAGTAATTGAGAATATCATCTCCAATGCAGTTAAATACACATTTCCGGGGAAGAACATTTGTATTTTGCTTGAGGAACATGTCATACACACAACCTCTGCGCAAGAAAACAGCAAAACAATATACCGTTTGATTGTTGAAGACGAAGGACCCGGCTTGCCAGATGAAGAAATTCCGCTATTGTTTGGAAAATTTGTTCGGCTATCTGCTCAACCGACAGCCGGAGAACATAGCACAGGTCTTGGTCTCTCTATAGTAAAACGATTAGTTGAAGTGATGGACGGTCGGGTTTGGTGTGAAAGTACCCTTGGTGTAGGCTCGCGATTTATTATTGAATTGCCCAAAGCTGATGAAGGGGAAACAACGTGATAATAAGTTCTTCGTTAAAAACATTCTCTAAGAGCTTGAAAACTACCTCCGCCCTCACCTCAATCCTCTCCGGGCGAAGCGCTTGGGAGAGGAAGCAAGATATGAAGCCGTTTTTTCCTCCTTCTCCCTCTGGGAGAAGGTGCCATCGTAACAATGGCGGATGAGGGCAAAAAAGCATCGATTCATGAGTTTTCAAACAGTCTCTAATACCGACAGTCGTTTCTTCCACACTCACACCAGTTTTTTTTCTTTTGAGCACGTATGAATTTTTTATTCATAGGTCGTCATCATAAAGACAAGAGCAATTCGGTTAAAAGACTCTGATTTTATGCGGGTTCGCGGGCAAACTATTTTTTCAAACCGTGACTATTTCGCTTGTTTCTGATACGTTGAAAGTGTATTTTGGGGTAGTTATGCTTTAAGCAACTTTCTTGGAGAATGTTCAAATGGTGCTTCAGATTAACGGCAAAGAATATGCTGTCAATTGTGATCCAAGTGAAATGCTGGTTTGGGTGCTACGGGATGATTTAGGGTTAACCGGTACAAAGATGGGTTGTGGGGCGGGCGTTTGTGGTTCATGCACGATTCATATTGCTGGCGTTCCTGTTCGTTCTTGTATTACACCGGTAAGCGCAGCAGTTGGACAAGAACTTACCACAATTGAAGGTCTTGCAACTGTTCTTATCGATGGTACAGAGGTTTTACATCCCTTGCAGCAATCTTTTATTGATGAGCAAGTACCTCAATGTGCTTGGTGTGTGAGTGGTCAAATTATGACTGCTGCTGCTTTCTTGAAGGACAATCCAACTCCTTCTGAAGATGACATTGATAATGCCTTAGCGAACAATTATTGTCGCTGTGGGTGTTACGTCAGAATTCGTTCTGCGGTAAGCAAAGCCGCAGAAGTAATGCAAGGACAGCCAAAAGAGTAGCAACTTTTGGAACAAAAAAGGGAATTAAGACTACGTTTTCATAATTTAATCACTATTTGTAAATTTCATTTCAATGAAATTTCGTGTACAATGATTTATGATATTTTTCGTTGAAGATAATTGATACATCTCCAATACATTGTTGTATTCATACCATTTTTTTCATCTTCCGCGTTTACCATGACGAACAATAATCATCCATCGGCTCTTGAGGGAAGTGGAGTACATCCTGCTCCCAAGAACAAATCCCGACGCACGTTTTTGATAAGTGCCGGTACGGGATTACTCACGATTGGGATAGGGGGTAAAGTTGCGTGGGAGTACTTGCGTCGCAATGTTTCCTCAATCTCCGAAAGCGCTTCACCTCAGGCATCCACACCTGACGAACCTTTTATTTGGTTTACAATTCAAGCAGATAATCGTGTTATTTTTCATGTTCCCAAAATAGAAATTGGTCAAGGTATCCATACAGCACTTGCCCAAATTGCCGCCGATGAACTTGAAGCTGATTGGAATTCTTTTATTGTTCAGCAAGCTTCAACAAATCAAGGCTTCGAGGGAGCTGCATTTAATACATTCGGGAGTTTTTCTGTAGCATCCACCTATAAGCCACTGCGCGAAGCCGCAGCCGCTGTCCGTGAAATGCTCCGAAATGAAGCCGCAAAGCGCTTCAAAACATCACCTGAAAATATCCTGCTCAAGCAATCACTCGCTGTACTCAAAAATGACCCAACAAAAAAACTTTCTTACGGGGACTTAGTTGCCGGCAAAGAAGGGAAATGGGAACTTGTTGATAATGCCCCTCTCAAAGAAAATGTTGCATTTACTTACATCGGTAAATCAATACCTCGGGTTGATTTTCGTGATAAAGTCACGGGTAAAGCTATTTATGGCTTGGATGCTCGGTTACCGAATATGCTCTATGGCGCTGTAGTAAGACCGCCTCGCTACGGCGCAACATTAAAAAAAGCACAAGCCGGGGATACCGCCACGATGAAGGGTGTCGTTAAAGTGGTTATTCAAGAAGGCTTTGCGGGTGTCGTTGCAGAAAGGCGCTCTATTGCGCGCGCGGCGGCAGCGCAAATCCAATGTGAATGGGAAGGCGGCATGACGATTGGACAAGAAACAATTGAAAAAATGGTGACCGTTCAGGCGAATAACAGTGATGCAGTACCGATACAACAAAAAGGTTCGTCAAAAAACGAACTTGGCGAAAAAATTCAGCAGGCAGAATATCGTGTACCAGTGGCAGCGCATGCGCATTTAGAACCACAGGCTGCATTAGCTGATGTTCGTCCCGATGGTATTACTATTATTGCTTCAACCCAAACACCTGATATTGTCGCACAAATGGTTGCCCGTGCCCTCAACGTTGCAAAAGATACTATTGTTGTTAAACCAACATACTCCGGCGGAGGCTTTGGACGCAGAGGAGCACATGATGTCGGTGTCGAAGCAGCAATCCTTTCCAAAGCAGTAGGAAAGCCAGTTCACGTCGGATGGACACGGGAAGAAGAAATGCTTTACGGTTATTATCGTCCACCTTCACATCATATTTTGCGTGGAAAACTTAATGACAATGGAAAAATTCATGCCTTTGAACATGAATTTGTGAGTGGCGATGTTTTGCTGGCAATGGCTCCATTAGCTGCAGGAAAAATTGGAGAAGCGGTTGCTGATGCTTTTGGCATTGACCCGGGAGCAACGACCGGTGCACTTTTCGAGTACGATATTCCACATCATACCGTTACCTCCCACCGCGTCAAACTACCTTTTTTAACAGCTTCGTGGCGTGGTCTTGGACTCTTACCGAATGTTTTTGCCAGAGAGTCTTTTATTGATGAACTAGCTTTTCAAGCTCAAAAAGATCCGATTACTTTTCGTTTGGAACATTTGCCTGAGACAGAACTAGGGAAGCGCTATAAATATGCTCTCAAAGAAGCTGCTGACTTCTCTGACTGGTATAATCACCGTAAGCAACCAATAGCCGGTCGTGCAAAAGGAGTTGCGATGTGCCTTCATGCACAATCTGTTGCGGTGCAAATTGCAGAGGTTTCTATTACTGATGGAAAACTCAAAGTTCATCACGTTTGGGCTGTAGCTGATCCCGGCATGGTAATTAACCCGAATGGCGCAATGGCACAAATTCAGGGTGCAATCATGATGGGATTAAGCAGTCTATTCCACGAAAAAATTACATTTTCCAGTGGTTTGGCTGATGCCAAAAATTTCAATGATTATCCTTTACTCACGCTACCCGAAGCACCAAATATCACAGTAAAAATTCTTCAAAGTTCGGAAGAGCCTCACGGATTAGGAGAAGTTGGTATTGGTCCGATTGCAGCAGCCGTCGGAAACGCAGTGTTTCGTTTGACGGGAAAACGCTTCCGAGAATTACCGTTTCCCGTTACACAAATGGTGTAACGCAGATTGAATTCGGTGTCTGGTTTCTTTTTGCTCCTTGAATTCAAATTCTTCAGAGGAAAAGGTCTTTGAAGATTTTTTATCAATTGTCGCCAAGCATAGTGTTTTGAATACCATCATGGCGATTCAATGTTATTCAATTTCTATTATTGTCATGAACACGGAAGTAATTGAGGGTGAAAGCAAGGTATTTTCTTCGGGCTTAGAACAAGATGATATACAAGGAGCGATTGATTTATCAATTGGGAGTAATTTACAACGAGACATTCCAGCAGGTCTGGTAGTTTTTCTCGTTGCTTTACCGCTCTGTCTCGGTATTGCCCTTGCTTCAGGTGCACCGCTCATTGGAGGTATTATTTCAGGCATCGTAGGCGGACTCATCGTTGCTATATTTTCCGGTTCAGAATTAAGCGTGAGTGGTCCGGCAGCAGGTCTGACAGTCATCGTGGCAACAGCTATTCAAACGTTAGGTTCCTACGAAAATTTTCTCGTAGCCGTTATTTTAGCAGGAGTGATACAAATTGGATTGAGTTACCTTCGCGCCGGTGTCCTAGGTGATTTTGTACCATCAAGCGTGATTCGTGGTATGCTTGCTGCAATTGGCATTGTGATTATCCTCAAACAAATTCCCCATGCTCTTGGACGAGATACAGATTTTGAAGGGGATTTCAGTTTTTTAGAACCAACAGGACACACCAATACATTTAGTGAAATCGCACGCTCTATTGCAAGTGCCAATCCAGAAGCGATAATTATTACAGTTATTTCGTTTGCGATTTTATTACTTTGGGAGTATCCTAAAGTGAAACATATTCGTTTTTTCAAACTTGTACCCGCTGCATTGCTGGTGGTCGTCGGTGGAATCGCCTTGAATGAAATGTTCAAATTTTTTATGGACAATTTTTATCTTCGCGCCGAAGATGGTCACTTAGTACAATTACCTGTTACCAATAATATCTCGCTGTTTATTGGGCAGCTACATTTTCCTTCATTTACAATTTTAACGGGAACTCAGGTTTACTCTGTTGCCGTAACACTCGCGATTGTAGCAAGTCTCGAAACTTTACTTTCGCTGGAAGCCGTTGATAAACTCGATCCGTTTCGGAGGATTTCTGACGCCAATAAAGAACTTCGAGCGCAGGGAATCGGCAATATTATTTCTGGAGCATTAGGCGGTTTACCATTGACTTCTGTCATCGTGCGAAGTTCAGCCAATGTCTATGCGGGCGCAAGAACACGAATGTCCGCAATTGTTCATGGAATACTACTCATCGTTTCAGTTATTTTTCTTGCACCTGTCTTAAATCGTGTTCCTCTAGCTTCCTTGGCGGCTATTCTCATTCTTGTCGGCTATAAACTTGCCCGTGTGGGACTATTTGTATCGATGTATCGGGCAGGCAAAGAACAGTTTTTACCGTTTATTGTCACAGTGTTTGCCATTGTTTTTACCGATTTGCTCACGGGAATAGCTATCGGAATGTGTTTCGGTATGTTTTTCGTTATGCGTTCCAATCACCAATTTGCCGTTTCGTTAGTCAATATCGATCACTATTACATGATTCGCTTTACAAAAGATATGACCTTTATCAATAAATCTGAACTCAAAGCAAAACTGCGCCAAATTCCTGACAACGCCCACCTTCTTATTGATGGTGGGAAAGCTCGTTTTATTGACGCAGATATTTACGATGCCGTAGGGGAATTTGCGGAGGCAGCAAAATTTAGGAATATCAGTATTGAGTATAAAAGTTTTGAAGCAAAAGAGTTTGATCCAAACTCAGGGCACTAAATTTTTCATCGTTATTGCTTCAACAAATACATTTCTACGCGAATCGAAAAAGGAAATACCGTCATGGAATCATACAAAAAACTTTTGCTAGCAAACCGTGCGTGGGTTGAAGAAAAACTCTCTATTAAAAAAGATTACTTCGAGCGAACGTATCCGCAACAAAATCCGGAATTTCTTTGGATTGGATGCGCCGATAGCCGCGTTCCACCCGACCAAGTTACAGGAACAGAGCAAGGTGAAATGTTTGTCCATCGAAATATAGCAAACATGGTTGTCCACACAGATTTTAATTTTCTGAGTGTTTTGCAATATGCCGTTGAATCATTGCACGTTAAGCATATTATCGTTTGTGGACATTACGGCTGCGGTGGTGTACATAATGCCATGACACATAAAGATCTCGGTTTGCTCAATAAATGGCTACGTTTTATTAAAGATGTTTATCGGTTTCATGCGGCGGAATTGGATGCAATCGGAGACGAAAAAGTGCGTTTTGACAGATTAGTCGAACTCAACGTTATTGAGCAGTGTCGGAATGTTGCAGAAACATCGATTGTCCAACACGCATGGAAACGCGAGCATTTTCCGTATATCCACGGCTGGGTGTATGATTTACACACGGGTTTACTCAAAGAATTAGCAATGCTGCGTCCTGATGAAGATATTAACGGCATTTATCGATATGATTTTGATGATGATGATAGCGAACATTAATAACGCGAAGAGAGGAAAGCGCGTTGTTCTCCGACACTTGATTATTGCCACATCTTACTCTTTGCCTCAAAAGCTATTATTTTGTTGCTCGATTATCGTGATGATGCCATAAATACCATGAAGCAACGCTTCTAAAGGGCTTCCAGACTTCGGCAATTTCGTGCATTTGTTCTGGCTTAGGCAAATTCGGCAGTTTGTAGAGTTCCATCATTGCTTTACGCAGACCCAAATCATCAACAGCTAAAACATCAGGACGATTGAGCGAAGCAATCAAATACATTTCGGCTGTCCAGCGTCCTATACCTTTGACTTGTACCAGCGTTTCAATCAGTTCTTCATCACTCAGAATTCCAAATGTATTGGGTTGCAGTGTTCCATCGAGAAATTTCTCTGCTAAATCCTTCAAATACCGCACCTTTGCTTGTGAACAGCCAACTGCGCGGACTTCATCATCAGGCAACGCTTTCAAACGTTCGGGAGTTGGATTGTTGTTCGGAAAAAGACCACAAAACCTTTGCAAAATTGTAGCACTTGCTTTAACAGAAAGTTGTTGAGAAATAATCGAGTCACAAAGAACATAAAACGTATCGTCATTCTTTTGAAGACCACAGTGACCAACTTGGGTAATAATGTGTTTCATCACAGGATCAACGCGGGATAAATGTCGTTCCGCTTCTACAAATCGAAGTTTCGTATTCGTTGCCATAATGTCTGGGGGTTCTGTATTGCTTGAATTCGAGTAATGCTAAAGAAAAATTTTTGACTACTTCATCGCACATCTCACACAATTACTTTATTTCAATTTTTGCTACCATTTTTTCTTCTCGAAAAACAATTTTAGCCCGTTCAAAAGGCGGTGGAAGAAAACTTCGTGCTCCATTGGAAAAACCATACGCCTCTACCGGACCAAACAATCCCAAATCAAGCTTTTGATTTGCATTTTCATCGTGAAACGCAGAAACAGCATACTCTCCAAAGGGGACATGTTCAAACACACATTCTGCTTCACCTTTCAAAATTGTTGTTGTTTGTCCACGAAACGGCTTATCACTTGGGAATCTGTCTTGCGGAGAAAACAGGGCAACGCGCATCAATCCATTGTCATTTTTCATGCCGTGCATATGAACAATAATTGTTCCGGTTGTTTGCGCCGAAAGAGGAATGACCACGATCAATATCAGGAGAGAAAATAATGAAGTCATAACGCGGAGAGGTTTGTGAGAAAAATTGCTAAGAACAATATACCAATTCGCAATGAAAAGTGCTAATCTCGGCTTTGGAAGATTGTTTTCTTTTGAAGTAAAAACCCTTGCTGTGAACGAGGCTCCAAGACATTCATTGTCATAAATATTCATTTCAGTCGTCTCTTTCTACACTTCAGTCCCTTGCTTGCAACCGTTGCTGCAATTTTCCGTACTTTTACCTCAAACAAGATTCAACATTTTTTTGTTCCTTTTGACAGATACTGACACACGGTTGTCAGTAGCAATGGATAATTTTGAACGAAGAATTCTGTACAACATTTTACTTTTTGGTATGAATAACATCATGAAAATCCTTCGGACGGTCATCGTCGCAGGTCTCTTTATCGGTGGTATTACTTTTTTGCTTTTGCGTAATAAAGCTACAATGGAAGCCAAAGCAGGGCAGCCAATTGTATTAATCCCAAGCGTCGCAACGCAACTTGTCGAAGAGCAAACACTCACAGAAAATATAGAAGTGAGTGGCAGCATCCAAGCCCTGAATGAAGTTGTGGTCATCGCAGAAACGCAAGGGAGAGTCACCAATGTCTATGCAAAACTTGGCGACCGCGTCGGGCAGGGAACTCCGCTTGTCAAAGTTGATAGCGTCTTGAAGTATTCCGGTTATTTGGTTGCAAAAGCTGCTTATGACAAGGCAAAACGAGACCTAGAACGCCTTCGTGAATTACGGAAAGAAAATAATGCTTCCGAAAGTGAATTAGAAGGTGCAGACTTAGCATTGCAAAACGCAAAAGCTCAATTTATCGCAGCAGAGCGCCAATTACGCGATGCTATTATTACTTCGCCAATTGCCGGTACAGTCGTAGAACGCCCGGTAAACATGGGAACGATGATTGCCCCGGGAACACCGATTGCTACTGTTGTTGATGTTGGCACGGTGAAACTTCGCGCAAATATGCCCGAACAAGAGGTATTAAAACTCAAAGAAGGCGACAAAGTGCGCGTTAAAGCGGATGTCTATCCCGATACTGAATTTGTAGGAACAGTCTCGTTCATTAGCATCAAAGGTGATGCGGCGCACAATTACCCGATTGAAGTGGTTTTGCAAAATAATAGCAAATATCCGCTCAAAGCCGGCATGAGCGCAAGAATGTCCAGACAAACCCGTCAATCTCGGCAATCGCTTGTCATTCCTCGCCTAGCAGTCGTGGGAAGCGTTAAAGCGCCGAGTGTGTACGTTATCGAAAACCAACAAGGCAAAAATATTGCTGTATTAAAACCGGTTGTTTTAGGTGTTGAACGCGGAACGAACATTGAGGTTGTAAGCGGCTTACAACGTGGCGAACGCCTTGTCGTCAACGGGCAAAATAACGCTCGCAATGGTGGTGAGGTTATCGTACAACAATAGAATGTTAGGAATTACGGAATACATCTTATACCAACGAACCCGAACTCCAAAGGATGAACCATGAGTATTACAGAATTATCCATCAAACGTCCCGTACTTATTGTCGTCATTTTTCTTGTCTTAGCAGTCCTCGGCATATTCAGTTACAGCAAACTCTCGTATGAGCTTTTACCCAAAATGTCATCGCCATTTGTGACGGTCATTACTGTTTATCCGGGCGCAAACCCAAGCGAAGTGGAAAATGCGGTGACAAAAAAAATCGAAGAAGCAGTAGCAGGTGCTGAAAAACTGAAACGAGTTTTTTCAACGAGCAGCGAGAATGTCTCGACGGTCTTTGTTGAATTTAAGCAAGATGCTGATGCAAACTTGGCGACACAAGATGTTCAACGAAAAATCAACGAAATAACCGATTTGCCAACAGGCACCAAGCGCCCCGCAGTCTTGAAATTTCAGCTTGACGCAATTCCGGTCATTCGTTTGGCAGTCACAAGCAACATTTCTCCGCGTGATTTTTCGCAAATTCTTAAAGACCAGATAAAACCTCGCTTGGCACAAATCAAAGGTGTTTCGCAGGTGTCATTGGTTGGCATGGAAGAACGCGAAATAAATATCAACGTGAATGCCGATAAACTCCGCGCTTACAATATCTCGATTGCTCAAGTTTCCGAAGCAATTCGCCGCGCCAATCTTGATGTTCCGGCAGGAAGAGTCAATGATAATGATGCTCAATTCGGTGTGCGCGTCCAAGGGAAGTTTGAAAATGTTGAAGAAATGAAAAATCTTGTTGTTTTCTCCATGCCTGCACAAAACGGTATGCCGACAAGTATTGTCAAACTCGGCGACGTAGCCGAGGTATACGACGGTTCAAAAGATGTCGAATCACTCTCTCGTCTCAATGGAGTATCGGCAGTTGGGGTGCTGATTCAAAAACAAAGCGATGCAAATACTGTTGAGGTGAGTGAGCTTGTCCGCGCAGAAATTGACAAACTTCGTGCTGACCAACCTCAAATCTCGTATTCCATCGCACAAGACGCATCGGAATTTACATTAGAAGCGGCAAATGCTGTTGTCCATGACTTACAAATTGCGGTTTTGTTGGTAGCAGCCGTGATGTTGCTCTTTCTTCATTCATGGCGTAATTCGCTTATTGTGATGCTTTCGATTCCTGCATCGCTTGTCACGACATTTATAGCGATGTATCTGTTAAATTTTTCGCTGAATTTAATGACGCTGCTGGCTATGTCGCTTGTCGTCGGGATTTTGGTAGATGACTCGATTGTAGTTTTGGAAAGCATTTATCAACAACTGGAACATGGGATGGAATCACGCGCAGCCGCCTTAAAAGGTCGGATGGAAATTGGTTTTTCCGCTCTTGCTATTACGCTGGTTGATGTGGTGGTATTTTTACCGTTGTCGCTTGTTTCCGGTTTGATTGGCGACATCATGCGGCAATTTTCTATCGTCGTTGTTGTTTCCACACTCCTGAGCCTCTTTGTTTCCTTCACTCTTACGCCAATGCTTGCTTCGCGGTTTTCGCGTTTGGAACACCTTACACGCGATACGCTGATGGGGCGCTTCGGACTTTGGTTTGAACAAGGTTTTGAAGCAGTAACCTCGTGGTACGGTCGCGTATTAGCGTGGGCGCTTGGACACCGCAAAACGGTTGCTTTGGGTGCTTTTGCGCTGCTCATCGGTTCATTTATGCTTCCGGCATTAGGTTTTATCGGCTCAGAGTTTATTTCATCATCGGACAAAGGCGAATTGTCTGTTTCCATTACACTGCCCCCTGGAACGCCATTTCAAGAAACAAACCGCATCGTCAGGGAGATTGAAAAACAGTATGCCGCAATGCCGGAAATCAAAAAACTGTTCACCAGCGTCGGTACTTCTTCGAGCGGTTTCGATGCACAAAACACCTCCAACAGTGCATACATAGATGTTTCGTTGATTCCGAAAGAGCAGCGTACCGCGCCCGGACAGGACGCACAGCAAATCTCGCTCAAAATGAAAAAAATCGCACAAGATTTTCCGGGAGTAAAAGCACGTGTAGCCCCTATCGGACTTTTCGGACAAGCGGATGATGCTCCGATTCAAGTCTTGGTCTTTGGCGACAACCGCGATTCCGTCACAGCGGCAGCAAAAACTGTTGCGGATTTACTCGCATCGGTTAAGGGAAGCGCTGATGTACGATTATCGGTCGAAGATGGTAAACCGGAAACACGCATCAACATTGACCGTGAAAAAATGGCAAGTTACAATTTGTCTCTCGATGAAGTGGGCTTCACTGTTCGCACAGCCTTAGCAGGAAATGATGAAAGTAAAATCCGCCTTGCCGGAGTAGAATATCCCGTAAGAATTCGCTTAGATGCTGATGACCGCTCAAAAACTGAACACCTGAAAAATCTCACTTTTACCAATATTGCGGGGCAGCGCGTGGAATTGCAGCAATTCGCCACTGTCGAACAATCATTTGCTCCTTCGCAATTAGACCGCCGCAATCGGAGTGCTTCGGTGATTGTTTATTCCAAAGCAATTGGTCGCCCTAGTGGTACAATGGGTGAAGAACTCAAGGAAAAAATCAATGCGACCAAGCTCCCTGTTGGAGTTCGGATTGATTATCTGGGTGATTTGGAAAATCAAGGTGATGCTTTTGGTAGCCTTGGCATTGCGCTTCTTGCGGCGATTCTCTTTGTGTATTTGCTCATGGTTGCGCTCTATAATTCTTGGGTATATCCGTTTATCGTCTTATTCTCCATTCCGGTTGCAATGGTTGGTGCGTTGCTGGCATTGGCTTTGGGAATGAAATCGTTGAATATTTTTTCGATTTTGGGAATTATTATGATGATTGGTCTGGTTGCCAAAAACGCGATATTGCTTGTAGATAGGGCAAATGCTGCCCGCGAAGAAGGATTGGAAGTAGAAGAAGCTCTTATGGACGCAGGCAGAACCCGTCTTAGACCTATCGTAATGACAACGATTGCAATGGTTATCGGTATGCTCCCGATTGCGCTGGCAAGCGGGGCAGGTGGAGAATTCAAATCGGGTTTGGCAGTCGCACTCATTGGTGGCTTGACAAGTTCCATGTTCCTTACGCTTCTTCTTGTCCCGACGGTCTATGTGGATATTGACCGTTTACGGAGTTTTACTATGCGCATTTCTCATAAACTGGCAAATAAATCTCGTTTGGATGCAATGCTGAAAGAAGTACAAGTAAAACAAGATTCTGGTGCAATTTCAACCGCTCCCGAAGAATTGCTTGAGCGTTATAGTTCAACAACCATCTCCACTCAAGATTCTGAACGTATTTCTAATGAAGAACCCACTGACAGCAATCATGCGACAAAATCCGCCACAGCGACAAAACTTCTGTCGTGGTTACTAGCGGCGGTCATTAGCGTAGGGATGTCTCAAAGCACGGCAGAAGCACTTTTTGCTCAAAGTCAATCTTCCAATGTGAGAAGAGTCTCCATGAAAGAAGCCGTCGCAATAGCGCTGGCACAAAACCCCGAAGTAGCGATTGCAAAATTGGAAGAAGAACGGGCAGAGCAGCGTTTGCGTGAGATGCGGGGTATTTTTCTCCCACAAGTCAGCGCTTCTTTGCAGTACGTTCGTAATATCCAAGCACCTGTTTTCTTTTTTCCCGGCTCGTTTTTGCAAATCGGGGATGCACTACAAGGCTTAGGTCGATTTATCGTTTCGCAAAATCCTTCGGATTTGAGCGCTCTGCAAAATTTGAACAACGATGCAGGATTGGTCCCTCTCCGCGCTGGTCTGGCAAATTCATATACTATGACCGGCTCAATCAATATGCCACTTTTGCAAGAAGACGCACGCCACGCCATAAGAATGAGTGAAATTGCTCAAACGCTCAGTGCCGAAAGCACAGTCAATACTCGTGTGCAAAAATCACGAGAAGTAAAAAAGGCATATTTAGACGTGCTTATGGTCGAAGAACAGGAGCGACTTCTCAAACAATCACTCACACGCGCTGAAGAAACACTTGCTCAAGTTCGTTCGTTACAAGCAAAAGGTCTGGCAACAGAAACAGACACACTTCGGGCATACGTCGCCGTTGAAAATCAACGCCCAATGCTAACAAAAATTGCCAATGGTGTTCGCGCAGCACGAGCCGCACTCGGTGTAGTTATGGGCTTAGAATCTTCGGAATCGCTGACCTTGAGCGATTCTCTAACTCTTGCTTTAGAAACCGCCAATGTTCTTTCCAATGACGATGCGCTGAAAACCGCATTAGAAACTCGTCCGGATATTCGGCAGCTACACATGCGCAAAGACCTTGCCGATGCAGAAATTGCCTCGAACAGAGCAGGGCATCTCCCAAGCATTGCTGCTTTCGGGCAGTACCAAATCATTTCGCAATCGGACAATTTCGATTTTGCAAAGCAGCAATTTCCGCAAAGTTCCTTTGTTGGCTTTCAAATTTCTGTTCCAATTTTTTCAGGTTTTCGTACTGATGCAAAAATTCAACAGGCAACACTTGGCAAATTGCAAGCTGAGAAACAGCTAGACTATGTCCGCAATCTTGTTTCTACCGAGGTTCGTATCTTACTCGCCAATGTTCAAGAAGCCCGCGAACGCATCATTGCGCAAGAGCGCACCGTCAAAGCAGCAGAGCGAAGCTATAAAGCCGTTCGTAGCCGATATGAACAGGGACTTGTACGTCAAATAGAGCTTTCGGATGCTGATTTAGCCTTAACGCAAGCAAAAACGAACTATTATCAAGCAGTTTATGACTACTTGATTGCTTCAGCTGATGTGCAAAAATCTCTTGGACGCGAGTAATTGAGCAGGTGTATAATGCAAACTTTCAACTATCCTTGGCTTCGTTTTTTTTGGGTCCCTGTGTTCGCTTTCACGTTTAATTGTTTAAGCTGGTTAATTGCCTTGACAGATGACTTTGCGCGGACATTAATGTCTGAAATGAAGACCAAAATTCCTCTTGACATTTTTTTTTCGACACTATACGCAATTATTTGCTCTGAAGGGAGTTTGTTTCTTTTTCAGCGTTTGGAGCAGATATTTCCGATAGGAAAGCGTCTGAAAACATTAATTGCAACCCACGTCTTTTTTAGTTCGATGCTTTGGTGCGGGATGTTTACCGTTTCACAAGCGTTTTTATTGGGCTTTGATACACCAATGAAAATATTCATGTATAAGCAAAATCTGCTTTTTTCTTTGATGATTGCATTTAGCATGAACGTTGTTCATATTGGGATGATTCTTTTTCAACGCTGGAAAAGTGCCCACTCGGAGGCAGAGAAGTTGCAACGTGTACATTTGGAAATGCAAAATATGGCTCTCAAGCAGCAAATAGACCCGCATTTTTTATTTAACAGTCTTAACACTCTTTCGGCAATGATTGAGGACGAACCAACCTTAGCGGTTCAATTTGTACAGCATTTATCCGAAGTATATCGATATGTTCTTCAGAGTAAACATCGTGTTACGGTTTCTTTACAAGAGGAATTAGAATTTGTTCGAGCATACGCACATTTGCTTGAACTGCGGTTTGGCGAGAACATTGAAATATCTCTCCCCAATCTTGAAACAGCGCACAATGTTGTTCTTCCGCCCTTGGCAATTCAGCTCTGTATTGAAAATGCCGTCAAACATAACATCATTTCAAAATTGAAACCTCTTTCAATTACAGTCAAAATTGACAATGAAACGATAATCGTAGAAAACACATTACAAACGAGAAACAGTGAACAGCCTTCCACCAAAATCGGCTTACGGACAATTCGTAATCACTATGCAGCAATAACGAACCGTGAGATAAAATTGCACAAGACTGCTACTGCTTTTGTTGTTGAACTCCCGCTATTAACTGAAACAGAAAGGTTTGTCGACACTATTCAACAACAAGGGCAGAATTCTCAAAACACGAGAGCAAACAAAGATAATATCGAGTTCCTACCGATGGAGGCATTATGAACATTCTTATCATCGAAGATGAAAGTAGAGCAGCAAAACGACTGGAACACCAAATCCGCCGCGTACTACAAGAATTTTCTGTTACCCCTTTTTTTTACGAACCCCTAGACTCTGTTTCTTCCAGCATAACTTTTTTTGAGACAACACCGAATGTTGATTTGATTTTTTTGGATATTCATTTGGCTGACGGAATAAGTTTTGAGATTTTGGAAAAAGTTCATGTAGAAGTACCGGTGATTTTCACGACGGCATTTGACGAGTATGCAATCAAATCATTCAAAGTACATAGCATAGACTACTTATTGAAACCCATTGACGAAAAGCACTTGGAAACAGCTATCAGAAAGTTTTTTTCACTGACATCGGTATTTGGTTCTCGCAGTTCAGAAGAATTATATCTGCCTACCAAAATAGAAAATGGAATGGCAGAAAGATTGTCAGATCTGCTCACAACTCTTTCTACATCCGGAAATATCGGTTATAAATCGCGATTCCTTGTGCAAACCGCTCAAGGCATGATGAGTATTCCAACCATCGATATTGCATATTTTTATAGCGAACATAAAGTGTCGTGGTTATTTAGTGTTGAGGGAAAAAAGTATGCCGTTGATTACACATTAGAACAACTTCAAACGTTTTTAGAACCTCGTGATTTTTTTCGTGTCAATCGCCAGTGTATTGTTCATATTCAATCGGTTAAACGAATTAATACAGGATTTAACGGCAAGCTCATCGTTACTCTTTTGCCCAGTACTTCGGAAGAAATTATTGTGGGGCGTGAAAAAGCATCTTCCTTCAAAGAGTGGCTCGATAGATAAAAAAAGAAAAGAATCAACGTTATGTAAACTGAATCAAATTACTCCTCCGCAGGCAATCGGAGGAGATGTATCTATAGACCGACTATTTCTTCGTTTGGCAAGGCTCTTTTCGCCGTGTGTCGGTGATATGTGTTATTTTCCAGCCATTTTCCGTAAGCACACAGTGGAAGGCATTGACCCCGCAGTGACTGAATTTTTCCCCGACATAAAATTCATACGGTGTCCACACCGATGCCATCCCATCATCAATCTTTACGTCATAGTGCAAAATTCGCTCATCGTAAACAATACCGTTTGGTTTCGGGGAGGCGATTGCTTTCAAAAAATCTGCCGTACCGGTTGTGGCAAAATGAGGTTTACCCGCTTTGACAGAGGATGTATGTAAAGCAAGCGAAGGATGTAATGTTTGAGCAACCTTCGCACTATCATTTGCTTTCATTCCTTCAAAAAGTTGTGTGATAAGGCTTATCACTTCCTTCTTAGCTTTGTCGTTTTGCTCTTGAGCAAATATATCCTCTGTTGAAACAGAGCTGAGAAGCAAAACAATCATACAAAGTAATTTCATAAGATAATTGGGAAAAATGAAAAAACTGTGGTTTTATCGAAGTGGTGTTTGAATATCTACTTGAACGAAACGATTATAGAATCTGCCTTCGGGTAAAGAATTATCATTGATTTTTGTTCCGCCTTCGCTATTTACTTGAGTATTCGGGAAACCAATAAGCCCTGCTACTGCATTCGCTCTTTGAAGCGCAAGAATACCATTAGTAATTTCATTCCCGCGTGTATCAGTGTAACCTGTGACAATCACCTTTGCTCCGGGTTTCAATGTTTGTTTAATTGCTGAAACAACTCGTTGTACATCAGCATTTCCGCTCATAGGAGCGTTTGTACCGTAAGCAAAAGAAAACAGCGTGTAACTGTCAATACGTTTGTCGGGTACCCCCTGCCGTTCCTTATCAATAACACGAATATACTCAACGGGAATTTCACGTTTGGGACTTTCGGCAGAAAAACCGGAAATATCGGTTGCAGAGCATTGTACAGTAACAGTTTCATTTGATTGTGGTTGCAACGTGGAATATGTCAAATTCCAATCCACAAAGCGTTCTTGTGGTAAAGTTCCCCCCCGTTCACGAAATAGTGTTGCCACTGAAAAAGAATTTTTCTGCGTTGAATTTGTCTCGGATTGCACGGATTGGACACAGGAAACAGACCATTCTTGAAGTTTATCATCCGATTGAATATCGAAACCAAGACGTATTTTTGCCGGTGAGACTGTTCGTTGTGTGTACTCGAAACGAAGTTCTTCCAAAATCGCCTTCGTGTTTGACTGAATTTCTACCTTTCTCTGCTCTTCTGCTTCTAATTTCTCATCGCCGTCACTCACTATCGGGATTCTTGATGTGCCTGACTGAATTTTTATACGTTTTTCCTCAATGCCCCATGAATCTACAAGATATTCTTTGAGTTTTTCTGCACGTTCGATAGCTAATTTTTTGTCATTTTTTTCAATAAGCCCGTCCGAAAAACCCACCAGAGTAATTTCTGCTTTGGGATTTGTACTCAAACGCTTTCCAATGATATTCAAAACTTGATAATAAATTTGTAACACGTCAGCATCAGCAAAATTTTCTGTACGAAAATTCTGAACTTCTTCTTTGCGAAGCAAGCGATATTTCCCAGCTATCTCTGAAGAACCCATTGTAAAAAAGACCGTGTTCAACACGTATCGAGAACGAGAAGCAAGAAATTCTTCAATCTTCACCTGAGGATTTTCCCTCTCTATTCCGTTCGCTTCTATAGATTGTATTGATGTTATTCGGGCAGAAATATGCTTCGTTTTTTGTATCGGTTTTTGAATAACCGTTCGGCATTCTTCTAATCGTTTTCGATATTCTTCATCATATCGCTCTTGTATTAGGGAAAGTTGTTCTGCTGTGAGGCGCGGTTCAGGCGAATATCGCAAGGCAGCACCAAAGCGGAGTGTGTTCAGAGCAAATCGTGGATTTACGCCTTCTAATTGATGGACAACATCACCCAACCCAAGAGAAAAGGACAGCTCAGGAGCAATAAACAAAGTTTTATTTGCCAGTAGCGGTACTTCGTAATTTACACCGACACGTACAGTTGGTAGAGCCGCATTAAGCTCAGTAATATTTCCATTGGCTTGATTACGGGTTTGGTTGAAGGAATTATTACTGACAAAGGTAAATCCCGCAGAATCAATTTTCTCAAAAGAAGTAAATGTCGAAGCCAAAAATGATGTTATTCCTATTCCTACCTGTAAAGAAAGCCCTTCCGTTGGACGAATAACAAGATACGGCTCAATACCAAGACTGAGCAAATTTGTTTTGAGCGAGTATAGAATCGGTATGCCCGGAATATTGAGTACCGGTACATAAGCACGGTGAGTAAAATGTAATTCTGACAATCCAAGGCGGATCTGTGTCCCCACAGCAATTTGCGACAAAACTTGCAATTCGCCCAAAATTGCCCCGCCAAATGCGATTCCTGAAGAGAACGAATATCCCGGGCAACAGGACGGCACATTGGAAAGTCGCGTAAATTGTGCGGAAACAATCGGCAACGTATATTCTGCAAGAATCCCTAATCTGGTAAACGACGGTGGTATAGTATCACGAACAATCACGCGCCGTATCGTATCGCACGGTGCAGTCTCTGTGGCAGTTTGCGCAAAAACCACCTGCTGTACCCAAAGGCAACAAAACAGTGCGAAGCAATACTGAACGAAGGCTAAGTTTCTTCTCGTACAGAATGGCATTAAATATTTCATCGTAGCACCTCCATTTTCAATTGTGTTGATTCAGTTGGAGTTTTGAGGTGCAAAAAATATGTACCGCTTGGCAAATCGGATGCAGGAATAATGCGGGAATATACGCCGGGAAACATCACCCCCTGAATAATTGTTTTGACTGTCTGACCATAAATATTCACAATTGAAAGTTCAGTTTGTGTTTGTTCTTGAAGTGTAAAGGCTATCATTGCTTCTTCGCTTACAGGATTAGGGCTAATCGCCTGAATCTGCAAAGGAAATGTTTTGGCAATAAATAATGATCCGTTGGTTGTAATTTGGCAGGTATTAACCGTAGCCGTTACAGTATGACCGGAAAGTGGTGCTGACTGCGTTTCATGCCAAAGCAATATTTGTCCGGAATCAAGAACGGCGTTATTTTCACCAAGCCACTGTACATCTGCAATACGCATTACTACCGACTCCAAAGATTGTTCTACGTTTTGCCCCAAACCTTTCAATCCGATAACAGCTTTCCCTTGTATTTCTGCCAAAACACCGGTCCGCAAATTTTGTGGTCGCTCGACTAAGAAACGAATCTTTCCGTTAGGATTCACCGGTAATGATGATTGTAATGATTCAACCGTCGAATACGGAACAACGCGAACACTATTTGCTCCATCACCACCTGTACCAATTGTTAATCGTTCTTGCAAAGACAGTAGCGACATATTTTCTACGTCAATTGTCAGGCTCAAACGCCGAAAAAATCGTTCGACCGCAGGAAAGCTATTCAGGACATTATTCAATCGAATTTGCAATCGTATATCGTCCCCGGGCGCATAGACTGATTTGCTCGGACTTAGGTGAAAGGAAACAAGTGTTTCAGGGCAAGCAGTATTCTCGAATGTCCCACTGAGAGAAACTTGAGGGCAATTTGTTGTTACGGCTCTGAGAAGAAAAGGTGCGACAAAAATTTCATTTGTGGTAACATTTTGCAAACGAACTTCGGCGATAGCAAGATACGGTGCACTGCGCACGCGAGGTGGGCGAAATGCCAGAGCAATCGGATACGATTCGGCAAGAGGTTTTAGTATTGCCCCGTCGAATGAATAAAAACGATTATTGACCAGACGAAAATTTGGAGCATCATTCGTATGTGTAGAAGAATCTTGAAGAATTGTTATTGCTGTAATTCGCCATATACCTGAGCGCACAGTGATTCCATTACTTCTCGGCGGAGTTTCGCCCTGCTGCAACGCCACAGTACCAAAATCCAGTATAGAAGGAACAATTACAGGAGCATCCGTTATGGTAGTAAAAAATTGTCGCTGCTGCCATGCACTTTTGGTGAGAGTATCTTGTCCGCGAAGAACAAGCGCCCTCACTGTCCAGTAATACGAAGCATTTGCTAAGGTCGTGATGTTTACACTCGTGCCGCTGACAATTCGCGTATTTCCGTTTACTAAACTCGGAGCATGAACCGGTTCTAAAGCTAATTCATAGTGCGTAGCCTGAGCAGATGGTAACCATCGAAGACTGGCATTGCCTGAAGAAATACGTTCACCAAGAATTGGAAATACTAATTCCGGAGGTTCTATGATACTTCCCTGCGCTCGCAAATTAATGCTTGCAGACGAAGAAAATCTACTGGCTGTAGCAAATGTCAGAATAGCTTCATTCAGCCCAACAACCTCAGGTTTTGCCTCAATAGTAAATGAGATTGTTTTACCGGGTTCAAGCACTGTGCGAACAAATCCAAGTACACGGAAACTGTTTGCAGCACCAAGTAAGACAGCATTGACAATTTCATCCGACACATCCCCAATATTGCGCACAGTAATTGTCTCACGAGGAAGTGCGGTGTTTTGGCCAATGTACGTAATAGTCGAAAAGACAATACTTTGAGGACGTATTTCAAATACTGCCTGTGTACCTCTACCCGACAAGGGGATTTCTAAGGATGCAGCGCCCAAAATTTCTAAGATTGCGGATCGTTCCCCTCTTTGTGTAGGAGAAAAAAGTACATCGAGACTTGCTCTGCCGGATGGTGGAATAATAATTTGTCGCTGCGACAGTGAATAATCACGTGCACCTGTACCTCTAATTACTGTTGCAAGCGTTATGCTGACAGTGTTCGGATTAACAAGTGTTACTATTCTACGAAGTGTCTGCCCGAGCGTTGTCCCGCCAAAATCTAGTGTGGACGAAGGATCTGCAATGAGTTGTAATGAACGGGGAGAAGCACTAAGCGTAAGGGTTTGCAGAATAAAACCGCCAACGCTATGGGTCAACTCAGCCGTAATCATGCGGGCGTTCATGGGTCGGTACCGCACGGAAACTTCTTGTGTAAGCATTTCCGTAGAAAATCGAACAGCTACTCGACCAGAAAGCCATGCCAACCCTCTGTTGAATGAAATTTCAAATCCTTCGGGAACGGCAAGAACAAGTGAATCGCGGATATTAGTGCCTCGAATGGTGTACGTTTGCGCCGTGGAAACTTGCGTCAAAAAAGCAATAAAAGGTTCAAGCGTATTACTCAGATGCAATTGAGGGAAATTTTGCGGAAGTGGAACAATTTTCACTACCGTACGTGCTGACGCGGAACTTGAGTTGATAATATCAAGTGTCGAGAGACCAATTGACGAAATCAAGCTGCGTGGAATCGTTACACTAAGCTCAGTCGCACTTAAATAACGGCTGGATAATTCACGTCCGTTGAAATATACACGCGAGTTTGCTGTAAAATTTACCCCTTGAATTGTTATTGGCGAATCAACACTCAAGCCAAGAATAAGTGAGTCTGATGGCAAAAGTCGAGTAATAATTGGAAATTCATTAGGTCGCGGCAGCTGCATTTCATAGAGACCATTAGCAGAACCAATAAATAACCGACCGGTGTCGGCAACCATAGAATTTGCAGCGAATAGCCCGTCAATCGGAAGTCGTACCCACGTTTGTCCGTTATCGCTTGACCGAAAAACGCCATCAGTACTTGTTCCCGCATACAGCAAGCCGTCACGCAGCAATACGGATTGCACGGAAGAAACACGATTTTCCGATAAAGCATCTGTTCGAGGTTCTTCCCAAAAAACACCACCATTCCTCGAAATATAAACACCCTTTGATGTTCCAGCTAAAAGTATCAAGTCGGAAGATACAAGACTTGAAATAGGGATACGTGGGAAAAGCGTTTCGGGAAGACGTGTCCAAGTATTTCCGGCATCAATACTTTGCATCAAGCCACTTGATGTCGCTGCAAAAATTGCATTACCTGATTGGACAAAGGACGTAATAGCAGTATTCGTTCCTTCGAGCGGGTTAAACAAAATTTTAGTCCAGAGTTGTGGTGTACTCAGGCTTGCACGGTAAAGGCTTCCGTTTTTTGTTCCGGCAAAAAGACTATTCCCAATGTTGAGACCAAACGAGACAACATCGTCGGACTGTAATACTAAATTTGTTCCTCTCCACGTCAAAGCAGCATCACTGCTTGAAAAGACGTTTGACAAACCACCGGAAGAGCGCACTGTCAAAAGCGAGAGAGGGATTTTATCAGATGCCCAAATTCTTGTTGCAGCAAGCGATGTGCCCAAGCCCATATTGGAAGAAAGCCAAGTATGACCATCCGTTGCGCGAAAAACACCGCTATTTTGTCCTGCGGCAATCGGAATGGCTCCAATAGCAAGAGAATGAACATCGATATTCGGTCCGGGAAGCCCACGATTTACCTGCTCCCACTTCGTAATTATTCCCGTGGAAGGCAAAATTGTTCCGCGAAAAATACCTTTTGTTGTACCGAGAAAGATTGTCGATTGCCCTTCTGCATGATAAAGTGATTCAATCGAAAGCCCAGAAACGATACCCGACGATGGAAAGGATACAGGAATATTTTCCCATCGCAAACCCGAATACAGATACAAACCGTCATTTGTCGCCGCATAGAGAAATTGTTCGCTCGCTGCAAGACGAAAAATGGTCTTTCCTTCAATTCCTTGATTGAATGCCTGCCACGAAAGACCATTGTCTCGGCTAAAAAGCACCCCTTTATTCGTTGCCAGATATAAATCATCATTTGATTGAACAGCAACATCATACAAAAGTAAATCACTTAATTGAGGTAGTGTGACGACATCATCCCACCGTTGACCACCATCAATACTACGTAGTAAGCTATTCATACTCGGCACAAAACCACCAAAAAGAATTGTTCTTGATTGTGAACTTGCTGTTCGACCACGCGCAGAAACAATCGTCAGAATTGCCCCCGGAGAACTCACCAATGTCCATGTTTTTCCGGTGTCAACACTTCTGAACATAGAACTAATCCGAGCAGAACCTGTTCGGGCAAAAAGAGTATCGCCGAGCGAAACAAGATGCGAGACATTGCCTAAGACTGCCTGCGGAAGCGTACTCCACGTCACACCTTCGTCGGCACTCCTGTACACTAGACCTGCACCATTCGTGATAACGAACAGCGAACCCAGATGAGTTGTTAGTGATTGTGCAGTTTCTTCGGCAGGAAACGAGATAATCTTCGTCCAAGTAGTTCCACCATTAACACTCTTATACACGCCGGATTGAGAAATTGTCGCGGTTCCGGCAATAAATGGAGGGGCATCCGTCACAAGAGCAAACAAGGAATTGTTCAATGCAATGAGCGAACGTACTCTTCCAACAAACGGACCATTTCCGCGCTGCGCATCTACTGCATTTTGAGCATACAGTTTGCAGGGAACAGTAATACTTTCAACAAGAGCAACAATAAACAAACTTATCACAAGAGGGTAAAGAAACATGCGGCGCCATACCAAATGCTTGCTAAAGAATGAGATACCTCCGAAATTTTTCTCATTGACTTCCTTAGTGAGTTTTTCGGCGAGCATTTTACCCAACGAACAAAAGCGCATAACCATGGTGTTTCCCTTAAAGAAGTACAGCAATGTTCTAACCATCCCAGTTTTAACTATCTGAAGAAAAAGAAGAATCCATATCGCATTCGATTCATTTCTTCACTTGTTCTTAACGACCAACCAAAACTAACACTGAGCGCGAGCCAAGCAAAATGCCGTGTTGATTATCCAGTACGGGTTCACGACTAACATCAAAAATATCTAATGGTTCTTGCGCTCCGGTATTCAAAAAAACGTGCCATCGTCGTTTTGCACCAAGTTCAGGCAGTTCAAACCAAAGTGGTTCCCAATACATGTTCATTGCAACATAAATATCATCGTCCACCATGTAGCCGTTTTTCGCATGTCCACCACACAATAAATAGGCAAACGAACGGCTGTTATCCGACCAATCAGGCTGCCAAGCCTTTGCACCATGGAAAGTAATATCCGGTTTTCCGGTTCCAACATAATCCCTATTTTGGAAGTGATGCTTGTTGCGCAAGACTGGATGAGCTTTTCGGAACTCTATGCAGCGCTGTACAAAACGAAAGATATTTTCATGACGATCCAAAAGCGACCAATCCAACCAATTAAGTGAAGTGTCGTGGCAATATGCGTTGTTATTCCCCAATTGGGTTCGGCGCATTTCGTCACCCATATACAGCATCGGCACACCCTGCGAGGTGAGTAAAACTGCAAAAGCATTCTTGATTTGTCGCTCACGCAGGGCATTGATACCAGCATCAGGAGTTTCCCCTTCTATACCGCAATTCCACGAATAATTATCATTTGCTCCATCATTGTTATTCTCGCCATTCGCCTCATTATGCTTGGTATTGTAGCTAAAAAGGTCGTTCATTGTAAAGCCATCGTGGCAAGTAATAAAATTGATACTAGCTGAATTACTACGATGCTCGTATAAATCCGGCGATCCTTGCACACGAAGTGCCATTTTCCCAACCATACCGGGGTCACTTTTAAGAAAACGTCGTACATCATCTCGATATTTCCCGTTCCATTCAGCCCAACGCCCGTAGCCCGGAAAACTCCCAACCTGATACAGTCCAGCGGCATCCCATGCTTCAGCAATCAGTTTCACATTTGCCAAAATCGGGTCATACGACAAACTTTCTAATAAAGGAGGATTCGAGAGCGGGTTTCCGTCTTGCGAACGTCCCAAAACTGATGCTAGGTCAAAGCGAAAACCGTCAATATGATACTCCGCAACCCAGTACTGCAAGCACTGGCGCACCATTTGCCGAACCACAGGATGATTACAATTCACGGTATTCCCGCAACCGGAAAAATTAAAATACGAACCATCCGGCGCAAGCATATAATAAACTTTATTGTCAATACCACGAAAACTCAGCGTTCTTCCCCTATGGTCTCCTTCTGCGGTATGGTTAAAGACCACATCAAGAATAACTTCGATTCCTGCTTTATGTAAATCTTTGACAAGTGCCTTGAGTTCATCGCCCTGCATTCCAAATTTTCCCGTAGAAGCAAAACCGGCTTTGGGAGCAAAAAATGATGTAGTACTGTACCCCCAATAATTTAACAACTTCTCACCGGTAAAGGGATTTGTACGAGGAAATTCTAATTCGTCAAACTCAAAAATCGGCATCAATTCTACACAATTCACACCCAATTCTTTCAAATGAGGTATTTTTCGCCTCAGACCTGCAAATGTCCCCGCTTCGTCCGCGTGTACTCCTGAATTCGCATGTTTAGTAAAACCTCGTACGTGCATTTCATAAATAACCAAGTCTTCCATTGGAATAGCGAGTGGTTTATCACCTTCCCAATCAAAGTCTTCAAACATTAAACGCGAGCGAAATGGATACACATTCGGCTTGTATTGTTCCTTGCCCCATTCGTCTCTTCCAGAAAGAATCTTTGCAATTGGGTCACTAACAATCTTTGTTTTATCGAACCGATGCCCATTCGTGTTCGGTCCGTCGAAACGAAATCCATATTCGAGCGATTCGGCATCAATATCAAACACGGTTATTGCAAAAACATTACCGGTCTTAAACTCCGGTGCTAATGGGATTTCTACAAATGGCTCTTCTTCGCCTTCGTTAAAGAGAACAAGAACACATTCAGTTGCTGCGCTGGAAAAAATAGCAAAATTGATACCATTCGGCACAACCATTGCACCAAATGGCATCGGTCTGCCGCAACGATATTTGTAACCGTCTTTTTCGTGCGTTGGATAGTAATCAATACGGTGGTCGAGCATAATCAATGCGTTTGTGGTGAATGGTATCAACTGTGCATTTTCGGTAACAAACCGACTTTTACTGCGAATTCTTCTGCTTCTTGACGAGAGTTAATACCCAGTTTTGCATAAATGTTATTCAAGTGATTTTTTACTGTTCCCTTGCTAATTGTGAGCGCCTCCGAAATCTCTTCATTGGTTAAATACAGTAATGACAAGATATTCTTTTCAGATTTCGTTATTCCGGCGGTAGCTAAGGTTCTGTCGGTATTAACAAGCCGTTTTGCTTCTGCTGGATTCAACCATAACTCATCGGGCGTAGAGAAAATACGACGAATCGCCGCTAAAAATGTCGTACTTGGCTCTTGTTTGGAAAGATATCCGTTTGCCCCGCTTGCCAAAATACTTTTTACAGGAGCATTTTCCATACCTGTCATAACAAGAACTTTGAGCTGTTCACTCGAAATGCCGTTAGCACGTAAACGCTGAATGACATCCGACCCCAACATATCGGGTAACTGATAATCAATGAGAAGAAAGTTAGGTGGTTCCTCACTTTGCAAGGCTTCTTCCAAACCTCTCAAAGCACTTGCTCCGTCTGCAGCTGTACCGACAACCATAATATTCGGATGTCGCTGATTGACCTCGGCTTTCTGCGCAGCATCTTGCTGAATCCACGATTGCATCGCAAACCGAATAAGTTCGTGATCATCCACGATAAAAAGCCGTATGGTCATGAAATCTTGCACAGCTAATGCACTAATGGTGCTTGTAGTGAGAGAAATATCTGTTTAGATTGTTCTTATCAATTTTTCGGTACACTTCATCTTTCTCTAAGAGACTGCTTGAAAACTCATGAATCTATGCCTTTTTGCCCTCATCCACCATCGTTACGACGGCACCTTCTCTCAGAAGGAGAAGGAGGAAAAAACGGCTTCATATCTTGCTCCCTCTCCCAAGCGCTTCGCTCGGAGAGGACTGAGGTGAGGAAAAAAAATAGTTTTCAAACAGCCTCCAAGAACTCAGACTGTAAAGAGCCCCTCTATAGACAAATATCGTTCACCGGTATCGTAACAGAATGTGAGAACAGTTGCACCATCAGAAATATCCGGTAATTTTTGAGCAACGGCAGCCAATGAAGCACCGGAGGATATTCCGACAAATATTCCCTCTTCTTTTGCTGAACGTACGGCATATTCAAACGCAGACTCTTTCGATACTTGAATCACACCATCAAGCAAGTCTTTATGAAGGTTTTGCGGAATGAAGCCTGCACCAATACCTTGAATGGGATGTGGCGAGGGTTGTCCGCCACTGATGACGGGAGAAAGCGCCGGCTCAACGGCATAAACTTGTAGTTTGGGGAATCGTTTTTTCAAAACCTGCGCACAGCCTGTAATATGACCACCCGTACCGACCCCTGTAATCAGATAATCAATTCCTTCTGGAAAATCGTTCATAATTTCTTCGGCTGTTGTTTTAGCATGAATACGGATATTTGCTTCATTATCAAACTGCGAAGGCATCCAGGCGTTGGGTATTTCATTCACAAGTTCTTCTGCTTTTGCAATTGCACCTTTCATACCCTTTTCACGGGGTGTCAATTCAAACGTAGCCCCATAAGCAGCCATAATTTTTCTTCGTTCGACAGACATAGATTCAGGCATAACCAGAACAAGTTTATATCCTTTCACGGCAGCAACCATTGCTAAACCAATTCCGGTATTACCGGAAGTGGGTTCAATTATCACAGAATTTTTTTGCAGTATTCCCCGCTCTTCCGCGTCTTCAATCATCGCAAGCGCGATACGGTCTTTAATACTGCCACCGGGATTTGCCCGTTCAAGTTTCATCCACACATTGGCAGAAGTCTTGTAAAGATTACGGAGTCGGATGTGAGGTGTGTTGCCAATAGTAGAGAGTATCGTTTCGGCTTTCATAGTTGCAAGAGTTTGTCCCGAAAAGTGTTTATTCTAATTTAGCTAAATTTTGGTAATTGCCTAATTTTAACCGAAAAATTCTTCAAATAACATAATCCCATGCCTCAGTGGCACTTGTTACATAGCCATGTTCTGCCGATTGAACGCGGATTTGACTGGTGTTATACACTAACGAAAACGCAGGAATACTGCGCGTTAGCCAAACATTACCACCGATAACACTTCCTTCACCAATAACGGTTTGTCCGCCTAAAATTGTTGCATTGGAGTAAATCACAACATTATCTTCTATCGTCGGATGACGCTTGGTTTCAGCAAGGGATTTTTTCACACTCAGTGCGCCCAATGTCACACCCTGATAGATTTTTACATTGTTCCCAATCGTTGTTGTTTCGCCAATCACGATACCTGTCCCGTGGTCTATGCAAAACCTTTCACCAATAGAAGCTCCGGGATGAATGTCAATGCCCGTCGAGCTATGAGCATACTCCGAAAGTATGCGCGGGAAAAGTGGTACCCCCTGTTCGTAAAACGCATGAGCGATGCGGTAAACAGCAGTAGCCCAAAAACCCGGATACGCCAAAATCACCTCTTCAATACTCTCGGCTGCGGGGTCTCCTTGATAAATCGTCTCCGCGTCAAGCCAAAGCATATCGTGTATGGCAGCGAGTCGCCGAAAAAAATTTTGCGCAACAACCGTTGCTTTGTGTTGCATTTGCGATTCGATAGGCGCTAGTATCCCAACGAGTTGGTTGTACAATGTCTTGAATTGAACTTCGGTAGTTTCTTCACAACATTCTCGCTGCGCGGAAATAAAATGTGGGAAAAGAGCCTGTAGTATTCCTTCGGCAAATGTCCGTGCATCGTTGCGCGTAGGTAACGTACTGTGAAATTCCGTAGCTTTTTGAACGATTATCGGAACGATTGCAGAAAAATCGGGTGTTTCTTCGTCGTAGTTCATGGTCTTGAGTAAAAAGAGAATAAGGTCTTTGAAAGTGTCAATCCCGCTTAAACATTTATGGTTGAGCTACGTGGCGTAATCTTGAGAACAGCTAGGCAAACAAAACAACAGCCCAAGATTCATTATTGCTCTTGCTTGTGTCACAACAACAACGCTTTACTTGATGTAAGCAGCATAATCACAGACAATGTGGAATTAAGGTCGAACTTGTCCTGAGCCGCGAACTTGCCATTTATAGCTGGTTATTTCGCGTAATGCCATAGGACCGCGTGCATGAAGTTTTTGAGTCGAAATACCAATTTCAGCGCCAAAGCCGAATTGCCCGCCATCGGTAAAGGCAGTTGAAGCATTTGCATACACAACTGCTGCATCAACAAATTGGAGAAATTTTGCAATAACATCTTCATTTTCAGCCACAATTGATTCGCTGTGTTTGGAACTATAAGCAGCAATATGTTCCAGCGCTTCGTCCAAAGAAGAAACGGTCTTAATACTCATTTTATAATCCAAAAACTCCATTCCGAAATGTTCTTCTTTGGCTCGTTCCAATAGTGTCGAAGGATAGCGGTTTTCCAGTGATAAAAACGATGCATTATCGGCAAATATTCGCACATTTTTTTCAGCGAGTTGTTCCACAAGGAATGGCAAGTCCTCTAACCTTTTTTCATGGACAATGAAGGTATCTAAAGCATTGCAAACACTGACGCGGCGTGTTTTTGCATTAGCCACAATCGAACGTCCTTTCTGAGTATCGCCGGTTTCATCAAAATAGACATGAACTATTCCTGCACCGGTTTCAATCACGGGAACACGAGAATTATTGCGAACAAAATCAATTAACCCTTGTGAACCACGTGGAATAATAACATCAACAAGACCAACTGCTTCCAAAAGTGCTGCTGCTGCTTCCCGACTAGGCGGTAAAAGGTACACCGCTTCAACAGGAATCGAATGTTGTTGTAACGTCGTTGTAATAACTCGCACAAGCGTCTCATTGGAAAACTGAGCATCACTCCCACCCTTCAACACACACGCACTACCGGCTTTGAAGCAGAGAACAAAAGCATCAAGGGTAACATTCGGTCGTGCTTCGTAGATAATACCGATAACCCCCATCGGCACGCTTACCTTTCGCATTTGTAAGTGATTGGGCAAAGTTCGTTCTTCCAGTACAAGATTAAGGGGTGATTGCAATTTCGCAACATTTCGCATATCGTTTGCAATAGCGGCAATTCGCTGTTCATTCAGGAATAATCGGTCATACTTTGGGTCATCAGGGTTCATGCGTTCTAAATCACGTTTATTTGCGGCAATGATGCCTTCAGTTGCTCGCTCAATTTCGCCTGCCAACGCGAGAATGAAACGGTTTCGGTCAGCATCAGAAATATGTGCAATCAGTGAACTTTTCTGCTGTACTATGCGTAAGTGAGAATGTATGTCTTGCATGAGAAATCAAGTGAATTTATGATTCAATAGCTTTTGTAAAAAATGGTAATGAGATTCCGCAAACCAGATCTTGATTACGGTTTCAAAAAAAGATAATCGTAGTGAATGAGTGGTTTTTGATTATTCTGTCCGATAATTTCTCTTGCTCTCGCGGAAGCATACTGCGCCATACCGTACCCTAATGCCCGACCAATTTCAGAGCCATCATCAGCTGCAACGCGCACAATATCACCTTTATCAAAATCGCCTTCGATGCGAGTAATTCCGACCGGCAGCACACTAACGGCTCTGTCGTTTGATAAAAGCGCTTTGACAGCGCCTTCATTGATGTAAATTGTTCCTTTTTCATAACCTTCGGCGTGAGCGACCCAGCGTTTAATTCCCGAAGCGCTTTTTTGCGGCAAGAAGGTTGTTCCTAGTGGCTTTCCGGCAACAATTTCTTGCAAAATATGAGGCGTTTTACCATTAGCAATGCGGACAGTAATTCCCACCAATGAGAGTTTATGGGCAATTCCAGCTTTGGTCAGCATACCGCCTCGCCCAAAGGAGGATTTTTCCGGTGCGATAAAGGCTTCCAAATTGAGTTTTTTGGTATCAATCGTAGAAATCAATTTTGAGGAAGGGTCTTTGGGATTTCCATCAAAAACTCCATCTACATTGGTAAGAATAATGAGTGCATTAGCTTGAATCATAGAGGAAAGCAAACCGGAAAGTTCATCGTTATCGGTAAACATCAACTCAGTAACCGAGACGACATCATTTTCATTAACAATCGGGATAATTCCTTGTGTTAATAAGCCCTCCAAGCAATTCTGCATATTAAGATAATGCCGTCGGTCGCGGAAATCTTCTTTCGTTACAAGCACCTGAGCAGAAAGTAACTGATGCTTATCAAACAGTTCTGCATACGTATTCATTAACCGTACCTGCCCAACAGCAGCAAGAACCTGCCTTGCGGTTACTGTGGGTGTTTTTTCGGGCAGACGAACGATTGCTCTACCGGAACCCACCGCACCGGATGATACAAGGATTACCTGCACTCCATGTTTTTTTAATGTTGCAATATCGGCAACAAGGCGTTCCATAACGTCAATATCCAAGAGACCATCATCTTTGGAAAGAACATTTGTTCCAACTTTAACAACTAATTTTTGATACAATGGTTTCATCTAATTTGGTACTTGAATACATATATGAAAAACTGCCCACAAACATACCATTCTTCATAGTTTTGGGCAACATATTCACTCTCTTTTTTGCGGAAAAAATCGCCCCCTTTTTAGAAAAAATATCGTATATTATTCCGATAATTTCTCAATTTCTGCACTACTATCAGGCTGTACTATGAAACGCAAGTATTTCTCCTCGTTGTTGGTAGCTGCTTTTTGTAGCGTATGTATCGGTAGTACGCTTCAAATCTTGGCACAGCAGTATTCTTTCCCTTCTTCTTACCCGACATCCAATTATGTGCCGAGAAGCAGCGCTTTTCCAACATATCCTTATTCTTCATACCCCTACACGACGTATCCGTATTCATCTACTCGCTATCCACTTGGTTCAACCCTAACTTCTGACGAAGGTGTGTACTACAATACTCCTCAATCTTCAGCAGAATTAGGTTTACGGTATTTGAAACTCGGTAATACTTACAGGGAATCCCGGAACGTAGATTTGGCGCAATACTATCTTCGTCGTGGCTTAGAGTTAGTACGCGGCTTAAACAGCCGCTATTGGGAAGGCGTTGCCAATGAATATTTGGGACTCACATATAGAGATATGGGCGATCGAATCACTGCGCTTGAGTATTTGCGCCGTGCCGAAACTATTTATCGCTCGGTGATGAACCCACTCAGAACCCAGAGCAGTTTGGATGCCGTACAAAAAATCGTAAGCGATGTAGATTACGGATGGCGCTATTTTGGTCGCCCGGTGCAGTATGACGCATCGAATACTTACACTCCTTCTGCATACTTTGGAAACACGTATCCTACACGTGCCATCGTCAATTCATATGCGCCCGAAGCAATAGAATACGAACGCTTACAACGAGCAAATTTGGTATTGATATCTCAACTTCAAGATTTAGAAAATCGCCTCAGACTTTTAGAGCAACCGATGACGTATCCTGGAAGATAAGTTTTTCCCTTATTTATTTCACCACACACTGTTACGCTTATGGAAATCAATATTGGTATAGCAAACGCTCAACGAAAAGACATTGCAACCGGACTTTCCAGACTACTTGCAGACACGTATTCTCTCTTTTTGAAAACGCACAATTTTCACTGGAACGTGACCGGTTCAATGTTTAACACGCTTCACACGATGTTTGAAACGCAATACACCGAACTTTTTACGGCAGTTGACGAAATTGCAGAACGCATTAGAGCATTAGGAGAGTTTGCTCCGGGCTCATTTGGTTCTTTCAAAGGTCTTTCAACAATCACCGATGCTACCGGGGTTCCCAGCGCAACGGAAATGATCAAAACGCTTGTTCAAGACAATGAAACAGTCGTGCGTACTGCGCGAGAAGTTTTGCCGATTGCCGAAAAAACGAATGACGGACCAAGCGTGGATTTACTGAATCAACGAATGCAAATTCACGAAAAAACCGCTTGGATGCTGCGTTCAATGTTAGACTAAAGCTGCAATGTACAGCAGAAGAGCATTCAAAATCGAATATGAAAAGTCGTTCCTTGCCCCACGACAGAGGAAACGGTCATCGAAGCACCGTGTTTACGAATGACTTGCCGAGCAACACTGAGCCCGATGCCTGAACCATCGGGCTTTGTCGTAAAGAAGGGAACGAAGATTTTATCAAGTGCCTCCGGCACTATTCCCGTACCGGAATCTTGCAGATCAATACAGACTCTACCGATTGGACTTTGGAAAGCATTGATGTAAATATGCTTGTTTTTGCTTGTGTGATTTGCCTGAATAGCATGAACGGCATTTTGTAGAAGATTGATAAAGACTTGCTCCAAAAGCGCTTCATCACCAAGAATTTCCAGATTGTTTGGCGAAATATTGTATTGAAACTCAATCGCTTCAGACAAAAACTGATGCTGGAATAACTGTTGAAGCCGCAAAAAGAGGTCTCTCAAAGACACAACTGCAAAATTCGGCTCAGGAACACGTGACAATCGCCGATAGTTTTCCACAAACGCCAAGAGCCCTTCGCTCCGTCGTGAAATTGTTTCCACTGCGTGCCGAATGTCTCCCAAAAATTCATCCTGTTCATCGGGATTCTGAGGAATATCAGACATCAAAAGCCCGCTTACGGTCTGCGCCAATGATGTAATAGGCGCGACAGAGTTCATTATTTCATGAGTTAAAACTCGAATGAGTTTTTGCCACGCGATTACTTCTTGTTCTTCTAATTCTCCGACAATATTTTGCAGTGAGACGAGCGTCAACTCCCGCCCTTGCTGACGAAATCTCGTTTTGCTTACCGCAAGTTGGAGGATTTCGTCCTGAACAACCAGTTTTACCAAAATCTGCCCCTCTTCCGCTCGTTTTTGTATTGCCACAACAAGATCGGTATATTCTTTGCCAAGATTCTTCAAAGACAAAACATTTGCTATACCAAGCAGACGACGCGCAGCAGGGTTGATAAAATCGACATTTCCATTGGCATCAAACGAAAGCAACCCAATAGAAACATGGTGCAAAATTGTTTGCAACGCTAAATACTGTTCCTCTTTCTCCCTTCTCATCCGCTCAAAATCTTTGACAACATCCCCAAATGCTTCTGTCAGTTCTTTGAACGAAGCACCCAGACGAGCACCGGTATGGATATTCACGGTATCGCCATATCGCACTGATTCTAAAAAACGCATTAAATGGCGATTTGTTTGTTCGGCAAAATATACCAATGACCAAAGCTGTGCGACAGTAAGCAAGCACAGAATAGTCATGCTGGCGTACAACGTTGTAAACATCACAAGCCAAATAAAGGCACTAATAGTACAAGTTAATGCAATAACACGAATAACAATTTGAAACCGAAAATTCCCAACAAACGTGAGGTTTTTGAGCGGAGAGCGAGACAAGAAAGTCATTGGGGATGCCTACAATCTAAAAAGAGCGAAAGAAAAAAGACCAAATATCACCAAGCAAGATTCTTCATCAGGAAATTACAAACCATATTTCTCCATTCTTCTGTACAATGCCGCGCGAGTTAATCCAAGTTCATCTGCAGCATGACTCACATTACCATTATGCTTTTGAAGAGCCTTACGAATAACTGCTTTTTCTACATCGTCTAAATTCAGGTTTTCAACAACAATACCCCCTGAAGAAGCGGATGGTGTTTGAGACACAGCGCTGGTCAAACTTAAATCGTGTGCTTCAATTATCGCACTATCGGTCATAATCACAACACGCTCTAATGTGTGTTGCAATTCACGAATATTGCCTCGCCAAGGATATTGCTCTAACTTTTTCAAGGCAGCGGGAGAAAGCCGTAATAATGGCTTACGGTATTTTGCGGAGTATGTCTTTAAGAAATATTCCGCTAAAATCGGAATATCTTCTTTGCGCTCTCGTAGCGGTGGCAAATGAATTTCAACGGTGTTGATACGATACAATAAATCTTGTCGGAATTGCTTCTGTTCGACCATCTCGTACAGAGGCATATTCGTTGCACAAATAAGCCTAATATCTACAGGAATTTGCTTACTCGACCCCAGACGTGTAATTGTACGATTTTGCAACGCCGCAAGCAGTTTTGATTGCGCCGGAAGACTGATATTACCAATTTCATCTAAAAAGAGTGTCCCACCCGACGCAATTTCAAAACGCCCCGCGCGATCTTCTTTAGCATCGGTAAACGCACCTTTCATCGTTCCAAAAAGTTCACTCTCAAAAAGCGTCTCCGGCAAAGCCCCCATATCAACACTGATAAATGCTTCTTTTGCTCGAAGTGATCTGCTGTGAAGTTCTCGCGCAATTACTTCTTTACCGGTGCCGTTTTCTCCTAAAATCAAGACATTCGCATCTGTAGCGGCAACTTTCTCCACCAGAGCGCTAATTTGCTGCATTGCGGGCGAAGCAACAATAAAATTTTGATTAAGAGCGGTGCTCAAAGCCGATTTTAAGGCTCGTTCATTTGTTTTTAACACCTCCACCTCACGGCGTGTACCCGATAATTCCATCGCGGCATTTATTGTTGCCACAAGTTTTTCATTTTGCCAAGGTTTTAAGACAAAATCCGTAGCGCCTTCTTTGATGGCTCTTATAGCTGTACTAACGTCTCCATAGGCTGTCAGCATAATCACAGCAACGTTCGGATCAAGTGCATGAATGTTTTGGAGCCATTCAAAACCCTCTGCGCCACTGGAAACATCTTTCGTAAAATTCATATCCAACAATATGACATCATAACGAGTATTTTTCAGCAGTGCGGGAATCGCCTCAGGATTTGCTTCGGTATGAATGACGGAAAAATGTTGTTTCAACAGTAAACGGAGCGACGTAAGTACGTCGGCATTGTCATCAACAGCGAGAATTGTTCCGTATTTCGTATTTTTCATAAAGTATTTTTTTGTACAACCTTGTAAAGTGAATTGTGCAAAAGGGTTTACAAGAATACATGTGCTGAATGGATTTTCGTGATTATGAGCCTTCAAAAGGTTTATCAATCGGCTCCCAGAGTTCGATTTTATTTCCTTCCGGGTCGAGAATCCATGCAAATTTCCCGTAATCGTATTCATCAATTCCACCAACAATTGTCACACCTTCATTTTTTAGAGTTTCAATCAATTCATCTAAATTATTAACGCGGTAATTTATCATAAACGATGCGTTACTTGGTTGAAAATACTCCGTAGTATCCTTAAAAAGCGACCATGTCGTAGAACCACGTTTACCCGGTTCTGCATCATCTCGCCACCAAAAAAGTCCATATCCACCTTCCTCAGTAGGAATGTCCAAATGTTTTGTATACCATTCACGCATCGCCGGTACGTTTTCCGCTTTGAAGAAAACGCCCCCTAAGCCTGTTACTCTTTTCATAGCCATTAAGAATATGAGTTAGACAATTGAAAATTATGATCTCATGCCCTCAAGAAAATAAGTGTTCATCATGCCTTTGCCTTTGATTTCCATTTCGCCGCGTGCTTCAAAGATAAAATCCTCTTCCAAGGCAAAAAAAACAGCCTCCGAGCAGTGTACTCGCCCCGGCTCACCGTGTGATTCCATACGACTTGCCGTGTTTACGCTATCACCCCAAAGATCATAGGCAAATTTATTTTGCCCAATCACACCGGCAGTAGCTTCTCCACAATGCAGACCAATACGAATGTTCAAATCAACATTAAGAAACTCCGCACATCGTTTAATTTCTTCGGTCATTTCCAAACCAAGCCGTGCCATAGCCGATAAATGATCGGGGCGCGAATTGAGCAACCCCCCAGCAACCATATACGCATCACCAATGGTTTTTATTTTTTCTAAACCGTGATTTTGTGTTAAAGTATCAAACGCAGAAAAGACAACATTCAGCATTTCCACAAGTTCTTGCGGACTAACTCGAGCAGAAAGTTTTGTAAAACCGACAATATCGGCAAACATCACACTCGCATTTGGTAGTCCGTCGGCAATACTCCCTTCCCCTTTTTTTAAGCGGTCTGCGATTGCCTCTGGTAAAATGCTTTTGAGTAACGTGTCTGATTTTTCGCGCTCGTGTTGCACTTGTGCAACAAATTTATGCTGCTGGCGACGTATATTATACAGCTCATAGTGGAATTTTAAGCGCGCGATAATTTCTTCTTTTTGAAACGGCTTAATCACATAATCCGCTCCACCAGCCGAAAAGCCCTTGACGATAGCATCGGTATCGTTCATCCCACTCATAAAAATAACAGGAATATCTCTTGTTTCAGGCACACTTTTAATTTCTTTACAAACCTCATATCCGTCAATATCCGGCAAAATAATATCCAGCAAAATAATATCCGGCGGATTATCGGCAACAACATCCAAAGCAGCATTACCATCGGCAACCAGCTTCAAATCGAACATTTCCTTATTCAAGATATTTTTGAGCATGGAAAGATTTGTTGTTGAATCATCGACAATAAGTAAGGACGGCTTCTCGTCCGGCTTTTTCGCGTCCTCTTCTTGTTGAAGACTATCAGCCGCGAGCGTTTCCAGCATAGTAATTTCTCGCTGTGCTGTTTTTGCTTGCTCGGCAGCAATTTGAGACAAGGAGCCACTTTGCTGAGCTCGTTCTGTATCATACTGCAAAAGACGATGTTGTAATCGCTGCAAATCCTCTGCAAGCCTCATTTTTTCTTTCGCTGTTGCATTATCCTCTTTGGCGGTACTTTCCACGACTTGCTGTTCAATAGTTGAGCGCAAAGCAGACATTGTTTTCAGCAATTCTTCTTTCTTTTTTCTTCTCTCAACAAGGCTTTCAAAGGCTCCTTGCAACTTAGAAATATCGGCTTCAGAAGAATGTGCAGCGAGTTTTCTCGTAATACGTCCAGTTTCGCTAGAAATAATCTCCGGAAGCGTTGTTTCAAGAGCTATTCCCAATGAACCTGATTGAGTTTTCAGTGAGGTTTGAAGCTCTTGTAATTGTTTACGAATGGCTTGTTCGGTTAAGCGGGGAATATCCGTTATTTCCTGCATAAATGTTTCAAAGGCAGAGAAATTTTGCACCATTTCACGCACGGCAAAATGGAGTTCGCTTTGTCTATTTATTGCATCAGATTGTATTTGTCGCATCAATTCAAGATGTTCTTGGACAGCAGCAATCATTTGGTGCAATTCGGTATAGTTTTGCGGCAAAACCTCTACACCCTGCGATTGCAATGCAGAACTCATTGATTCGAGAGCAACATCAATTTGTTTTTGAATCAAGTCTAATTCTGTCCCGAAAATATTGGTAAAATCCTCCCGCAGCAGGTGTGGCAATGAGACTTGGAGACTGTCAAAATTCTCTTCAAATTGTCGCTCAAATTCGGTGCTGAGGTGTTCTTGCACTGAGGCAGACAAATGCTCCGGTAATTCCGACTGTAATCGCTTCTGCATTTCATCAAGTTGCTCTTGTAGTACGCGACGAAGTTCAGCAACAAGTGATGTTTGCATAGACACAAGCGTTTCACTGAGCATTGAAAAAGAATCCCGCATTTCCATACCGATTGCTTCACTGTGCTTGTCTGTTTCTTTTGAAGAACTCTCCACAAGCGACTGTGTACGTTGCGTTTGCAAGATTACTTTAGAAAGAGCATTTTTCACTTCGCTTGTTATGTGGGTCTGTTCTGCAAATGCGGTTTGCTGTTTAAGCGTAGTTTGACGCAATTGCCATAACAACCACAAAGAAGCACCAGCACCAAGAATCACAAGCGCCAGAAGCAAGACAATAAGAAGAGATTCATTCATAAAGATTTTGCAAGAATAATGACGTGAGAAAATCAAGAACAAGAAGAAAAAAAAGACACCATAAGTATGAAGATTTTGAAGCGGAAATATACAAATTCGGCAAATTAAAATTCCGTGAAAAGCGCTCCATTGAAAGATTTTCTCCTAAATGAACCAAAGTTCATTTTTCATTCATTGTCAAATCACAGGAAACACCTATTTTTACCACTTGGGAAGTTTTTTTTCAATCATTTGCGGAGACAAACTATTGAACGAAACGCTACGCTCTTTTTTTAAGCAGATTACTCGTCCCTTTGGACGGGAATCCGTGATTTTACTTTTGCGAATGTGGCTTGGACTGATCATGGTCTATCATGGCTCAGACAAACTTTTTCGTAGTCTGGAACCTTTCACTCAACATTTAACTACATTTGGTATTCCGCTTTCTAAGTTCGTTTCAAGTTTTTTCACCGTGTCACAATTAGTCGGCGGAACGCTCTTGTTTTTTGGTTTTTTAACACGTCCTGCTTTAGTTTGCGTGGTTTTAACAGTGTTTTCTGCACTTGTCGAAGCACTGTTTTTTGTCAATTACGACCCCTTCTCCCGCAAAGGAGAACTCGCATTTACCTATACCGTATTAGGCTTTGCGCTTTTGGTTAGCGGTCCGGGAATGTACAGTCTTGATCATCTTTTGTCACGCTACAAACAAACTGATGAACACGATGAAACACTCTAACGGATATTCTTTTTTGCCGGCATTTGCTCCGATAATAGAATTCTCAATCTTTCCATTATTTCTTCTTTTTGACCATGAGCTACCGTTACGTTCTTCTTTGCAGCACGATATTGCTGCTTTCTCAATCGTTGCTTTTTGCACAACAAACACCCAAAAGCGCGACAACAAATGCAGAAACCATTAAAATTGGTATCAGTATTGTAACGTCTGACCCCACCGGTTCAACGCAACTTCAAGGTGCCAAGATGGCTATCGAAGAAATCAATGGTTTGGGAGGCGTATTAGGAAAAAAATTTGAGCTTTTGCCTGTCTACAACGAGAATAGAAATTATCCCCGTGCGCAGGCGCTTGTCAAAACACTCATCGACGAAGGAGCAAAGTATATTATCACTTCCGGTGGGTCGGGTATGACAATGAAAGCTGCCGAAATTACCATTCCATCAAATGTGATGCTCATAACGGGTTCTTCTTCTTCTCCGAAAATCAGTGACCTAAACGATAATGACCTCGTCTGGCGCACCGTTCCTTCTGATGCTTTCCAAGGGCGTATTGCGGCTGTCTATATGGATTCGCTCAAGGTTCGGACGGCAGGAATTATTTATCTTGATAACCCTTACGGCAATGAATTAGCACGAATGTTTCGTGAAGTATTTGAAAAGCGTCGAGGAAAAATTTTGGCAACGGCAAAAATTCCAGATGCAACAAATTATCAGAATCTTGATTTTAAGTCAATTGTCGATGCCGTGTTCCCTTCTAAACCCCAACTTGTGTATATTATTGGTTCCGGCGAAGAAAGTGCGAAAGTTATTAATACGGCAAAAACCTATTTCAGCAAAGATTATCGACCGCAACTCCTCGGTTGCGATGCAAATTACAACAACGATTTTCTGTATGGCGCTGAACAATCTCTAATCGAAGGAATGCAAGGATTTGTCTATATTCACCCGCAAAATTACGCCAATTATCAAAAATTCGAGAAGGCATTCGAGGAATTTCAAAGCAAAGCAAGTAACGACGCAGCAGAAATGTCTGCCACCTCACTCGCATCATTGCTTGGTGCAGTTTCTACGAACTCTTATGGTGCAACGGTCTATGATGCTATTTACAGCATAGCGTATTCAATGCTCAAAGCAAAATCTATTAACCCGGTCGATGTCGCAAAGCAGATGAGAGAAATCGCAAACGACAATGAAGGCGCTACACTTATCAATGTCGGCGAATTTACGAAAGCGGCGGCAATTCTCGCTAAAGGCGGAAACATAAATTACGACGGTGCAAGTGGCACTTTGGAATTTAATGACACCGGCGATGTAACCGCAGGCACGTACATCATTTGGAAAGTGAAAGACGGAAAATTTATCGAAGCAAATACGATTTCTTTCCCGTAATTGCTTCAGGCTCTCAAATTCTTTCTTTTTATTACGGCTTCTAAAAAGTACCTGTTAGCATGATCATGCTCTGAACAGGTACTTTTTTTTGCCTTATTTTTGAAAAAAAACTCTCAACGCAAAATTTGATGTGCTATTTCAGCCATCTGCACATACAGCGCCAAACCAATAGCGATATTAAATGGGAATGTTATACCAAGCGCTGTTGTTACGTAGTACGTTGGATTTGCCTCGGGTATTGCAATCCGCATCGCTGCAGTTGCAGCAATATACGAAGCACTGGCTGCCATCGTTGTCAAAACGGCTGTACCGCCGACTGACAAACCGGAGAGTGTTCCAAACAAAGCACCAACAGCGCCAGAAATAAGGGGCATAATGAGAGCGAAAATCACTAAAAATTTTCCAGCACTGCGAAATTCGCTCAATCTTCGTGAAGCGACAATTCCCATTTCCAGCAAGAAAAAAGCCAATAATCCCGGAAAAGCATCTTTGAATACTGGCTGCAGAATAGAAATTTGTTTCCCCGCAACAGTACCAACTATCAACCCACCAACAAGTAAATACACTCCTCGGTTCAAGAACACCTCATGGAGCATTTCGGCAGAAAACAGTGGTTTTTTCTCACTTGTCTCAGATTTCCCTGTTCTCGCAAGCACAATAGCAATAATGATAGCCGGTATCTCTAACAACATAAGTAAAACTGCCATATACCCTTCATAACTTATTCCCCGCGCATCTAAATAACTCTGAATAACGGCAAATGTTACTGCGCTCACAGAACCGTAATGCGCAGCAAGTGCAGCAGCATCTGGTCTACCTAGTTTACCTATCCCTCGAATAATCACGAAAGCTATTAGTGGTGTAGTAATTCCGATTGCAAGCGTTCCGAGTATAGGAAAAATAATGCCGCCAATGCCAATTTTTGCGAGTTGTGTCCCGCCTTTTAAGCCAATTGACAACAAAAGATACGTACTCAGAATGTCATAAATAGCTTCTGGCAACCGCAAATCCGATTTCAAAAATCCCGCTAGCAAGCCCAACACAAAAAACAATGGCAATGGCTCAAGCAATGTTTCTATCATTCTTTTGCAAGGTTAATGAGAAAAAAATTATGCGTGAATAACTTTCTAAAGCCCAAGACTTCAAATAGTTTGAGCGCAAAACTACATATTTCGTGAAAAAATATTACGATATTTTTTTCTCCTTTCGATTGAAGTCTTGACAATGAAAATTTTTCTGAGTATTTTTGCATCGCTAAATTGATTAGCACTCTTCAATAATGAGTGCTAACAATTTTTCTCTCAATACTTCGTCATTATTATCAGTTTTCCTTTTTATCAACTCAAACGGAGGTTTCGACCATGCCACTTACACCTTTGCACGACCGCGTAATTGTACGCTCTGCACAACCCGAAGAAGTTACCAAAGGCGGTATCATTTTGCCCGATACAGCTAAAGAAAAACCGCAACAAGGCGAAGTTCTTGCTGTTGGTCCGGGCAAAATCGGCGACGATGGCAAAGCTATTGCTATGCAGGTAAAAAAAGGCGATAAAGTTCTTTACGGCAAATATTCCGGCACGGAAGTCACTATTGACGGTGAAGATGTGCTTATCATGCGTGAATCTGATATCTTTGCTGTGATTAAGTAATCCCAGAACGTCGGTACACCTTGCGTTGGCGCTCTTCATGTACACTTTAGCTTACGCAAGATTTTATAAATTCAACACTCAATATTCAAAACTTAATACTACTAAAACTATGGCAGCAAAAGACGTATCATTCGACGTAAGCGCCCGTTCCGCTCTTAAACGCGGCGTTGACCAACTCGCTGATGCAGTAAAAGTAACGCTCGGACCAAAAGGTCGCAATGTCGTTATTGACAAAAAATTTGGCGCACCAACTATCACCAAAGACGGTGTTACAGTTGCAAAAGAAATCGAACTTTCTGATTCGCTCGAAAACTTGGGCGCTCAAATGGTAAAAGAAGTTGCTTCAAAAACCAATGATATGGCTGGCGACGGTACAACAACAGCAACCGTTCTTGCGCAAGCAATCGTCCGCGAAGGTTTGAAAAACGTAACCGCCGGTGCAAATCCTATGGATTTGAAGCGTGGTATTGACCTTGCTGTTACAGCTGTAACTGAAGGTTTGAAAAAAATCAGCCGCCCTGTCGGTGGTCAAAAAGAGATTGCTCAAGTTGGTACAATTTCTGCAAACAGTGACAGCGAAATCGGTAACTTGATTGCTGAAGCAATGGAGAAAGTTGGCAAAGACGGCGTTATCACTGTTGAAGAAGCAAAAGGTACGGAAACAACACTTGATGTTGTTGAAGGTATGCAATTTGACCGTGGTTACTTGTCTCCCTACTTCGTAACCGACCCCGAACTCATGGAAGCGGCTCTCGACAATCCTTATATCCTTATTTACGACAAAAAAATCGCTTCGATGAAAGACCTTCTCCCGATTTTGGAGAAAGTTGCTCAATCAGGTCGCCCGCTCCTTATCATCGCAGAAGATGTTGAAGGCGAAGCACTTGCAACACTTGTTGTAAACAAACTTCGCGGCACACTCCGCATTGCTGCTGTGAAAGCTCCTGGCTTCGGCGACCGTCGCAAAGCTATGCTTGAGGATATCGCAGTTTTGACCGGTGGTCAAGTTATCAGCGAAGAAAAAGGCTTCAAATTGGAAAGCGCTACTTTGCAGTACCTCGGTCAAGCAAAACGCATTACTATTGACAAAGATAACACGACCATCGTTGAAGGCGTTGGCGCAAGCGACGATATTAAGCGCCGCATCAACGAAATCAAAGCACAAATCGAAAAAACAACCAGCGATTACGACCGCGAGAAACTCCAAGAGCGCTTGGCAAAACTCTCCGGTGGCGTTGCTGTTATCAAAATCGGCGCCGCTACGGAAGTAGAAATGAAAGAGAAAAAAGCTCGTGTTGAAGACGCTCTTCATGCGACTCGCGCTGCTGTTGAAGAAGGTATCGTTCCGGGTGGTGGAACAGCATACATTCGCGCTGCGGCTCATCTTGATTCTGTTAAACCGGCGAATCACGACCAAAAAACAGGTGTGGACATCATCCGCCGCGCTATTGAAGAGCCGATTCGCCAAATCGTTGGCAATGCTGGCTTGGAAGGTTCCGTAGTCGTGAACAAAATCAAAGAAGGCAAAGACGCTTTCGGCTTCAATGCTGCTTCTGAAGAATACGGCGATATGTTCAAAATGGGTGTTATTGACCCGACAAAAGTATCGCGCGTTGCGCTTGAAAATGCTGCATCTGTTGCTGCCCTTCTTATCACAACTGAAGCTGCTATTGTAGAAAAACCCGAAGAGAAGCCCGCTGCGGCTCCGCATGCTCATCCGGGCATGGATTACTAAAAAAGTATGAAGGATTAGAGGGCAAAGGATAACCCGATGTATATCCTTTAATTTCCGATTCTTTTGAAAAAGTCAAATCCCGCATTGTAACTCACGGTGCGGGATTTTTTTGTTACGCTAATTCAAAAATGTGTATTTTGAAGCCGTAGCAATTCAAGTAATTACTTGCTAAGAAAGTGTCTGAAAATTAGTCAGCCTTGTCTAATCGTCGGAGTATGAGCCTTGTCATGGCAATATAGACGAAGACTTCATACGTTTGATGCAAGACTTCATACTGTCTGTTAAGTCGTCGAGACTGTCCCAGCCAAGCATTGGTGCGTTCAACAATCCAGCGTTTGGGCAAGACGACAAATCCTTTGGATTTGTCAGAGCGGAGGACAATTTCGAGTGTCCAAGAAAAATGCTCTTTGACCCAATCAAGAAGTTTGCCCCGGTAGCCGCCATCAGCCCAGATAATGGTGAGTCGTTGGCATATTCCGACAATTTTCGAGAAGAGCAGAGCCGCTCCTTCACGGCGTGGCACCGAAGCATTTGTGACAGCCAAGGCAATGATAAAGTCGAGTGAATCGACAAGCAAGTGGCGCTTAATGCCGCGTGTTTGCTTGAATACATCCACACCATGTTCGCCACGAAGTGCGACGGCTTTGACCGATTGACTGTCAATGGCAGCAGCACTGGCTTTAGGCTCACGTCCTTCAGCTTGGCGGGCTTTGGTATAGATTTCGTCATGGATATGCTGCCAAATACCATATCTTACGCCAAAGACGAAAATAGTGATAGACAGTTTGACACGCCGGAAAATCGTGCGCAAGCATACGCCACGCGCAGCCAGCAGCAGTGAACCAGAAAATGGCATTGAGGAATCTCTCGCCGCTGGTGCGTAATTTTACGTCCTTTCGCGGATTGCGAAACGGGTAAAAGCGGTTCAATGAGCAACCATTCTTTGTCGCTCATATCGGTTTGGTATACTTTCCGAGCCATGGTGTACGTTCTTTGGTTGAACAAACCTTGGTTATTGCCCGTGCAATATGGCTCGGTTTTTATCTCATGCAATTTTCAAACACTTTCTAAATCATCTTCAATTTACATTTTTTGTGTGGCTATGAATAATGTGTCCAACTTAACAAGAAAGTTAGCCCTTTGTGCCGCCATGATTGCCACTCTTTCTTCCTGTGCTATAACACCTGAATATATCATCAAACATCCATATTTCTCGTGGGTGAAAGATAGTACCAATCGTTTCTATATCCACATGGAAAAAAGGATTTGGACTAAAGAACGGATGGATTCGGTTAAAATAGCTATGGAGGAAAACTATGCTGTTACCATGAAAAAACTTCAAACTGATTTTTTTCCGTTTGATAGGATTCATCATTTTCTGGTGGAAGATCCCCATTCTATTGTATTTTTAATTAGAACACGACACCCTGATTGGATTAGTTGGTACCTTTATCACGATGTTGTTGATTATTTTCTCGAATACCCAATTCCAAAAGATTCGTTAGGAGTTCATTCAATTACAAATCGGTATTTGATAACGACCTTTGGGCATAATGGCGTATATTCGCGCGAGAAAGACCTTTTAAGTACCATAATTCTCAGATCGCTTTGGAAAAATGATTATTCATTTTACTTGAGTTCTTCGATTGGAGTTTATGTCAATGATTCTTGGTATGGATATGACTTACATGACCTAGCTGCATATTTTTATCGAAACAACTACAGGTATAAGCAGCTTGGTTATTTATTTTCCTTTGTCAGTGACAATATTACATTTCCTATGATAGCAAGCCTTCTCAAATTTAGTGCTGATAAATATGGAATGCCATATGTTAAACAGAATGCTTCCTTTGAGGCGAGCCCATTGTTTCCTTTGAATACTAAAGTTGTTTCAGAATGGGAAGCAATGCTGAATGAGCGAAATAGCAAACCCTCTCCGATAGATACTATTCGGTATTTTTCGTATTATCCTTGGAACGTACGTACGTATTAAAAGACCCAAATAGGATAACTGTTCGGATGACAATCATAACACCAACTATTTCTTTTCCAAAAAAACGAATAAACCTCCTTTTTGTCGAGATTGTCCATTTTCTAATTGAAATTTACCCAAAGAGCATCTAAGAAAGTGTCTGAAAATTAGTCAGCCTTGTCTAATCGTCGGAGTATGAGCCTTGTCATGGCAATATAGACGAAGACTTCATACGTTTGATGCAAGACTTCATACTGTCTGTTAAGTCGTCGAGACTGTCCCAGCCAAGCATTGGTGCGTTCAACAATCCAGCGTTTGGGCAAGACGACAAATCCTTTGGATTTGTCAGAGCGGAGGACAATTTCGAGTGTCCAAGAAAAATGCTCTTTGACCCAATCAAGAAGTTTGCCCCGGTAGCCGCCATCAGCCCAGATAATGGTGAGTCGTTGGCATATTCCGACAATTTTCGAGAAGAGCAGAGCCGCTCCTTCACGGCGTGGCACCGAAGCATTTGTGACAGCCAAGGCAATGATAAAGTCGAGTGAATCGACAAGCAAGTGGCGCTTAATGCCGCGTGTTTGCTTGAATACATCCACACCATGTTCGCCACGAAGTGCGACGGCTTTGACCGATTGACTGTCAATGGCAGCAGCACTGGCTTTAGGCTCACGTCCTTCAGCTTGGCGGGCTTTGGTATAGATTTCGTCATGGATATGCTGCCAAATACCATATCTTACGCCAAAGACGAAAATAGTGATAGACAGTTTGACACGCCGGAAAATCGTGCGCAAGCATACGCCACGCGCAGCCAGCAGCAGTGAACCAGAAAATGGCATTGAGGAATCTCTCGCCGCTGGTGCGTAATTTTACGTCCTTTCGCGGATTGCGAAACGGGTAAAAGCGGTTCAATGAGCAACCATTCTTTGTCGCTCATATCGGTTTGGTATACTTTCCGAGCCATGGTGTACGTTCTTTGGTTGAACAAACCTTGGTTATTGCCCGTGCAATATGGCTCGGTTTTTATCTCATGCAATTTTTAGACACTTTCTTAGGGACAATCTTTCCTAAAATGACAACAAACAATCGCACGAATCCTGAAAAGCATCAACAAACCTCGCCTACACAATGGGTGGAGTTATACGGTAATTATCTTTACAAATACGCAAAAATGCGACTTCGTGATGATGCTCTGGCTCAAGATGCCGTTCAAGAAACGTTTTTATCGGCTCTCAAAGCACGTGAATCCTTCCAGGGCAAAAGCTCGGAAAAAACGTGGCTTGTGGGAATTTTGAAGCATAAAATCATTGACACTTTTCGTAAGCAATCTCGTGAAATTAATGAAAGTGCAGTGACTTTACCATTCGAGCAAGAAGGCTTATTCCGCGAAGCCAAAGATGAATGGGCTGGGCACTGGAAACAAGAATACAAGCCATTTGATTGGGGTGAAACACCGTTTTCACTAGCAGAACGAAACGATTTTCAGCGTGTCTTGCATTCTTGCTTCGAGAAACTCCCTGAACGTGTTGCACTTGTTTTTCAAATGAAGGAAGTTGATGACGAAGAATGCTCTCAAATTTGCAAAGCGCTAGATATTTCTGAGTCAAATTTGTGGGTGATGCTCCACAGAGCGCGTATGCACTTGCGTCGGTGCTTAGAAGTACGATGGTTCTCGGTAAAATCTTCGGGATAATGTTACGCATTGTAAGGTTTTTAATTGACTTACGACTAACCGATACACCAACACAACTCCTTTTTTTAATCAAGTGAGCATCTGATGAACAGCCCTCGACTTCTCCTTTCCAAGCTGATTTTCAGCGTCACACCTCCCTGCGAGGATATTACCCGCATCGTTTCACGCTCCTATGATAAACCATCGTCGCTAAAGGAAAAAATTCAAGTACAAGCACACATTCTTTTTTGTAGAAGTTGCCATCGGTTTGTTCACCAACTTGAATATCTCCAAACAATCGTCGCAAAGATATTGCGCGATGATTCCTTTCCTGGCGCTAAAGCAGAATTAAACAAGGAAACCCAAGTCAAAATGCAAAGCGAAATCAACAAAGCACTCGAAAATTTTAACAACCAATCTTCTGTATAAACCATGAATACTTGCCTCCGCGTTCTTCGTGTCTTTTTCATTGCTGCATTACAATTTTGCATTTTTTCCGCTGAGACAAGTTTTTCACAAACAGACCCAATACGGCTTTCTGACGGTACAATTATTCAGTGTTCTATACCCCAAAAGACATTCGCAGTTTCTGCGACAAGCATCAAAGCGTGGATTGAAGCTAATGCTTGCGCAATTCGCTCTTTCTACGGAAGATTTCCTGTCAAAAAATTACAACTAATTTTGCGCCCTGTCGCCAACAGCAACGAAATCAGTTATGGACAAGCAATGCCGGGTAATACGCCGCAAATCACGATTTATGTTGGTACAAACGCACCAATGTCCGAATTCAAAGACTCATGGGTATTAGCCCATGAAATGACGCATCTCGGCTTTCCAACGCTCGAAAGGAATTATCATTGGCTTGAAGAAGGCATGGCTACTTACGTTGAACCCATTGCTCGCGTAAAAACAGGTCTTTTACCTGAGCTGGACTTTTGGGAAGAATTTTATGAAAAAGCGCCTTCAGCGTTTCAAATAGATTCAAAAGCAAATACAGGATTGAACGGAGTGCGCGATTTTCGGCGTGTTTACTGGGGAGGGGCAGTATTTTGCCTTTTAGCGGATATAGAAATTCGGCAGAAAACCAACGGTAAACATTCGTTTCAAAGCGCTTTGAAGCATATTTTTGAACGTCATGGTTCATTTAACGAAGACCGTGATGCTCTTGAAATTTTACGAAGTGCCGACAAGTTTTTAGGTTTTCAGGTTTTAGAGCCGCTCTTTGTCAAAATGGGTTCTACTTCTTTTGAACCAAATTTAGAAAAACTTTGGTCAGATTTAGGAATAGCACAAAAAGGAAACACCATTGAATTCAAGAATGAAGCGCCCTTGGCGCATATCCGCCAAGCAATTTGTTCCCCCAAAACCTCAGCTTGTTCAGTGTTTTTTGAAAAAAAATAATATTTGTGTAAGGTTTTGTTGCCATCTGCGACTTCACTACCGTACACATTTTCACAAAAAAAGTTCTTTGAAAGTTGAAGACCAT
>ERZ1066127.25-NODE-25-length-114362-cov-17.015117_pt1 | contig 114362 bp, 84 predicted proteins | sample MGYA00382774_ERZ1066127 | MGnify/ENA primary metagenome ERZ1066127 (study PRJEB33369, sample SAMEA5778357) | biofilm metagenome | biome: Industrial cooling water; feature: Water cooling tower basin; material: Biofilm | place: United Arab Emirates | collected...
TGAATCTACAAAAGATGAATCTACAAAAGATGAATCTACAAAAGATGAATCTACACGAGATTCAACAGTGCAACCGACTCAATGTGATAGGTATGTGGGAACATATCTACGGGCTGAATAGCATCAATACTGTATTTCTCAGCAAAAAGAGCGCAATCGCGGGCTTGTGTCGCCGGATTACAACTCACATAGACAATTCGCGGCGGCGCAAGCGCAAGAAGATTTGCAACAACGTCCGGATGCAAGCCTGCTCGCGGTGGGTCCACAATCACAACATCCGGAGAAGGCAAGCGCGATAAAATCTGCTTTTGCACCGCTTTTTGCATATCTTCAATATAAAATTCAACATTCGTAATGCCGTTAGCAAGCGCATTAGCACGAGCGTCGCGGACAGCACTTTCGACAATCTCAATTCCGGCAACAAATTTTGCTTCCCGCGCCGCAGCAAGCGTTATAGAGCCTGTTCCGCAGTACAAATCCCAGACAGTTTTTTGAGACAAATCCCCAGCATAATCAAGCGCCACACGGAAAAGGCGCTCTGCTTGCCGCGTATTGGTCTGAAAAAAGGAGAATGGCGAAACGCGATACCGTACACCCAAGAGCGTTTCAGTCATAAAGCCGCTTCCATACACTGTACGAGGCTCACCTCCGGCAACGGTCGCTTTTGAGGTCGTTACCGCATGAATTGCCGTACTGATTTCGGGAAATGCCGCGATACAATCCTGCTCAAACCAAGTAATCATGCTCTTGTCAGCCTCTTCTTTTACGGGTGATGTTACCAAAATCACCATTATCTCACCCGTTGCGGTGGAATTACGAATAACCAGATTCCGCAAAAAACCTTCGTGGGAGCGGGTTTGAAAAATACTTACACCACGCTCCAATGCTGCTTTACGAACACTATTCAAAATCCGGTTAGAAATTTCACTTTGCAAAAAACATTCTTCCACATCCAAGACTTTATCAAATCTGCCCGGAATGTGTAAACCCAAAGCAAAGTCCTTTCGTACATCCGCACCGGCAGCAATTTCCTCCTTTGTCAGCCAACGCGAATCGCCGAAGGAAAATTCCATTTTATTGCGATAAAAAAACTGCGGTTCAGCTGGAAGCGTGTCGTGAAGGAGTTTATAGGGAACTTTACCCAAACGCTCAAAAGCATCACGAACATTCTGCGTTTTCCAAGCACACTGTTCCGCATAGCGTAGATGCTGCCATTTGCATCCGCCACACGTCCCGAAATAGCGACAACGCGGCGTTTCGCGTACGTGCGAAGACTCCAAAATTTCTAAAAGTCGCGCCTCGGCATAATTTTTCTTCTTTTTACGAACCTCCACCAACACTCTATCACCCGGCACACCACCATCAACAAAATAGACAAAACCGTCTTCGGTACGAGCAATCGCCTTACCTTCAAAGCCAATAGATTCTATGCGGAGTTCAAGGGACATTGTTTTTTTGAGTGTTGTGTGATACATTTTGTGTACAAGGATTTTGTCTCATACCACGTGCAAAGTGTTTTACTCTCGAATAAGCTCCCATTCGGCAGCAACAGAGCGCCCCCAAAACAAGACAGCAAGAGAGTTCGAGAGCCAACGCCAGATAATACGCCAGTATCCATATTTACGAAAACGGCGTGGAGACTCATACACAAGTGCCTTTGGAAGCCAAGTAATGGTGCCGATTTGACGCAATCGGGTGTACAAATCAAAATCCTCACCCGCTACAATCGAAGCATTATAGCCGCCTATTGCCTCAAATACGGAACGCCGGACAATTTGGCATTCACCGCGCCCCATACCGATTTTGAGGAGGTTTAACGCCTGAACATACGTGTTCATAAACGCATGAAAGAGAACATCCGACCAAAGCCTTTCTTCAGGTGCAATGCGCACGGGCGTTGTTGCGGCGGGAGATGCTATGCGGAGTTGAGGATTATTTGCCCACGCCACAATACTCTCGCAAAGGTCATCCATACTGTGTGGCAGTGTGTCGGCATTGATAAACACGAGTACAGGTGATTGCGCTAACGCAGCCCCGGCATTACGACCTTCGGCAATAGTTTGGCGGCGTGACGTATCAGTATGCTGCACAACAGTAGTAATCAAGCCACATTCACGCGCTTTGGCAATTACTTCAGAAGTGCTGTCGGTACTGCCACCGTCGCTGATAATAACTTCCAAGCCATACGTTTGGCGGCGCTCAGGAGTAAATTGTTCCAAAAGCCGCATCAAAAGGCGTTCTTCGTTCAAGACGGGAATAATAAAACTTATCTGAGGTGCTTCAAGCATACGAGCTGTTTCCAACCTATCAAGTGCGTGAAAAAGGGGCAATTAGACGACAAATATTATCGGTAATTGCCCCATACAATGGTATCAATCGTGGCAGATTATATACGGTCTTTAGTCTCCTTCTTTCCACCACGTAACATCCACAGAATTTTCACCGCCGTCGGTACGAATAACATCGCCATTGACCCACGAAGCGTATTCATGCGTAAGCAAGGTGATAATTTTCGCAACGTCATCCGGTGTCGTCAAACGGTGATAAGGATTACGCATTTTAGCGTTATCCATTAAAACGTCATTGCCCGGGATTTTGCGCAAAGCAGCCGTATCAGTAACTCCGGCAAGGATAGCATTCGCAGTAATCCCCCAAGGAGCAAGCTCCAATGCCAATTGGCGGATATAAGATTCCAAAGCGGCTTTTGCTGCCGAAACGCCTCCGTACATCGGCAAAACTCGTGTAGAGCCGCCGCTTGTCATAGCGAAGATACGTGCGCCACGACCAAACAATTTTGCCTGAAACACGTCTTGCGACCAATACACAAGGCTGTTCGCCATTACGTCCATCGTCATTTCGATTTGCTTTTGTGTAAGCATTTCTGCGGGGTTTTCTGCCACAAGCATTTTGAGCGAACCAAACGCCAAGGAGTGCATTAACACTTTGATTGAAGGAGTTTCGCCCTGAACACCAGCAAACTCTTGTTTCATTGCTGCAATAACTTCTTTACGACGCTCTTCGTCGGCAGCATTGACATTAAAGAAAATGGCTTTTGCGCCGGTTTTCTCAATTTCTGCTTTGGTTGCCTCAGCAATCGGCATAGTTGCTGCGCGGTCAAGATGCACACCAAAGATATTGTATCCCGCTTTTGCTAATTCAATTGCTGTATGACCGCCAAAGCCGCTCGAAACGCCTAAAATTAAAGCGTATGAGTTCGGAGGCGCGATTTTTAAGGTTGCCACTGGTCTTTCATCCCGAAAATTGTGAATAAGTTGTGATTTACGATGAATTGAATTTTAGATAAATCTCGCGCTGCCCTCACCTCAATCCTCTCCCTGAGGGAGAGGAAGCAAGATTTTATGAGGCTTCCGAACCCCTCTCCCTTTGGGAGAGGGCAGGGTGAGGGAAAAACAGGTACAAGGTTTTATGCGGGTTGTAGAGTTTTAACTAAACTTCAAGATGAATACACAAAAATTTATGCGCAAAAATACAAAACTTGATGCACCTGAAGAACAAGAAATGAATAACAAGGCAAAGCATCAAAGAGGGAGGCGGCTGTACAAGCTTCTCGATTAGAGAGCTTTATCATAAATGCGATACGTTTTGTAGCGTTTCGCATTCATAGATTTAGTAAGCGCTAAATTCATATCCGCATTTGCCTCATCAATCCACGAAGCCTCGCCGCCGCCAGTGTATTTCTTTCCGGCCCGTTCACCAATTTCATAGTACATCACTGCATCCACGCCAGTTTTGCGGTATTCCGGCAATACGCCCATAATAACAATGCGGCAAAAGTTAATTTCTTTTTGCCGTGTTAAAAGATTCCAACCCGCGCCCAAAAGCGAACCGGAGGTATTATGAATCATAGCGCGGTTAATGTCCGGCAAAGCGAGAAGGAATCCAGCTGGATGACCGTCAATATCAGCAATGAAAATAATATCAGGATCTGCAACGGGCTTCAAATCGCTGACGAGCGCATCCCACTCGGCATCGGTAAATTCCACCATACCCCAATTATTGCGCCAAGCGGCATTGTAAATTTCTTTAATAGCATCGGTATCTTTTTTGAATTGCGTTTTGTCTTTGAAATTCACCCCGCGAATCGTGATTTTATGACGCTCTCGAATGGCTTTTTGCAGGCGCTGCATTTTTTCAGTTTGGTATTCTTTGTGGTGAAGCAAATACGCATAATTATCCTTTACTTTCCCATACCCGGCGTTGTCGAAAAGCGCAGGGTAATACGCAGGATTGTAGGTCGTCAAGACCACAGGGGGCGAATCAAAACCTTCAATAAGCAAGGCAGCTTCATCATTCATGGAGGGATTCACCGGACCCCGCGCCGTATCTTTTCCTTCGGATTTAAGCCAGGCTTCGGCTGCATGAAAAAGAGCATTGGCAGTTTCTTGATTATTCTCACACTCGAAAAAGCCGATAAAACCGACCTTATCGTTAAATCGTTTGTTGTGATTATCATTGGTAATAGCAGCAATGCGCCCTACAACCTCACTCCCGCGCTCGGCAAGAAACATTCTCAGCTTGGAATGTTGATAAAACGGGTTTTTGGTAATGCTCAGCAATTTTTTGCGCTCATCAATAAGCGGCGGAACCCAGTTTTTATCACCCTTGTAGAAATTCCATTGCGATTTGATAAACCGCATACGGTCTTGTTCATTCTCAACAATACGAATCGTAACTGCACTCATAAAAGTCCCTCATTGAAAAAAAAAAGAAAACAGAAAATGTTCAGATTGATACTGCATTTATGCCGTTGGCGAAGATTTGCCGCGAATACGCATATTGAGCACTTCCACAACAAACGAAAATGCCATCGCAAAGTAGATGTAGCCTTTCGGCACTTCCACATGGAAACTTTCGGCGACAAGCAAAAAGCCAACCAGCATCAAAAATGATAATGCCAACATCTTCATCGTAGGGTTTTTATCAATAAAATCACTGATTGCACCGGCAAAAGCTAACATAACAACAAGCGAGATAATAACAGCAGCCATCATCACCGGAATTTGATTCGACAAGCCAATTGCTGTCAGCACCGAGTCGAATGAAAACACAATGTCCAAAATCACCACCTGTACAATTACTCCCACAAGCGTCGAGCGCGCTTTCATCGAACCAGCAGCATCATGGTGCGTCATGCTGTCGTGAATTTCCCGTGTGGTTTTTGCCATCAGGAATAATCCACCGCCCAACAGCACTAAATCTCGCCCCGTAACGCCGTGATTCATCACTTCAAAAAGTGGTGCGGTCATACCAACTAAATATGACAAAAACGAGAGTAATATCAAGCGAAACACCAATGCCAATCCTAAACCAATATACCGCGCCTGTTTACGCTGCGCTTCGGGCAAACGATTGACCACAATCGAAATAAAAATCACGTTATCAATGCCCAACACAATTTCCATTACGGTCAGCATCAAAAAACTGAGCCATGCTGCGGGAGAAGTCAAGAGTTCCATCATAGTTTCTAAGTAGAAGGTTAGTGATGCTTAAATTCAGGAAGGAAGTATGTTTTGAGGTAATCTTTCAAAAAGTCTGCCAAGATAAACAAACTTACCAGCGTGAGCAAGAGACAAACAGCAAAAATATATTTCTCATTTTGGTTCGTATCCAGCAATTTCGACGGCATTTTGATAAGGAGCGTCCCGATTTCCATAAACAACCCCGTCAGCAAAATACCCATGCCGTTTTGGTGAGCAATTTCATTCAAATACTCTTGCGTGTGGCTTATTTCATCATCGGCAACTTTTTCACCCACACGATGTGCCATTTTTCGCAGTGTTTCGCGTTCCTCTAAAAACACACCTCCGGCAACCAAAATACCACCAATACCGTCAATAATACTCTCCATATCCTCAAGAGCCTCCTCAGTCGGCTGTGTACTCCAGAAACCTTGTAAGAAGTGCCATTGAGCCGCAATAAGCGGAATAGCGCCGAGCATCATTGCCAAAACAAAGCCGATTAATACCGGACGTGAGGTTATCAGTAAAAAAACGCGATTCAGTAAACTGGTAATCATGTATATTCAGAAAAATGGCGTGGAACAATCGTATTCTCAAACGTCGGCAATATCGCATTTCCTCTGCAAACACACAACTCTCGCCATCATCGAAAATGATATTACTCAATAATTTTTTTTTGCAAAAAATGCCAAAATCTGCTCGACAACATAGACAATCTGCTCTTCGCTCAACTCAGGATAAATCGGCAGCGCCAGAACGTGTGCTGACAAACACTGTGCGACAGGAAACTTCGCATCAGTATTCCCTAAATCCACAAAACATTCTTGTTTGTGTAATGCTACAGGATAATATACTTCTGTCCCAACACCTTGCTTCGCTAAATACGCCCGAAGACTGTCACGGTGAGGTGTTCGGATAGTATATTGATGAAAAATGTGGTGATTCCGAAAACCGTCTTTTTCATGGACGCACTGCGGCAAAAGCACGGTATTCTCAGCATCAAAGGTCGAAATTCCCGCAGCAGCACAATTAGGGCAATACGCAAAGCCGCTACAAGCCTTATTCTTCGGGGACTGCGTAGCAAGCCCTCGTTCAACTAAAAGCCGTGAATACAACAAAGCATTACGCCGACGCGCTTCGTGCCATGATTCCAGATGAGGAAATTTAACGTTCAAAACGGCTGCTTGCAAGGCATCCATCCGAAAATTCCCCCCGACAAATTTGTGATAATAACGCGGCTCCATACCGTGATTACGCATTTGCTTGAGTTTGACGTAAAGCGCTTCGTCATTGGTTGTAATAGCTCCGGCATCGCCAAATGCTCCTAAATTTTTTGTGGGGTAAAACGAAAAACACCCCATAATGCCCATAGAACCTGCTTTTTGACCCGTGCGGTACTCTGCACCTATTGCCTGTGCAGCATCTTCTACAACAGGAATACCATATTTTGCAGCAATGTGGAGGATAGAAGTCATTTCAGCACACTGCCCAAAGAGATGCACGGGAATAATCGCTTTTGTACGAGAAGTAATGCGACTTTCCAGAAGTTCGGGGTTGAGATTAAACGCTTCTGCTTCAGAATCCACAAAAACAGGCGTTGCGCCGAGCCGCACAACGACTCCCGCCGTTGCAAAAAACGAGAATGTTGGTAAAATCACCTCATCGCCCGCACCAATACCCAACACCATCAATGCCATTAACAGGGCATCCGTACCACTCGAAACCCCAACGGCAAAGCGTGTTCCAGAGTACGCCGCAAGTGTTTTCTCGAACTGCTCTACTTCCGGTCCCAAGATACACACTTGGGAAGCAGCGACACGAAGAAGAGCTTCATCCAACGCGGGTTTGAGTGATTGATATTGCTTTTGAAGGTCTAAAAGAGGGACGTGCATGAAAACGAGAATAATGAAGAATAACCGTAGGCGAGACTGTCACAAGTGCATGAAACAATCGTCGCCTTCATTATGAACTTGTACAAAACTAACTCTTTATACATATTTTCCAACATCCCTACGCAAGAATCCGAAAAACATCGCAGGCAGGAATCTCACAAACAGTCCCCCTTACAATCTACGCTGCAAACAATATCTTGGAAAAAAGCCAATTTATCGCGTAGATTCGTTTTTTTGTTGTTCATTCCCCCTAGATTATGCTTACCAAACTCAGCGATAGCCTTACTCGTAATTCGTTCAATTTTACGATCTTTGCTTCTGTTACGGCGTTTTTCACGTATATGTGTTTCTACCCCTTTCGGCGAGCATATACAGCCGCCACCTATGAGAATCTCATATTTTGGGGAGTGCAATACAAAATTCTTATCATCACGGCACAAGTCATTGGCTTTGCTGTTTCCAAAGGATTGGGCATCAAATATGTTTCCGAAATGCTGCCCCGGCATCGTTCTCGGAACTTATTGCTGATGATAGTATCATCGTGGATAAGTTATTTCTTTTTCGCGCTTACTCCCGCACCCTATAACTTGTTGTTTATTTTTATAGCAAGCCTTCCTTTAGGCATGGTGTATGGTACGATATTAGGATTTTTGGAAGGAAGGAAAACCACCGATTTACTGGTTGCAGTGCTGACGGCATCGTTTATTTTGGGTTCGGGTTTTGCTAAAAGCATCGGTCAATGGGTGATGCTTTCGCTTGGTGTTAATCAATTTTGGATGCCGTTTGTTGCCGGAGCAATGATGCTTTTGCCGTTTGGTCTGTGTGCATGGCTTATGGGGCAGATTCCCCCTCCAAGCAAGACAGACCAAGAACACCGAACAGAACGAAAACCTATGCAGAAAACCGAGCGCAAAGCCTTTATTAAGGAGTTTGCGCTGAGTATGACAATTTTTGTTATTTCCTACGTTTTGCTGACAACGTTTCGGGAATTTCGGGATAATTTTACGCCGGAAATATGGAAACTTCTGGGCTACGGGAATAATTCCACCATTTTCACCCAAACAGAAACACCTATCGCCATTGCCGTTCTTCTGATGATGGCGGCAATGCGGTGGGTACAAAATAACGACCGCGCATTTGCTCTCATTCAAGGATTGATGCTTGCCGGCGGTGTGTTAATTGGTCTCAGTACATTTCTTTTCCAACAGCATATATTCTCCCCCGTCGTCTGGCTTACGATGCTAGGCTTAGGCGTGTACATGGCATACGCAATGTGCAACAGCCTTTATTTCGAGCGGATGCTGGCTTCATTTAAAAAGACAGGAACAGTGGGATTTTTAATCACCTATGCGGATTACTATGCCTATTCGGGAAGCATTGCTATCCTCTTTTACAAAAACTACTTCCAAAAAAGCATCAATTATCTGGAATTTTTTATTGTTCTCTCTTATTGCATTGCAGCGATATATGTGCTGTTAGTCGCCCTTTCGATGTGGAATTTACGCTTAAAACGAGCAACAACAATAATTTCCTAAAACACATTCCCCTCAATTGCTTCAATCAGTTCCTCGCGCGTGGTGGGCTTCGCTTGATATCCCGTTGCTCCGGCACGAATACCGTTCATAAAATCTTCGGTTTGCGTTTTCGCCGTGAGAAAGAAAAAGGGAATATCTTTTGTGCGAGCATCACTGCGAATTTGCTTCAAAACGCCGTATCCATCAAGTTCCGGCATCATAATATCACAAAAAATAATATCCGGTTTGTGTTTGATTGCTGCTTCGATACCTTTAATCCCATTTTCTGCCGAAATGACATTGTAGGTGCTTTCGTAGAGAAAACGTTTGAGGAGTTCAGAAACGCGAATATCGTCATCGATAAGGAGTACGGTAATTGTTCGCATAGCTTGATAAATGAGGGTGAAAGAAGAAATGAAGTATTATTTGTACACTTTGCAACAATGTGCGTGTACGAGCAGCAATATAAGAAATTCACGTATTAAAATCACGTTATAGAGCAAAGCAATAAGAGCCTTCTTGGGCACTGGGAATGTATCGTTGTCACCGTACCAGATATATCCCTCTTTGTAGGACAATATCTGCTAGACAATACAGCCCATGCAAAAATTACTATTTATTAACATTCTGACTTTTTCGCATGGTGTAACGATGTAAAGTTGTATTTTTGCGGCATCTAAATCGGTTTTGCTTGTCGGAAATGCGTATCACGTCTATAAACTCTATTTCTGTCGAGCATTCTTCCCCACACATTTTTTTGGAGATTCTATGAAAAGAAGCCTACTTCTTTTTGTTGCTGTCTTTGCTCTTTTGCCCGCTTTAGCGCTCCGTGCGCAGGTAACGACGGGAGCTATGAGCGGAGCTATTACTCTTAATGACGGAAAGCCTATGGCTGGTGCTCGAGTTGTCGCAACTCACGTTCCATCAGGTTCCCGTTATGGCGCGATTACTGGCGCTACTGGCCGCTACGCAATTCAAGGTTTACGAACTGGTGGACCATACACGGTCGAAATAACGTCTGTCGGAATGAAGCCCGCAAAATATAGCGATATCACCATTAAACTTGGTGAAACCTATATTCTCAACTCAAAGTTAGAAGAAGGCGAAGTAAAATTATCGGAAATCACTGTAACTTCCCGTAAAAGTGCAGTGATGAGTAACGAACGAACTGGCGCAGCGACCAACATCAACAAGGATGTTATCAATGCTGTTCCCACATTGAGCCGTAACATTATTGACTTTGCCAAAGTTACACCGCAAGCTAATGGACGCTCTTTTGGTGGACAAGATAATCGAATGAATAACCTAACAATAGATGGTTCGGTATTTAATAACTCTTTCGGTCTTTCTAACGTTCCAGGTGGTCAAACCGGTCAATCACCGATTTCGCTTGATGCTATTGAGGAAGTTCAAGTTAATATTGCGCCTTATGACGTAAGACAAGGTGGATTCACAGGTGCAGGTATCAATGCCATCACACGCTCCGGTGATAATGAATGGCGCTGGTCGGTATTTGCTAATAACCGTACTCAGGCATTTGCAGGCGATACCATAGCAGGTCTGACTGCTGCTGAAGGTACGGCATTTAACCGTACAGCATTAAACACTAGCCGATTTAACGTTTTCCAATTTGGTGGACGCTTGAGCGGTCCAATTATTCAAGATAAACTCTTTTTCTTCTTGAACTATGAGCGCGAAACAAATACTAGCCCAGGCACAAACTACCGCGCTTTACGTCCGGGCGAAACAGTCGGCGGTGTAATTACCCGTGTACCAGTTTCAACGCTTGACACATTACGTCAATTCCTTATCAGCAAGTACAATTATGATCCAGGTGCATACGATGGATATGATCGTGTTACCTTCAGCGATAAAGCAACAGGTAAACTTTCATGGAATATTGACGAAAGCAATAAATTTAATATCCGCTTTCAGTATCTTCGCTCACAAGCAGATATCTTAACTTCTAACTCGTTCTCCGGCCTTGTTGCTTCTGGTAATCGCAATGGCACAACAGATGCAATTAACTTCTCGAATGCGAATTATTTTATCAACAATGATATTTATTCTGCTATCGCTGAATTAAACTCTGTCGTTGGCTCAAATATTTCTAATAATCTTATTGTAGGTTTTACTGCCAACCGCGATTATCGTGATAGCCGTTCCAGACCATTCCCCTTTGTGGACATTTTGTCCGGCGGTACAACTCCAACGACTTTGACCTCCTTTGGCTATGAACTTTTCACTCCATTTAACAAACTTGATACCGATACATGGCAGCTACAAGATAACGTTACGGTATCTGCCGGAGACCACACAATTACGGCAGGTGTGAGTTTAGAAGCATTCCGTTTTGTAAATGGTTTTAACCCGCGCTATTACAGCTACTATCGTTTCAATTCTGTTCAAGATTTCTATAACAGTGCCAATGGTGTTCGCGTTCCGGTACGTATTGGTACAGGTGCGGCAGCACGTGATACAATGGTTGTTGCCCAACCATCAGTATTTAGCCAGACATTCTCGGCATTACCGAATGGCGCAACTCCACTGGCTGTAACACAGGCTTATCAAGCAGGAATCTATGTTCAAGATGAATGGAATGCTTCCAGCCTCCTCAAAGTAACGCTCGGTTTGCGTGTTGATGCACCTATTTTTGACCAATCAACGGCAATTGCTAATCGTACGGTTGATACAACCGCATTCTATAACGACATTACAAAAAATACAGAGCGCCTTAGCACAGGGAATTTGCCCGCTACCAACCTTCTTTTCTCACCTAGACTTGGCTTTAACCTTGATGTCAATGGCGATCGTTCTATCCAAATTCGTGGCGGCTCAGGCTTATTCTCTGGTCGCCCGCCCTTTGTTTGGTTATCGAATGTCATTACCAATAACGGTGTAACAGTCGGAGATGTTTTACAAGTAAGTTCGGCTGCTTCGCCCATATTGAATCGTCAATTTGATACGAGTGTAACCCGTTATGTACCGACAAATGCAGCAACGGCTTTACCGTCATCGTTTACCGCAAATACAGTTGTACCGGGCTTTCGATTCCCACAACTCTGGCGTTCAAACCTTGCAGCCGATATTCAACTGCCTGCTAATATCATTGCCACTCTTGAAGGTTTGTATAGTACAACCCTGTCACAAGTGTATTATCGTGATGCAAATTTGCGCCCAACAACACAACGATTCTCTGGTCCAGATCAGCGCCCACGGTATGCAGGTGGAACAGCAAATCGCATCAATCCAGCAATCGTAGGCAATTATGTTCTTGACAATACGGCTGCTGGTGATGCTTGGTCAGGGACAATCCAACTACAAAAATCATATAGTGATAATTGGTCTGCAATGGTAGCTTATACCTATTCTATTTCGCGTGATATTTCGTCAGCAGGATCCATCGCAGCTGGCTCATGGCAAGGTGTACCGATTGTTGATAACCCAAACATTCCTGTTATTTCCTTTTCCGATAATGACAACCCACACCGCCTTATCGCTACTGCATCATATCGGTTTGATTTTGGTGAACTCGCATCTTTGAACCTTTCTGCATTCTACGAACTTCGGACACAAGGTCGTTATTCCTACACATATGCAGGCGATATGAATTTGGACGGTGTTGCAAATAATGATTTGCTCTACGTACCTGCTCGTAGAGAGGACATTGTGTTACTTCCCCTTACGGCAGGCGGAAGAACATTATCGCCCGATCAACAGTGGGATTTGTTAAGCGCTTTCATTAATAGTGATCCTTATCTCAGTTCTCGCAAAGGTCAGTACACTGAACGTAACGGAGGTCTTCGCGGCTGGGTTAGCACTCTTGATTTGGCAGCAACGCTTGATGTAAACTTTATGCTTGCTGAGAAAAAGAATACGGTACAAATTCGTGTGGACTTGCTTAATGCGCTTAATTTAATTAACCCGTCATGGGGAGTAAATGATCGTATTATTCAAAACGGTGGTACACGTATTCTCTCTGCTGCCGGACCGAATGCACAAGGCATCCCGCAATTCCGTTTACAAGAAGTAGCAGCAGGTAGAGGTTTGGCACGCGGACCTCTCACTAATGGTATTTCTTTCCCAGGCGATGTATGGCAATTGCAACTTGGTGTTCGTTATATCTTCAACTAAGATAAAACAAAATACAAACGAGTAAAATAAAAAAAGCCCCTGTATCCAAGCTCCTCATGCTTCCGATACAGGGGCTTTTCTTTTGTATGTACGCAAACAGCACAGGGGAATCTTTTTTTACGCCGAAACAAGGAAAAACTAGCCTTTGTGCAAGAGGTTTTGTATTTTTATACGCTTGTATCATTTTTCTTTTTTGCCCATGAAGATTACCACCTCCAGCCAAGAAGTCATCGAACGCGAGCAGCAATCCATGTTTCAGGTGTACAGGCGTTTACCCATAGCCGTACAGTATGCTTCGGGCTGCCGCATTACCAGCGTGGACGGGGACACCTATTTGGATTTTTTGAGCGGTATCGCGGTCTCCGCACTTGGCTATGGTCATCCGCGGTTGATTGATGCCATTACCCGCCAAGCAAAAGCATTTATGCACCTTTCCAATGTCTTTTATCAAGAACCGCAAGTAGAACTCGCCGAATTACTCGTTCAGCACACGGGTTATGCACGGGTATTTTTCTCCAACTCCGGCGCTGAAGCCATGGAAGGCGCATTAAAACTTGCTCGGCGTTGGGGTAATGCGCGGGGAAAAACAGAAATTCTCGCATTTTCCGGCGGTTTTCACGGACGTACCTACGGAGCGCTGTCCATTATGGCAAAGCCTCTGTACAAGGACGGCATGGAGCCGTTTTTACCCCAAACAGCTATTTTGCCCTTTAATAATAGCGAAGCCCTCCGCAAAGCCGTTAATAAGCAAACCTGCGCTGTGGTGCTGGAATTTTTGCAGGGTGAAGGCGGGATTGTCTTTGCCGACCCCGACTTTGTCAATACTATGCTCGAACTGCAAGAAGAATTCGGCTTTCTCATTATCGCCGATGAAGTGCAAGCAGGAGCGGGACGCACAGGAAAGTTTTTCGGCTTTGACCATTATTTAGTCAAACCCGACATCGTAACAATGGCAAAAGGCATCGGTGGCGGTTTGCCGCTTGGGGCGATTTTAGCAACGCAGCACCTCGAACAAGTCTGGGACAAAGGAATGCACGGAACAACCTTCGGCGGGAACCCCGTAGCTTGCGCAGCAGGCATCGTTGTGATGAAAGAACTCTACGGTGGCGTGATGCGGAATGCTCACGAGGTAGGCTGTTATTTGCGGGAAAATCTCAGCGTTTTGCAGCAACAATTCCCTCAGACCATTGAAGAAGTGCGTGGTTGTGGCTTAATGGCTGGATTAAAACTCAGCACACCCGCCGCACCATATATTGAAGCATTACTCAAACGTTTTGTCATCGCTAACGCAACCGCCGATACCGTTATTCGCTTGCTACCACCGCTTATTGCTACTCGTAAAGATGTCGATGAATTTACCGCGGCAATGCAGGATTGTTTGAAAGCAATGGCAAAGTAAAATGAACCATTGGTCAATAGCTATTGGTTAGTAGTCATTGGTCAGTAGTCAATAGCCATTGATGATTGACGGATTTAAGGCACAACGTAACGAACCAACCAAGCAATACATTTCCCACTATCAAGCACCAGACACACACCAACACCATGCAAAACTTTACCACTTCTCGCTTCGCGGCAATTACCCGGATAATTGTCTTAACGACGATTGTATCGGCTGTATCAGCACTCTACCTTTCGGCACAATCCATTCCCACACCCGCTCCCGCACAAACAAAACCCATATTTTTAGTTGGGGCGACTGTTCACGTTGGAAATGGCACCGTCATTGACAACGGCGTGGTAGGATTTTCCGGTGGGAAACTCACGCTCGTTGGGAAAGCAGACGCGGCATTTGACCGCGCAGGTGCGGATGTTATTGATGTCAAAGGCAAACATATTTATCCGGGATTTATCGCCACCAACACCACGCTTGGTTTAGTAGAAATTGAAGCCGTGCGCTCGACCAATGACGATGAAGAGGTTGGCAGTTTGAATCCGCACGTGCGTTCGCTCATTGCCTACAACGCAGAATCGGTCATTATTCCGACGGTACGTTTTAATGGTGTTCTCGTGGCGATGGTTGCCCCCAGAGGTGGCTTAGTTTCGGGGCGTTCCTCGATTATGGAGTTGGATGCGTGGAACTGGGAGGATGCCACCATGAAAGCGGATGTTGGCATTCACGTCAATTTCCCGACGCTCACACGCCAGCCCGGAGCGCAAGAAGCAGACCGCAAGACACAGGACGAAGCTATCGCAAAGCAAATTGCAGCACTCTATCAATTTTTCCGTGAAGCACAAAGCTACACAAAATCTCCTGCTCCCCGTGAAGTCAATGCACGATTTGAAGCAATGCGTGGTCTTTTTGATGGTACAAAAAAGCTATTTATCCGTGCAGACCACGCAAAATCTATCTTGGCAGCAGTCAATTTTGCCAAAGAATTCGGCATCACGCCCGTAATTGTCGGCGGAACGGACAGTTGGCTTGTTGCCGACGTTTTGAAAGCAAATAATGTTCCGGTAATGCTCGAAGGCGCACATGCACTGCCCGCACGATGGTCAGACGATATTGAACAGCCCTACAAAACGCCTGCGGCGCTCCAAAAAGCAGGGGTGCTGTTTTCCATTGGCAGTATTCCAACAGCGTGGCAACAGCGGAATCTCGGATTTCAAGCCGGTACAGCTACTGCACACGGTTTGAGTAAAGAAGAGGCGCTTTCCGCTATTACGCTCAATACCGCAACAATTCTTGGCATTGCCCAACGTGTTGGTTCGCTTGAAGCGGGCAAAGATGCAACACTTTTTGTTTCCGACGGTGATGCTTTGGATATGCGCGGGAATGCTGTCGAACACGCCTTTATTCGTGGTAAAAAACTTCAACTTGTTAATAAACAAAAGTTTTTGTACGAACAGTATAAAGCGAAGTATGGACAGAAATAAGGTCGGAAGAACCGATACAACCGGCAGCACAACAAACCCAAGCGGCATTCGATTTGGCTTGCGTCCCGCTCGTTTGGAAGAGAAAGATTTACTCTCCGAATTGATAGAACAATCCGTACGCGAACTGAGTAAAGTTGAGTATAACTCTCGTGAGATTGAAGGCGCACTGCGGACGGTCTTTGGCGTGGATACGGAGTTGATTACCGACGGCACGTACTACACAGTCGAAGCATATATCAATGGCGCTGTCCCGATTATCGCTGCCTGTGGCGGTTGGAGCAAGCGCAAAACCTTATTTGGCGGCGATCAATTTGACAAGCGCGAATCCGAAAAACTCGACCCCGCCACCGATGCAGCAAAAATCCGTGCTTTTTTTGTTCATCCCACTTGGGCGCGGCGCGGCATTGGCACGATGATTTTGGAAGAATGCGAACGAGCTGCAAAAGCTCATGGATTCAAGCGATTAGAACTCATGGCGACACTTCCGGGCGAAAAACTCTATCGCGTCTATGGCTTTGAATCACACGCCCCGATAGAATATGACATGGGACGCGACGGTACAATTACTTTTGTCCCGATGAGCAAACACATTCTTTAATAATATCGCTGTCATAATATCAATGTTCTATTCATTTTCAATCACGAATACTCACTTCTAGCTACAAAGCCATGAAATATTCTCTCACTTCTGAATACTTAGAGCGCGAACTTGCCGGAGTAGTCAGCGGCTCAACTGTCCATCTTTCAGACAATATTGCCTTCACTTTTGAACGCGACGAACACGACCAAGCCGTACTGTATCTGGTGCAAGACGGTGTGTGCCGTCCGATTATTATTATGGAGGACGAGGACACAACCGTTAAACTTTCCGTTAATGGCTATACGTATAGTGTCGATGCACTTTCTGATCGAGATGCCCATTTTCAAAATCTCCTCAAACAAACGGCAAGTGCGGCATCGGGTAGTATGAAAGTTGTCGCGCCAATGCCCGGACTGTTAAAATCCATCAATATCAAGCCCGGTCAAGCGGTCAAAAAAGGCGAACGTTTGTTTATTTTGGAAGCAATGAAAATGGAAAATGACATTAAAGCTCCGATGGCAGGTATTGTGAGCAATCTCCACGCAGAACCCGGTACGGCAGTCGAGAAAAATTTTCTTCTCTGTATGATTGACCCACAGCCGCAAGAGGGTTAAGACTCTCACCATATCACGAAAAAATAAACTTGGCGCGATATTTGCTCTATCAAACAAAAAAATACTCTCTGTTTCATTCCGAAACATCCCAAGAGAGCATCGCACGCGATAGATTTCCGCAAAATCAATACCTTGTTTCACTTCAATTCTCAATCAGTATGCGTTATTCAGCAATTCTTCTGGCACTAATGGCTGTTGCCATTGTCGGCTGCTCACAGTGTGGCGGTCAAGAAGAAGTTATCAAAGAAGTCGATGCAGAAAAAATCAACCTTGTAGCAGAAAAAACCCGCACCGATAGCCTCTATCAACAAACTTTACGCCAAGTAGATGAAATGATGAGTGTTCTTTCGGCATTGGAAGCGGAAGAAGGCATCGTCAAAACAATGGGACCGGAACGTGGCGAATCAGCAACAGATTTCCGTAAACGCATGGAAGATATTGCCCGCCGGATGAACGAAAAGACAGCGATGATTCGCAAACAAGCCGATGAGATTCAGAATCTCAAGAACAAACTTGCCGGTACAGAAAAGAAACTTGCCGCCGTTTCCCAAAAAGCTGACTCTTTGGCACGCCTTGTAAATGAACAGCAGCAAGAAATCGTTGCACTCCGTCAGCAACTTGCTTCGTCACGGCGCACGATTGATTCTCTTAAAGCAAAACTTGCCGAAAAAGACCAAATTATCAACAGCAAAGTAAAAGAACTCAACACGGCATATTACGTTATCGGCAAACGTGATGATTTGATGAACAAAGGTGTTATCGATAAACAAGGACAAGTGCTGTTTTTTGGCGGGCGTATTTCTGTCAAACAAAACTTTGATTTGAAGGATTTTACGAAAATTGACATCACTTCTGTCAAAGAACTGCAAATTCCTACCGCAAAAGACCGAGCAACGCTTGTTTCTAATCACGATGCCGAAACATACGAGATTGTTCCAACCGGCGACAGCCAATGCTTGCTGAAAATTAAAGATGAAAAAGCATTTTGGAAGAACGCTAAATATCTCGTCGTAATGACGGAATAGTACGGAAATGCCTCGGATGGCGTAGTTCAGTGACTCATACAAACGGCTTTGGTAAGCGCAGGGCAATTTTTCCCTGTATATTGCCGAAGCCGTTCTTTTTTTTATCTTTGTGCCGGACGACTTCTTTTCACGCACGTTATTCCCAACGGTATGCGCCTCAAACCCTCAACAAATATTGCTATTGTACCGTTATTGGTTTGTTTTTTTCTTGCCTTTAGTCTTTGGCTTTACGCCAGCATGCGTGAAGAATATACGACCGTCGTGGATATTCCGTTGGATATTCGTCTGCCGATAGGCAGAACCCTTGAAACCGAAACAAATTCCTTCATTCGTGCGCAGGTACAAGGCGCAGGCTGGCAATTGGTTAATCATTTTTTATCGTCCTCCATTCGGTGTGTAGTCTATATTCCCGAAAAACGCTTGGCAAAAAATGATGAAGAACTCAGCAATCTTGCTATTTCGCGGCAAATGCTGAATCAAGCCATTCAAGCGCCTGTCGGTATTACCGTTCAACGGGTGATGAATGATTCATTGCCGCTGGTGATTGGCAGTATCGCAGAAAAGCGCGTAGCTGTTCGTCCGGTCTTGGATTTAGAAATGCGCGAAGGCTTTATTGTTGCTCAAATGCCTTCAGTGTCGCCCGACAGCGTTGTTATTCGCGGCAGTAGAACTATGCTCCGACGCATAGCCGCATGGAATACGACAGCCGTACGATTGCGGGATGTGTACGAACCAACACGTCTGCAAACCACACTTGATGACACCCTCGCGGGACTGGTCAATGTCCCCCAAGTCCCTATCACCGTTAATCTCAGCATTCAACAAATGGCGGAAGGTGAATTTCACGATATACCCGTTAAAATAGCCGGTGCACCTTCGCGGCACCCCTTTGTTATTCAGCCGGAGCGTGTCACTGTTGCACTCAGAGGAGGAGTAGAAAATATCGCACGAGTTTTGCCGGAACATATCGCAGCAACGCTTGAATACGCTGATGTCCTCGCCGGAACAACCGGTACACTTCGTCCCCGAATTACACTAGCAATTGGAGAACTTCAAGTAATTTCCGTTACACCCCAATTTCTGCGCTGTTCCAAACGCTTCGTTGCTCCACCTAAAGCGTGGTAGGCAAAGCATGGTAAAGAAAAGGTGGAGAAAAGGGAGGGAAAAATACAGCTTCTCGCCTGAATCTCCTGTAAAATTCTGTAAAATTGCTCTCACGCTGTTTTCACACTAACCACAACTTTTCCAACGGTTGTACCGGATTGGAATGTAGCAATGGCTTCAGGTAATGATTCAAAGGGAAATATATGCCCCACAAGCGGCTTCGGAAGCTGCATTGCAGCAATTGCTTCCAGCATCGCACGCATTTCATCAATGTTTTCCCAAAGCCAAATTAGGTTAAACCCCATTACGGCTTTATTTTGTTCAATCATGGAAAGAGCATCGAATTTGGGACGCTGGAGCCATTTCCAGGCTAACGATAAATACGGCGGGCGTTTCCCTTGAAATGCCATGCTGGCAGAACCAAAACAGACGATTCTTCCCGCAGGAGCAAGCGCATCATAGCTTGCTTTTAAGGCGTTTCCGCCCAAACTCTCCAACACCAGCGATAATGGGCGCTCTTGAAGCGCACCACGTAAATCCTTCATTGAGGCACTATACGATGTGCCGGAGCGCACAAATGCACGGTCATAGCCTTCTTGTCTCAGCAAATCAAGTTTATTTGCCGTGCCGACCGAACCGATAGTAAATGCCCCCAAACGCTTCGCTATACGATTTGCAACAATCCCCACTCCGCCTGCCGCGCTATGAATCAACACCGTTCCGCCTTTACGCAGCGCTCCCAACGGTACAAGCGCATAGTATGCTGTCAGCGCTTGTACAATAAATGCGGCACCTTCCTCAAATGTCCAGTCATCGGGAAGCTCTTGAACATAATCCTCATGAATTGCCAAATGCGTTGTATATGCGCCAAAGCGGATTGCTCCCATGACTCGCTCACCAACGGCTACTTTACTCACATTTACACCAACAGCACGGACAATTCCGGCATATTCCAGCCCCGGCACAAAACTTCCTTTCGGAGTAGCGCTGTACAAACCCATCATCGCAAAAATATCAGCAAAATTTAGCCCTATCGCTCGAACTTCAATAATCACTTCGTGGGCTTGTGGGGCGGGTAATTGTTCTTGAACAAGATGAAGATTGTGTAAAGAACCGGCACGAGACATTCGGTAAGCGCTGCGTACAAAAGACATAAGGATAAGAACAATGGTGAACAATAAGAATGATAAAGAACGATATTGTTCTTTGGCTATCTTCGGAAAGAAGCGTAAATTTGAGAGATTTGCCGCGAAAAACCAATAACTTTTTCGTTTGTTTTTCGTACAGCTTGCTTAAACTCTAGTAGCTTTTTCAAAAAAATACTGTTTGCATGGAAATTTTTCTTACCCTTCTTACCGGTGTCGTGCTTGGGCTGTTAGTTGCAATTCCGCCCGGACCGGTTATGGTCGTGATAGTTCGTGCTGCCCTCAATAGTGGGAAAAACCACGCTCTTCGCATCGCCTATGGCATTGCACTTCTGGACGTGATATACAGTTTTGTGTTTTCGCTTGCGACAGGAAAAATTGTTTCGACGGTGGACGGAATTATGAACCGTTTTCCGCATCTTCTCACCATCATCCAAGCCATTGCTATTGTTGGTCTTATTGTCTATGGTGCAATAAGCCTGCGCTCGAACCTCAGCAAAGCAGCAGAAACGCTTCCCAAGACAGACGAAACAGCGCCCACAGAACCAAATTTTGGCTTTATGAACCGCGTTGCACGCTACGGACCATTTTTTCTCGGCGTTGCACTTTCGCTCACACACCTAGCCAATCCGACATTTATTCCTTTGATGACAACGGTATCGTATGTTGCTTCTAAGTACGGTTTTATGCAAGCAGGCGTTGTGTTCCACCACGCATTTTTTGCTGTTGGTTATGCAATCGGCGTACTCTCATGGTTGGTCTTTCTGACGTATATGGCATTACGTTACCGTCATGTTTTTTCGGGTGCTTTGATGGTGAAAATCAATCGTCTGTTGGGCTTTACCATGATTGGCTTTGGAACATACTGGGGCTACGAGCGTTTTGCCCACACCATTTTACTGCTTTTGCGCGACATTTTGAAATTTGGCATTGCCTTTTAACGTTGTTTGACTGAGATATTACGACTAGAAAGCGTAATCTTTTTGCATTGAAGACCTTCAAATCCGCACCACATCACGATTACTATCTTCATCGTTTATTCCCATCACCATGAAACTCTTCACACTGCTTTGTCTCGCTATTCTGACGGCATTGCCCTCCGATATTTTTTCCAACACCGCGTTTTCAAGCGCTTCAGCCTTAGGCAGCAAGCATATTACATTCTCCCTTGCGCCCAAAACACTGACGCTCAAACCGGGCGAACAAACAACGATTAAGCTCACCATGAGTATTGATAGGGGTTGGTACACTTACGGCTTGATTCCTCGCAAAGATAAAGACGGGTTTGGTCCGCAGGCAACGGAAATAAGCGTTTCTCCGTCGAAAGTGCTGGCATTGGCAGGAAAAGTGAAAGCACCCAAGCCAAAGCAAAAATTTGACCAAGGATTTCAGATAGATATTGACTATTACGAAGGTAGCTTCACGCTAGAAATACCTGTCAAAGCCGCTTCTAATCTTGCTGCCGGCAAACATCAGGCAATACTCACTGTTACGTCCATGACCTGCGATTCCGAGCGCTGTTTACCCGCAACCGATGACGAATTTCCCCTGACCATAATCGTTCCCGAAGGCAGCAATCAAGCGGCTCAAATTCAAGCGATTCCGCCGCAACAAGACACTGCAACAACACAAACGACAAGCACAGAAGCACCAAATAACCAACAACCAACCGCGAATAGCCAGCAATCGGCAACAAGCATTCAAAAACCCACCACCGAATCGCAATCAGAAATCGCGCAAAAACGCAGCGAAGGAATTTGGGCGTTTTTGCTCTTTGCAATGGGCGCAGGCGCATCAGCACTGCTCACACCATGCGTTTTCCCGATGGTGCCGATTACAGTTTCATTTTTCACCAAACGTGCCGAAAAGCAACGTGGGCGCGGTTTACGGGATTCATTAGCGTATGCGTTGGGCATTATTTTTACCTTCACCGCACTTGGTTTTATCTTGTCGGTGATGTTTGGTGCAACGGGAATATCGGATTTTGCAGCGAATCCCTGGGTGAATGTGGCATTGGCACTCGTATTTGTCCTGTTTGCTTTCAATCTTTTTGGAGCATTTGAAATTCCACTCCCGACCATGCTTCTCAACCGCATGAATTCAGCTGCGGGAAGCGGCGAAAGTATTGGTGCGGTTTTGCTGATGGCAATTACCTTTTCGATTACCTCGTTTACCTGTACGGTCCCGTTTGTTGGCGCGGCGCTTATTTCTGCTTCGTCGGGAGAATGGTTTTACCCAATTGTCGGCATGGCGGGATTTTCTGCGGTATTTGCTTTGCCATTCGTCCTTCTGGCACTCTTCCCGTCAGCAATCCAGCGCCTGCCCAAAGCCGGTGGATGGATGAATAATGTGAAAGTGGTCATGGGCTTTTTGGAAATTGCCGCCGCGATGAAATTTTTCAGCAATAGTGATTTGGTCTGGGCTTGGGGCATTATCTCGCGCGATGTGTTTTTATCGGTATGGATTGGCTGTGCTGTAATGATTATGCTGTATGTGCTTGGTCTGTTCCGTTTTCCGCATGACAGTCCCGTTAGTAGTGTCGGCACGCCTCGCGCGGTTATTGCGCTGATATTTGCATCGGTAACGTTTTACCTTATTTCCGGACTTTTTGGTAAAAAACTTGGTGAACTTGATGCATTTTTGCCTCCGGCAGATTATGAACGCATTATCGGTAATCTTTCCGGTAATGATGCGGCAATTTTGGGTAGCACAATTTCAAGCGGCGCAGCGCTGACAAAAAGTTCATCTGGTGAAGCCTCTTCCAGCGATATGTGGATAAGCAGTTATGAAGCGGGTTTGGCAGAAGCCAAGCGAACAGGAAAACCTGTTTTTATTGATTTTACCGGCTTTACTTGTACGAATTGTCGCTGGATGGAAGCAAACGTGTTTCCCGTACCGGAAGTACAAACACTTATGCGGAATATGGTCAAAGTTCAACTTTTCACCGACCGCAAAGCAGAGCCGTATCTTTCCAACAAAAAACGTCAGTTAGAACAGTTTGGCTCCATTGAATTACCGCTCTATGTCTTGCTAAAACCGGACGGCAGCGTCATTGCAACCAAAGCCTTTACACGTGACAAAGCCGAGTTTGTACGTTTTTTACAAAAAGCGCGCTCATAGGAAATACTCACAGGAATTGCTAACGGGAAGGACATAATTCCCTTATTACGAACCTCTTCCAAAAATCCCGTTTCGCTCTGAGCGAAAATTTTGTATTTTTGCAGCCATATTTTTCTCCACCATTCGTCTTTGGCATGATTCAAGCTGTACGCGGCACAAAAGATATTCTTCCCTCTGATGTAGGGGCTTGGCAAAGCCTCGAATCTACATTCCGCCGGATCGCATCACAATTTGGTTTTCAAGAACTCCGTACGCCGGTTTTCGAGCATACGGAACTTTTCTCACGGGGGATAGGCGAGACAACGGATATTGTCGGCAAAGAAATGTACACCTTTCTTGACCAAGGGCAAACATCTATTACGTTACGCCCCGAAGCGACTGCGAGTATTGTTCGTGCTGTCATCGAAAACACGCTTATCGAAAAAAATCCCCTTTTGCGACTCTGGTACATGGGACCGATGTTCCGTCAAGAACGCCCACAAAAAGGGCGTTTGCGGCAGTTTCATCAGTTTGATGCTGAAATTCTCGGCTCTGCACAGCCCGAAGCTGACGCAGAAAGTATTGCGCTGGCAAGCACGATTTTACGGGCAATTGGGCTGACCGCCTTTGAACTTCGCTTAAATACACTCGGCAATACTGACAGTCGTATCCGTTACCGCGAAGCGCTTCAAAACTACTTCCGTCCACATATTGGCGGGATGTCGGAGGATAGCAAAGGACGTTTAGAGAAAAATCCGCTCCGCATTTTGGATTCAAAACACCCCGAAGATGCACCATTCCTTAAGGATGCGCCCCTTCTGATTGATTACCTCGATGATGAAAGCAGAAATTATTTCGAGCGTGTACAAAAACTTCTTACGGCTTTGGAAATTCCGTATATTGCGGACTATCGCTTAGTGCGGGGGCTTGATTACTATTGCCATACAGCTTTTGAGTTCGTTACCACCCGTTTGGGTTCACAAAATGCAGTCGGCGGTGGAGGTCGCTATGATGGACTTTTTGAGCAGGTAGGCGGCAAGCCGACTCCGGGTATTGGTTTTGCATTCGGTATTGAACGCTTACTCTTACTTTTGGAAGAAGAAAACAAAATCCCTGCAAGCGAAATACAATGCGACCTCTATGTGATTGCCCTCGATGACGATTCCAGTGCTTTGGGTATGAAGTTAGCGCAAAACCTTCGTTTGAAAGGCGCAACCGTTGTCAGCGATGCTCTCCGGCGTTCATTCAAAGCGCAAATGCGCGATGCTGACCGCATAAAAGCGCGGTTTACAGCAATTATCGGTGAAAATGAACGGCTTCAAGGAAAAGTTATTATAAAAACAATGGCAAGCGGAGAACAGCGAGAAATGGTGCTTGATGATTATGAAGCACTATTGAACATTGTTTACAACAGCAAATAAGGTTACAATTCAATTCATTCGTTTTGATTTTCTGATTTGTTCAGGAGTGTGGATTATGGCAACAAAAGTTGCAAAAAAGCCCGCAGCAAAAAAAGCGGCATCCAAACCTATCGCTAAACCTGTTACCCAAGCCGCTACAAACGGTCATAGTAACGGTCATACCGGACACGGCTCACAGCCGCTTCCCTTTTTCAAATCCGTTGCGCAAAACTTCGATAAAGCGGCAAAGGCGCTCGGAATGCCCCGTGGATTAGCAGAGCAGATAAAAGCCTGTAACTCTGTTTATTATTTCAATTTTCCGGTTCGCATCAAAGGCGAAATTCGTGTGATTGAAGCATGGCGCTGTGAACACAGCCACCATAAACTTCCCACCAAAGGCGGTATTCGGTACAGCGAAATGGTGGACCAAGATGAAGTCATGGCACTTGCGGCGCTGATGACCTACAAATGTGCAATTGTTCACGTTCCTTTCGGCGGTGCAAAAGGCGGTATTAAAATTAACCCCCGTGAGTTTACGGAAGAAGAATTGGAGCGCATTACACGCCGCTATACAGCAGAACTTATCCACAAAAACTTTATCGGTCCCGCTGTGGATGTTCCCGCACCCGATTACGGTACGGGTGAACGCGAAATGGCGTGGATTGCTGACACCTACTTGAGTTTTCATGGCTCAAGCGATATAAACGCGCTTGGCTGTGTAACAGGTAAACCCATTGCGCAAGGTGGTGTGCGTGGTCGCCGTGAGGCAACCGGACGTGGCGTAATGTTTGGTTTGCGCCAAGCTGTCAGCGATAAAAATGACATGAAACGACTCAAGTTGACAACAGGTTTGGAGGGCAAAAGCGTTATTGTACAAGGTTTTGGTAATGTAGGTTATTATGCAGCAAAATTCTTGCAAGAACAAGGTGCAACTATCGTCGGTGTGGTAGAATGGGATGGCGCAGTTTACAATCCCAAAGGTATTAATATCGAAGACCTCGACAAACACCGCATCGAAACAAAGAGCATCACGAATTTCCCGAAAGCAAAGACAATTAAGCAAGGACGAGAAGTGTTGGAATACGAGTGCGATATTCTCATTCCCGCAGCACTTGAAAGCCAGATTACATCAGAAAATGCACCACGCATCAAAGCAAAAATCATTGCGGAAGGTGCGAATGGTCCTGTTACTGCCGATGCAGAAGACATCTTGCTCAAAAAAGGCATTCTTATCATTCCTGACATGTACTTGAACGCAGGCGGTGTAACGGTTTCCTACTTTGAGTGGCTCAAAAACATCTCACACGTGCGGTTCGGTCGGATGGAGAAACGCTTTGAAGAAAGCACTCAACGCCGCATGGTTGATGCCGTCGAAGCACTGGTAGGACGCAATTTCTCGGCAAGTGAACGCAAATTACTTATTCGTGGCGCAGGCGAAGAAGACCTTGTAAATTCCGGTTTGGAAGACACGATGATTAACGCATACGAAGAAATCAAGAAGTATGCGGCTTCGCATCCCCAAATCAAGGATTTACGTACAGCAGCCTTTGCTTCAGCGATTGATAAGGTTTCGATGACGTACAAACAACTTGGCTTGTTCCCCTAAAAAATCGAAAATATACCATAGACTATTTTTTCCTGTCCGACGTTCTTACCACTAAGGAGCGTCGGATTTTTTTTACACCACGCCCAAATCACTTATCACTTCTTTCTCCCAAGCAGTTGTATGCCTACGGACACCCAAATTTCACCCCGCTCTTGGCTGACGATTACCCTTAAAATCGCCGCTGTGTATAACATTCTTTGGGGTACGTGGCAAATTCTCGCCCCGCAGCATTTTTTTCGTATAGCAGGCATGGAACCAACAAATTATCCGATGATTTGGCAAGGAATGGGTATGGTTATTGGGGTGTATGGTTTGGCATATTGGTGGGCTTCATTTGACTACATTCGGCATTGGCCCATTGTAGCAGTCGGTTTTTTGGGAAAAATCTTTGGTCCCGCGGGATTTGTGATGAATTATCTGCAAGGTACAGCCCCCCTGGGCTTCGGTTACACACTCCCAACAAATGATTTGTTATGGTGGATTCCCTTTGGTCTTATGCTCTGGGATGCGCAAAAAGCAGGCTTTCCTCTGCATTCTTCTAACACCGATACAGCAAACAAATGAGTTTTTTCTTCCCGCTTTTGCAAGTCTTTCAACGACGTTACGAATTATACTCTCGGATATTTTGGACAATTCTTCTGGCTGCGGCAGGCGCTGTTCATCTTGCTTTGCCCCACATCTTTGAAGCGTATTATCCACCATATTTACCTCACCCTCATCTTGCTGTATTGGTGAGCGGCATGGTGGAATGGACTATTCTTGCCCTCCTTTGGATTCCACGCATGAAATTGTGGGCTTGGCTTTCGACCGGAAGTTTGATGATAGCCTATCTTCCCGTTCATATCTACGTTCTGACAGACCATACCGCACTTTTCGGGCAATCTCCACCGCCGCCTTTCTCCATTCCGCTGTGGGTAGCATGGTTGCGATTACCCGTGCAAATACTGTTTATTATATGGGCTTTCCACCTTGCTTCGGTCTTGCGGAGATGACCGCCTCAACAAAACAGAGATCAGAATATCATCGGGGGATTATCGTGAAATCATCATGGCAGCAATGTCAAAGGCATACCTGTTTATATTTTTTCTTTGTTTACCACCGACAAAAAACATATATTTGAAGTCTTTATCGTTAAAAAATCTTGTCGGTTTTGATTTAGCAGATTTTCTGCATGATATGTTATGATGATCGTTTCTATCAAAGGTCTTGCAGACGGGAAATATCCTATCGAAGCCACAGAGGAATCGTCTGCAATGGAGTATATTGCACCGGAGTTTTTCGGCACCGTCTCTGTCACGGGAACGCTGCGGAAACACGGCAAGCGCTATTTGATGGAGATTACGGCACAAGCGCCCGCAAAATTTCTTTGTGATATTTCCGGCGAAGAATACGAGGAAACAATTCAAGCGCATTTTCCGCTTGAATACATAGCAAATACGATGCTCGCTAATCTCAATGCCGATAAGACCGACTTGGAGCCGCCCTTTTACATCCGTGAGGACGACACGAAAATTGATATTACCGATGAAGTCCGCCAAGAGCTTTCTATCAGCCTCCCAATGAGGCGCATCGCACCGCAATACCGCGATAAAGATTTTGAGCAAGTTTTTCCGCAGTTTGGTGAAAATGCTACTAAAACTGACAGCAACGGTGAACCGGAAATTGACCCACGTTGGGCAGCGCTCAAATCCATTACATTTGACAAATAACACCAAATTAACTATTCATTGATTTTTTTAGGATACGGTCATGCCAAATCCCAAACGCAGACACTCGAAATCCCGCAGCGCAAAGCGCCGCACCCATTATAAAGCAGTTCCTTCCACCCTTGTTGAATGTCCAAACTGCGGCGAGATGAAACTTGCTCATGCAGCTTGCCCTTCTTGCGGATATTACAATGGTCGCCGCGTCGTCAATATTGGTGGTGGTGCTTCCGAAGAATAATAGTTGAAAGAATTTTCTTTCTCCTCAAGAATTTAAGGGAACCAATCCTGTCTCTGCTTCAGGCAGTAACAGTATTTGTTCCCTTTTTTCGTTTATTCCGCTTGGCAGAAGAATTCTTGTTCGTATTTTGCACTCTGAATTCACGTCCACGTATTTTTCACCCCTTTTTGTGTGTATCATGCCTAAACAAGTAAACATCGGCGATAAAGCCAGCATAAAAAAAATCTTCACAGAAGAAGATGTAAAGCAATTTGCAGAAATTTCTCTGGATAAAAATCCTATTCACCTCGACGCTGATTATGCAAAAAATACCATCTTCAAACAACGCGTTGTGCATGGAGCTTTGGTTGCAAGCCTTTTTTCGGGTGTTATCGGAATGGATTTGCCGGGCGAAGGAACAATTGCTATGGGGCAAAGCATCAAATTTTTACGTCCGGTGTTTATCGGCGATGAAGTAACGGCAAGCGTTGAAGTTGCTGCCATTGCTGAAGGAAAACCGATTGTAACGCTCAAAATTGTCGGTACAAATGGCAGAGGCGAAGTTGTTATTGAAGGTGAAGCGACTGTACGTGTGTAATTAGCCCCGCCTGCAAAGAGCCTCACCGCCAATAAACTGCGATGAGGCTTCTTTTTATGCAGTGTAGTACAATTATTCTTGGTGTATGCTTTGAACAACAAGAAACATATTGATTGAATTTGCGCCCCACATGAATTATACCACCCGCGATTACCCTCAAGAATACCCCTTACGCACAACGGTTGCCGAAATAGATATAACGCAGCTCCGCGCTAATTTCCGTGCTGTTTGCTCTCGTGCGAAAGGCATTCCCGCTATGCCGGTCATTAAAGCCGATGCCTACGGACACGGCATTGTTCCTTGTGCAGTCGCACTTGCCCAAGAAGGCGCACAAATGCTGGGAGTGGCATTTGCTGCCGAAGCAGAACCTTTGCGCTCCGACAGGCGAGTTCCTTACGAAATACCGATAGCCGTTGTTACACCGCCATTCCCGCATGGTGCGCAAGAGTACTGTCGCTTGAATTTAGAATTTTGTGCCGCTTCTATGACCACGATGCGAGCATTTTCTGCAGAAGCCGCACGCACAGGACGCACGCTTCATGCACATCTGACCATTGACACAGGAATGCACCGCGACGGTATTCAGCCACACGAAGCACTTGATTTTATGCGGTCTGCAAGTATATTACCCAATATTAGCATTCACGGCATTTGTACGCATTTTGCAACTGCCGACGAAGCAGACAAAAGCTATTTTATCAAGCAACTACACTGCTTCCGCGATACTATTCAAATGTTACGTGACGCAGGCTTTGAATTTCGCTTTATTCATGCAGCAAATAGCGGCGCAGTTGCCGATAGCAGCAAAGACGCTGGATTTACACTCTTGCGTCCGGGAATAGCACTGTACGGCTATAACCCTTCCGATGAACTTCATTCACCGCTTGATGTGAAACCTGTTATGTCGCTCAAAACAAGTATTATCTCGCTTCGCAGACTGCCCGCCGGCGAACCGGTCAGTTATGGTCGGCGCTACACGACGACAAAAGAAACAACGATTGCGACAATTCCTATTGGTTACGCCGATGGACTGCGGCGTAATCTTACCGAAAAAGCGCGCGTAATGATTGGAGGGTGCTATTTTCCTATTGTTGGAACAATTTGCATGGATCAGTGTATGGTTGATATTGGCGATGCCGATTTTAAGGTCGGCGAGACCGTAATTCTCTTGGGCGCTCAAAAATCCACCATGCCCGAAATTGGTGAAATACGCATTGATGCGAACGAGTGGGCTGAACAATTACGAACAATACCCTATGAAATACTCACGGGCATTACGGCACGTGTGCCGCGTATCTACATAAACTCTTGATTGACATTGAATTATCAGGAATTTTTCCTATGAAAACTTTTGCTCTTATTTTGGCAGGTGGCGGTGGTGTGCGGCTTTGGCCCCTCAGCCGAGAAAACCGCCCTAAGCAGTTTCTCCCGCTTTTCGAGAATACCTCGCTTATTCAGCAAACGTATCAGCGATTGCGACTTCTTTTTGCTCAGGAAGATATTTTTGTTATCACCGGCGAAAATCTTGTTGGCATCACGCAAGAGCAATTACCTGAACTACCTAACGAGAATTTAATTGTCGAACCATTTGGACGCAATACCGCCGCAGCTATTGGGTTAGCGCTTATCCATTTACAACACCGCACCGATGAAGAATTTGTTGTTGCCATTTTTCCTTCCGACCACCTCATTAGTAACAACCGTGATTTTCTTTATTCTACATCGCTTGCTTCCGAGACCGCAGCCATTACTGAGGGTGTAATCACCTTAGGCGTTCAACCGACCCGCCCAGAGACAGGGCTGGGCTATATTCAAGCATTCGACGAAACACCACGTGTTGTAGAAAGTTTCGTCAGTCCGCTTCAAGCAATGCGCAAAGTCCTAACTTTTGCAGAAAAACCGGATATAGAAACAGCGATTCGCTTCCTTAATTCCGGTGATTTTCTTTGGAATACAGGTATGTTCTTTGCTCGTGCATCGGTTTTGTGGAAAAATTATGAGGAATTTTTACCGGATCATGTACATATTCTTCGCCTTCTTCAAAAACATCTTGGTAAAGACACCTATATCAACACACTGCGCATGGTTTATCGCCAGTTTCGTTCAACGTCCATTGATTACGGCATTATGGAAAAAACCCGTAATTCGTATGTGATTGAAGGAGCATTCGACTGGAGCGACCTGAGTTCATGGGATTCGATGTACCAACTTGCCCCAAAGGACGCTTCGGATAACGCTTTTGAAGGCGAGGTTGTTGCGGTAAACGTGAGTAATTCCTACATTAAAGCATCAAAAAAGATGATTGCTCTCGTGGATGTAGATGATTTGATTGTTGTCGAAACAGAAGACGCGCTGGTTATTTGCCGTAACGGACACGGGCAAGACGTAAAAGAAATCGTTGATTTTCTGCGCCGGAAGCAGATGAAGGATTTTTTGTAGAATCCTGATTTTACGCTATATTGAGCGTCAAATTTTTACATTGTTTATACATTCTTTTCATTTTCAATACTTTAGAAACTATGGCTTTTGAAAACAAACGACGCAATGAAGCGGAATACAGCCAACTTGCGGATATAGCGGCAGAAATTCGGCGTGATATTATCCGCAGTCTAGTGCTGGCAGGTTCGGGACATTCCGGCGGACCATTAGGGCTGGCAGATATTTTTGCGGTCTTGTATTTTGGCGGTGTAATGCGCTACAAACCTGACAACTATAAGTGGGAGGGGCGTGACCGCTTCGTTCTAAGCGCAGGGCATTTGTGTCCGGGCTTATATGCAACGCTCGCCAATGCAGGTTTTTTCCCAAAAGAAGAACTTCTGACACTCAGAAAATTCGGCTCCCGCTTGCAGGGGCATCCGGGATTGGATATGCACTTGCCGGGTATTGAAACTTCGACGGGTTCGCTCGGACACGGTATTTCCATAGCCGTCGGTATGGCAATTAGCGATTTACATTTGAATAAAACTGACCAAAAAGTCTTTGCTCTTACGGGCGATGGCGAATTACAAGAAGGTTCGGTCTGGGAAGCCGCAATGTCTGCCGCGCATTTGAAATTGGATAATTTTTGCTGGATTATTGACAATAACGATTGTCAAATTGACGGGCGCGTTAAAGACATTATGAGCGTTTATCCGATTGTTGATAAATGCGTTGCGTTTGGCTTTCATACCATCGAAATTGACGGACATGATTTTGCCGACATCTACAAAGCATTAGATTTCTTTGAGAGCAACCGCGCCGCAAAGACAGGCAAGCCCACGTGCATTGTGGCAAAGACGTTTATGGGCAAAGGCGTGTCGTTTATGCACGACAAATTTGAATGGCACGGCAAGCCACCGAATAAAGAACAAGCAGAACAGGCTTTGCAAGAATTAGCATAAATTTTTCTGGTTTTTCGCACCAATAATTCTTTTGTGTTAGGCTGAAATTTTGTGAATTGGTTTTCTACCAAAGCACATTATTTCAGCCTTTTTTTGTGAAATTCACACAAGCAATCCCCTATTTTACTCCATGCCAATTTCAAAAAAAGCTACTCATAGCCGCAATGTGGAAACTAAAGCATTGACTTTCCGATAAAAATTCATTACCTTACAGAGTTAAGCGAAATTTCGCTTAAAGCTAAGATATTTAGCTTTTCGCTACAAGCGAAAAGACTTGATAAAGAACATGACGCATATTGTAGCACCAGTGATGAGCAACTTATGTCCTTTTCTACTCTTCCCCCCAAACAAGGTTTGTATGACCCCACATTCGAGCGTGATGCTTGTGGCGTGGGGTTTGTTGCCAATCTGAATGGCAAACCTTCCCGCGACATTGTTACGCAGGGGTTGCGGATTTTGAAGAATCTGAAACATCGCGGCGCGACGGGCTGCGATCCGCACACCGGCGACGGTGCAGGGATTCTCACACAAATTCCACATCACTTTTTTCAGCGTGTATGCCGCGAGCCACAAAATATCTTAGACGGTGGTTTTGAACTGCCTGAAGCAGGAAAATACGGCGTTGGCATGGTCTTTTTACCTGCGCTTGCTGATGAACGTAAACGCTGCGAACATTTGATCCAAAGGCGCTTGGAAGCTGAAGGGCTGAAGGTATTGGGCTGGCGCAACCCGCCGATTAACGACCAAGTAGCGGGCGATGTGGCAAAAGCCTCGCAGCCTGCCATTCGTCAGGTATTTGTTTCTGCACCGCATCTGACACAGGAGCAGCTTGAAATCAAACTCTACGTGGCGCGGCAAATGATGGCAAAAGAAATTGTGCGTTTAGGGCTTCAGCAGGGACATTATTTTTACATGGTTAGCTTTTCCACACGTACAATTTGCTACAAAGGCTTGCTTCAACCCGAACAAATTGATTCCTACTATATTGACCTCAAAGCACGTGATTTTGCATCTGCTCTGGCGCTTGTGCATCAGCGCTTCAGCACGAATACCTTTCCCTCGTGGGCGCTGTCCCACCCCTTCCGCTATATCGCTCACAACGGCGAAATCAACACGCTTCGTGGCAATGTGAACTGGATGCGGGCGCGGGAAGCCATGCTCGAATCACCGCTTTTCGGCGAGGACATCAAAAAAATCAAACCAATCATTACCGAAAGCGGCTCTGATTCTGCCATTTTGGACAATGCCTTGGAACTCTTGGTTTTAAGCGGACGCTCGGTGCCACACGCGCTGATGATGCTTGTGCCGGAGGCATGGGAAGCAAAAGCCGATATGAGCGAGAAACTACGCGCTTTCTACCAATACCACAGCACACTTTCTGAGCCGTGGGACGGACCCGCCGCCATTTCTTTTACCGACGGAAACCGCATCGGTACTGCTCTTGACCGAAACGGCTTGCGTCCGGCACGATTCCTTGTTACCTCTGACGGTATTGTGGCAATGGCTTCCGAAGCAGGTGTACTGGATTTCGCACCAGAAACAATCGTGCGTAAGGGGCGCGTAGAACCCGGAAGCATGATAATTGCAGACCTCGCGGAAGGTCGTATTCTCGAAAATGACGAAATCAAACACATTATTGCTTCACGTCAGCCGTACGCGGAGTATGTGAAATCGCACGTTATTCGTTTGGAAAATCTGCCGGAAGTCTCGCCGGAACACGCTTCACAGCCAAATCTTGCCGATAAACCTACGCTTTTGGAACAACAACAAGCCTTCGGGTATTCCGACGAAGACGTTCGCGTGATTTTGCAACCGATGGCGCAAAACGGCGAGGAACCTGTCGGCTCGATGGGAACAGACACGCCGCTCGCGGTCTTGTCGGAAAAGCCTCAGTTGCTCTCGAATTATTTCAAACAGCTTTTCGCACAAGTTACCAACCCGCCTATTGACCCGCTTCGTGAGCGCTCGGTCATGTCGCTGAAGGTCTATACGGGACGGCGCGGAAAGTTCCTGAACGAAGATTTTGACCCACTTCGCTGTGATTTGGAATTGGATTCCCCGATTTTGACCGACGACGAACTAGCAAAAGTCAAGGCGCTGGACGGCATGGATGCTACGGTTTCGCATGGTATGAGTTCTGCAACACTTTCGACACTTTTCCCAATTGCTAAAGGTGCAGAAGGCTTAGTCAAAGCACTGACGAGCCTTTGCGAGCAAGCGGAAGCAGTGATTGAAGAAGGACACGCATTACTAATTTTGAGCGATAGAGGTGTCAATAAGACGATGGCTCCGATTCCAGCACTACTGGCAGTTTCAACAGTACATCACCACCTCATTAAAACAGGCAAACGGACACAGGTCGGATTAATTGTTGAATCCGGCGAACCGCGTGAGGTGATGCACTTTGCGTTGCTTATCGGATACGGCGCGAGTGCTATTAATCCTTACCTCGCCTTGGGAACAATTAAACATTCCTTTGCGCCCGCAAACGCTGTTGCTACCGTACATGGAGCGGAATTGACAGCACTGGGCAGCGTTCAGGCAATGACCGAGAATTACCGCAAAGCAATCGGAAAAGGCTTGCTCAAGATTATGTCGAAAATGGGCATCTCGACGCTGATGTCGTACCGAGGAGCGCAGATTTTTGAGGCTGTGGGCTTGAGTTCGCAGCTTATTGATAACTATTTCCCCCGCACCCCTTCTCGCTTGGAAGGCATTGATTTACGTCATATCACCCGCGATATTGAGCGTTTTCACAAAGCAGCTTTTCCAGCAAAACGTGTTCAAAAGCCTGCGCTCATGCGGTCAGGCTTGTACCAATGGCAGCGCGAGGGAGAATTTCACGCTTACAATCCTGCCAGTATTCATGCGCTCCAGAAGGCAACACAAACGGGCGATTACGAAGAGTTTAAGAGGTACAGCGCTCTTGTGAATACGCAACAAAAGCGAAATGCCATGCTGCGCGGGCTCATGGAGTTCAAAAAAACAGATTCCATCCCACTTTCGGAGGTAGAATCCGTCGAAACAATCATGAAGCGCTTTGCTACTGGTGCAATGTCGTTTGGCTCTATCAGCAAAGAAGCTCATGAAACCTTGGCAATAGCAATGAATGCAATTGGCGGAAAGAGCAACACGGGCGAGGGCGGTGAAGATGCAGAGCGCTTCGGGGATAAGCGCCGTTCGGCTATCAAGCAAGTAGCATCAGGGCGTTTTGGTGTAACGTCGCATTATTTGGTCAATGCCGACGAACTGCAAATCAAGGTAGCACAAGGCGCGAAGCCGGGCGAGGGCGGTCAGCTTCCCGGACACAAAGTAGATGCGACAATTGCGCGGGTGCGCCATTCCGTGCCGGGCGTAACGCTGATTTCACCGCCGCCGCACCACGATATTTACTCGATTGAAGACCTCGCGCAGCTTATTTTTGACCTCAAAAATGCAAATTCCCGTGCTGCGATTTCGGTAAAACTTGTTTCCGAAGTGGGCGTGGGCGTAGTAGCGGCGGGTGTTGCCAAGGCTCATGCCGATATGATTTTGATTTCAGGCTACGACGGTGGCACGGGCGCTTCCCCGATTAGCTCCACACGCCACGCAGGCATCCCGTGGGAATTGGGCTTGGCGGAAACGCAGCAAACGCTTGTGTTGAACGACCTTCGCGGACGAGTGCGCGTGCAGGTGGACGGGCAACTCAAGACCGGGCGCGATGTCGCAATCGCGGCACTTTTGGGCGCAGAAGAATTTGGCTTCTCGACGGCTCCGCTTGTGGTTTCGGGCTGTATTTTGATGCGCAAGTGCCATTTGAACACGTGTCCCGTCGGCATTGCTACGCAAAAGCCGGAACTTCGCGCGAAATTCACGGGTAAGGTAGAACACATCATCAATTTCTTCCGTTTTATTGCCGAAGAAGTACGTGAGATCATGGCAGAACTCGGCTTCCGCACGATGGATGAGATGATTGGTCGCTCCGATTTGCTGAAGCCAGCACAAGACCTCACGGGCAAAGCCGCAACACTTGATTTAGCGCCGATTCTCTATAATCCCGCTCCTTTCAACGCATTCACAGGCACATTAACAGCACCGCATGTAGAATTACGTTGCGTCTCCAGACAGGAACACGGTTTAGAAACGGCACTCGACCATGAATTGCTCAAAAAAGCCCATACAACCTTGCAAGATGGCACCTCGACGACATTTTCTTTACCGATTAAAAATGTTCATCGCACCGTTGGCACAATGCTCGGAAGCGAGATTTCACGACGGTTTGGAGAAAAGGGCTTGCCGGAAGATACAATCCAAGCGCATTTCAAAGGCACGGCGGGACAAAGTTTTGGTGCGTTTATCCCGCGAGGCTTAACGATGCGGCTTGAAGGCGAAGCGAACGATTACGTCGGTAAGGGTTTGTCGGGTGGGAAAATTATCATCGTCCCTCATGAAACCGCGACTTTTGCGGCTGAAGAAAATGTCATTGCGGGAAATACGTTGATGTACGGCGCAACGTCGGGACAGATGTTCATTCGCGGGCAAGTCGGGGAGCGCTTTTCGGTGCGTAATTCCGGTGCAACTGTTGTTGTCGAAGGCGTTGGTGATCATGCTTGCGAATATATGACAGGCGGAACGGTTGTTGTGCTGGGCAAAACGGGGCGGAACTTTGCCGCAGGTATGAGCGGTGGTCTGGCTTTTATCTACGACCCTCATAAAACCTTTGCCCTCAGATGCAATCACGAAATGGTAGATGTGGTTAATGTTTTAGACGAAGAGCAAAAAAGTACGCTCCACGCCTTGATTTCGCTGCATACCAAATACACGGGAAGCGCTATCGGGCGGCGTATTCTGGATTCATGGGCAACGTCAGTGCAAGATTTTGCGCTTGTGTTCCCCCATGAGTACAGAAAATATCTGCACCGTACTCGCCCGCAACCCGCACAAATGCTGGTAGAATTGAGCAAGGAACTTGTTACCGAAGCGAACTTTTCGTAGTTTACCGAAAAGAATTACTCCCTTACTCAATGAACAATCCTGAAAGTAATAACGATGAAGACTATTTTCCGCTTTGCAAGTATTTGTGCACTCTTTGTACTTCTTATCTTCACAGGTTTTGTCCTTGGAACAATCGCCCAAGAAAAACAGCCCTCCATCACCCGCACGATGATTGCTGAAGCGGAGCGTATTATCGGGCTAAAGTTCAGCGAAAACCAGCGTGATTCCTTGTTGGATGAAGCAAATTCCAATCTCGCAGCCTACGCCGAAGTCCGCAAAACAGCGCTTCCAAACAGCATTTCGCCCGCGTTTGTGTTTAATCCTATTCCCACAGGCTTTGTACTGCCGCAAAAGAGTTCATTTCAGACAAGCACCGTCAAAGCAAGTCTGCCGGAAAACCGCGAAGACCTTGCTTTTTACAGCATCGGTGAACTTGCAGCACTCATCAAAGCACGTAAAATCACGTCGGTTGAGCTTACGACGCTCTATCTGAATCGCCTGAAAAAGTACGGTAACAGCCTTATCTGCACCGTTACGCTGACCGAAGAACGCGCTTTAGAAGAGGCTCGCAGAGCGGATGCGGAAATTGCCAAAGGCAAATATCGTGGATTATTGCATGGTATTCCCTACGGACTGAAGGATTTATTCACAACGAAAACCTACAAAACCACGTGGGGAAGCGCCCTTTACAAAGACCAAGTTATTGATGAAGACGCAACGGTCGTGAAAAAACTCTCCGAAGCAGGCGCAGTGCTTGTTGCGAAGCTATCTTTGGGTGAGTTTGCAATGGGCGATGTTTGGTATGGCGGCATGACGCGCAATCCTTGGAATCTGAAAGACGGCTCCAGTGGCTCATCTGCGGGTTCGGCAGCAGCAACGGCAGCAGGTTTGGTCGCGTTTGCTATCGGTACGGAAACTTACGGTTCTATCGTTTCGCCTTCTACGCGCTGCGGTGTTACCGGCTTACGTCCGACCTTCGGGCGTGTAAGCCGCACGGGAGCTATGGCTTTGGGCTGGACGTTTGATAAAGTCGGTCCGATTTGTCGTACGGTAGAAGATTGCGCCGTTGTGTTTAATGCTCTTTACGGGCAAGACGGTTTGGACGCAAGCGTGATACAAGCAGGGTTTTCATATTCACCTAATGTTAATTTGTCCAAACTTCGCATCGGCTACGTGAAAGAGCTTTTTGAGAATGCAGAAGGCAATACAGCAAGTGATAGTGCGGCTCTCGCAACATTGCGTAAACTCGGCGCAACGCTTATTCCCATAGAACTCCCGAAAAATCTCCCCTTTAAGTCGCTGGATTATCTCATCAGCGCTGAAGCCGCAGCCGCTTTCGATGAACTGACGCGAAGCGGCAAGGACAGCGCATTTGTGCAGCAGCATAAGTACGCTTGGGGCAATCAATTCCGCGCAGCCCGTTTCATTCCTGCCGTGGAGTACATTCAAGCGCAGCGTGTGCGGACACTGGTTATCGAAGAAATGGCAAAAATAATGAAGTCGGTGGATGTGTATGTCTGTCCGTCGTTTGAAGGCGGGAACTTACTGCTCAACAACCTTACCGGTCATCCGTGTGTAGTTGTTCCTAACGGCTTCCGCAATGAGGGGAAACCGGATACGCGACCAATTAGTATTACGTTTTGTGGGCGGTTATTTGACGAAGGCACAGTGCTGGCTGTGGCGAAGAAATTTCAAGATGCAACGGATTTTCACAAGAAGCGTCCGGTATTAACAATGCAATAAACCGGCTAACACTTTTCAAAAAATTATGGGCAAACCAACAGGATTCCTCGAATTTGAGCGTAAAACCGCTCCGAAGCAACGCGCTGACGAACGAAAGAAGCATTTCGGCGAGTTTGAGTACACACTGCCCGTCGTGCAGGCACAGGAACAAGGCGCACGCTGTATGGATTGCGGTACGCCGTTTTGTATGTCGGGCTGTCCGCTCGGCAACCTCATTCCGACGTGGAACGACCTCGTGTACCGCAATGATTGGCGTGATGCGATAGACCAGCTTCATGCAACGAACAATTTCCCCGAATTTACGGGGCGTACATGTCCCGCACCATGCGAGTCCTCATGCGTTCTGGCAATCAATGCTCCTGCGGTAACGATAAAATCTATCGAAAATGCGATCGTCGATAGAGCTTTCGCCGAAGGGTGGATTACACCAGAGCCACCGAGTTTTCGCACAGGAAAGCGTGTCGCTATCGTAGGTTCAGGTCCGGCAGGGCTAGCAGCTGCACAGCAACTGAATCGCGCAGGACACTCGGTAACGGTATTTGAAAAAAGTGACCGTTTGGGAGGTTTGCTGCTCTATGGTATTCCCAATTTCAAGCTCTCGAAAAGCGTGGTGGAGCGCCGCATTGAGCAGCTTCGCGCCGAAGGCGTGAAGTTTCAGACAAACACCGATGTCGGCACGAAATTCCCCGCATGGCGCTTGCAACGAGAGTTTGACGCTGTTGTGCTGGCAATCGGTTCAAGTGTTGAACGCGATGTTCCGCTCGAAGGACGCGAGTTAGATGGTATTTATCCGGCAATGGAGTATCTGACGCAGCAAAATCGCATAGATTGCGGAGAAGCAATTCAACCTGAAGAGCGCATAAATGCTGAAGGGAAAAATGTCATTGTTATCGGCGGTGGCGACACGGGTGCAGATTGCATCGGCACAGCAAACCGACAAGGCGCTCTCTCGGTAACACAGTTCGATATTCATCTTCGCCCACCTGAAGCAAGTGAGTTCAACACTTCTTGGCCCCACGTTCCTGCTGTGCTGATGGATTCAAGTTCACACGAGGAAGGCTGTGAGCGGATGTTTACAATGGTCACGCAGCGTTTTGTAGGCGATACAAAAGGGAACGTCGTCGCGATTGAGGCAGCACGACTCAACCGCAAAGCACGTCCGGAAGAACGTGCCGCACCGCATCTCATTAAGGGCGACAAAGTGCTTATTCCGGCAGATTTAGTCTTGATTGCCGTCGGATTTTCTTACCCCGAATATCAGCTTTTACGCCAGCTTGAAGTAGAAACAACCAAAACGGGCAAAGTTGCCGTCAAACCGGGCGGCTACACTTCACAACAAGGAATTTTTGCGGCAGGAGATTGTACACGCGGAGCATCGCTTGTAGTCTGGGCAATCGCTGAAGGTCGTTCTATTGCTCGCTCAGTGGATGAATATCTGATGGGTGAAAGCGCACTGCCGGACCCTCTACGTGAGACCGTTGTCATTGACCATGATGCTATTTTGACAATATAGTTTTTTCTGATTTTTTCACTGTATGTTCATTCCGCACTATTGCCTCGTTAATGTTAGAAACAGCCATAGTGCGGATTCCATATTCATCTCCGATTCTGGGGTATTAGCCGTTCTTCGATAGACGTTTTTTCCAGATTTTATATCCCCAGAAACCAGCTCCCATAACTGCAATTACAACCAGCAAAATTTTTCCATATAGTTGCAAATACTCGTCCATCCGCAGCCAATTTTTTCCCAATAGCGCTCCGGCACCGAGCAAAATGGCGTTCCAAACGGCTGCGCTCGCGGCACTCAAAAGAGTCGTTGTGCTCAACTTCATTTCCGAAATACCTGCAACCATAGAAATGACAGCCCGTGTGCCGGAAAGAAAACGATTAGCGATAATAACCCAATACCCGTAATGCCTGAACCACGCTTCAGCCCGATGAATGCTTTCCACCGGCAAAAAATCGAAACGTTTGGATTCAATAATATGTGTACCATATCGCTGCCCCACCCAATACATCACTAAAAACCCCAACACACTACCAAGTGTTGCCAAACCGAGCATTGGTGCAAACCCGACTGTTCCCAACCCGATAAGTGTCCCGCAAAATACCAAAATAGTATCGCTTGGCGAGGGCGGAAAGATATTCTCTAAAAATGTGATAAAACACACAAAGAGCAGTACGCCAAGCGGTGGCAGCCCTTGAATAAAATGAACGGCGTAGTCCAACATGATGAAGTTTGATAATCGTGAGAAGTATGCGTATGCTTGCTGTTTCGTTACAGTCTGTACGACAAGAACACCATAAAGATACGAAATGTCTGTTTTTTCCTGTGGATTTCTTTTAGTTATATACCTTGTATCCCAGCACTGAATGTATAATTTGAAATACGGTGCAAAAACAAAGTATCTACCACAGTCTCACAAAAATTCTATGGCTAACAATATGCTTCTATGTAATTTTGCAGACTCGTTATTCCTTTCACACCTGAAGCATTATGGAAACAATCTCAAGTTATAGTGATTTTGGCACACCAAAGCGCCGTCGCATCCTCTACGGTGTTATTGCTCTTATTTCCGCATTGTATATTGGGCGTTTAATTCAACTGCAAATTATCGAAGGCGAAGAATACCGCTCTAAATCTGAACTTCAGGCAATTAAACAAATTGTCAAAGAACCTGTTCGTGGCGGTATTTTCGACCGCAATGGTACGCTTATCGTGCATAATACGCCTTCGCAGGCTGTTACTATCACTCCGGCAGAATTTGACGTACGGACACTCCCATTTCTCGCGGCAATTTTGAATATCGAAGAAGATGAGCTGCGCTCCAGAATTGAACGCTATCGCAAAACCTCACCAACTGTCCCCGTCAAAATTTACCGCGATGCCGATGCAAAAATTGTGGCGGCAATTGAAGAAAATCGGAATGAACTCCCTGGAGTAGCGGTCTTATCAGAATCCAAGCGCGTGTACGATTTCAAGGGAAATTCCCCTCACCTTTTCGGCTATACCAAAGAAATTGCAGAACAACAACTCACTCAACTGGGCGACTATTATCGTCCGGGAGATGTTATCGGATATTCTGGTATTGAAGCGGGTTATGAAAACTTTATGCGTGGGCGCAAAGGCATAGAGTTTGCGGCTGTAAACGTGCTTGGACAGCGCGTTTCCAGCTTCAATAACGGCAAAAACGATGTGGAACCGGAAGACGGATTCAACCTCAAACTTGGCATAGATGCTCGCTTACAAGATTATATTGACTCCTTAATTGACAGGCGCGGCGCTGCCGTAGTCATTGAACCCAAAACGGGGGAAATTCTTGCCTTGGTCAGTAAACCGGATTATGACCTCAGAAAATTCAGTGGACGCACCCCCAAAGTGATTTATGATTCTATTGCCAATGACCCCGAAACCCCTATGTTTAACCGTGCAACACAGACTTCTTATCCGCCCGGTTCAACGTGGAAAATGCTGATGGCATTAGCAGGACTGCAAGAGGGAATTGTTGATGAAAATTCAACGTTTCAGTGTAATGGCGTGTTTAATTACGGCAATAAATCCTTTAAGTGCCACGGCGGCGTTCATGGCGCAATCAATGTGCGCCGAGCAATTCAAGTTTCATGTAATTCGTATTTTTATCAGTTGGGCTTAAAATTAGGTGTGAAGCGCTTTGAGCAATACGGCAAAATGTTTGGTTTTGGCGCAAAAACGAGTGCTGATGTCATTGACGAAGGCTCAGGCTTATTACCGTCGGCACAGTATATGAATCGCCGCTATGGGAAAAACGGCTGGACAGAAGGCGTATTGGTCAATTGGGGTATTGGTCAGGGTGAAGTCGGCGTTACACCGCTCCAAATGGCAAGCTACGCTGCGACATTAGCAAACAAAGGCTTGTGGAATCAACCCCATATTGTACGTTCATTGATTGAGAAACAGCGTGACTCCAATAAAGATTCGGAACAAAAACTTGCTTTTGCTTCTCAACAATTACCAATTAAACCGGAGTATTTCGACATTATTCACGACGGTATGCAAGCTGTTGTCGGGCGGGGCGGTACGGCTGCCGGTGCTGCGATTGACGGGGTTGTAGTATGCGGAAAAACAGGTACAGCACAAAATTCTCAAAATAAAGACCACGCTTGGTTTATTTGCTTTGCTCCCCGTGAAAACCCACAAATTGCAATGTGCGTGATGATTGAAAATGCCGGAGCAACCGGTGGTGCAATTGCTGCGCCCATTGCACAAAAAATTATGGAACGGTATTTCGCTCTTCAAAAACTTGACCGCGAATCAAAACAACCAACAAATACAGATTCAACAACGGTTACCAAGGATATTGCTCAAGCCAAATAAGAACGAAAGCGGCTGTATGATATATTTTCGTACAATGCTTTCTCGTGATGCTTGATTGGACTGATTACTCATGCTGACATTTTTCACCACCGTCGAAATTTCTGTTATGACTATTCGCAGGAAGATTTGTTCATTCCTTAGTACACTGGCACTATCGGTAATACTCATCGGATGCGAGGCATCGGGATTTGGAGATTTTTTTGGCAGCCCGCAAATTAACACGTATATCGAAGATTATGCCGTCCAAGCACTGATTATTGTTGGAGAGCCCATTACAGACATTCGTGTCATGCGCTCATTGCGAATTGACTCTGCTTTTAGTCTTGAAAAAGCCGCCGTCCACGATGCCGACGTGCGTCTCATTGAAGGCAATCGGACTATTCAACTTCGCTTTGACCCTCAGACCTTCACCTATTCCTCGCCCGAACGTATCAAAGCAAATACAACATACCGCTTTGAAGCAAATTTTCTGAAACTCGATCGGACAACACGACTAACGCTCCGAGGTACTACAACAACGCCCAATCAAATCCGTTGGATTCGTGCACCCAAAGATACGCTTTGGTATCCCAAAGATACAATGCGTCTCCCCACACCGGATTCGCTTCTTATCTCATGGACACCAATGCCAGGTGTTACCGACTATATTTTTTCAACAGAATGTTTAGATACGCTTGACTACGGCAAATACCTTCGCCCCCAGACAAGCGAAAAAAATCGTCGTATTGTACGTTTTTTTGAAAGCAGTCTGCCACGTTATAGCGAACCGGTGCGTTCCGGCATTCGAGCAGTCGTCTTCACTCCAATTATTTGGACAGCATTTAAGTGGTATGGTGTTCACGAACTCAGGATTTATGCGCCGGATATTAACTGGGCAAATTGGTTTCGACAAACAAATCTGGGACAAAACCCTCGATTTAATTACCGTTTAGGTAGTATTGAAGGTGGTGTCGGCGTATTTGGCTCAGCTTCGATGGATACGCACCGTACATTTCTTTATAAAAATCAACCCTGATGATGATGACTCCTCTCCTTGCTACGGAACAAGAACAGATACGGCTTACACAATATAGCCATGGCGCGGGCTGTGGGTGCAAAATCTCCCCGTCTATCCTTGACACCATCTTACACGCCAACGAAACGCCACCAATGACCTACAACGCAGGTAAATTGCTTGTTGGCAATGATTCACGCGATGACGCGGCGGTCTATGACTTAGGTAATGGACAAGCACTCATCAGTACGACTGACTTTTTTATGCCAATTGTTGATGATCCGTTTGATTTTGGTAAAATCGCAGGGGCAAATGCCATTAGCGATGTCTATGCAATGGGCGGCACACCCACGCTCGCTATTGCTATTCTCGGCTGGACACTTGATAAACTCGCACCGGAGATTGCTGCACGTGTTGTATCGGGCGGGCGGCATATCTGTGCCGAAGCAGGAATACCACTCGCCGGAGGGCATAGTATTGATAGCCCAGAACCTATCTTTGGTCTAGCCGTTAATGGTCTTGTTCCGATTGCAAACATCAAACGCAATAACACCGCCGAAACAGACGATGTGCTGTTTTTAACAAAATCGCTTGGTGTGGGCATTCTTACGACTGCCGAAAAGCGCGATATTCTACTCCCCGAAGATAAAGGTAGAGCGGCGGCACAAATGATGCGCCTCAACAGCATTGGTACGCAGTTGGGTACTGTGCGCGGTGTTACAGCGATGACGGATGTCACGGGCTTTGGGCTTATGGGACATTTGTTGGAAATGTGCTTGGGAAGTGGTCTTGCGGCAGAAATTACTCTTGATGCCGTTCCTCTTTTACCAAATGTACGAGACTATATCGCTCAAAAGTCCGTTCCGGGCGGTACTCAGCGTAATTTTGCCAGTTATGGTCAGCATCTCGGCACAATTTCCGATGAACAGCGAGCAATTTTCTGCGACCCGCAAACAAGTGGCGGACTGCTTGTTGCCGTGCGCCCGGACAGTGTTGCAGAAGTGCAAACTCTTCTCCGTGCAAATGCCTTAGAAGAACACAGCGAACCTATCGGGCGCTTGATACCGTACAAAGCCGAAAGTACGCCAGCACGCATTGTTCTCCGTTAAGCTTGCTTTTTCACGGGCACTTAAATTCTAACGCTATGAAACTGCTTTACCATTATGAAACTACCGTATTATTTTGTTTTCGACATTGAAACTGTTGGTTTGCCGTTGGAATATTTCGACGAAGCCCAGCAAGAATACTTGCTCCGCAATGCGCAAACCGAAGAAGACCGCGAGAAGAAAGTCCGTGAATTTGCGCTTTCCGCCCTCACGGCAAAAGTTGTCTGTATCGGGATTATGATTATGGAATGGAACAGCGAAGGCGAGGCAGTTTGTATCAGGCAAGGCGCACTCATCTTGGATGAAACGCTCCCCACTGGCAAAAAACAGAAAGTGGAATTAGCCGACGGCACATTTGCTCAAGCATCCGATGAACACACGCTTTTGACAACATTTTGGAAAATGCTCGCGGATTATTTCGACCATTCCTATTTGGTCAGTTTCAACGGAAAAGAATTTGATGCTCCATTTTTGATGCTGCGCTCGGCAGCCTGTAAAGTGCGCCCCTCAAAGAAAATCGTGGATATGAATAAATCGTGGGACAAAGTGCAAAAGCACATTGACCTTTTGAAAGAACTTACCTTTAATACCTACGGCGCGAACATGAGCGGTGCAGCACGGCGCTTTAACTTTGATTTTTATGCCCGTGCTTTCGGCATTACCTCGCCCAAAGCCGAAGGAGTGCACGGCGGAAATGTCGCAGAATTTTACGCGGAAGGACGCATCAAGGAAATCGCGGAATACTGTATGCGCGATGTCCGTGCGACGTGGGAGTTATACCGCTATTGGCGTGAATACTTGGATTTCAGTGAATAATTGTTCCCAATTGTTCAAGAAAAAACTGCTTCCGCTACTCAGTTAATCCCGTATTTCCCCGCATTGCAGCATTTCTTCGCCAAAGTACGGATTACGAATGCTTTTGCTGGAACTAAGCCAATATGCGCCTTTATCATCAAACGCCATCGGACAATACGCACGGTAGAACTTTTTACCGCCTTTGAAAGTTTTGAGCGTTAAATAGAGAGCATCGGAAAGACGTTGGTAGGCTTTGCGCTGCGCTGTAAGATTGGAAGCGGCTTGTAGGCTTTTTGCTTCTTCTACTAAATGTCCTTGTAAATGCCTCCACACCTCATCATTTTTTGCTCCGAGAGATTTCATCACGACGCGCTCAGTGGCAGCCGCAAATTTCGCAGCGCCTTCCGAAGCCGCATTGGTGCTACTCCGTACGAGTGCCTCGCTGAGTGCCTCATATTCATTTAATATACCATTCATTTGTGCAGTCAGATTTTGCGGCATTTCCACCGATGAATACTGATGTGCATGAAGTTCCTTGTTATTCTGTATTTCATGAAGTTCGGCGATGCTACCGCCGCGTAATTGCCGCTCGGAGTCCAGCAAAAATCCGCCACTGGCGGCGATTTCTTCGCCTTCTCGCAAGCCTGCAAGAATTTCATATTTCCCATTCACGCGAGAGCCGATTTTCACTGCCTGTGCACGAAAAACCCCTTTGCCTTTCTCTTCGCCTTCTTTTACCCAGACAATTGCTTGCTTACCGCTTAAAATCACGCTTTCTTCCGGTACGGTCAGTGCCTGCGCTTGGTCGCGGCGGAACTCGGTTTCGGTAAACATCCCCGGACGCAAGTTTCCACGACGATTTGGCACTTCAATACGAACTCTAATTGTGCGAGAATCCGTATTGACTGTTGGATAAATAAAACCGACACGCCCTGTAAATTCCTCGCCCGGATAGCCTGCAACCGTTATTGTTACGCGGTCTCCCGTGCGAAGAGCGTGTGCATCTTGTTCATACACTTCAGCAATATTCCAAACGGTGGAAAAGTCTGTCAAATCAAAGAGCGCAGCGCCTTCTTGCAGGCTTGCGCCTTCAACAATGTTCTTTTGCACCACTGTTCCGGCAAAGGGAGAATAAACGGTAAGCCTTGTCATTGCTTCACCGGAGCCCGTTATCGTATTGATTTGCGTATCCGTCATCCCAAGCAAGAGCAAGCGCTCACGGGCTTTGGAAGAGAATCGCTTGAGATTATCCGGCGAAGAAGCGTTGTGCGTATCAGGTAAACCTTGCATTTGTCCGTCCTGTACAACAGCTTGCGCAACGCTTTTAAGCGATAAAAGATAATCATTTTGCGCTTGAATCAGTGTCGGGCTGTACAACTCGTATAATGCTTGTCCGGCTTTGACAATATCACCTGTTTGCCGCACGAAAAGGCGCTCCACGCGCCCGCTCACACGTGCAGAAATAACACGTTGCGCAGATTCCGCCGCGACAAGCGTTCCAGCTGCTCTGAGGCTTGTGCTGAGGCGTTCTGAGCGCACTTGAACTGTTCGCACATCGGCTAATACTTGTTTTCTGGAATCCAGGGTGAGAAGTTGAGCAGTTGTGGAATCGTGTTCTCCTTCCATTTCGTGTTCGTGTCCGGGCAGCACCAAATCCATTTGGCAAATCGGACATACACTAGGCTTGTCTGATGTTACTTGCGGGTGCATCGGGCAGAAATACTGCTGTTTTTTCGTCGTTTGGGCAACATCATTTTTAGAGCAAGCAGAAATAATGCTCACCAGCAACATTGCAATAACAATAATACGCATGGCTTTTCGGAATTTGATTAAAAATCTTCAAACCGCAGCATCAGCCCGACAGCATGAGGCTGAAAGAGTGTTGGGGCTTGCTGCGTTTGCAAAAGAGTATAGCGATAAAAAAACTGACAATTTACATTGCGCACAATTTCCACTCCGCCTGTCAAGGTCAGCGTAAAGCGGTCTTCGCGGTCGCCTTCTAAGAACATGACGGTTTGGCGGTCGGTATATTGGAATGTTCTTGGGTCGCGCCGAAGGCTGTAGAACACGTCTCCACCGAAATTTTCCAGTAATTTCCCTTGGGCATCATAGGTATTCCGCCCGTGCCGCCTGTAAGCAGCCGTCAGCGCAAACGGATAACGCCCACCCCAAAACCAGCGCACTTGTCCTTTGATTTCATCACTATTCGGCGGCAAGGTGCCTGTAAACAGGATGCCGTCTTGCGTCATAGCATTTTGACGGTCAAAATGCGTGTACGTGTACGGCGTAACCATAGCATATTCCAACGTTGCATCAAACGGCAACCCGACGGGAGAGAGCATCATACCTGCATTCCAAGCAATTTTATTTTGCCACCAAAAACGCCCTTCGCTGTCAGCACCAAGTCGCCCGAATTCAACATCATCCAGCATAAAATTAGCTTTGAACTGCACACCGCGAAGCGGTCTCAGCGTAACATCTACGCCTAATGCCGCATTATCGCGGTCTCGGAGATTATCGCTACCGCCTTTCAAAAATGTAAACGGTGTCATATAGGCAAGTTCCATACCGCGATTGCTGTACACGACTGATTCCCACACGCCGACTTCCCCCCAAGCGCTCCGAAATGCTGCTCGGTGAAACGCCATAAACTTTGCCGGAACGACCGTTCCCGCACCGGAAGCACGAGGGTTAATTGCGCCGGTTACATCAAGCGGCTCGGCAAGCAAACTAAAGTGCATAAAGCGGTATTCAAAACCCGACTCAGCTCCGGGAGAATTCACCGGAAAACGTGCGCCCAGCATAAACGCATCAGCAGCCAGAGCATTATCTGACATAATGCTCCGCATCAAATATCCTGAACCGATATGCCGTGTTTCTCGCCCCACACCCGCATAAAACCAACGATTATCGTAGCGCACGTGAGATTCCGACCAGTTAATAAAGCGTGAGTTATAGAGGCGAAAGGTAGGATTTTTGAATAATTGTTGGTCTTGCAGCAAGTAAGCAGAATTCCCCAACAGCACACCCGTACTTGTGCCTTGCAGAAAAAAACCGACAGCACTGTCAATTGTCCCAAAAATTCTTCCGCCGTACGTTCCCATTAAAGCACGAGTATTCTCGCCATCCGCCCAGCGCCCTTCCGCAGAAAGCAACGGCGTAACACTGACATTCACGAGGGATGAAGAATAGCTCAGAAGAAATTTTTCGTCTTGGGTCAAAAGACGGTTAAAGAAAAGTTGTGTAGAATCACTCGGCGAAGGCAGCACGATTGCTCTTTCGGCAGCCACAAGGCGAAATTCCCGTTCAAAAAGCACGAGTGACCGACGTTCAGCATCAGACAAGAGCGAATCTCGTGTACGCATGATTTCTAGTGCTGCGGCAATTTCTTTGCGCTGAAGCGGCAGCATAGTAGAAGAAAAATTCGTAAACACACCGCGAGCCTCGGCGTGCATCAGAAAATCATAGACTGGGTGCGCTATGGGAACGTGTTCAACTTGAGCGTGAGCAAAAAAGGAACAGGTAAGAAAACAAAAAACGGCAAGACAGAAACGAAGCATAGAGTAACGACAAACACCAAAACACGGTAAAAACAGTATCTCCGCGTGAAATCATTGCGACGCTTATCAACAACAAATTGCCAGCGAAGATGTACGCTTGAATTGTGATGCCAATTTACGAAAAAGTTGAAGCTTCGTTAGGATATAACGTATTAATCAGAAAGTAAAAACGCCACCATAGTTATCATAATCTCAAAAGAGATAGTGTTATTTGACAATGCGAATACTTACTTCAGTACTTGGTTTACTCTCATTTTGTTCTTTGCCCACTGCAATCAAATAATAAAAGTATAGTCTTTTATTTTGTGCCGTTGTATCAATATATTCCTGCGACTGTGGTTCCAATATGGCAATCATTTGGGGCTTTTCACCTCGCTCATAACGATATAATTTTAGTTTGGTTAAAGAATTATACTGAATAAGTTCATCCCATTGAATACGTATGCTACCGCCTTTATCGGGTGATGCTCGAAGTCCCTGCGGGACAACAACGGTAAACGAAGGATTTAAAACACTTGCTTGCGCCCGCATACTAAGTGGACTTGTCACATTGTTCAGGAAACCAATACTTTGTACGGCATATTCATACAATTTCCCTGGTGTAATCGTACTATCAATAAACAAATTAACTTCTGCGTTCAGAGAATCTTGTACTATAGCTAATGACACAGAAGAATTTGCCTCACGTCGCCAAATTCTATATCCAAAAAGATTTGCCGGTTCTTCCTCCGCCTCAGTCCACAAAAGACGAATAGCGGGTTTCGCTGAAGAATCACGATTCGTACGTGTGGGAATAGCTCGCACAAGTAATGGTGCAAGCGGAGCAGAAACAGGCTTTGCAGGGCGTACGATAACCGTATCAGAATTACGGCTTTCAACAAATGACAAACTTTCAGAACGAATAATGTACGAATACGCCTTTGCACCTGATAACACCGAACTTGTATCTTCAAATATCGTCAGTGAATCTTGCACAGGTATCGCAGGAGAAATGAGCGTAAATTCACCTCGTTCATCGCGGCGAAATACACGGAAATTTCTTATCGGCTCAGGGCTTCGTATGGCAAATCGTACACCTTGTGGAGTACCGATAGCTTCAATAATGCGAGGTGGCAATGGCGGTTGTGGGTTGCTAAACAATGCCGGAATACGCACAGAATTGGGAAATACGTCGCCCATTACACCTCGTGCAACCAGATAATACCAGTACTCTTGCATAGGACTTGGTGTGTGATCGGTAAAATGTTGTTGCGTTGGATGTACTGTAGCAATTTTTTGAAATGTACCGTTCAAAGCAGTTCCGCGCCAAATTTCTATGGCAGCAACATTTTCTGGATACAGCAATCGCCAGCGTAAACGCAATCCTACGTCGCCAATAATAGAGGCATTATCAATAACAATGCTATCAGGTACTGGTAATCGGCGCATATCAAAAGCTGCGGCTAATACTGTATCGGAAGCCGTACCGATATTACCAACCATATCAAACGGCACAAGGCAGTATTGATACAAAGCACCCTCTTGTACAGAGGTGTCGCGGAGTATGTAGAATAACGAATCTTTGCTTGAGTGCGCACCACGCTCAACTGGTATTTTAACAAACCCACCTTTCCATGCTTCACGGCGCAGCGCAAAGAATGAGCGTGGTACTTGACGTTCCGAGCCGATATTCCTTGAAGCAGACCACGTTACCGTAATAATGTTCGGTTCACCTTGACGAGCAGAATATCGTAATGGCTCAAAATTCGGTTGTAGTGGATAAATCGCATCATTGCTAATAATAGGTGTAGTCCGACCAGTCGCTGTTTTTGCAGAAATTCTATATTGATAAGCAACCATGCGTGGCACAATAGAGTCCAACAAGGCAGTTCCTAATGCACGGCGTACAGGCATGGAACTCTGCCACATTCCCAATGAATCCATAACTTTCCAACGCTCTGCGCGTTTCCATAATTCTTCAGTCGGAATTGCAGTAAAAGAAACAGGTTCGGGCGCATCACGCAGAGCCTCTTGCAAACGTGTGCGGAACTCCGACAAATTCGATGGTGCGCGAAGTTCCGCATATTCTTGCCAAGCAACTCCTTGATTAACGGGACGACGTTCAACGATATAGGATTGAACAGCAGCCGAAGGAAAAGGAATATCCATACCACACACAACATAGATTCCACGTGGTGAACCTATGGCACTATTGAGCGTTTGGGGTGGTTTAGATTGCGCATTGCTTACCATGGTGCATACTATTACCGCAATAGCAACAATCGCCATAGTAATGGGAGAAGCAAAAAAGTGATGATATTTGTACTGCATAACGATTCATTGTTTCAAAATAATGAGTAAAATGCTCTGCTGCTTAGTTCTCATGACACATCTTGTGATACATTTTGCACCGTCATCTCCGATGAACTTCGTTATTTCACATAAAATTTCATATTGGATTGATTGCCGGATTGATAGTAACCGTTCATGCCGAGTGTTACACTTGCAGCAAGAGGTTTAACAGCACAGCCGCTAAAATCACATGTTGGACAAACGCCAACGCCTAACTTCGTCATACCAGCAAGCATGATTTGCGCAGCTGCTTCGACACGCCAATCATTCGTGCTTTTAAACATACCGTCAAAACTCACGTCAGCCTCCGCACGGGCATCTACCTCTGCACAAGTAAGCCCCATTGAAGCATCCAACCCCAAATACAATCCCGCCATAAGACTTAGTCCCAGTGAAAGCTGTGTTTTTTCTGTGAAATCCATTCCAACACGCACACTCCCGCCAATTTGGTGTTTTAGTTCTGCACTCACTAAACCAAAATCGAATCCTAATTCAGGAATATTAGGAATCGGCATGGCAAAGCCACCTTCAAAATAAAAACCTTTGACATTGTTCGTTGGCATTCCAAGCGGCGGTCTTCCGTAGGTTTTCAGATATGTAGAATATTGCCCCATAAGCTGATAAAGCTCCGGTGTAATACTATGATTACCGAAGACTAACAGCGCATAACCGCTAATGCTTGGTGAAGGAATAGCAAGGCTACCACTTCCGGCAAAATACCAGCCTCCGGTATCTACAATGATTTGAATATCGCCTGTTACGGTGCCGCCCGCAGCTTGATTTTCTACGTGAAGCCCACCTTCCAAGCATTTTTTCTCACGATTATAAACCAGCGTAATACCACCAAAGTCTGACGGCATATTTTCGACACCTATTTTTGACGGTAAAAGGTCATCTGCTTTCAGAGCATTTTTCATCGCAAGATATAACCTACCGGAAGCACCACCGGCATTCGTTAAATCGCCTCCAAAACGCATGGTTTCCCACTTACCGCTTTTACTTATACTTGCATTTGGTATAATCATTGCTCCGGCAACGTTAATAAGTTTAGGCGCTTTGGGGTCACCACCATTTTCATCCAAGAAAAACTCATACCCCTGAGGCAAGCGTGCTTCAATCATCTGTTTAGTACGGCTAAATTGGATAGGAAAACTCCTTACACCGTTTTCAAAGGCAACGCCGCTTGCAAAAAAACCCTTTTCGCCTATTGTTGCTGTTTTGGAGTCAAGCTCAATCGTCATGGGAGAAGTCGTTGTTTTGAACTTCACATTAAAGTTATCCAGCGTCGGCACATCACCCCATTTAAGAATATTCATATTGACATTAATAGCTGCCAAATCCGGTACTCGTAAATCAAGATGCCCCTTGAAGGTTACACCGTTGCCGATAAGAATACTCAAGGGTTTGAAATCGAATTGTCCGTAGATAGTCAATGTCTGGTCGAGGACACCGATTTCAACCTTATCCGTATTGCTGACCAACGTGATTGCACCGAGCTTCATATTTTCACTGAAGCCCGTGGGCTTTGTAATTGTCGCAGCAGGAGAGCCGACAGCCTCGAATCGCCATGGCTGCTTATCGTTGTAGGTTAGCGTCGGACTTTTGTCAAATTTTACCGGAATAATACCACCTAAACTCATCTCACTCAGTGCAAAAGCATTTTTCGGAATGATAAGTTTCGATGTTTGTGCTTCTTGCACAACCTTAATCTCTTTGAATGGTGCATCTATAATGCCTGTTTTCAGCGAACCCGTGTTAAATATAAATCCGCTCGAATTAAAGCTCCACTCAGTAGCGGCGAACTCCCATTTATCCATTTGGAACGTGAGCGTTGATGAACCTTTTACCTCTTCCATTCCTTGCTTCTTCGCAGAAATTGGTACACCAAAACCAAGGGAAACGTTAGCAGGCTTGAGGTTGCTGATGTTTAAGATAATGGTTGTATAGAGAAAAAGAGAATCTTTATCCAAGCGTGCAAATGACTTTGCCGGTATATTGGTTGCAGCAAAATCATAGATTATATATTCTAGTTTTTGACCTTGCTTATCTCCAATGAGAAAACCATTAGGGGCATTGGCAAGGCTTTGCGCTACACCGTTTTCTGCACCGTAAAAAACCGGAATAATTGATGAAGTCTTGCTTTGCACGGGATTCGGTAGAGCGAGATACAACTCTTGTTGTTGCTGCAACGTAAGTTTACCAATAGTAAGTTTAGGCGAACCTGCCAAATTAAGACACAATTTGCCCGTGATAATGCCATTACCGGAGGCATCTTTGGTTAATGTTGGCGATTTCATGGTAAGTGCGATAGCCTTTGCACTTCCTTTTGAGGTGAGATCCAGTTCACATTCCTCCAAGTCAATCTCGCTTTTCACAACCTCGGCAAAAGGTACTCCCTTGGCATTTTTCTTCGCACTCGGCTTAATTTCGACTTCATAAAAACTCAGAACAGCTGACTGTGTTGGTTCGGCAAAACCGCTCTTTGAAGCAAGTTTACTGATGTCAAATTTACCCGAAATGAATATTTTTCCGTTGCTTTCATTGACATCACTCAGCACAACATCAAACCCCATAAGTTTACTCAAATCCATGTTGTTATATGTGCTCAATGATAATTTTACCCCACTTACGTTCCCACTCATCGTATTAACAAGTGTTTCTGCGCCAACATATGTATCAGTCGGTTTGTCACTGCTTGAACTGCCTCCTGCGAGAGAAATATCCTTAGGCTTACCACCAAGCCCCAGTGTTTCATCATTTGCAACCTCAAAAATGCTTTTTTCCGGCGGCGAACCAACGGTAGCTTGTAAAGTTAAAGTCTCTTGTTTCGGTACATTTCGCAAGGTAAATACGCCTTTTTCGTCGGTGTAAGCAAAAGGTATTTCAGCGATTGCACCTGAAGCCGCGATACCCACTCTGGCATTTTTCACCGGTTCTTCTTTTGAGCCGAGTTTGAGAACAACGGTACCGGAAATTTGTGTCGCAGGTTTGAGAGTTAATGTTACGCCTTCGGGCATCTTCTGAGAAATTTCGACTGTTACTGGCGTATGTGACCAATTCTCATTATCTTTGGCAGCTGCAACAATACGAAACGTACCCTCTTCCATCATGTTTTTCCATTCCAGCATAGCAATACCATTGTCGCCTGACACAGCCGTTGCCATAATCTTACTGTTACTTATTGCACAAACCGTGATGCCGGATTTTGCTTTGAACGATTGTGGATTTTCCTCCACCCGAACAGATACCCGTAGCCGAAACTTTCTGCTCTGGAGAATGATTGGTGAAAGCAATGGATTATTGATAGCATCTTCTTTGCCTTTAATTACAATGTCGAAAGTTTTCTCATAGTTTTCTGTTTCCTGCTCAGGAATAATCTTCACTGGTTGCGGCTTATCCGAAGGCACAACACGGCACATGAACTTACCTTTATCTTCAGGCTTAGTAGTGGAAAGTGTTGATGTTGCTTTACTATTACCAATTTGTATGATAGCATCCACGCCATTACCTTTGCTATCAACAACCCTTCCAAACACTTGCAATTGTGGAAGAAGATGAATGCCATTTTTTTCTTTGCCCGCATTTGCCTGTTCGCCTTTGTCTAAAGCCTCGCCATTATTGACCCAAAACTTTTGTTCAATATATCCCGGCTTAGAAATAGTTATTCGCCAAGGGCAGCCTTCGATTAAATTTTCCAATGAAAACTCACCCTGTATATTGGTTTTTGTTGTGCGAGGGCTGTTCCAACCACAGAGGTATCCTGTTGTATGAATGTTTTCTACCAACACATTCACTCCTTCTAAGAGCTCTCCTGTCTCTGCATGAAGAACAGTCCCATAAATACGAGGTTTCTGTGGCGTTCCCCACAAATCAAGTTTACGGGTTGGATATTTATACTCGCTATTAAAGACAGCATCATCACTCGAAAGTGTTGCGGTTCCGGTAGGCTCACCATTCTGGTCTTTGGTAGGGTCAAATTGTACGACATCAAATTTGAGATTTTCTACTGCGCCTTTGCCCATTGCCGCCATAATGTGGTAACGGTCATTAAGGCTGGTGTTTTTCACAAGACGATCAATTACCACCAAACCTTCATTTTGAAGATCTTTCTGAACAACAATAGTTGAGCCTTTTTTATCACCTTCATTTTTAGGAACTCCGCTTGGAAGCACGTTCCGCACGACAAAGACCGAAAGTGCATCTTTAACATAATTCCCTGCAGAAATGTCTTTTGTTCCTTTATTCAAAAGTCGCACCATAAGCTGCCACGAGCGCACTTGCGATAAAAAGGGTTTGGAAAAACTTTTGGTTTCGCCCGGCTGCACGATGATATCATCATCGGGAGAAAGCATATAATCATTCGCAACAACAAGACGCAATACACGGCGCAGATTGCCACTTATTGCACCGGCTAGATCTATCGCGTTAAGGTCAGTTTTGAAATTCAGAGAATATCCTTTTTTGACAATAACACCGGTACTATCGGATTGAATAAACGACAAACTAAATTTCCCATCCGCAGTTGTCACACCGGAGGCAAGCACCTTGAAACTTTCAAATCCTTTTTTCATAATAGCAGATTGGATTTCGGCGGTAGAAAAACCATTCAAATTATTGGTTTCAAAACTGTAATACTCTACCAACAAAACGGGCGTATTTGCAAGAACAGTGTTATTTTGTATGCCATCTTCAGAGAAAAAGTAGCGAACATTACCACTAACTGTCGTAGTTTTTGGTATAACCGCATCAAGTTTTCCAATACCCGGTGCATTGACTACACTCTTTGGATTATTCTTATTGTCGCTTGAGCCTTTATTTGCTGATGTCCCTGCGGGAGTACCAAAGGTAAATATCTCACTTTTCCCTTCATTCCGCCCCACAGACCGCACATTGGCTATGCTGACATCGTTTGGGTCAATCGCTTGCACCTGCCATGCAAAGCCCTTCGCGTTGGGATAATTGCTGAACTGCGGGTCGGAGGGAAGCACTTGATAAGAGCTTGTTTGGACGATTTTTTCTAACAATACAGGATTTCCCTCCAATGCCTGACGCGGTTGCTGTCCCTCGAAAACAGGAACAACGCGGAGTTTGTACTTGCTTTGCTGCCCGAATCGTGCAAATACTTGTGTCCATTGAAATTGCGGCATAACAGGAATACTCGGCGCGATGCGGCGCACAGAATCTCCGTTTACAGGTGAAATCAAACTCGGCGGGTCGGGAATGACCACATTGAACGTGCGGCATTGCTCCATGCCAAGTGTCGTTCCTCGCTCGTCTATAACCCGCACGCAGAGGCGGTAAGCGCCTTCGGGCAAGGTATTGGTGCGGATAAGTGCCGTTTGCACTGAAGCATCGTATTCAAACGAATTTGCCGGAAGAATCTGCGGCGCGGTCAATGTTTGCGGTATTCGCGGTGGCGCATTAAATGGGCGCGTGAGGTCGTTTTTCGTGCGAAAAAGCACGGCGTTATTATCCATATTCGTTACCGTCGCCGCAATCCGAAGGCGCGCAAGTGGCGTTGCGCCTGTGTTTGTAACCGTCACGGAAAAGAGCGCGTTCAGGCGTTCCCAATCGTTCACTCGCTCAGGCAGTTGTGGTGGGGTGTTGAGGATGAGCGTAACTTGTGCCTGTGCAAACTGCACAAAAAAAAGCAGCGCAAGAGCTACAAAAGGTCGTAGAATCAAGATGCGGCGCATACCAGAGCCTCGTAAAGAAAATAAGAGAGAAAGTTTGTTCAAAATCCAATCGAATACTGCATAAGTGCCGTCCACTCACCGAAATTCCGTCCGCGAGCGGGATTGCCGAAAGCATAGTTATTATTGTTCACATTCAGCGAAAGCGTACCGAACTTTCCGCTTTCTCCAATCGAATACGAAATACTCGCCTGTCCGGTAATTTGACCATCCGAAGAGCTTGTCGTCATACCGCCCTGCGTGATTTCCGAGCCGACGATACCGTAACCAAGCGTGAGCGACGTGGAAAGCGCACCCTCGAAAAAGGCGCAGGAAGCAGTCTGCCCGATGTTCAGGATATTTGTCCGTGCAATGCTTTGTGCGATGTCGGAATAGAAGCCCGTTGTCGCCAGTGACAATCCCGACGGCAGCCCAAGCGTCCACGAGAGCATCGCGGATTGCGTTTGATTGGTGTTGGTTTGGCGTGTCAGCACGTTCAAATCGTCCACATTATTCAGCGAATACGAACCAAAAATACCGCTCACACCGCCGAATGCTTCAAAATTTACACGCGGCGAAATGGTAAGCGATTGCGAGACGTTTTCAATGCGAAGCGTGTCATTACGCGGGGTTGAACGAAGTCCGTAGTTGGAGTATTGCACATCCAAACCAAATGCTTGCACTGGCTGAATCGAAACCGAACCCGATGCAATGAGGCGTTGGAGCGGTGCCGTACGGTTAGCAATGAGATTATTCACGCGCACACCCACCGTTCCACGCACGGACAAACCACCATTAAAAAGCCTGAGCGAGGGTGAAATCGTACCATCCAACACGTCGTTTTGAAGTTGTGCATAGCCCAAACTGGCAAATCCCGGACCGACGTACTGACCGCCCAGAGCCACGCTCAAATCTTGCGTCGGGGCAATCGTGAGCGTTGCTTTTGCGGCTGCGTCAATTTGACTGGAAAGGCGCGGAGTGAAAATCTCAGAAGGAATGGCGGGAAGTTGAAAAGTGGAGGTCGTCGTAAGCTGTGCAAGCGAAGCAGAGCGTGTATCGGCGGAGAATGCAGAGCCGGCTATTTCCGCCGTAAAGCGAAGTTTGCCGTCGAATGCCCCAAACCCGAATGTTGTCGAAAACACGGTATTTTCCTGCGGCTTGGCAAGGCGCGAAAGGTCAGCATTGGCTGGTGTTTGAAGGGAAGTCGTGTCGTCAGAAACACGCACGGCTTGGATATTGAAAAAAGCAATATTTTCGTCGCCATAGCCAAGTTTTACGCCAATGACAGGACGTTGATACGACGTGAATGCACCCGCGACTGCCGTTCCGCTCATACTCACATCGTAGGGAACGGCTTGATTGGTGCTTCCGTAGAGCGCGGCAAAGCGAAAATTTCCGGGACGCAGCTCCACACCACCGCCCAGCATCCGAATATCGCCGAAGGTAAGGTCACTAAATCGCATGGAAAACCAGCCAGCATGAAGCGTGAGCCAATTAAAGAATGTCGGAGAAATACCAATTTGGTTAAAGGGCTGCCGAAAGCCGCTTTGATTCGTACCGATGAATGCTTCAAACGGCAAATTGATTTGTTCAAAAAGAGCGATATTTACTCGCGCTATCGCCATCAGATTACTCGTTGGGCGGCGTGCTTCTATGCCGTCTGCGGCGTAAAAATCTCCCGAAAGCGTTACGCCGCCGCTCACCTTTATCGGAACGACAGCAGGTTTGCTTATAGAGTCAGTTTTTACGCGGCTTGTGTCGGTTTGTGCCTGAACTGTATGAGTACCGAGTATAACACAAAGCACAACTATTGAACCATAGAAACATTGTTGCAATATCATAAAACTTCCCATCATAATCTTCCAAAACGTAAACTTTCTATCGAACAACCTGAAGCGGCACCGTTGCTATCTTCCCACCAATATTGACCCTCACGAAATATACTCCTTGCGCAAGTGCTTTTGTCTCAATCGTTATCCGATGGATACCGCTTCCCTGTTGTGTTTCGGCGTATTTTACAACGCTTGCTCCCAAGCTATTGACAATCTCCGTCTGCACGAGCGAGGGCTGCGAAAGCGTGTATTCAAGCGTAGTTTGGTCGTCGGATGAGGGCTGTGGGAAAAGTTGTACGGAATGCTCAAAGGCGACGCGAATGGAGGTAATGACCTGCAAAGTCATAGAAGACATGACTTGTCCGGCTGGCGTAATCACGATAATAGGAGTGTTACCAGAGGGGATTCCTGCAGGAATAGTGGCTCTAATAGTCGTTGGTGAGACAACAGTAAATGCCGAAGCGCGCCCGCCAATAGCCACGAGTGATGTGCCTGTAAAATTTGTTCCGGTAATTGTTATCGTCGTACCAGGAGAGCCACTTGTGGGGGAAAAGCCAGTAATTGTCGGTACAGGCGACAAGACGGTAAACGTCGTGCGTCCGCTTGTGGCAGTGCCATTAGGTGTGGTAATGCTCACAACGCCTGATGCGGCATTGGCAGGAACAGTGACACTCACCGTACCGTCTCGGTTGACGGTGTATGTTGCGGGTGCGCCGCCAATACTTACCGACGTTGCGCCCGTAAGATTTGTTCCTGTAACGATAATGACCGTCCCGGGAGCACCGGAGGTAGGAGTAAAACCTGTAATAGTTGGAGTTGGCGGCGTTGTTACAGTGAATACCATTGTGCTTGCTCCCGTTCCTGCGCCAGTTGTTATTGTGATTACTCCCGTTTGCGCCCCTGCCGGTACTACTGCCGTAATGCTGTCCCCGCCCGAACTTAATGCACCATAGCTACTTGCTGAGACACCACCGAAAGTAACGCGGCCCGTGCCCAAAAACGATCTTCCGACAATACGGACACTCGTGCCGACAGGTCCTGATGTTGGGGAAAAACTTGTAATCAAGGGTGGGGGATTTTGCGCACATAAAATTAATGAGTGCGTTACCAAAGCAAAGAATGAAAAGGCAAACAGCACAATGATTCTCCGCGATGCAAAACAAGGGAACAAACGATTCATGAGACAATCTCCAAAAAGATGCAACTATGGTACTGATGATTCACTACCAAAATACCTTACACCTTGCTCAAAGACAATACGACAAATGTCGTATTTTTGCACTCCCCAACAGAAGATGATATTACTTCCGATGCAGTTTCGCTACGGCTTCCCCACGAGATCTGACGTGGAGTTTTTGGTAGATGTTGTGAATATGCGTGCGCACGGTAGCGGGGCTGATAAAAAATTTCTCGGCAATCGCCTTGTACCGAAGACCTTCGGCAAGCATTTGGAGGATTTCTTCTTCGCGCTCGGTCAGACCTGCGGTGAGCGTTTGGCTTAATAATGCACCTTCGTTGTAAGGAGGATATTGCGCACGTGCTTGAGAAGTAGCATTTTTCGAGGTGCGCAGTGCAGTGCCATGAAAACTTTCCAGCACACGCCGCGCAATTTGGCTGGACATAGGCGCACCACCAGCGTACAGTTCATTGATATTACTGATAAGTTCAGCGGGGGGCGTATTTTTGAGGACATACGCATTGGCACCAGATTGCAGAGCTTTGAAAATACTTACATCATCCAGGAGCACGGTGAGCATCATAAATTTCCCCTGAAAGCCGCTTTCGAGAAGGCTTCGCATACATTCTGTTCCCGTCATTCCGGGTAAATCAATATCCATAAGCGTAATATCGGGCGTAAGCGCAGGAAGAACGTGCATTGCCTCCTCACCCGAAGCACACGCCGCTACACACTCGAAACCGTGCGTTCCCGCAATGAGAAGGCTCAGGCTTGTGCGAATATCTGTGGTGTCTTCCACAATAGCCACGCGAATACTCATGGAGCGTGATATGAAATATTGATAAAAAATCTCCTTGTACCTTGCAACATACGGCTTTTTCAACTGCGGCGCTATCGAACAAATGTTGTATTTTTGCAAATCATCCTCAAAAAATACAGATTAAACACCACAGAGAAATATCAACGCTCATCGGTTAGTGCGTTAGCAAATCACTGTATATGTCCATTACCGAACAAGCGGAAGCCGCCCTATAATGAGCGTTCCGGCAGATTCTTTCGTAACGATTTCCAGCATACCACCAACGCCTTCTGCTCTGCGCCGCATATTCTTCAAACCATTCCCTCCTATGTGCCGCCCTGATTGCAAAACCCGCTCCATATCAAAGCCGCAGCCGTCGTCGGCGACGGTAATGAGCAACATACGATTCTCCACCGATATTGTAACTCGTACCGTTATCGGTTGGGCATACTTTATCGCATTATTCAGCGATTCTTTGATAATCAAAAACGCATTGCGCCGTGTTTCGGGAAGAAGCTGAACATCAGGCATGGGCTTGGGTATATCAACCATACAAGTAATCATCCGCTCCTCAGCAACTTTTTCCTCGAATAAATCAAAAACATATTCGCGGACAAAGGCACAGAAATTATCCAACGAATCATTGACGGGCTTAATTGCCCAGATAATTTCACCGAGCGTTTGTGTCGCTTCGCGGGCAGTCGAGGCAATCGTTTCTAAGCGTCCTTGTACAATGTCGGACGATTGAGCCGGGGATTGCATTTTCAGCGTCTCGGTTAAAAGTGTAATGCGCGTCAGCGTAGAGCCAACGTCGTCGTGAACATCTTGCGAAATGCGCTCCCGCTCACGGTTCAGTTCTTCTAAAACTCTAATGCGCTCTTGGAAACGACGCGTGGTTAAATACCGCACTGTAGCACCGACACTCACCAAGACCACCAAAACGACCAATCCCAAAAACCACTGCGTCTGCCAAAACGGTGGTACAACCACAAGACTCAAACGCGCTTCTCCATCATCATTCCACGTGCCGTCAGCGCTGCCGGATTGCACGCGGAAAATGTATGTACCCGGATTGAGATTGCTGTACACAGCCTCATTACTTGCTTCACCATCATTACCAAGCGCACGTTGCAAACGCCAATCAGCGTCGAAGCCTTCTAACTTGTAACGGTAGTTCGTTCTTCCTGCCGCGGCAAAAATTGGTGCAGCAAAGCGAAGTTTGACGACGTTTTGCTGCCATTCTACTTCGACCGCTTCTTCTCCTGTTTCTTGCGCCTTGGAGAGCGTTCGTGGTTTGAACAGTGCTTCAAATCGGGTTATCTGAACTTTTGGCATAGCAAATGTCTTTGCCGAAGTGCTGATGCTGTCTGCATAGAAGATTACGAGTCCTTCCATGCTGCCAAAGAACATCTGTCCGCTTGAAAGTACCGCACAGCTACTAAATTCCAATGAAGGTAATCCGTCCTCGCGCCCGTACAGTTCTGTTGTTCGTTTTTCGGGGCAGAGAACGACAATACCACGCTGAGAAGCGCACCAAATTTTGCCTTTGTAGCTGTGCATTTGCCAAACGCTGACATCGGGGACACCATCGGCTGTGGTAAAACGCTCAAATATGCCGTCGGTATTCGTATCGGAAGGATTTGTCAGCCGGCAAAGACCTGCATTCATAGGCGCACACCAGATTTCATCGTGCATGTTGCCCCTTGCATCGGCGAGGTGTCTTACCATCACTGAGCCAATGTTATTCACCGGCAAACTACGTGGATTGGCGGGATTGTGCTTGTAAAGGCGAAACGTTTTTTTCACGGTATTATAGCACTGCAAACCTGCCCCATAACCGCCGAACCAGACTTCGCGCTCACCGCGTTCGTTGATGCGCTCGGCAAAACTGAGCGGGCGCACACTATGATAGCCGGAAGCATCGCCTTCTTTCGGAATAACGGTGGTGCGGGTTTGGGGATGATACATAAGCAACCCTATTGAATTATCACACATCCAGACCACATCTTCGGCATCCACCCATACAGACCGCATAAATGCTCCTTTCTCGACTTTTGCAATGTCGTTACAGCGTGTAAATGCTTTGGCTTTCGGTGGCAGTGTGTACATTCCGTCGGCGGAGGCTGCCCAGACTGTCCGAGTGCGGCTTACTGCTATTGCCTGAATAACGACAGAGCGTTTTTCGTCGTGTCCCTTCGGCACAAGGAGAGGCACTCGCCTTAGTTCCGTCCCGTCGGCGTTCATTTCTGCTATGCCTTGTTGTGTACCCATCCACACCTTTTCATGCGCAGCAGTAACGGCAGTAACATTATCAAAAGGCAGCGTGTGTGCGTCATTTGGTCGCAAGCGATTGTGCCGATACGTTAAAAACGTGCCGCTCCGTCGAGCTTGAGCAGTGATAAGCGATACCCCCACCTCCGTGCCACACCAAAGATTCTTTTCGCGGTCGAGGAAAAGATAATTGATGAAATCATCGGAAAACAAGGCGGGATCTGTATTGTTGTTTGAATTACTGCGTTTCCAAGCAACAAATCGTTGTGTGCGCAAATCCATGCGATTGAGTCCGCCACCCCACGTTCCTACCCACAAATAGCCGTTTTCCTCGTCCAGAACAATTGATGGCGCACGGTTATAGCTGAGACTATGCGGGTCTGAAGGGCGATGGTCATAATGCTGCCACTCGTCGGTTACGGTTGAAAATGTTAATACTCCTGCATTGTCGCGTGACATCCAGAGCCGTCCTCCTGCTTCTTGTACGATAGCGGTAATAGCATTGCCTTGCTGCGCTGTCGGCAGATAGAATGGCGGTTTGTACTTTGTGAAACGCTCGGTACGCATATCGAACGCAAAAAGATTTCCCTCGAATGTACCAATCCAGAGAATATGAGGATTCAAACGGTCTTGACAGAAGGCAATAATTGGCTCATTCATATCCTTCAATGCCTCAAAATGCAGGTTTAATGCGGCTGATTGCGCAGGAGCACCCTTGGTCGGTTGCGCAAGGCGGCACAGTCCTTTATCTGTACCTATCCACAGTGTTCCGTCTGATGAACAGAGAAGCCTGTGAACATTGTTGTCCGGCAAAGAATGTGCATTCAGAGTATCATGTTGCCAACGCCGCCACGTATTTGTAAGCGGGTCGCGGCGGCTGAGTCCCTTACCCGTGCCGATCCAAATTGCACCGGACGAATCTTGAGCGATGCAGATTGCGTAGCCGCTTGGGAGCGAAGTTGTGTCAAAAGGAACATTTTTGTAATGTTGAAATTGTTTTCCGTCATAGATGCTCGCACCGTTCTCTGTTCCCACCCACAGGAAGCCCTTACGGTCTTGCATGAAGCATTGTATCCAATTTGCTGATAAGCCCTGCTCAATTCCGATGTGCCGTTGAAAAAGCGGTTGAGGCGATCGATGCTGTATTTGTGCAGAGAGGTGTATCTGCAAAGCACCCCACAACAAAGCAGTAGCCCACAAGGCACGCCAAGGCAACACAAAAAGAAAGCGTAGAATCCCAACAATCTTCCCTTGAAACTCGGTTCGGTACATGATGCCGGTTCTACGTGATGTAAAGACTGTCATAATCCAGACGATTATTCATACTAAAATTTATACTAAAACTATACGAACAACATTATGCGTTATGTATATTCCTAGAATGCACATTGTTTTGCAAAGGATATGGGAATCTATCGTTTTGGTAGATGAAAAGCAAGGATTATTCATAAAATTCCGTCGCCATAACTAAAGCATCGTAAAAGAAAAATTGGCAAAAAAGCCATGAAAAGAATATCTTTGAGCCTTGAGAATTACCATATCTGAAAGCAACATCTCTGTTTCACTCATTTCAACATTTATGAAATTTGGCATACTCACAGGCGGCGGCGATTGCCCCGGTATGAACGCATTTGTCCGTGCCGTTGTTCGCACAACACTCAATTTGCGTCCGCAGACCTCCGTTTGGGGCGTTGTGGATGGCTGGAAAGGTCTTTTGGACAATAATTACACCCGGCTGACCAAACTGGACGTTGCCGGACTTACCAGCAGAGGCGGCACAATCTTAGGAACAACGCGCGTTCCTGAGCTTGCGACCGACCCCGATTTGCAGGAAACCTTAGCGCGAAATCTGCACGATAGTGGCTTTAACTATCTTTTCGTTTGTGGTGGGAACGGTAGTTTGAAAGCCTCCAATGCACTTAATACCATTGCTCGCCGCGAAAATCTACGGACGAAATTCCTCGTTGCGCCGGGTTCGATTGACAACGACGTGTGCAATACCGTGGGTTCTTCTATTGGTTTTTACAGTGCTTTGGATAAAAGCTTAGATATGTTAGAGTGGATACGCGACACAGCAAGTTCACATCGCCGCGTGTATGTTGTGCGCTCAATGGGGCGCAAATCTGCATATTTGGCGCTGTATGCAGGCATTGCCTCCGGTGCGGAATTTGTCGTTACTCCCAACGAAGTCGTTGATTATGAAAATGTCGCAACGCTCATTGCCGAGCGCGATAAAGATACACGCATTATCGTGAGCGAATCATATCCGATGTCGTTAGATGAAATTCGCGCCAAATTGGAGAAAATCTTCATCAATAGAGGGATAAAGCGCGAAGTTCGCGCAGTAGATATGGGATATTTTCAGCGCGGCGGCAAAACTTCCGTCACCGATATTCTGAGAGCAAGTTGGATTAGTTACCGCATGGTACAGGATGCCTTCAAAAACTGCGATAGCGGCTTTTACACAGCTTATTACACCGGACATTCACCCGCACCCATGCCACTTGAAGAAGCTGCTGCTGACGAAGCTAGCCACGACAGCATACCGAAAGAACTTGTGGATTTTATGCTTGCACTTCGATAAGTTCAAAGGATAGGGGCTCACGCAAAACATTGTTTTATTCTGCATCTCCTATCCTTTACACTTTTTTCTTTGCCCTTATGAACATTCTCACACCGGAATTGCTGTTAATGGCATACCAGCAAGGGTATTTTCCGATGGCTGAGCAAGACGGTGAGATGTACTGGCACTCGCCCGACCCACGCGCTATTATTCCGCTTGACGGCGTACATATTTCTCGGTCACTTCGTAAAACCGTAGCCAAAGGCATTTACGAAACGCGCATTAACACTGCCTTTCAAGAGGTTATTACGGCGTGTTCGGAACGAGAAGAAACGTGGATTTCGCCGGATATTATTGATGCCTACACGTATTTGCACGAGTTAGGCTTTGCCCATTCAGTCGAAACATGGCATCAAGACACACTTATTGGCGGTTTATATGGTGTTGCTATCGGAGGAGCATTTTTTGGTGAATCTATGTTTGCCGCTAAGCCGGACGGTTCAAAGGTAGCATTTGTGAGGCTTGTGGAACATTTGCGCAAACAAGGCTTTATCTTGCTGGATTCTCAGTATTTGAATGCTCATATTGAGCGACTGGGCGGCATCGAAATTCCACGAAGCGAGTATCTCAGCCGCTTAGAGATTGCCATTCACTTGCCCTGCACCTTTTGACAGCAACAAGACAATCACTATTGCCGTTGATTCTTCTCACTCAATTTCTCATCCGAAAAATTATGGCACGCTTTGAAAATAAGGTTGTTTTTCTGACCGGAGGCGCGACGGGGATTGGACGCACCACAGCACTCGCTTTTGCCCGCGAAGGCGCACGTGTCGCCGTCTGCGATGTAGCAGAAGAAGCTGCAAAGGAAACCGTTCAGCAAATTACCGATGCAGGCGGTAAGGGAATGTTTGTGAGGGCAGATGTGGCTTCGGCGCAGGATGTCGAAACGGCTGTACAGCTCACAATTGCTGAATTTGGCGGGCTTCATATTGGCATCAACAATGCAGGAATCGAAGGCTCGCGCGACAAAGCCACGCATGAATACGACGAAGCCACCTTTCGCCGAGTGATTGATATAAATTTAACAGGCGTGTTTCTTTGCATGAAAGCAGAACTCCAAGCCATGCTCGGCAGTAAAACGCAAGGGGCTATCGTGAACACGGCATCATTCCTAGGGCATTTCGGTATGCCGTATCATATCGCCTACGTCGCGGCAAAACACGCCGTGATGGGTATGACACGAGCAGCAGCAACCGAATACTCTCGCGCCGGAATCCGCATCAATGCGATGTGTCCGGGTTTTGTCGAAACGCCGATGACCGCCATGGAAACCGAAAAAGACAAAGCGGTGGCAGAACGCTATTACAGCGCCATTCCTGCCAAACGTATCGCCCAGCCGGAAGAAATAGCAAAAGCCATTCTCTTTCTCGCATCCGACGACGCAAGTTATCTCTACGGACACGGCTTAATCGCCGATGGCGGCTTGGCTGCCATGTAAGCGAAACAAAGGGGAACACCATCATTTTTACCGTTATTACTCAATGAAAACCATGATACTCTGGATTCTTGGAGGAATTGTTCTCGTGATTTTGACATCTTTTCTTGTCGAGCGCTTCGTGATTGCCACACCGCCATACAAAGGCGCAGTGAGCGACCATTTCAACGGAGAAACGTTTTTTACGCCGGGCGCACCCGAACCCGGTGAATTCGGCGATTTACTCAAATGGTTAACAAACCGCGACGAAGGCGAATGGTTGCCAAAACGCACAGCAACTGATGTTCGGCAGACAATACCTGAAGAGCGTATTGGCGCTGACTCCGCTCAAGGCATCAAAACGCGCATTACATTTGTCAATCATGCAACGATGCTCATTCAAACCGAGGGCTGCAATATCCTGACTGACCCTGTTTGGGCGGATGTTGCGGGAGTGTTTGATTTGGTTGGCGCAAAACGTATGCGCCCCGCCGGAGTTCCTTTCGAGAAACTCCCGCAGATTGACCTTATTTTGCTGTCGCATAATCACTACGACCACCTCGACATTGGCACAATGAAACGCCTTGCAGAACGCTTCAAACCCACGATTATTGTTCCTTTGGGCAATAAAGCATACTTAGAAAAAAACGGCATTGAAAATGTGCAGGAATACGATTGGTGGCAGCAAACACCGTTTGTCCACAAAGGCAAAACATTTCATATCCACTGCGTTCCGGCACAGCATTTTTCGGGTCGTGGTGTCAGCGACCGCAATAAATCTCTCTGGTGCGGCTTTGTTGTGCAAAGCGCTCAAACGGGAGAAGAGTTGTATTTCGCGGGAGATTCCGGTTACGGAGCGCATTTCAAGCGCATCGGTGAAAAATTTACCAATATCGTTTGTGCCATGATTCCGATTGGCGCATTCCGCCCCCGTTGGTTTATGTCGCCTGTCCATATCGGACCGGAGGAAGCTGTCAAAGTGCATCTCGACATACAAGCAAAACAGAGCCTTGCAATGCACTTCGGGACGTTCCCGCTTGCCGACGACGGCGAACAAGAGCCGATTGATGAACTCAAAAAATCTCTACAACAAGCAACTATCAATGAATCCGCATTCCGCGCCATTAATAACGGCGAATGGATTGAATGGTAATTTCACAACTCCTCATCTTGTAATCATTTTATATTGAAGCATTTAACCGAACTCATGCAACGAACAGTCCTTATTATGGCAGGCGGCTCAGGCGAGCGTTTTTGGCCCCTTTCGCGTCGCACAAAACCCAAACAACTTCTAAAACTTGTTTCCCCCGACAAAACTATGCTGGATGAAGCAATAGAGCGGGTTGCACCGCTTATTGCTCCCGAACATATCTTTATCATCACCAGCGAGGCTTTACAGCCGATTATGCGCGAAAATCTGTCGCTCTTACCGCCGGAAAATATCATTGCCGAGCCTCTCAAACGCAATACTGCGCCTTGCATCGCTCTAGGTGCTGCCTATATTGCAGAGCGTTACCCTGACTTAAAGCCGCATGAAATCTCTATTGCCGTTCTCACAGCAGATCATTTTATCGAGAACACCGAGATTTTCCGAGCTTCTGTAGATGCAGCGCTTACTCATGCAGAAAAGACGGGTGATATTGTCACATTCGGCGTACAGCCTTCGCGTCCGGCAACGGGTTACGGATACATTGAAATCGCCGCAGCCCTCAAAAGTAGTGTGTCGGTCAATAGTCTTGAAGCGCTTCCGGTGGAAAGTTTTCACGAAAAACCCAGTGTCGAAACTGCGCAGGAATTTCTCCGCCAGGGGCGATTTTTCTGGAATAGCGGGATGTTTTTCTGGCGCTTAGATACGATTATCGGCGGTTTGGAGCGGCATTTACCGGACGTGGGTTTGAAAATCAAGGATTTGCGGAGCGCTCTTCGGGCAAAAACCCGTGAAGTAAGTATTGGTGCTCCTCAAGGAACAAATGCTATTTTCAAAGTTATGCCCGACATTTCGATTGATTACGGGCTGATGGAGCGAGCGCATCACGTCGCGGTGGTTTGCGTGGATTTTGGTTGGGATGATGTTGGTTCATGGGATGCGCTGGAACGGGTACATGAGCCTGATGAGGCAGGAAATATCAATGTTGGCGGGTCATTACTTCTCGACAGTAAAAATTGTATTGTGATGAACAGCGTCGGCGATGATGTCCTATCAGTCGCGGCTATCGGCATTGAAAATCTCGTTATCGTCGCAACGAAAGACGGTATCTTGGTTTGCCCGAAAGACCGTGTACAGGATGTGCGGAAAGTCGTTACGGCACTCCGTGAACAAAGCGGTGAAAAATTCGTCTGATACGCAGTTCTCAGTGCGTATTCTGCATACATTCTGATTCTGCACACATTCTGAATATATTCATTGAGAAAATCGCTAAATTTGCGATTGCCTCACTGAATACTGTCTCTTTTGAGTTGAGCATTTCTGAAACAACCCGAATCACCATGATTATCACCACCACAGAAAAAACCTCATTTCTTGAACGCCTTACCCAATTTACTCCCATTGTTACGGATGGTTCAATTGCAGCCGAACTCGCCGAGCGTGGTTTTACCGAATTTCCGCCTTGTCTCTATAACAGCAAACAATCGGTATTGATTGAGGATATCCACCGCGCCTTTATGGATGCAGGAGCAGAATTGCTCCAAAGCAATACCGAACACGCAAACCGCCTCACACTTGAGCGCTACGGTTTCGCCGATAAAGTCTATGAACTGAACCGAACGGGCGTGTGGATTGCCCGCTATGCGGCACAGCGCCGTGCGTATGTTGCCGGTGTTGTGGGTCCGGTGGGGAAATTTCTCACACCGCTTGGTGCATTGAACCGCGACGATGTACGCGAAGCATTTGTTCAGCAAATTACCGCGTTGGCGGACGGCGGAGCAGATGTTCTGATGCTCAAATCGTTTATTGACATTGAAGAATTAGAATTGGCAATTGACGCGGCAAAATTTGTTGCACCGGATATGCCGATTATTGCGCAAAAGACGTTTCCCGAAGACGGTGCAGTTTTGGCAACGTCATTTCCCGCCGATGTCGCACAGCGCCTTGTTTCCAAAGGAGTGAATGTTATCGGAACAAACGGTACGGTAGGACCGCAGCGCATGATGGATATTTTGAAGCACTTCCGTGCCAATGGTACGCCGCTTTGCTCACAGCCGGATGTCGGCATACCAACGCTTGTGGATGGCAAAGCAATTTTTAATGCCGAACCGCATTACGTCGCCCAAGCAGTAAAGCGCCTTGTAGAGGCAGGAGCGCAAATTGTCGGCTGCGAAGGCGGTTGCACTGTCGCTCACACCCGCGCTATTGCTGAGGCTCTAAGCGATGCCGTGATAGGTTCGCATAAACCCGACGTAAAAGTAAGTACGCACCACGAACCGGAACTCGCTCCGGGCGCACCAACACAGTTTTTTGAGCATCTTGGTAAAACATTCCTTACGACCGTCGAACTTGATGTACCGCGCGGTTTGGATTTATCCAGCATCCTAGAAGGCGCTTCATACCTCAAAGAAAACGGTATCCATGCCGTCAATATCTCCGATGGCGCACGAGCGCGATTGCGTATGAGTTCGATTGCTATTTCGCACATCGTCCAAGCGCAAGTCGGTATCGAATCTCTGGCGCATCTTGCTTGCCGCGACCGTAATATGATTGGCTTGCAATCGGAAGTCTTAGGCGCACACGCAATGGGCGTGAAAAACATTCTTGCAGTTACGGGTGACCCGACGCAAATCGGTGATTTCCCTTACGCAACGTCGGTTTATGATGTAGATTCTATCGGGCTTATCCGTGCTTTGGGGCAAATGAATCAAGGCAAAGACCTGATGGGAAATCCTATCGGTGGCAAAACGCAATTTTGCATTGCCTGTGCGTGTAATCCGTCAGCATACGACCTTGACCGCGAAGCCCGCCGTTTGGAAGAAAAAGCCGCACAAGGCGCGCACGTTGCCTTTTCGCAGCCCGTCTTTGACGAAGAAACTCTCACGCGCTTTTTGGAGCGCACGAAGCATATTCCCATTCATATCATGCTCGGCGTAATTCCTCTGCGCTCGGCTCGTCATGCGGATTTTTTACACCACGAAGTTCCCGGAATGTACATCCCTGATTGGGTTCGTGAGCGTATTCATAAAGCCAATGGAGAAGGGGGATTGGAGGCAGCGACACGCGAAGGAATTACGCTTGCCGTGGATTTCCTTCGCAAAGCCCGCACCATGGTTCAAGGCGTGTATCTGATGCCGCCCTTCAAGAAATACTCAATGGCTGTGGACATTATTCAGCAATTGTAATACTCATTTGACCTAAATTTTCAATCACACATTTGTTTTCCACATTTGTTTTCTACGCCAAAATTTCTATTTTCTCTGTGCAGTTCTCTTTACTCTACTTGTCTTCCTTAACTCATGGAATACACTGAAACCCCCTCAACAGCGCTTCAAACCTCATCAAACAGCCTACCTGAGCGCAGCGATATTGCCTTGTCTTTAGGGCGATTTCTGCGTTCAGACCAAGTGCTGACGCGCCCCATAGAGCGTATCGCCTACGCGCACGACGCAAGTTGCTACCGCCTTGTGCCGGAGGCTATCGTACGTCCGGAATCATTGGACGATGTGCGCCGACTCATGGCTTGGGCAAATGAGACGCGAACACCGCTTACATTCAGGGCTGCGGGAACGAGTCTGTCCGGACAAGCTGTCACAAACGGTGTGATTGTCGATATTACTCGCGGGGCGTGGGATGCTATTTCGATTGCGCCGGAGGGAGCAGTAGTACGGGTTGGACCCGGTATGATTGGCTCAAAAGTGAACGATTATTTGCGGAAATACGGGAAGAAAATCGGTCCCGACCCCGCATCAATGGCTGCGTGTATGATTGGCGGCATCGTCGCCAATAATGCAAGCGGGATGTGCTGCGGCGTTACGCAAAACACCTACCACACGCTTGAATCCTTGACGTTCATGCTGCCGAACGGTGTGGTGATTGATTCCTCTGCGCCTGATGCAAACGAGATTCTGCGCCGTACTTCGCCCGACATTGCCGATGGAATTATGGCACTGAAGGCGGAGATTGAAGCAAATGCGCAGCTTGTCGAGAAAATTCGCCGCAAGTACAAAATCAAAAATACTATCGGTTACAGCATCAATGCGTTTCTGGATTATGAAACACCTGTTGAGATTTTACGCCATTTGATGGTCGGCTCAGAAGGTACACTTGGTTTTATTGCTGAGGCGGGTTTCCACACCGTGCCGGATTTACCGATGAAATCTACTGCGCTGCTCTTTTTTCAAACTGTTGCCGATGCCTGTGCTTCGATTGTCGCCTTGCGGGATTCCGGCGCTGCCGCATTGGAACTGATGGATTATGCCTCGCTCGCTGCCATGCGCGACCAATACGGCGCTCCAAAAGAAATCATTGATGATTTGCCCACAACAGCGGCGTGTTTGCTGGTAGAATATCAATCCACAACCCACGAAGCGCTTCAAACCTTACGCTCAGCCGGAGAAGCATTACTGCCGTCCTTCCCGATTGTTGCCGTGCAGCCCTTCACCGAAGATGCAAAGCAACAAGCCATTTTCTGGAAGTTGCGCAAAGGCGTAATTCCTGTGGTCAGCGCCAAACGCCGCCCCGGAACGACAGTCATAAACGAAGATATTGCCTTCCCGATTGAACACCTTGCCGATGGCGTGATTGCGCTCCAAGAACTCTTTGTGAAGCACGGCTATCCCGACGGCGTGGTATTTGGTCATGCCAAAGACGGTAATCTGCATTTCACACTTGCGCAGTCCTTCGACACCGAGGCAGATGTGGCGCAGTTTGCAGGGCTGTTGGATGATATTGCCACGCTGGTTGTAGGGCGCTTCGACGGCTCGCTCAAGGCGGAACACGGCACGGGGCGGAATATGGCTCCCTACGTGGAAATGGAGTGGGGCGCGGAAGCGTATTCGATTATGCGCCGCCTCAAAACCCTCATAGACCCGCAGAATATCTTGAATCCGGGCGTAATTTTGAATGATAATCCGAAAGCGCACGTCGAGAATTTGAAGCCGATTCCTGTAGTCGAAAAAGAGGTGGATAATTGCATTGAGTGTGGCTGGTGCGAGAATAAATGCCCTTCGCAGGGTTTGACGCTGACTCCGCGTCAGCGAATAGTCGTGCGCCGCGAAATTACTCGTGTGCAAAATGCCGCAAAAGCCGGAAAAACCTTGCCCGATGCGCCCTTTAGCTCATGGCAGCTTGAGCGGGATTATGATTACTACGGCTTGGAAACGTGCGCTACGGACGGAATGTGCGCGACGATATGCCCTGTTTATATCAACACCGGCGATTTGGTAAAACTGCTGCGCAGCAAGCAGCATTCAGACTTCGCGCAAGACAATGCCCGCACGATTTCACGCCATTTCAAAGCTGCCGAGACCGTTGCGAAACTTGGTGTAAAAGCAGGGCGTTTTCTGGAAAGTGTTGGTGCGGAGGGCGTGTTGGATTTCGCAAGCGATGTTGCCGGGAAACTCATGGATACACGCTTGCCGGGATGGAACACCAACATCGGAACGCCGATTACTCTTCCTCACACTTCGCACAAGAACCCTGACGCAATCTACTTTCCCGCGTGCGTAACACGCATGATGGGCGGAGGCGACCGTAAGGCGACAGACCCAAAAGCCATGAACCAAGTAGAGATGCTGCTTCGCGTGGCAGAACGCGCTGATGTGAGCCTCTGGATTCCCGAAAAAAGCACGAGTTATTGCTGCGGAACGCCGTTTTCCTCGAAGGGCTTCACCGAAGCGTACAAGGATATGCTGGAGCGCACGGTAGATGAGTTTTGGGAGTGGTCGGACGGCGGGCGTTTGCCGATTGTAACCGATGCCAGCTCGTGTACTTACACCTTCCGCAATGCAGGAAAAGACCTCAAAGGACAAGCATTAGAACGCTTTACGCAACTGACAATTCTGGATTCGATTGAATTTGTCCACGACACACTTTTGCCCAAACTCCGTGAACGCGGCTTGCTGACACGCTTGCAGGAATCGGCGCTGCTTCATCCCGTCTGCTCGGTGATGAAATTAGGCTTTGCCGACAAACTCCAATCTGTCGCGGAAGCCTGCGCTGTGGATGCCGTAACGCCGATAAACGTGGGCTGCTGCGCCTTTGCAGGCGACAGAGGCATGATTGCCCCTGAACTCACGGCAAACGCAACGCTCTTGGAAGCCCGCGAAGCGAAAGAACGCCACTACGACGGCTATTATTCCAGCAATCCCACGTGTCAAATCGGTATGACGACTGCCGTGGGTGAAGAATACGAATCGTTCATTGCACTTGTGGAGCGGGCAAGTCGCGGTGCATAGCCCTTGGTATCACTTTTTTCCGGCAATTGTTTTTACATTTTTCTCCACACATCCGCACTTTTCCATAAAAAATTCTTCTTGCTCTCACAAGGTTTGTGTATCTTCTTTGCTATTCTGACTGTTTTTTACCAGACTTGAGTAGATTCTATGGCACAATCACAGACAACGCGCATTGTTCTTGATGCAATGGGTGGCGACTTTGCACCGCACAACGAAATTCTCGGCGCAAAAGAAGCCATACAGCATTTCCGTGCAAACGGCATTAATGCTGAGATTATTCTCATCGGAAAAGAACCGGAAATACGGGCTGCTCTGGCGAAACATGGTGCGGAAAACCTGAATTTGACAGTCCTCCACGCCGATGAAGTTGTTACGATGGACGATGAACCGGCAGTAGCCTTTCGGAAAAAGCGAAACTCCTCACTGTATCTGGGTTTGCAACACCACAAAGAAGGCAAAGCGGAAGCCTTCGTTTCGGCAGGTAATACAGGAGCTGTGATGTCGCATTCCACCTTGATTCTGGGACGCATTGAAGGCGTGAGCCGCCCAACGATTGGAACTTTTTTGCCAACAACCGAATCCTACCCGACGCTGCTTGTTGATGCGGGCGCAAATGTGGATTGCAAGCCGAAACACCTTTACGAATTTGGCGTGATGGGCAGCATATACGTGCGGCGTATTTTGGGCATTGAAAACCCGCGTGTGGGCTTGCTGAACGTCGGTGAAGAAGAAATTAAGGGGAATGAAGCCGCATTAGAAGCGCATACGCTCTTGAAAGAAAGCTCCTTGAATTTTGTTGGTAACATAGAGGGGCGCGATATTCTCATGGGTGCTGTCCACGTCGTTGTTTGCGACGGCTTTGTGGGAAATATCGTTCTGAAATTTGCCGAAAGTATGCTCACCTTTTTGAAAGCAAAATTTACCGCTTTTGCGGATAAAGGTCTTAGTCAAAAACTGATGATGGGCGCTGCAAAACCCGCAATAAAAGGCGCACTGACGGGGATGAATTATGAAGATTACGGTGGTGTGCCGCTTTTGGGCGTAAATGGCGTGAGTATCATCGGACATGGTAAATCCACGCCGCTCGCTCTGAAAAACATGATTCTCCGCGCTGAAGAAGTCGTCCGCAAAGAAGTGAATAAAAGTATTGAAACTGCACTTAATTCTTAACTCAATTTTATGAAAAAAGCCGTCATTACTGCCGTCGGGCATTATGTTCCCGACAATGTTATTCCCAATTCCTATTTTGAAAGCCGCATCGAAACAACCGATGAATGGATTCGCACCCGTACAGGCATTGAAGAGCGCCGCTTCGCCCCGGATGGCATGGCAACATCGGATATGAGCGTTCTTGCGATTCAAGACTGCCTCAAAAATCGTGGTATTGACAAAGACGAGATAGATTTCATCGTTATTGCGACCGTTACACCCGACCACGTGTTTCCGGCGACGGCGTGTATTGTTCAAGACAAACTGCAAATGAAAAACCCATATATCTGGGGGTATGACATTTCTGCAGCGTGTTCGGGATTTATCTTCGCCTTAGAAACCGCACGGAGACTTGTCGAAACGGGTGGCTCGAAAAAAGCGCTGGTTGTGGGTGCAGATAAAATGACAGCAATTGTAGACCCGCAAGACCGCGCTACGTGTATCATCTTCGGCGATGGCGCTGGAGCCGTACTGGTGGAGCAAAGCGATGACGAAAACATAGGTATTATGGATTCCGTTATGCACGTGGACGGAAGCGGATTGCAGTATCTCCACATGAAAGCCGGCGGAAGCGCTATGCCGGCAACGGTTGAAACAGTGGAAAAGCGCCTACATTATGCGTTTCAAGACGGTCAGCCCGTGTTCAAATCAGCCGTTAAGGGCATGGCAGATGCCGCATACGACGTGATGCAGCGTAATAACCTCACAGGCAGCGACGTAGCTTGGCTTGTACCGCATCAAGCAAATTTGCGGATTATTGACGCAACAGCCAACCGCATGGAATTGGACAAAAGCCGCGTGATGATTAACATTCAACGCTATGGCAATACAACTGCCGGAACGATTCCGATTTGCCTTTCCGAATGGCAAAAAGCAGGAAAAATTGCTTACGGTGATAACGTTGTGTTGGCAGCTTTTGGTGGCGGTTTTACATATGGAGCAATGTATCTCAAATGGGGTATGCGCTCATAACGCCCTTCTTTTCCGCTCTTTTTTTCAAAACACAACAAAGCCCCGACAGAATAGATTCCGTCGGGGCTTTGTTTTTGGAGGTGGTTGTGGGAATTCAAACGTCCGGTTTATGCTTCGGCAAGTGCTTCACGCGGCTCTTTTGCTTCAATTCCAACTGCAAAGGTGCTGTACACATACACAGGAATCTCCACGTCGCCTAAATGCTGCTCAATGAGCGCATGAACTTCTTCCCAGTCCAAACCACCCAACCCTGAAGCCAAACGAGGCAGCGCAATACTGGTCATCTGTTCTTTAGCAATAATTTTCTTGAGTTCGCGGAGTGCATGATTTACGTGCTGCAAACTCGGCTTTCCTGCATGTTCTCCCGCTCGTTCGGGCGTTTCATGCGTAAAAAGATTCACAATCGTTACTGATTTACCATTGCCCATACCTGACCACATCCACGCCGTTCCCTCTTTGGGATGAGCCGTATGGCAATAATGGCGAAAATCCTTGTACAGCGACGGAAAATGTTCACGCAGTGACAATGCTAAACCTTTACTAAAATCATCATTTGGTGCAATCCCGTGTGCAATAACTGCTGCTTTGGAAAGGAGGATGTCTCCTGAAACTTCGTATATCATAGCGGTCTTTCGGTGAAAGAGTTATTAAAGATTTAAGACAATGAAGTATTTATTACAAACCTACAATTTTCTTTACTTCAAATCAACAACAATCCGCTTTCCATCAAAAAAAGCCTGCAAACATAATAACGACAATCATTTTTGCGGTATCATTTTTGAAGTGAGACGATGTTTGCACGGTCAATGTATCTCTGTAAATTTACAGATACAGCGTAAACGGTAGTATTGGTCAAATGATTATTTGTCCGAACGCGGAAATCCTCGTAATTTTATCAGCCATGTTCCATAATCTTTTGCGCAAATTATGGGCTTTTCAGCAGCGTAAAATCATGACTGTCAATACTTTTGTTTAAGGCTAAACCTCTCTCTGTGCTTAAACACACGTTGTTTCTCGTATCTCCCAGACTTTTTTGTAACTGATTTTTTTTTCAGCCGGTGGCTGGATAATCCGGCATCATTTGACATTCACCATATATCCCCGTCTATGAAAGCATTTCTAGGATGGTTTATCCCCGTGACCTTCACGAACCGCACCGATGAGCGCCGTCGCGCTCGAATTTTAGTTGATACAGCATTTATTGTCGCGCTGATAGCTGCGGTACATGGCGTGATATACTCTTTCGCCTATGGTTTGTCATGGCACTTAATTGCAGCACTGGTATTCATTGTCAACAGTATTAGCGCGCCCTTTTTGCTGCGCGCCTCATCATCATTACAGGTAACAGGTAACGTCTTTGCAACGGGAATGACTGCAGTCTTTATTACACTGACAACATTAGAAGGAGGAATCACTGCTTCATTTACACCGATGCTGGTATTACCTCCAATTATTGCGCTCCTAACGGCAGGACGCAAAGCTGCAATTGCCCATTTTATTGCTGTTACACTTGCAATTATTGCGTCGGTTATTGCGTACTACGGCAGTTGGTTAAAACCAATTGAATATTCTTCCGAATGGGATACACTCTTATCAGGAACAGTGATTAGCGCTGTTGTTTTCGGGTGTCTTGCTCTTATGATTATGTTCGACAATGGTCGGCGTTATAGTTTAAAACTGCTTGAAGAAGAAAAAGCGCAATCCGAGCAAAAAGTTGTTGATGCAATCGCCCGTATTCAGGAGCAACAAGAAGAAGCAAAGACAAAAGAAGCCACAAATCTTCACCAAGCTCGTATGCAAAAAGAGTATTTGGAACAAAGCGCACAAATTATTTTAGAATCAATGCAACGCTTCGCTTTTGGGGATTTAACGGTACGTGTTCAAGAAGACCGGGAAGACGATATCGGGCAAATTTTCCGTGGCTTTAACCGCAGCATCGCTTCCGTTGAAAAACTTGTCCAGCAAGTCATCCACAACGTCGAGAAAACAAATACTATTGCAACACACATTAGCTCTGCATCCGGCGAAATGGCGGTAACAAGCGTTGAACAAACTCAGCAACTCACCCAAATTGCCAATTCTATTGAAATAGCTTCTCAGTCTGTGAGCGATAATGCCCGCCAAGCAGCTTCAGTAGATGCTTTGACACGCCAAACGCGGTCAAATGCCGTACAAGGCGCAGAAATTGTTCGCTCTGCGGTCAGCAAGATTGAGGAAATTACCGCTGTGGTCAGTAATGCAGCTACGGTTGTTGAAACGCTGGGTAATTCCAGCGCTGAAATTGGTGAAATTGTTCAAGTGATTGAAGAAATTGCCGACCAAACCAATCTTTTAGCGCTCAATGCAGCAATCGAAGCAGCACGCGCCGGTGAGCAAGGGCGCGGTTTTGCCGTTGTCGCCGATGAAGTACGAAAACTTGCCGAACGTACCGCTCAAGCAACCAAACAAATCAGCAAAACCATTAAACTCATCCAGCACGATACCGCCCAAGCAGTAAACGGAATGCAAGAAGGTGAAGCAGGCGTAAAACAAGGTCTCCATCTTGCAAGGCAAGCAGGCGAGGCGCTCCAAAAGATCGTCCGTAATGCCGAAGAAGTGGCAATAATGGTAGAACAATCTACTGTTGCAATGGACCAGCAATCTCACTCCGTTGCATCAGTTGCACAAAGTATTGACCACATCTCTGCTTCTGCCGAAGAAACAACGCGCAGTCTCAGTGAAATTGCACGCTCTACAGAGCATCTACTCACGCTGACCGATGATTTACAGCAAATAGTAAGTCAATTTGAAGTTAGTCCTGCTCCCAATACACATTTTTTACAGGCTCAAAATTTGACACAATAGCATCTTCTGTACTCGCCCCCCGTTTGATGATACCATAAAACTTTTGATTTGTAATTGCAAATGATTTGCAAAAACATATTTTTTGTGATAACTTTGTATAATGCAAAAAGCTACTCGTCATACCACTCCTTTTTTCATGCGCTCGGCAGCGTTTGTCACTCTCATTTTGCTCCTTATGGTGCGATTTGGAGCGCTGATACACACGCACACCGACAACAACATTAACAACTGTCTTCATTTTGCTTCGACGACTTCCCAATCGCTATTCACCGTTGCAAGCAGCACCGATTCTCATGCAAACGAAACCAGTGATATTCATGACGAATCGTGTTCGCTCTGCGATTATCTCATCACTACTCATAGCGAAGTTGCTTCAGAGCAAACCTTGATGCTCTGCACAGCACTTATTGCCGTATTTCTACTTGCATCAGTCATTTTCTTCCGAACCTATTCTCCTCTGTTACGCATTGCAGACCGCGCTCCACCTACCTTTGCAGCCCTCGCCTAATATTCCTGCCTGACTGCTAATTTGCCTAGAACAGAAAGGCTTACTCGTATTTCTACAATATTTATGCGACTTCTACGACACAGCACTGCGCTGTGCGCGTTGATACTTGTTACTTGGTTTCCGCTTATGACAACGGGACAAACACAAGTTCTGCGTGGCATAGTGCGTCATAATGTCACCAATAAACCACTTTCCGGCGCACGCATACTGCTCCCGGAACTAAAGCGTGGTGCTGTTTCTGAGGCAAACGGCTCGTTTGTCCTTCGCATTTATCACCCAAACATTATCCAAACTGCGCTTCATATCTCACTTCTAGGCTATGCTCGCGAAGAACGACAGATACACTTGGCAAGCGACACAGTAACACTGGAAATACGCTTAAAAGAATCCGCTGTGCAACTTGGAGCAGCACGGATTACAGCAAAACGAATACAATCCGAGAATATGCCCACACAAGACATTACCACTATTTCGGAGCAAGAATTGGAGCGCTCTCGCGGTCAGACACTTGGTGAATCACTGCAAAACGTCGCAGGAATTACGCTGCTACAAACAGGTGCTTCGATTGCCAAGCCCGTTATACGCGGCTTGCATAGCCAGCGTATCGTGGTTGTGAATGCCGGAGTGCAGCAAGAAGGACAACAATGGGGCGCAGAACATGCACCCGAAATTGACCCTTTTGCAGCACAGCGTATTGAGGTTGTACGTGGTGCGGCAGGTGTCGAATATGGCGCAGGAGCTATCGGTGGTGTGATTCGTGTAGAACCGCGTCACATTCCCCATGGAAACTGGTTTGGCGGCGAAGCGCATACAACACTTTTTAGCAACAACTCACAAGGCGCAATATCACTTGCACTGGAGGGTGGTGACATTAGTCATTTGCCAGTCGTCTTTGGTCATTCGTCAAGCGATAACACTAGTGCCACTATGACCAATCAACCAATGGCGAATAACCAATCAACCAATGCACCAATGATGAATGACCTCCTCAAAGGTTTCGGATGGCGTGTTCAAGGCAGTGCGCGGAAAGCAGGCGATTCTCGTGCGGCTGCGTACACGATTGGTAATACAGGATTTCAGGAGGTGAACGGTTCGGTTGCATTTGGCTATACGGGCGAAAAACTCAGTATTGAAGCCTATTATTCACTATTCACAACCGAACTCGGCATTTTTCGCGGAGCGCATATCGGCAATTTGAACGATTTACTCCGCGCCATCGAAGCTGGAAAGCCTCTTGTTTCCTACGATTGGACATACTCCATTCGCCCGCCCAAACAACAAATCTCGCATGACCTCTGGTCAGTAAAAGCGCGGTATGATACCGACTTTGGACAATTCGAGATGCAATACGGCTGGCAACAAAACAACCGTGCGGAGTTCGACAGCCATAATGCACGTATTCGCGGCGATTCGGGATTATTGCTAGCTTCGTTAGAACGTCCCGCAATGACGCTTCAACTTACGACATATTCACTGGACACAAAATTCCGCCACAAACCGCTTGAAATCTTGCAAAACGATTCATCGTCAATTGTTTTGACGGGAGTTATTGGCGCAAGCGGTATGGCACAGTGGAATGTACAAGGCGGTAGAACATTTATTATTCCAAGTTTTGAAGCGCAATCCGCCGGTATTTATGCTATTGAAACACTGACTACGCCCGACTTTACCGCCAATCTGGGACTTCGTTATGACGCAAAAAACATTACCGTCAGAGGCTCGTCGAGTCGTAACATTCCCGATACAACGCAAGTTTTTACAGGCTTTTCAGCAGCAGCGGGTCTGAAGATAGACATCAGTCAGTGGTTAATTGGTCAGTGGTCAGACAGAAAGCGTCAGACGAATACACAAATGACTAATGCACCAATGACCAATGACCAAGCAATATTCCTCGCACTCAATCTCGGTGTGGCATGGCGTGCACCGCTTGTCAACGAACAATTTTCTTTGGGCGTACACCACGGAACGGCACAGTACGAAATCGGTAACAACCGACTTCAGCCGGAACGCAGTTACAGCATAGACTTAACGCTGTCTCATTATTCGGAAATAGTTCGTTTGGAATTAAGCGGATATATGAATGCGATAGAAAATTTTATTTATCTGCGCCCTGATGCTGGAAACCCTACTGTTACTATCCGTGGAACGTTTCCGACGTTTTTTTACACACAAACCTTTGCACTGCTTACCGGCGCAGATGCAAGTATTGATGCGGTTTTGGTAAAATCATCGCAAAACGGTTCACTTATGCGACTTGGTGGAACAGCTTCGTTAGTACGTGGAATGAATATCACCGACGGAGAGCCGCTCATTTTTATGCCTGCTGACAGGCTGCGTGTGTTTGCGCGATACGAACACTCTTTGCTCTTCGGCATGACGAATGTTTTTTTGGAAGCCGCATCAATGCTTGTGCGCAGGCAAGACCATTTTCCTAAAAATGTTGATTATACTGTACCGCCTGAAGGCTATGTGCTGTTTGATATAAGCGCAGGGAGCAGTGTGGAGTGGCTTGGCACAAGGTTTTCGTGGAATCTCAGTGTACGAAATGTTTTAAACACAGCGTTTCGGGATTATCTGAGCCGCTACCGATATTTCACCGACGATGCAGGCAGAAATGTGATTCTGCGGCTTTCGGTGCCGTTTGGCGATGGGCGGTGAGATTTTTACGACACTATGATTTTTCTACACTAATCCCACAAGCAAAATTTTATGCGCTTTTGCTACCGTTTCATTCTTGCAATACCGTTTTTACCTGCACTATGCTTGCTGCATGTCTTACCTATGCTTGTTTTCAGCCAACAAACACTCACCGCGCAGATTCAACCCTCACATCTGCAAGGGAACTTCCCGCCACCTGCAAAGCCGCCTCAAATCAGGGCGTGTGAGGTGCAAAGCGGTGCAATCATACTCGACGGCAATCTTTCGGAAGGCGCATGGATGCAAGCGGAAGAAATTCGTGATTTTTTTCAGCAAGAACCCGTGCAAGGCGCACAAAACAAGCATACAAGCAGCGTCCGTATTCTCTTTGACAGCCAATACTTGTATTTCGGCGTGATGTGCCAAGACAGTGCGGGACGAGGCGGTGTGCGGGTTCAAGACCTGCGGCGTGATTTCATTTTTGGCGAAAACGATCTTTTTGCCATTCAACTCGACCCGCAAAATCTCAAACGATACTGTGTGTCCTTTCAAACCACACCCTACGGCTCGCAGCGCGATTTACAGGTCTTTGATGATAATTTCCGCGATAACGATTGGGATGCGCTCTGGCAGGTACGCACCAACATCAGCGATAGCGGCTGGACAGCAGAGTTCGCCATACCTTTTGCCACGCTGCGCTATGATTACTCCGAAGCCAATGCCAATGCACCTGACAGCATTGCTTGGGGCGTAAGTTTTTTTCGTTTGGCGCGGCGCGATTACGAGCAGAGCAGTTTTCCGCCCGTTCCGCAATCCTACACGTCGTATCGTATGGTCTATGCCGCACAGTTACTTGGTTTGCGCTTGCCCAAGCCATCGGTCAATCTTCGAGTGCAGCCCTACGCGCTTTATGACTTCACAAGCCAGAAAGCAAGCACTGATGCTGCTCCTGTGGTGCAAGGTGTTCCAAAATTTGGCGGCGATGCGAAATGGGCGGTAAAACCCGATGCCACGCTGGATTTCACGTTCAACACCGATTTCGCCCAAGCAGATGTGGATAGAGCGGTGAATAACCTCACGCGATTCAACCTCTTTTTCCCGGAGCGGCGGCAGTTTTTTCTCGAAAATTCGGGCGTATTTGCTGGTGTGGATAATGCTTTTGTGCGACCATTCTTCAGTCGGGCTATCGGGCTTGCCAATACACAATTTGCAGCAGCACCTGTTCCGATTGATGTCGGTGTACGCTATGTGGAACGCAATGCAGACCGCGCTATTGCAGGAATGTATGTCCGCCAACGCGGAAATGAGGCGCAGTCGGCAGCAAATTTCAGCGTCCTGCGGTATTTACAAAATTTTGGCGCACAAAACAGCGTCGGGGCAATGCTCACGCACCGCTACGACGATGCTTCAGAACGGTTAAATTTTGGTGGTAAACATAACGCAACGCTCACGTTGGACGGTCTTTTGCGTCCAACCGACGAACTCACAATCACTGCTGTCCTAACAGGTTCACTCGACAGCACAAGTAGTCGTCTGGGTTCGGGAGGGAATGTTTTTGCCGGCTACAACACGAACGCATTTTACGTTGGTACGCTACACGCATGGGCAACTGAAAAATTTCAGCCCGGAATGGGCTTCGTTGCTCAATCCAACACGGTTTTCCATAATCCGGGCGGCTACGCAATAATTCGTCCTAAAGAGCGCACGTGGTGGCGGCGCTGGGATCCGGGAGCATTTTTTGAACTCTATCATAATGCCAACGACGGTACATTTCAACAGGCTTCGGTGGATATTTTTCCAATTTGGTTTTACTTTCAAGATAACGCATTTGTGCGGTATAGCGTAACTCCGACGTGGCAAAATATCAACTTCAATTTCGCACCCGTGGGCATACAAATTGAGCAAACGCGGTACTTCTACGTGCGTCATATCCTGCAATACAGCAGCGATGCCTCGGCAGCGTTTTCGTTTGTGGCACGGGGAGAATTGGGCGGTTATTTTAACGGCGCACTGACGACGCTCTACGGCTCGCTCCGCTATGCGCCCTTGCCGAATATCGCTCTCACGGCAGAATATGAGCGTAACCAGTTTTTCGATGTCGGGCGGGAACGAAAAAATCTCACGACTGACCTCATCACAGGCGCAGTGCGGCTTGCAGCGAGTCCGCAGTTGCAAGTGTCGGTGTTTTATCAGTACAATTCCTTCGACCGCCGTTCACGCTGGAACGTGCGTGGTAGCTGGGAATTTTTGCCACTCAGTTTTCTGTATCTCGTGTTGAACGATTCGATGATTCAGCCGAGCGGTCAGCAAACACAAGCGTTTATCGGTAAGATGGTTTATACGCATCAGTTTTAAGGCACGAAAAATCTATGCTGTCGCTTTCCGACGTTCTTTCATTTTTGCCTCGACCGTAACACGAATAATTTCAGCGACTTCGCGGAGAATCGCGACGATATTTGCTAAATCCTCGCTTGTTGCGACAAAGGCATCACTGACGGAATAGTTTTTGTCATCAAGAATAACAAAAAACCAGTTCCGCCCCAGCACGTAGCAGCCGTAGAGCAGTTTCGGGCTGTCGTTCAGATGCTGCGCAGCGACCATTGAAGCAAGCAACTGTGCGAGTGGGTCGTTGTCAATGCCGCGTTCTTTTTTGTATTCATGCAAAAAGAAGTAGGGCTGTTGCGGTTCGCCGTAGCCCGTAGCAACCATAAAATCTACACGCCCTGTAAGCGTGATGTCGCCGATGGTTGCGGTGAGTTGGCGCTGCATAAAAGCACGATATTCTGCGGCTTCATCCTCAAAATTGACCATCGCCAAAATATGCGCAATAAAGAACACTTGGAGTTCTTGCTCGTTCCAGCGTTCAATATGCTCAACAAGGTTTGTGCGATGTTGCTCAATGAGTTGCTTTTCTTCCGCACCAAGGTTCGGCTTGATTTGAAGCAGTTTATGAAGTGCCGGATGTTGTTTGATTCTGGTCAAACCAAGATTCTGTCGCACGGCATCTATCGTCCAGCGTTCAAAGGATTTCGAGTTTGTTTTTTTAGCCATGAGATTCTTGAAAATAGTTATCAAAGGAAAGCCTTTTCGCTCACAAATATACGCAAAAGCAATGGAAGATTTTTTTGGCAACCGGAGCAATCCCGAACAGCAGAAAGGGCAGTAGATGGTGCTATAATAATTTGGTTTTTGACGGTGAAACTTTTTAGAAATAAGAGAAACATCAAGGTCATGCTTCATCATTTCCCTCATCCCGACCTCACGCCGACGCTTTCGCCGCACGAAACCGCCGAATGCGTCCGCAGCGAGATTTCACGAGCTTTTCCGAGAACAGCATTTGAAATTGTTTTGCGCGAAACCACACCGCCTGTGCTGACGCTGCGTTGGTGGGACGGACCCTCCCGAAGCATTGTCGATACTACGCTGGAAGACTTCCGTTCTCGAAAATGGGAATGGCAGCGCGATGCAAACGGTGAACTCTACAGCGAGGAATGGCGCGAGGCACATACAGTTGTGGAAGCATCCGGATTGCTGGGCTATCGGATGTATTTCGACATGACTTTCGACCTTGACCGCCATTTCACCTTGCCCACACTCACGCAAGCAGCCAAGCGCATTGCCGAGCAGCACGGTGTAGAAATTCCGCAAATACGCGACACCGTTGCCGAACTTCTTGCCGAATATGGCTCTACGCCTGACACGGCACATTTACACGCTTCAGTAGGAAAGTTCTACGAGATTGACGACGGCGGCGTAAGTGTCGGCGGAATACCGCTTCAAACCGTGATTTTGAATGACCTTGAGTTTCTGCCGTTTTTGTAACCCATTTTTCAAGAAATACAGAATGATGAACGACCTCACCAAATCCATCCGCGACGGCGTTGCAGTAGCAATGAAGCCTCGCGTGAATAAACTTCCCGTTACCGTGCTGTCCGGCTTTTTGGGTGCGGGAAAAACAACACTGCTGAATCACGTCCTGAACAACCGCGAAGGCAAGCGTGTGGCAGTGATTGTGAACGATATGAGCGAAATCAACATTGATGCGGAACTCGTCAAACAAGGCGGCGCAGAACTCTCGCGGACGGACGAAAAGCTCGTCGAAATGTCCAACGGCTGTATTTGCTGCACACTGCGTGAGGACTTGCTTGCAGAAGTTTCGCGTTTGGCACGAGAAAACCGCTTTGATTATCTGCTTATCGAATCAACCGGCATTTCCGAGCCGATGCCTGTTGCCGAGACATTCATGTTTGAAGACCAGCTTGGACGCTCGCTATCCGACATGACGCGGCTTGATACGATGGTTACAGTCGTGGATGCCTTCAATCTGCTCCGCGACACGACAAGCGGCGAACTGCTGACCGACCGCAAAATCGGCTTAAATGAGGAAGATGAGCGTTCTATTGCGGATTTGCTCATTGACCAAATTGAATTTGCCGATGTGGTTGTGGTGAATAAAACCGATTTGGTCTCTAAAGAAGACCTGATGCGGCTTGAGGCACTTATTCGCAAACTGAACACTCGTGCGCGTGTCATCTTTGCCGAAAAAGCTGTTGTGCCGCTTGAAAGCATCATGGATACTCGCTTGTTCAATTTTGAGCAAGCAGCGTTAGCTCCCGGCTGGCTGAAAAGTTTGAACGGCGAACACGTGCCGGAGACCGAAGAATACGGTATTTCCAGCTTTGTCTATTCGGCGCGTCGTCCGTTTCATCCGCAGCGTTTTTATGATGCTATGAATGAACTTCCGTCCAATGTAGTGCGTTCCAAAGGCTTTTTCTGGCTTGCAACCCGCATGGATATTGTCGGTGAGTTTTCACTGGCAGGCGCACTCACAAGCGCGAAGCCCGTTGGACGCTGGTGGGCAGCAATGCCAAATGCCCAGCTTCCCCAAGACCCTGAAAACCGCGCTTACATCATGCAAAAATGGCAAGAACCTTACGGCGACCGTAGGCAGGAAATCGTCGTGATTGGCGTGGATTTAGACAAAGATGCAATCACGCAAATCTTCGACAAATGCTTACTGACAAACGAAGAGTTTTTGCTCGGCGATGAAGCATGGCAATCCTTCCAAGACCCATTCAGAGCTATGTTTGGCAGCTAAATCATCAAAAAACCAACAACCAAAAATCAATTCACTACCGTACATATTTTTTGCTGACCGCAGAGGTGCGGAGACGCTGAGAAGATACACCGAGAGCAATTCATCAACATAAATATTTGAAGTACAATGACAAAAATGGCTTCACTCTGCGCCTCCGCGCCTCTGCGGTCAAAACCAAATTCAAAATGCGTATGGTACTGCAAAAACCAAAAACTAAAAATCCCCCTTTTCTTTTCACCAATTCATATTTTTCTATGAACAACTCATTATTTTCGACAACCACCAAAGCGGTAACTATCACCAAAGCCGCATTGGTACTGATTATTGCGGTAGTTTTTGGCATGGCGAATGCCTGCCGCCCGATTACTGAACCTGGCAATACCGCAGAGGAAGTGCTTCCCAACGAGGTAACGCTAACACTCACCAGCCCACAAGGAAACGCGACGGCTGTTTGGCGCAGCGCGACTGACGTAAAAGGTACGGCAACCCGCATAGATACCCTTGTTTTGGCAGCAGGACGCACCTATACAGGCAGAATTACTGCCGTCAACAATACCAAAACCCCAACTGTTGATTTGACCGCAGAATACAAGAAAGAAGCCGATGAACATCAATTTTTCTATACGGTAACTGGTGATGCACAAAACCGCGTTACCTTTACTATCACCGATAAAGATGGCAATAACCTTCCTTTGGGCTTGGAGTTTACCGTAGCCACTACCAGTGGCGGTGCAGCGCGTGGAACATTGAATGTGGTTTTAGGACACTACGACGATGTGAAAAAAATGGGAACAAATCGTAGTCCCGAAAGCGACATGGACATCAATTTCCCGGTTGTTATTCGGTAGGCTCTTTTTGGTATGGAACGGTGCTTTGATGCGCCGTTCCATACTTTTTTGTTGTCATGGCGGCGGGAGAAATCTTTCCAAAGTGATAAGAAAATTCGGTAAATTGCTTATTGCAAAACACCATTTTCTTGCCAATTTCTCGCCGCTTATTATGACAGCATTCCGAACATTCCAACGCCCGCAAAATGGCTCGCTAACGGTCATTGTTCCGGAAGAATTTCGCAATACACTGTGTGAAGTCATCGTGCTACCGAATGAGCAAACGCAACCCGCACCGCCTTCTTCGGAAGCGAAGATTTTAGCTGCCTTCACAAAAACAGCCGCGTTTCCTCAGATTGAATTGGGAGAAGCCGACGTTTATGAGCAGTAATTCTTCAATCATGCTGGACAGTTGTATTCTGATAGAAAACTTCAAAGGTACAAGAACCGAGATTCTATCAGCACTCTGGGGCAAACCAGCGATTCACTTGTGTATATCGGAAACCATTGTGAGTGAGTTTGTTTTTCATTTTCTGGCGCTATCAAGCGGTAAAGCGCCCTTGACCACCAAAGTCAATCAAGAAATAGCTTCCATACTCCAAACCCGCAATCCTGAGCCATTTCTACGCTCGTTCACCTTTCTGTCCTCCGATGCACAGATGGCATCTTTGGCTCTTTCCTTGATGATGTTGTACAATCTATTGCCCAATGATGCGCTGATTCTTGCGGTGTGTAAAGCACACAGCATTCCCTATCTTGCAACATTTGACCCCGATTTACTGAGAGCGTGTCAAAGTGAAGCTATTGCGACAATTTCAAATATCGCTGATATTCAACAATTTTTGTTTTGAAACCTTCCTTGGCGAGGACAAACTACGTTTGAGAAACAAATGATGCTTCGGATTACGAAGCAAACACCAACGTTGCATGTACAATCTTTATTTTCCCAAATTTTCTATGACCACACCACAACAGGCCCTCCCCATCACGGTTTTATGCGGCTTTCTGGGCAGCGGCAAAACAACGATGCTCAACAATCTTCTCAAAAACAGCGAGGGCAAAAAACTTGCCGTCATCGTCAATGAATTTGGCGAAGTGAACATTGATGCGGGTATGGTAACACATACCACCGAAGAAATGATAGAGCTTTCCAACGGCTGTATCTGCTGTACGCTGCGCGGAGACTTGATTGAAGCCGTCAATGACATTTTGAACTCGCGCGAAGTGGACGGTATCGTGATAGAATCCACCGGCATTGGCGAACCGCTCCCGATAGCGCAGGCATTTTACGTCGAGCCGGAATTGCTTGCACTCAAGCCAGAAATCCCGAATTTACGCGGGCGCGTGAAAGTGGATGCAGTGATTACAGTCGTGGATGCCGCGCAGTTTTTCGACCTCTACAAACGCGACGGGCTGTTGCCGGACGACCAGAATGAGCGCGGTTTCGGGCAGCTTTTAGCAGAGCAAATCGAAGGTGCGGATGTGATTGTCATTAACAAAATTGACCTCGCAGATGACGAAACGCTCGACGATCTCGAAGAATTTTTGGCTCTAACCAACCCCAGAGCAAAATTGATTTTTACCGAACATGGCGACGTGCCGCTCGAAGAGGTTATGAACACAGGTTTATTCAATATCGCTGTTGCCGAGCAGTCTCCGACGTGGCTCTATGAACTTGCCAATGCACACGGTTCTGAAGCGGAAGAGTACGGCATTTCGGCATTTGTCTATAAGAATAAACGCCGCTTCGATGAACAAAAGCTCATCAAAACACTGGAACGCGGCTTCCCGCCGAATCTTCTGCGCTCAAAAGGCTGGGTGGCTCTGGAGGGCAGCGACAATGCGTTTCTCTGGAATCAAGCCGGAAAGCAGCTTTCGTTCAGTGTTTTCGGGCAGTGGACTTCGCCGGAACATATTCAAAACGAAATTGTGTTTATCGGCACAGACCTCGACGAAGCGAAGATTACGGCGATGCTGAATGAGGCGCTGGTGTAATGGTTTGGATAATAAAAAAAACACCTTATTTCCTCACCACCAGTGGAACCGTCTGCACCGACGCATCTGCCCAGAGCCGCACCCAATACACACCATTTGCAAGCACCTCCGTACGGACAGGAAAACGATGCTCTCCTGCCGGAAGCTGCTCATCGGCTACCGAAAGCAGAACACGTCCCAGATTATCCACCACCACTAAACGCACCCGCTTGGAAGAAGCGAGAGAGAAGGTAACATTTGCTTCGTCGCTCACAGGGTTGGGAGCAAGGGAGAGGCTGGTAGCTGCTTCCTGCTCACGCACCCCGACGGTGATACGGCTGGTTTGGAGGAGCGTGTCGAGTTGCTGGATGAAGTTGATGGTAGCGCCGTTAGATGGGAAAATTTCTTCACCAACAAAAGCAGCACCTACTCTATAAAATTCTTGAATCTGCTGCCCGTTTTGACTATTAGAAATTGATGTTAAGCCATAACCTGTAGTGCCGTACCTAATCTGAAAAGTATAAGAACCGATTGTTGCAAGAAATAACCACGAAACAGGATTACCATTAAGATCATACCCTACGGAACCTCTATTCAGTCCAACAGTACACCCAAGAGAGCAGTCGAAAATGGGAGTTTTCAAGTAAAACTTCTCATCTGCTTTGTAATTGGGGAGGTGTCTGAGCCGAACATATTCCGTATTCTCTTTCGGCACCCATTCATACAGTGCAGAATCATTCGCCCGCTCGAAACGGATGGTTTCAATTGGGGTAGTTGCAGTGCGTGGTATGCGTTCTCTGAGATTTGCAGTCATCATCCAAGGGTCACTATAGACTTTGGAATAAACTTGCCCTTGAATTATGGTATCACCGATGACTTTTTCAAAAAAATATCCTGCAATGCGGCTTGTATTTTGATAGTAGTAATAGAAGATATTCCCTTTTCTGAGGTCCTTCAGTGGGCTTTGAGCATAAAGAGAGCACGTCGTTTGTGTAGCTATAAATAGCCCGAAAGTCACTGCAATACATACTGTTACTGCGCTTCGCATAGTACATTGTCCTAACAATGAAAGAGAGAATAGGCATTGCCGCATGGCAAGCAAAATTTGGTAGAATCTATTGGGTACGGAATTTTTTCATCATGGGAGAAGGATATTCAGGGAGACTGAGCCTTTTTGATTAGCTTTTTTTATTGAGGAAACACCCGACAACAACTCATCCAAGGCAACAGCATCGGCATACAGTGTTATGATTTTTAGCTCAGCACAAACTTATGACAACATTCTCGAACAGCCAAGATAATTTTCGCAGTAAAAGAGATGTTTTTCCGAAATAGGCATGGATAGTTGTTCAGAGAAAAGGTCACTCGTCCTACCATTCATAAAAAAAACGGCTTCAAATGAAGGTTTGAAGCCGTTTTGTGTGGAGATGGCGGGAATCGAACCCGCGTCCAAAGTGCGCAGAACGCTGATACTACGTGTGTAGTCGCTTTACGTCATTCGCTTTTGCCTTCGCCAAACGACAGGCAGGCAATTGCTAGAAGCAGTGAATCGAATGTGCAAGCCTGTTCCACACCGGCACATCGCTCTGTTAAAGGTTTACACCCGCGACTAACCCGAACAGATACACGTTAGGCGGATGCGTAATGGCGCTCTAAATTAAGCAGCCATTGCGTAGGAGTAAGTGTTGCCACTTAGATGTTGCCAGTTGAATTTACGTGCGCCACCGGCGAAGCACGACACGCATCATACGCCCTATCATCACCCTGTCGAAACCATTGCATCCCCGAGTGAGAAGGAAGTATCCGCTTTTTGGATGATTTTAGTCTAGACGAAACTTTCGTGTTAATTGTTGCAAATTAACAGCAAGGCTTTTTAATGATTCTGCTGCATCGGCAACTTCGGTAATTTCTTTGGTGAATTGCTCCAGTGTGTGTGTCATATCGTCCACATTCCGGCGAATTTCCTCGCTGGTTGCAGCTTGCTCTTCACTCGCAGCAGCCACTTGCGTCGTAATACTGGCAACTTTATTGGTTTGTTCAATAATGCTCCCAAGCGCTACACCGGCTTTCTCTGCAAGGCGTTTTCCTGCTTGTGTCTCGCGTGTGCCTTGTTTCATAATTTTCACCGTCTCGCCGATGTCGTCCTGAATTTGCTTGACCATCGTGGTAATCTGCTTTGTTGCTTTTGTCGTGCTTTCGGCAAGCTGCCGTACTTCATCGGCAACGATAGCAAAGCCTTTGCCGTGTTCACCCGCACGAGCCGCTTCAATAGCTGCATTGAGCGCCAAAAGGTTTGTTTGGTTTGCAATCGAGTTAATCACTTCGATAATATCGCCAATTTCAATACTGCGCTCTCCAAGACGCTGGACAGTATGCGCCGAAGCCTGTACGACGGCACTAATTTTGTTAATACCCTCGATTGTCTGTTCGACAATTTTCCCGCCTTCTTTCGCATTTTCCCCCGATTCAGTCGCAATCGAAGCAACAAGAGTTATATTACGCGACGTGTCGTGAATAGTGTTTGCCATTTCGGTAATTGCCCCACGCACTTCCGTTACTTGGGTATTTTGCTGCTGTGCAGCGCGGGACATTTGCTCGACTGAACCGGAAATATCGCGACTTTCCCGCGCGGCTGTATTCACCGATTCACTCACTTGTTTAATCATCGCAGCAATGTTCTCAGCAGCTTTCGTAAATCCGTCATATAATCGCCCAATATCGTCGCTACTTTTGGGAATAAGATTGATATTCAAGTTCCCCGACGCAAAACGCGTCATCTCCTGCAACAACTCTTCTACCGAAGAAGCCAGATACTGCCGTTGCGATTCAGACTGCCGAACAGCCACTTCCACCTTTTTCTCTACACTCTCTTTTTCTTGCAATGTGGCTTCGTGCGCCGTGCGCAAATCTACCACCATTTCATCAATGCGTTTATTCAGTTCTGCCTCGCGTTTTTCAGCACTTTTGATTCTGATACGGTACGCTTGATATGCTCCTCCGACTACAATCCCTAAGCAAATAAGCGCAAACCACCACGTTTGGTAAAAATACGGACGGAAATAAAACGCTAACTCGGCTCCGGTTTCATTCCAAATACCGTCATTGTTACAGGCTTTGACTTTGAACGTATAACTTCCGGGAGAGATATTGGTATAAAATGCCGAACGGCGCGTTCCTGCATCAACCCAGTCTTTATCAAATCCTTCCAGCATATACTTAAACCGTACTTTTCCCGGGAAAAGCAAACTTAACCCCGTAAAATGGAACTCAAAATTCGTCTTTCCGGCAGGTATAGTAACTTCACCGTCGTGTGGGCTGTAAATCTCTTTATCGGCAATAAGTTCTTCAATAACAACAGGCGGAGCAAGGGCATTTTTCGGAATATTATTCGGGTCAATAGTAGCAGCACCTGAGACCGTCGGGAACCAAAATTTTCCTTCTTTATCTCGAATAGATGGGAATTGATTACCACCATTACACTCTGAACTGCGCATCCCGTCAAGTTTTCCATACAAAACCGCCGTAGTAATACTATTGGCTTGCCCATCTAAAAACTTGTTCAAATCTGCCTTTGAGACTCTTATAATACCTTTGTTACAGGTCATCCAAAGATTATTGTTATCATCTTCCAAAATAGAGTATTCAGTGTCATCGGGCATACCGTCTTTTGCGCGAGCAACAGTAAATTTCCCGTCTTTATACCGACTCAGCCCTCCACCATTGGTGCCAACCCACAACACGCCGTCTTTATCTTCATACATTGCCATCGCGACACTCCCTGATAAGCCTTGATCTGTGGTGAGCGCTGTGAATTTTCCATTATCATAAATGGCTAGTCCACCACGTGTCGCAATCCATATTTTACCGTCTCGACGCTGCATAATGCGGTAAATTGTCCCGTGCGGTAAACCGTCTTTGGTGGTGTAGTTCGTGTACACACCATTACGCAAAACCGTTAGTCCGTCGCGATTACACCCAATCCACAAAGAGCCGTCAGGGTGTTGATAGGTTACTCGAACAAAATTACCGGCAATGCCATCTTTTTGGGTAAGAATGGTAAATTTACCATTCACAAACTTTGCTAAACCTTTTTCTTGTGTTCCAAAATACATCGTTCCATCAGCACCTTCACCAACAGAACGAATACTATTTGTTGGCAAGCCGTCTTGTTCGTTGTACACTCGAATTACACGTCCATTACGCACTTGGTTGACTCCCCCACCGTTCGTAGGAATCCAAATATCACCGCGACTGTCTTGAAATAATCCCCAGAGCATTGGGAATGATAATCCTTCGGGAACACCAAAGGGTGTGAATTTCCCATTTTTAAGACGATTTAACCCACCGGCACTCGACCCAATCCAAATACTACCCTCGCGGTCTTCATACACATATTGGATTTCATCGCTGCCCAAGCCATCTTTGTCAGTTAATGTTTCTGCTCGTCCATTCTTAATACGGCTCAGTCCGGCATTTGTCCCGACAAAAAAATTCCCACGTGAATCTTCATAAATATACAAGACAAAACTGGAAAGCATACTAGTATTTTCTTTCGTGTAGAGCGTCGTGAATTGACCATTCTCAAATTTTTGCGCTCCTTCGTCCGTGGCAAGCCAAATTTCTCCATTCCGAGCATTGTAAAAAACATCGCTCATGCGCTCATGTACGAGACCATCCGCTTTCATATAACGACGAAATTTTCCACCGCTTCCAGTAAAAAATCCCTGATGCGTCGCAACAAGCAACATACCGTCTTTGGTTTCCTTAATCCGACTGACAAGAATACCATCGGGAGCACCATTTCCGGTTACTTTTTCAAACTTATCAGTTTGAGGATTGAAGGTAAACAAACCATTATTAGAGCCGACCCAAATAGTACCCTTACTATCTTGGATGATTGTTCCGACATCACCATCGATACCTTGCTCTTTACTGTAATTTTTGAAAACACCTTTAGAATAAACACTAATCCCACCAACATACGTCCCAACCCATAGTTTTCCCTCCTTGTCTTCACATAGCGCATAAACATTATTTTCTTTGATTCCTTCCGTATGCTGTTTATCAAACACAGTAAACCGTACCCCATCAAAACGTACCACACCTTCCTGTGTGCCAAACCATAAGTAGCCATCGCGGGTTTGGAGAATTGTCTGTACGGCATTTTGTGGTAATCCTTGGTCTTCACGCCAAACTTCAAGAATATACTGAGTAAGGCGCTTTTGTGGATCTAGTCCGGTTGCCGTTTGTGCGTATAACGTATTTTGAGAACATACAGTAAACCATAATACCCAAAGCAATAATAAAACCCTGCCGGATAAGCGCTTGCAGAAAAACAGCAATAGTGTTTTTACCATAGTAAGTCCTTAATTCTTTGCTATTTGGAGAGATGGTACGGTAAAAAGTAAGGTAAACAGAAAAGTTAAGAAAATTTTATGCAATAAACTAATCTTCTCTGTAAAAATGTACATTTGCCGTGGATGGTAACACCCGATACTGAAGGAGACTTTCTCGTGGACAACATCTCGTGGATAGTATTACATTCTCGCTTTACCCCGTTATCCCCTTTATCGTCTCAAGGTGCAATGCTATGGCACAGAATTTGAGACATTCTTCGGTATTCGTCTCAAAAGGTTCAATAATTGATTGACCAACAACCTTTTGAAGGATTATGTCATTATTTTTTTTCGCTTCAACACTATGGCGACTATTTCTTGTCTCCCTCGCACTACTCGATTGCATACACAACGGCAAATACCACGAATGCACATATTTCCAATTCTCGTATTAGTTGTGGCAGGTTTCATAATGAGCGCTTGTTCTTCATCGGTGCGTTTTGCTTCCACGCGCACAGGTATCGGCAGCCCCACACAACAGGAGCGAGCAGAAACAACTGTTTCACGCGGCAGCACTACTACTAATGCCCCACGCAGCAAAGAACCATCGGCATTTGAAGCAACAGAAACCTTGTTTAGCGGCATTGCTTCCTACTATGGCAATGAATTTCACGGGCGGAAAACTGCTAATGGTGAGCGCTACGACAAACACGAATTAAGCGCCGCCCACCGCACACTTCCCTTTGGAACAATGGTGCGGGTGCGAAACGTCGCTAATGACCGCAGCGTCGTTGTGCGTATCAATGACCGAGGACCGTGGAAAGAAACACGAGTAATGGATGTTTCCTTCGCTGCGGCAGAAGCGCTCGAAATGACGCGCTCCGGCACGGCGCAAGTTGAAGTTACGGTGCTGCGATGAGGCACGATATACAAGATCAAAGCCGTTTTCCAAACTCATTGTGCATGGAAAACGGCTTTTTTGTTGGGTAGTTAGAAATTGTCAAGCAAGTGCCTGTGCTAAATCTGCCTGCAAATCTTCATAATGCTCTAAGCCCACGGAAATACGCAATAAACCATGCGGTGTCGGTGAATCGGCTCCTTCGACCGATGCTCGGTGTTCGATCAGGCTTTCGACCGCACCAAGACTTGTTGCGCAGGTAAACAGTTTTGTTTTCCCGCAAACTGCCATTGCTGCATCCCAGCCTCCTTTGACCTCAAACGAAATCATACCGCCAAAATCCTTCATCTGGCGTTTCGCAAGAGCATGGAAGCGGTTTTCCGGCAAACCCGGAAAATGTACTTTTTCAACGTTTGGATGAGAAGCAAGGAATTGAGCGATGTGCATAGCATTTTCACAATGAGCCTTCATACGCTGCGGAAGCGTCGCAATACTCCTCAGCACAAGCCAACAATCAAACGGCGACGGGACGTTTCCGGCAACTTTTTGATACAACCGCAAACGCTCATAGACTTCGCCCTCTTCTCGCGTAGCGATGATTCCACCCAAAACATCACTGTGTCCGGCGAGATATTTCGTTGTGGAATGGAAAACTGCATCACAGCCAAGCTCCAACGGTTTTTGCAATAACGGCGTAGCCCATGTGTTATCGGAAACGCAGTATGCACCTGCTTTTCGAGCAATGTCAGCAACAGCAGCAATATCAGTCAAGAACAATCCCGGATTCGAGGGTGATTCCGTCCAAAGTAGCCGTGTATTTGGGCGAATTGCTTGCCGCACGGCATCAAGGTCGCTCATATCCACAAAACTTGCCTCCAATCCCCAAGCGCCATAAAGTTCCCGAACAAGGCGGCGCATCGTGAAATAACAATCTTGAGGCATAATCACGTGGTCGCCTGCTTTCAGCATTGTGTGAATAAGCGCTGTGGCGGCAGCCATACCGGAAGCAAATGCCAAGCCCTGCTTTCCGCCTTCTAATCCCGCAACGCACTCTTCCAATGCTCCACGATTGGGATTGTCATAGCGTGAGTATAAATAGGGGTCATATGTGCTGTCCGGTGCGTGTTCAAACGTCGTCGAAAGAACTATTGGGGGTGCAACTGCTTTGCTAACGGGATCAATACTACGTCCGGCGTGAATTGCAAATGTTTCTGTTCGCATAATTTCCTAAGGCTAAAAAAATAAAAAATTGCCCAAAATGCAGACAGCGCCAATGGCAGGAAGGTATTCCCAAGCCCATCAGCGCTGCGTGATATTTCGGAAGTATCGTTTAGAGTTTTGCCATTTTAGCGGCTTCCGGGAAAAGTTTCAATGCGCGGTCAAGCTGTTTTTGTTGCATCAGCGCAAGGATAAATGCGCTGTCCGACCAATTCCACACGAAACTTGCAACCATGCCTTTCATCGTGGTGCGAAGCATGGCTTCTTCGGTTTTCCACTGCTCTTCGTTCCATTCTACTTTTTTCTCTTTGGCAAGTTCTTGGAAACGAGCTATCAACTCATTATCCACTTTGTAATTATCCAAAAACCCTTTGAGATCTTTACCGTATTTTTTGCGAATCGCATTGCCATTTTTCAAAATATAATCTTGTGTCGCTTCGGGGAAGATACCTGCACGAGCCAGACTTTGATAGAGTTTACCGACAGTATCGCTTTTAACGACATAATCCGGCACAATACCACCACCGCCAACAACCTTCCGTCCGGTGGTTGTTTTGAACGTCGGGCGCGAAGAATCACTTGTTTCGCGGGAATGTTCAAAATTTGCACCTTCTTGTAAATCAATGCGTCCATCTTGCGCGTAATACGATTTTTTGTCCTTGAAAGCGCGTTGAATCAATCTTCCCGAAGGAGTGTAATATTTTGCGGTGGTCAATTTTACCGATGAACCGTCTTGAAGCGGAAAGAATTGTTGTACCAATCCTTTACCAAAAGTCGTCTCACCGACAACAACACCTCTATCAAGGTCTTGAACGGCACCGGAAACAATCTCACTTGCCGAAGCAGAACCACCATTAACCAAAACCACAAGCGGAATATCTTCCAAATTACCACCACCGGTAGAAGGATAGGATTCACGGATATTGCCGGAACGGTCTTTCGTATAAACAAGAGTGTTACCGCCTTTGATAAATTCATCTGCCAAACGCCATGCTTGGTCGAGATACCCACCCGGATTATTACGCAAATCCAGCACAAGGCGCTTCATACCTTGTTTTTTCAATGACTTCACGCCTTCCACCACATCCTGCGTTGTCGTAGCGGCAAAGCGGTCAATGAAAATATATCCGGTTTCTTTATCCAGCATATAACACGCAACAAGTGGCGGCGTGTTGATTTGGCTGCGCGTAATTTCAACTTCAATCGGCTTATCTGTGCCTTGGCGCAAAACCGTTACGGTAACTTTTGTTCCAAGCGGTCCTTTGAGTTTGCGCGGTACGCTGTCTTGTTTAATACCAATAGCATTTTCACCGTTGATTTTAACGATTTTATCACCACAGAGCAAGCCCATTTTTTCGCTGGGACCGTCGAAAATCGGCGTAATCACGGTCAGCGTATCTTTCAAAATACCAAAGCGAATACCAATACCGAAGTAATTACCACGAAAGGCTTCGTCAAAATTTTCTTTTTGTTTCGCCGGCAGATAATCAGCATAAGGGTCATTTAATTGGTCGAGAGCGCCTTTAATAGCAGATTCGCCAACTTTCGCAGCATCGTTATTATCAACGTGATACTGTGAAATATAATACAGCACATTATTCAATTTACCGGCTTGCATTGACCAGGGGTCTTGCGATGTTGCGGGCTGCAACAGCACGCCTCCGACAACGCCTAACACCAAAAAAGCGGCGGCAGTAAGCCAAAGTCTTTTATTCATAGTGGTTGATGGGGATAAAAACAAAAAACGGGGAAAGGTCAGACAAAAAAGATACGTCAAAATACCAAGTAGTAAGCGCAGCTTACACGCTCTCGGATTAGACGAAATCACAAAGCACAAAGTTACGCAAAAGTTGGAGACTTTTGGCAAAGGAAGTGTTAAAGTGTGTTAAGGGATGACGTGATCAGGAGTATTGGATATTCGTCAGAAAGACAAGAGAGACAGAACTTCTATTGAAATTTCTTCCGTTCCTGCAAGAAACGACGTAATTCTTTGAGCAAGGTCAGTGGTGTGGAAAGCGTGATAGTGGAATGTCCACCGGTGCGGTCAATAAGCGGTACGGGAATTTCGGTGTAACGCACCTTGCGTTGCGTCAGCCAATACAGCGTTTCGGCATCAATAAACCAACCATTAGAAATCAGGGGCAATGATTGAATCACTTCGCGTTTGAACACTTTGAATGCTGAATTAACGTGCTTGACGCGCAATCCCAAGACCGTTTTGACCAGATTGTTATAGACAACGGATTGTACTTTGCGGAAGGCGCTTTTGCGGGTGTCTTCGGAGCGATAACTAAGCACACAATCATACTGAGAAAAGAGTGCTTTTGCTTTGACGATAGATTCAAGCGGGAACGGTGTATCGGCAGTAATAAACCACACCCAATCTAATCTTGCTTCTTTGTACCCGCGCTTTAATGCTGAACCAAAGCCATTTCGTGCACCTTCGTGAATAACCCGAACCGACGGCAATTCACTTGCTAATTGGTCGCAAAGTTCCCCTGTTCCATCGGTGCTGCCGCTTTCGATAATCACCAGTTCATATTGGCTAAAATGCTGCTTGACAAAAGCATCTATCGTGCGGATAGCACCCCCAAGCAGTTCAACTTCGTTATAGACCGGAATAATAACGGACAAAGAATATGAGTCGGTAGTCATCAAGCGCTCTAACAGTTAAAATTCAAGAAATTAAGCCGATTCAACACTTGCTGCCTTGTGTGTTTGCTTTCAGAGCAAATTTTGAACAGCAAAGATTTCTAAAATACGGAAAAATTCTGGAATTGTCAGCACGGAATTTCTTGCTTTATCGAATTGTACGCAAGTGTTCCAAGAAGCGAGAATGCGGAATAGCAAAATTTCCACTCACTTTTTCACCTTCTTGAACATTGCGCGTAACAACCGCTCCCAAGGTAATAAATGCTTTATTACCGACATCTATTTCGTTGGAAATAACCGCGCCCGGTCCTACCCAGACATCATCACCGACAACCGTACTCCCCAACACAATTGCCCCCGCAGCAACCAGCGTCCGAGCACCAATTTTCGCACAATGCGCTATATGTGCGCCATCGGCGAGTTTACAATCATCGCCAATAAGCGTATCGCCACCGAATATATGTTTGTCAATCATACAATTCGCCTGCATTTCCACCCGTGCGCCAATTCGTACACCGCCCGCATGAGCAATTTTCAAAACAGTGTCGGGAAAACGCATAAATTGAAACCCATCTCCGCCAATAACCGTGCCGGAGCGAATAATCGCGCCATCGCCAATCGTTGTATTGGCAGCAATCCGCACAAAATCTTCTATCACAACATTATTGCCAATCACGACGTTATGGGCATCAATACTGGCAAATTTACCAATTTGGCACCCTTCACCAACGAAGGATTGGTCAGGACGCTCATAAAATGCCGTTTCCCATGCCAGATGATTATGAAAGGCAAAAAAGTCATTTTTCGGTGCATCCGAAAGAGCAATACCCTTGCCTTCGGGTAAACTACTCGTGCGAAGGAATTCTTCCAACGCTTTGCGGGTAGTAAGCACCGCCGAAACGTTTGGCACTGCCAAACTACGTCGTAAATACTCTGCTCCGCCGCAGTACGTCAAGGTTTTTGGCAGAACGTTCCGCATATCAAATGTGAGCGCTTGAATATCGGCATCATGCACAATTTCGATGGAATTGTTCCACGCCGAAATGTCTGAAAGTCTCATTGTTACACCTCTTCAGGATTAATACCAAGTTCTCGAAGCCTTTGAGCAAGACGCTCTGCTCTCAAGCGTTCCTCTGTTGCAAGGGCAATTGCTTCTTCGGCGCGTTCTCGTTCATGTTCCGCGCGTTCTCGTTCATGTTCTGCACGTTCTTGCTCTTGTTCTGCGCGTTCTTCTCCGGTGAGAAGAAGTGTACCGTCTGGCGTTGTCCAACGCAACCACGTATCAGTCATAGCTTGATATGTTCCAGTCCAGAGCGTACAAGCAAGTTCTAAGCCTTGCAGCATGGAGGATTCTGAACGATAGTATTCGTTATTTTTCAGCACAAAAAGCCGTAATGTATCGGAACCATAATGCCCTGCCGGGTCGAAAACAATATAATTCTGAATACCGATAAACGCATACAAATCTAACTTTTCGTCAAGTTCATTTCCACGTACATTCGACACAATCTCAATCGCAAGTTCAGGCAATTTTCCGTATTCCCACGTGAAGTATGCACGATTGTGTTTTTCCCACGCATTATTCGGGAACTCCACCCCCAAACTCAGCATAAAATCAGACACAACCGGCGGTTTATGTAAACCATAAAAAAGCCCGACATTCGAGAGTGCAACAAAAGGCTTGCCTTTAGGCGCTTGCCATGAAGCATGAATTGCATCAATAAGCAGGTGCTGTTGTCGTTCGGAAAAAGTATTGTCCAAAGGCTTTCCATCCTCCGTTTCGATATGGCTAATATCAAGTTCATGGATAATCTCTAAATCGCTTGAATCCTTCTCCTGCACAACAAGCGGTTCGGCAAGAATTGTTTCCATACTACCTCCGTGAAAGTTTCAACGAGTTCAAAAAAGGAGTGGACAGACGATGGTTTACCGCTATACTGCGTTGCTACGAGTTTACGTTGTTGTGGGGCTGCTCTTGATTGGTCTTCATTGCTTCATCTAATGCACGCTTGTAAGATTCTCGCACAGCAAGATAACGGTCGCGCAAGATAACAAACGCAATAACAAAAGCAAGCGTTGCCAACGTTACACCAAGAACGATCAAACTCCGCTTCGGACGGTCTTTTTTGTCAGCAGGAACAGGCGGGTCAATCATCACCAACGACGGCTGACGACGGCTTAAATCCTGACGATTTTGCTCAATAACCGGAATAATTAAGGCTTTAATTTTGGTAAACACCTCTAAATCGGCATATAATCTCATGTACTCCAATGCGACATCGGCACCGACGGAAGAAAGAGCAAAATTCCCCGCAAGTCCCGGCTGATTCTCCGCGCGTGAGGCTTGTTCATTAGCCTTTCGCAGAAGGTCGCGTTGGAGATTGGTTTCCGGCGCATTATCACCGTAAATATTCCGATACAACTCAACGCCAAGTTCTTGTTTGTATTGCTGCACACGAATATCTGCCACAGCCGTCGCAGCTGCTTTTGCTTGGTCTATCGCAGAAAAGAGTTTGTATTTGCGGGAAAATTTCAACAGCGTGTCGCGGGCAGCCGTAAGGCTGGAATCGGCTTGCTGAAAGCGTTTCTCTAATAACACCAAACTCGTCCGCGCTTCTTGTTGATAAATTTCATCGGCAAAGATATTCCCCAATTCGTAAATCTTTAGCGCCATGTTCACCGCTTCATTACGGTCGGTATGCAACGCTGTAATAAGATAATTTCCGTCCGCTTCATTGGAAATAAACACATGGTCATCGTATTCTTTGCGTAAATCCGTCCACTCGGTCGAATCCAAACGATAGATTTTGTGTAATTGGAAAAGCCGAATAATCGTGTCTTTCATACGGCGACTATTCAAAATCACTGAATACGAATAGGTTTCGCCGGTATTTTTTCCAACTTTTGCCAAGCCAAAATCTTTTAACGCTGTCGAAAGACCGCTCGAAAGTGCTTCTAGCCCTGAACCTTGTCGGCGCGGTGGCACAGCATTAACGTTGGAAGCATACCAATTCGGTAAAAACAAGAATGAAATAAGAGCCGAGGACAACGCCCCAACGAGCGTAACAATGATGATAAGCCGCCGCGATTGAATGAGCAATGCCAAAATTCTGAGCAAATCATTACGAAGTGAGTGTTCGTGCGGTTTTTGAGATGTTTCCATAAAGAAAAAATAAGTCGTCGAAATGTGTAGCAGGGAACGCGGATAACGCAGATTGGGCGAATACAAACAGTAGGTACACGCAAATGCTCAATTAAACACCGAATAAACGCAATGAATTTCATCAAAAACGTTTTATGGCAATCCGCGTTTTTCCGCACTATCTGCGCCGTCCACGTTCAGTTTTCACTTAACCTGCATTAAAATCCCTGAATACCCGAAACTGTCGTGTATTTAATAACGTGCTTTTTATTCGGGTTGAGTTTATGATTCACGGAGTGGCAAGCAACCGCCGCTTCGTGAAATCCGGTCAAAATCAATTTCAATTTATTTGGATATTCTGCAATATCGCCAATAGCGTAAATTCCTTCGACAGATGTGCTGTAATCATTGGGGCTAACGGTAATGGCATTTTTCTCCAAAGCCAATCCCCAATTAGCAATCGGTCCGAGTTGCGGCGCAAGTCCAAAAAGCGGGATGAAATAATCAGCCTCTTTGCGTATCTGTCCGCCACCTTCTTGCGTAATGACTACTTCTTTCAAAACACCATTGCCTGCGAGGTCGGTAACATTCGCATCGGCGATAAAAGTAATTTTCCCTGATGCCGCCAGTGCCTCCATTTTTTGTACAGAATCAGGTGCAGCGCGGAATTGCTTGCTCCGATGCACCAGCGTTAATTCACTCACAAGTTCCGCAAGTATAAGCGTCCAGTCCAGCGCAGAATCTCCACCACCGGCAACCACAACTTTTTTACCGCGAAAATCTTCGGGATTGCGCACGATATAATCAACACCTTTATACTCAAAGTCTGCCAAATGAGCAATATCGGGCTTACGCGGAGCAAAACACCCCAAACCACCAGCAATAAAAATAAACCGTGAATGAATTTCGGTATTGCGCGATGTTACGGTTTTGAATGTTCCGTCCTCAAGTTTTTCAATACTTTCGGCACGCTCACCAAGCGTAAAACCGGGTTTGAAGGGTTCAATTTGCTTCATCAAATTCGTAATCAAATCACCCGCTAACACGGAAGGATAACCCGGAATGTCATAAATAGGCTTTTTCGGATATAATTCCGCGCATTGTCCGCCCGGAATCGGCAAATAATCAACAAAATGACAGCGAAGTTTAAGCAAACCTGCTTCAAATGCAGCAAATAAGCCGCACGGTCCGGCTCCGATAACGAGAATGTCAGTAGAAATCATAGTGGAATCAAATGAAAATCTGGTGAAAGTAAATTCTTACAAACAATTTTTTAGCCGTTTAGTAAGAAGTTTTTCCTCATCCCAACCTTCTCCCTGAGGGAGAAGGAGGAAAATTTCAAGCCCTCTCCTTTGTGAGAGGGTTTGGTGAGAGATTGAACTTCATGATATTGTTTCTTAAGCATCTGGACGCTAAAAGTTTTAATCACAGGCAGGTTGAGCGCAGCGCTCTTCCTGTGCTACGGAAGCCAGATTTTATGCGTGGCACAGACATTCTTGTCTGTGCAGATAGTTCAAGATAATTTCGTACAGAACCTTACAAGTAATTTCTTGTAAAGCGTAGATTCAAATTTAATGTGGTTTTTATTTTGCATAGATGTCCGGTCGGCGATCGCGGAAAATATCGTTGAGTGCGTTGAAGGATTTGTCGCGTGTTGCAAGCGGGTCAATTTCAACTGTCAAGATTTCATCGGCTTCGTCGCCAGCTTTTGCCATTTCCGACCCGTTGTAACTATAAATCACCGAGCGCCCGGTAAATTTCACGCTTTCTTCTTCAGCACCGCGTCGTTCTTCGCCTGCACGGTTCGGCACCGCCACATAAACCTTGTTTTCAAGCGCCCGTGCGGGCATGGCAATATGCCAAACATTCGTCACAAGATTTGACGGACAAACAATTACATCAGCACCTTTCAATCCCAGCGTCCGTGCGGATTCGGGGAAACGCCAGTCGTAACAAATCATCGTCCCGATATGAGCATCGTGGCGATGATGCTTCACGACAAAAAAGCCTGTATCGCCTTCGTCAAAGCAATGACGCTCTTTGTAGAACAGGTGCGTTTTGCGATAGATACGAAGCGGCTCGTCGGGTGAAACAATCATTGCCGAATTATACACACGCTCGCCGTCTTTTTCCGCAAACCCCGCAATGACCATTGCATCGTGATTATGCGCCATAGAGCGAAAAAAATGCACCGCTTCTCCGTCGAGGCTTTCGGCATGGAAACGTGATTCTTCCTTGTTTTGAAAAAAATATCCGGTTGTACAAAGTTCGGGAAAGACGATAATATCAGCATCAATCCGCTCGCTATGCGCATGGATTCGCCGCAAGTTTTCCTGTTTGTCGCCGAAAACGGGCGTAAATTGAACGATACTTAGTTTCATGCGGTTGTTGTAAACAATTTTCCTTGTATTTTGTCGTTTGCTACTGTGCAGCAAAGTCAAGACCACAAAATTACACGGACTTTCTGCATTTTCCTATTTTTTCACCATTTTTCATGGAGTTTTTGCAATGACTGTTGCACTCTACCGCCGCACAATAACCATTTTAAGCGCTTTCCTTTGCATTTGTGCCGGTACGCTTCAAGCACAAAATGACAAAGCAGCAATGCCCAGCCCACCGGCAACAGCGACAACAACATTTGACGGTATTACCGCTACCGTGAATTATGCCCAACCCGCCAAAAAGGGACGTGAAATTTTTGGCAAACTCGTTCCTTACGGAGAAGTCTGGCGTACAGGGGCAAATGAAGCAACAACTATCAACTTTAGCGGTGATGTCAAAATTGGCGGCAAATCTCTCAAAGCTGGAACGTATTCTCTTTTTACTATCCCCAATAAGGATAAATGGACAGTAATTATTAACAGCGAAGCAAAACAATGGGGCGCATACGGCTATAAACAAGATAAAGATATTCTCCGCGCAGATGCAAGTATTTCCAACCTAAAAGAGCATCAGGAGCGCTTCACTATTGGCTTTGAAAAAGCAGATAACGGTACAATGCTCACAATGGCATGGGATATGACCAAAGTGAGCGTAGCGATTACAAAGTAAGAATTGACAAGATGCACAAAGCCGCTCTACACCTTGTTTTTCAGGCAAAATTTTCCAGACAAAGCAAGGTGTGGAGTGGTTTGCATACTTTCTCTCATTATTCTCTCCAAAGCGCATGAATACTGACCAAAGCGCAAACACACTCGAAAGCATTGCGAACGAAGCCTCGGAAATGCTTGTACCAACGGCAAGTTTGGCAGAAAAATTACACAATATCCCGACCAATCCGGGAGTGTATCTGCACAAAGACGAGACGGGAAAAATTCTCTACGTCGGGAAAGCAAAAAACCTCCGCAACCGCGTCCGCTCCTATTTTCAGCAAGGTCGCCCACGCGATGCAAAAACTCGTGTGTTGGTCAGTAAAATTCGGGATGTAGAGTTTATTTTGACTGATTCGGAAGTCGAGGCGCTCATCCTCGAAAATACGCTTATCAAAGAACACCAGCCGCGATACAACATCCTTCTCAAAGACGATAAAACCTATCCGTACATTTGCATCACTAACGAAGCATTTCCGCGTGTTTTTCCCACACGCAAAATTGTCCGCGACGGCAGTAAATACTTCGGTCCGTACACCGAATCCAAGCAAATGTACATCATGCTGAATCTGCTCAAATCGCTCTTTCCCATTCGCTCTTGCGATTTACCATTAACCGAAGATGCTATCGCCAAAAAGAAATTTAAGGTGTGTTTGGATTATCAAATCAAAAAGTGCGAAGGACCTTGCGAAGGTTTTGTCAGCCGAGAACAATACAACACGATGATAAAACAGGCGGCACAAATTCTACGGGGAAAATCACGCGGCGTAGAACAAGATTTAGAACGAGAAATGGAGCGGCTTTCCGAAGAAATGGCATTCGAGAAAGCAGCGACCGTCCGCAATCGCCTTATCGCGCTCCGCGAATACTCCAGCAAGCAAAAAGTCCTTTCCACCGACCCGATTGACCGCGATGTGCTGGCAATTGCACGAAATGAAAAAGATGCCAGCTCGGTGATTTTGAAAGTCCGCGACGGCAAACTTATTGGGAAACAACATTTTTACATTGCACAAAGCGAAGACACCTCCGAAGCAGCAATTGTGCGGGCTACATGTGAACGATTTTATTTGGAAAGCGACGACGTACCGGAGGAAATTTTTCTGCCAGCCGAATTTGAGGAAATCGCAACACTCGAAACATGGCTTACGAGCAAGCGAGGGGCAAAAGTACACATACACGTCCCGCAAGGGGGAGAAAAACGAAAATTGGTAAACATGGCTGCCACAAATGCCGATTTTCTGCTCAAAGAACTCATTATCCAGCGCATGAAACGGGAACAAGAAAAAGATAAAGTCATTCCCCGTGCTGTGCTGTCTTTGCAACGGGATTTACGCCTGTCCAAGCCACCACGAAGAATTGAATGCTTTGACAATTCCCATTTTCAAGGCTCGGAGACCGTTTCTTCGATGGTCGTGTTTGTGGATGGCAAACCCAAAAAATCCGAATACCGCAAATACAAAATTAAAACAGTCGAAGGAATTGATGATTTCAAATCTATGCAAGAAGTCGTCGGAAGGCGCTATAGACGGATGCTGGAAGAACAAACCGAAGAACCGGATTTAATTATCATTGACGGCGGAAAAGGGCAGCTTTCTCATGCTGTGGAAGTGCTGCAAGAATTAGGCTTGTACGGAAAAATTCCTATCATCGGCTTGGCAAAGCGCTTAGAAGAAGTTGTATTGCCGTTTCAGTCGGAAACACTGCTTTTACCCAAAACTTCCAGCAGCCTCAAACTCCTTCAACAAGCCCGCGACGAAGCACACCGCTTCGCCATTGAGTTTCACCGCTCGTTGCGGGACAAGCGCACACTACAAACGGAACTGACCGAAATAGAGGGCGTTGGCGAAAAAACGGCACAGAAACTTTTAGTGACTTTTGGCTCGGTGGAAGGTGTGCGCTCTGCCTCCGATGAAGCACTGGAGAAGGCAGTCGGCGCTAAGGCACTTCAACGCTTGCGAGAACATTTCGCGCAAGATTCTTCCTCAAAACCACAAGAGTCAATAGCCAACAACACAGCAGAAACTTAAAACCCACCGAATGTCCAACCCAAACTCAGCCCAATCCAAGGCAAAATGAAGCCCGGAAGCAAAAGCGGCGTTACTCCTACGCGGAACGAAAAGCCACCTTCGCTCGGCATAATACGGTACATTGCCACAGCCGTTGGAATAGGCAGATAAGTAGAGGCGCTAGCCGGTACAACGGTATTTGCCGAAACAGAAAGGAATGCCGAAGTAATACCCAAGCCAAGTTCGAGATAGCTTGATGAATTCGGGAAATTATACATATAGGAGCCGATAAGCGGCACAGCAACAATCCCCCCTGCTCCTGAAAGAACATCAAAAAAATTCGTTTCCACGCGGTAATTACTCACACCAATACGCAAATTCCACGTCGGCGTTAAACGGCGGTCATAGTTAAACGAGTACAAACCGCCATTTCCCAATCCTTCGATAAAAAGCGTATTTTTTGCTGCACCGGCGAATGACTCTTCGGCACTAAGCGGACGTGATTCTTGTGCAATACACGTTGTCCCATTCGTTAAAGATAGGGACAGAAGCACAGCAACGACAACATATCTCAAAAGGCGCATAGTTTCTGCTTTTTTTGTGTTCAATGAAAGAAGCACTTAATTATTTTTTGCCTGCAAACCGCCGATAATATCATCAAAATCGTCATCGCTCAAATTGTAATGCGTATTGCAATAACGGCAGACAAGTTCGCGCTGATTTTCTTCACGCATTTCCTTAATTTCATTGATACCAAGCGTTGCCAAAGCAGATTTGAAGCGGTCGAGCGAGCAACGGCAGAAAAAATCTATGGGTGTGTCGGCTGTTTCGATGAGTTCCGCATCAGCAACAATCTTCAGCATCTCTTGAGGAGAGTATCCCGAAGCCAGCATTTCGGTTAAATGGTCGATTTTCTTTAACCCGTCGTACATGTCTTGAATCCTATTTTCCGGCGCTCCCGGCATTGCTTGTACCATCAAGCCGCCCGATTGCTCAACTTTTCCTTCTTTGTCAATACTTACATCAAGCATTACCGCCGTTGGGATTTGCTCAGACTGCGTAAGATAATATGCTAAATCGGTGCTAATATCACCGGAAAATAATTCTACAACTCCCGTTACAGGCTCGTACTGATTATACAAAATTCTGGCGACACGCAGCAATCCAATACCTAAGCCACTTCCGAGCGATGCCTTTCCTTGTGAGAAATCCAACACACATTCGGGATTTTGCACATAACCACGCACCTCACCGACATGAAGCGATTCAGCGTATACACGCTCGGCAGGACCATTGCCGCTAAAATCCAAAATAATCCGCTCTTCACTTTTCAAAAATGCCGCCAAAAGCGAAGCACCAGCCATTGCCCGACCAAGCAAAACCGATGCTAAAGGACTGAGATTATGACGCTCCTGCGCGGAAAGTGCTGTTTTAGAATTACGCACTGCAGCCAGCCGAAAAAAACCGTCTGATGTCATTGCCTTAACAACACGGTCGCGCTGGGTGTAGAGTTTTTTAATTGCCTGCGGTGAGGAATTATCGGTATTGAGGGGTAGTGGCTCCACGAATCTTGTGCCTTGATTAGTGAGTAGATACGTCAGATTGAAGAATTATCGGCTACAAACTTACGCTTTTTTTTCGCAATCTTTGGTAAGAAATCGCAAACAGAGACCCGTGAACTTCTTGAACGCGGCATAATCGTAATAACAACTATTTTCTGCCAATTTGTCCCGACATTTTGTCAGAACAATTTTCCCCCAATGACGTTTTGTCAAAAAAAATAGCAAAACTATGTCAAAATGGCAGCAAAAGCGCATAAAATCACACCCGAAAACACTTTGGCACGCTTTTTCTTCTTTCTCTTTGCGAACACACAAATCACGACTGTAACACTTTTCTCCCTAGGAGAACAACCATGCGTAACTTCCATTATAACATTGACCCCCGCGACTTCCAAAAATTCCAAGCATTTGCAGAAACAGCAGCAGAGCGTTTAGGCGAATTTTTCAATGAAGTCGGCAAAAACTCTAACTTTAACGTTAATACTGCCGCACAAGCAGTAAAACCAAAAGTTATGCGCATTGACCTCGCTGAAGATGATAATAACGTGTACGTTTTTGCTGAACTTCCGGGCATTGCAAAAGAAGATGTCAATGTGACCATGACTGAAGACCGTGTACTAACTATCAGCGGCAACAAACGCAAACTCTATGACGACAATCTGAAAGTTGTTCGCGGTGAGCGCAACTATGGCGAATTCTCTCGTCAAATTGCGATTGAAAGCGAAATCGAAGCGGACAAAATCTCCGCAACTTTCCGCGATGGCGTTTTGACCGTTACACTTCCAAAGCCGGAACCTATTCGCCCGAAAACAGTTAATATCAACATTCAGTAATTTTTTCTAGGTCATAGGTTATAGATTTGATGAGCTTTTCAAAGCAAAATCAACCAATGACCAAGTAACCAAGAAACTTTAAACCTAATCTTTTACGACAATGACAAAGAATCTTTATAGCCCGATGGCGCGCCTTATCAACGAATTAAACTATCGCGTCAATAATATGCCTCGTTATGCTAACGAAGCACGTGCTTTCGCAACGTCCTATATTCCGGCAGTTAATGTGGAATTCAAAAATGTTATTTTGACACCCCGCGTAGATGCTGTTGAAAATGATGCCCAGTTCACTCTCTTTGTTGAGCTTGCGGGCGTTGCCAAAGAAGATGTACAGGTAACAGTAGAAAACGGTGTTTTGACCATTCAGGGTGAGAAAAAACGCCCCGAAGCACACGAAAACCTTACGTTTGTCAGCAAAGGTCGCCGTTTTGGTAAATTTGAGCGTTCTTTCAAACTTGGTGAAAACGTTGATACGAGCAGTATTAACGCTGAATTTTCTCACGGTATTTTGACGCTCACACTTCCTAAAATCGAAGTAAAGAAGCCTGAGCCTTTAACGGTTGAAATCAAATAAGAATATCAGATAGAACCTCACTCTCGGAGTTATCCGGAACAACAGAAAAGTCAGAATAACTCCGAGTTTATCAAATCCTGACATCCATCAAATTTTACTACCATAGCATTTTTGTAAGGAGTACAACCATGAGCAACATCACGCGCTTCGAGCCGTTCCGCGAAATGGAACGCATGACCAGCGAAATGAATCGCCAAATGAATTCTCTCTTTCGTTCCTTCGACACAGACTTTTTCGGAGGCAGCACCATTAGCCGCTTCATGAATGATAATCTTATCAATCGCCCTTTCGCGCCCCGCGTAGATATTGCTGAAGATGCGACCAATATGTACCTTCACGTTGAATTACCGGGATTAGCAAAAGAGAATGTTCATCTCACTGTCAGCGATGACCGCGTTTTGACCATCAAAGGCGAGCGTAAAAATGAAAACAACGAAGAGGGTAAAAACTTTGTTCGCGTTGAACGTGTTTACGGCGAATTTTCACGAGCTTTCCAATTGCCGGAGAACGTCAAAGCAGACGCGATTGACGCAAAATTCGATAACGGCGTTCTGAATATCACTCTTCCTAAAACCGAAGAGTCGAAGCCAAAGCAAATTGCCGTAGAAATCAAGTAAATTCTGCGAAAAAGGAGTGCAAACACGCATTGGGTTTGCAAAGAAAAATTCGATTTGAACGTTTTGCACTCCTTCTTTCCCGCATAATTGCTATATTTGCAGGCTTACCAATGATAAATGAGAGCGCAAACACGTCTTTGCCCTCTCATTCGTCATTCTAAAGCAAATCAGAAATTATATTACCTCAAACTTCATTTTTTCAGGAGCTACTACAATGAGCAAAATTATCGGTATTGACCTCGGCACAACAAACTCGGTTGTGTCTGTTATGGAAGGCGCGTCGCACGTCGTTATCGCTAACAGCGAGGGCGGACGCACGACACCTTCGATGGTCGGTTTTACCAAAAACGGTGAGCGCGTAGTCGGCGAAGCCGCAAAGCGCCAAGCTGTTACCAACCCCAAAAACACAATTTATTCTATCAAGCGCTTCATGGGTCGTCGCCCGAATGAAGTGAGCGAAGAAGCAAAACTCGTTCCTTACACCAGCGAACCCTCCAAAGACGGTAACTCCGTTCGCGTGGAAATTGACGGTCGCCAGTATTCGCCCGAAGAAATCTCCGCGATGATTCTTCAAAAAATGAAGCAAACCGCCGAAGATTATTTAGGTCAAAAAGTTACCGAAGCCGTTATCACGGTTCCTGCCTACTTCAACGATGCGCAGCGCCAAGCAACGAAAACTGCGGGTGAAATCGCAGGTTTGAACGTACGCCGCATTATCAACGAGCCAACAGCAGCAGCACTGGCTTACGGCTTGGACAAAAAAGGCAAGAACATGACCGTTGCGGTCTATGACTTAGGCGGCGGAACGTTTGACGTATCAGTTTTGGAAATCGGTGACGGCGTGTTTGAAGTAAAATCCACCAACGGCGATACGCACTTAGGCGGCGACAACTTCGACCACCGCTTAATTGATTTCCTTGCCGATGAGTTCCAAAAAACAGACGGTATTGACCTTCGCAAAGAC
>ERZ1066127.26-NODE-26-length-111022-cov-47.136518_pt1 | contig 111022 bp, 113 predicted proteins | sample MGYA00382774_ERZ1066127 | MGnify/ENA primary metagenome ERZ1066127 (study PRJEB33369, sample SAMEA5778357) | biofilm metagenome | biome: Industrial cooling water; feature: Water cooling tower basin; material: Biofilm | place: United Arab Emirates | collected...
TGGACAGTGGACAGTGGACAGTGGACAGTGGACAGTGGACAGTGGACAGTGGACGGTTGATAGTTACTTCTGCGTCAAGCTGATAGGATTGCTAGGGAAAAAACTTAATTTTTACTTAGGCTAAGGAATCATTTTTTCTGGTAATGGGTAATGGAAAAAATTACCCACTATGAATCGATTTTGCTAAGACAAATACGACACCCAAGTTGGCAAAATTTCCGGGGAACCGTACCAAATTCCAGGAGATCTGGGTGAATGTCTGACACCTTCGACCACTAAATTTTCACCTCCATCTAAATGGGCGGCTTCAATTGGCACGATACCATCTCCCCAGGTATCCCCTCGTCCGCAGGTTAATTGATAGCTGCTGTAAGCTAGCCAACTGCCTCGGCGTCTAGCACCGAATATAGACTTACCGGCAACGCAGACATATCTAACTTCGGGGTAAAATGCTCCGGGATAGTTTTTGTTGACAAAATCTAGATTGCGTTTTGTCCAACGTTCTTGGCTAAAGTGAGGCGTTCCCAAGGTGATGAGGTTAGCAACGCTTTTGTGAGCATACCATAAGCATTCTGCTGCCGTTGCTTCGCCGCGAATCATGTAAGGCTTTTCTCCTATGTAGATGCGGGAAATCCAACCGCCTGCCGAATGACCGATGAGGTTAATCTGAGAACTGTTGTGTTGCTGCAACATCTGTTTAACCGTGCGGTGGAGTAGTCCCAAAATCGGTAACATCGACCTTCCTCCCACAGTAGGTAACCAATCTCGTTTCCGGAGCGGTACTATCGCCGTGGGGAAACCCAGTTCTTGGAGAGATTGTGCCAAAGAACGGTAAGCGATCGCGCCTTCCAAATAACCAGGTAAAATCACAGTCGGTAATGGCATTTCAGATTTGAGAACTAAGTTTTTGTCGCAAAGGTCGTCTGTCTTGGGCTGGTTGATCCCATATTTCTTAGTTTGATACAGATTACAGATATAAAACCTTGATACTTAGCTCTTCTTTCCCTAGCCCCTAACCGCTAGCCCCTAGCCCCCAGCTATATCTAGTTAAACTGTCACAAGTAAAGCAGAGAGCAATTTTTCAACCGCAGTAACAGATTATGGCTCGCGAACCAATTCCGACTGCCTATTTTGCCTTAGTTGTTGTTCGTTGGGAAAACCGATTTCTCATGGTTCACGAGCGCAAGCACGGTCAGTTATGGCATCTACCTGCGGGTAGAGTTGAACCAGGAGAAAGTTTGGTCGATGCAGCGAAGCGAGAAACCTTGGAAGAAACCGGGATTAAAGTCCAAATCGATGGTATTTTGCGAATTGAGCATAAACCGGCTAAATTAACCGGAACAGCTCGCTTGAGGGCGATTTTTGTCGCTCATCCCCAAGATAATACGCCTCCGAAAAGCATTCCTGATAAGGAAAGCTTGCGCGCAGCTTGGTTTTTGCCTGAAGAAATCGATTCTTTACCGTTGCGACGAGACAGGGTGCGCGAAATCGTCCATTATGTGGCAAATGGTGGTATGGTTTTCCCGCTTGATTTGCTGACTGGTGAGGGGATGCCTTTTAAGTTATAGTTTTAGGACTTACGCACGTCGATCCTAGAAACCGGGTTTCTGTGGCGATATTTCGGTTTCAAAACGACGATTTTTCATAGAAACCCGGTTTCTTTGCGTCAGTCCTGAGTTTGTATTCTTGTTTAGCGATCGCAATGTGAAAACAGGTATCCTCTACGGTATCAGCGTTGGCCCCGGCGACCCGGAGTTAATAACGCTTAAAGGACTGCGGTTGCTGCAAAGCGCCGCCGTAGTAGCCTTTCCCGCAGGAGTAGGCGGCAAACCAGGCATGGCTGAGCAAATTGTTGCCCAATGGCTCAATCCCACTCAAGTCCAACTGGGTTTAACTTTCCCTTACGTCCAGGATGATGCGGTTCTTTCTTCCGCATGGCAAGCGGCGGCAGAACAAGTCTGGCAATATCTTCAACAAGGTCATGATGTAGCTTTTGCTTGTGAAGGCGATGCTAGTTTTTACAGCACTTTCACCTATTTGGCACAAACGCTACAGCAAATACATCCCGAAGTAAAAATTCAGGTAGTTCCAGGAGTTTGTTCGCCAATGGCGGCGGCTGCTGTATTGGGACTGCCTTTAACCATGCGCGGTCAACGTTTAGCCGTTTTACCGGCGATTTATACGGTAGGGGAACTAGAAGCGGTTTTAGATTGGGCAGATGTCGTAGTATTGCTCAAAGTAAGTTCGGTATACGAGCAAGTTTGGCAAGTATTGCAGCGGCGGAATTTACTAAATCGCAGTTATGTGGTAGAAAGAGCAACGCTACCCAATCAGGCGATCTATACTAATTTGTGCGATCGCCCAAATCTCAATTTGCCCTATTTTTCTTTACTGCTGATACAAGTCAGATAAAAGAATTTTAGATTTTAGATTTTAGATTTCAGATTTCTGCCCTATGACGATGTTGGATTCCGAACCCACTCCATCTCCGCCTGACACATCACCTTTATTGGTAGTGTTGGTAACGCTGATTTCGGTGAATTTACACGGAATGCTCTGGATTTTTCAGCCCAAATTGCCCATTTCTGCCCAAGAGTCATCTGACGAACGCAGCGTCAAATTGGTGCAGTTAACCCCAGCAGAAATCAGACGCATCACCGAATTTTCTCGCCCACCGCTAACATTACCATCCCAACTGGGAACTAGCACGCCCAATACATCCCAGCGTCAGGAACCAGCGAGATCTAATATTCCCCTACCAGAACCTCCTAGCAAACCTCTTCCCTCTCCAACACCGACACTCAGACAAACTCCCACACCCACACCCACAGCAACAGCAACACCTGGACAGCAAATTCCCACACCCACAGCGACAACAACACCTGAACAACAAATTTCCACTCCCACACCCACAGCGCCGCCGGTAAGCTTTCAAGATAGCTTGCTCAAATCTCGTTACGGCTATAATCGGGCAGGCACAACTGAAGCCGAAGAAAGGGCAAAACTCGATGCCTGGTTGACAAACAATAAAAGAATTTCTCGAAGGATTACCCCTCGCCCGCCCATCCCTCATAACATTCCCTCTCCTGTGAAAGAGAAATTACCTGATATAACTCCTGCTGGTGTCGCCGTCTTGGTATCTCCAAAAGGTAAAATTACGGGTGAGCCAGAGTTAATTCGCAGTACTGGTTACGCTCAATTAGATCGGGCAGCGATAGAAGATATCAAACAGCGATCTTTTCCGGCAACTGGCGAGTACGTAGCTTACCAATATCGCATCGAAATCGAATCTAACCAGTTACCCTCGCCGCCAGCTAATTTACCTTCAAATCCCACTCCTAGCCCGAATAATTGGACTTTCCCCAGACCACAACTGAAAAATTAGGGACAAGGGGGACAAGGAAGACAAGGAGGACAAGGAGGACAAGGGGGACAAGGAGGACAAGGGAGATAAAATTTTATCTACTAAGTGTCCCCTTTTAGACTGGTAGCCAAAAATTAGATGTTTGGTGTTTCCAGTAGAGGCAACTTATCAAACCTGCTATAAGTCTCGAATACAGAGAGCGAGAGGTTTCTGGTCATGGCGAAAAAGCGATCGCATCCCACCCACCCCACAAAGCCAAAACCAGCGGTATATACCCCACCGCCAATTTCTGATGCTGAGCTATTTCAACCCCAGCCAGAAACGACACCGCTGCCAGCCGTATTGGCAACCGTAATTTCACTGACTTTACACGGATTGCTCTGGGCTGCTCCACCAATATTATCAATGTCCAGAGAAAAACCCGATCTTCAACGAACCGTTGAATTGGTACAGCTAACCCCAGAAGAAATCAGCCGCCTGCCTCAATTTTCTAATTCAGAACTTTCTTTGCCGCCTCTGCCACCATCGCTGCCTTCTACGGATGTCTTACCCCCCGCTTCTCCGCTACAGCCACCTTCTACCCAAACCTTAGAACGGCAGGAAGAATTAGTCCGTCAGCGAATAGTACAAAGGCAGCAAGAATTATTGCAAAGGAAACTGCGACAACAAGAGGAATTATTTCAAGAAAGAGTGCGGCAACAAGAAGAATTACTGAAAAAACAAAGGTTAGAACAACAACAACAATTGCAACAGGAACGCGAGGAAGAAAAGCAACGCCAAGCCCAACAGCAACGCCTTCTGCAAGAACAAGAAAAACAAAAACAGGCAGAATTAGAACGGCTGCGAGAGCAGGACAAGAAACGCCAACAGCAATTGCAACGCGAGATAGATGAACAAAATAAACGACAAGAAGCAATTAGACGGCAGCGTGAGTTAGAAGTTTTGCAGGAATGGGAGCAACAAAACAAAATTTTTGCTCAGGTTGAAAAACAAATCCAGCGTCAGCAAAGATTAGAAGGAATCAAGGCTGTATACGGTTACCAGCCATCTAACATGACGGGTACCGAGAGGGAGAAAGAGGGAAGCGAAAAGTTCACTAATTGGTTTCAGGAAAAATTTACCCAATTTCCGGGTATAAAGCTCAATAACGAACCGGAAATCCGAGAAATTCCATCTACTGCTAAGGTGCAATTCGGGGATGTTACCCCAGCTGCGGTTGCTGTGGTCGTCAACCCAGAGGGCAAACCAGAGGGGGAACCCCTACTAATGATGAGTACCAGTTATTCCTCGCTGAATCAGGTAGTACTTGACGATGCAAAAAAGCGATCGTTTGAACCAACAGGGAAGTATGAGATTTACACCTATCGCGTCAAGATTGACGAAAGCAATCTACCCCTGCCTTAAGTTAAATTGCGAGTTTGCTGGTTAATATAGCCACCGCCAAGGCAATTAGGGTTGATATTATGTCCAGTCTATTACCCATAATCAGCAGCCGGGACACGGCACGATTAACGTTATCTGTGTCAGAGATATCTCTGATACCCAATCCGCTTTGATAGCTCCTTTTATGCCGAACGACTAAAGTCGCGGCTACACAAACAAAGCCCGCCTTCGCGGGCTATAACATCCAGGGGATCTAGAACCCGGATTTGGTATGATTCCTTCCTGAAAAGCTTGATTTGGCAACCTTCTTCCCCTAGTCCCGAGTCCCTAACCCCTAGCTATAATTGCTAATTGGTCATCGGTCGTGGGATACTTCTGGCTTGTCTGCTTTGCCGATCCTGAAGCTTATTTATGACTTTAGATCCTTCTTTTGCCGCTCAGCTACGCTCCAGTTGCGATCGCTTATTCGATATCCTAAACAGTTTTGCGCGATCGCGGGTGCTAGTCGTGGGTGATTTAACCTTGGATGAGTTTCTCACCGGACAAGTCGAACGCATTTCCCGCGAAGCTCCCGTATTAATTATCCGCCACGAACATACCCGACAAGTGCCGGGAGGCGGGGCAAATGCCGTCTATAACTTAGCTAAGTTGGGCGCTAAGGTAAAAGTAGCCGGATTGATTGGCAAAGACGACCAAGGGCAAGCACTGCGCGGCATTTTTGAAGCGGCGGGAATTGATACCACTGGTATGTTAATCGATCCAAATCGTCCCACGGTGACCAAAACTAGAATTTCCGGTCATGCTAGACAGTCGGTAACTCAGCAAATCGTGCGAGTAGATCGAAAATCCGACGATTTGCCAGATGAAGATTTACAGTTGCAGCTAGCAGATTATATCCGTTCCCAGGTGGGAAAAGTTGATGCGGTAGTTTGTTCGGATTATGGCGATGGGGTATTTACTGCGCCTGTAATTGAAGCGGTGTTAGCCCATTCTCGAATAATTGTAGATGCCCAAAGCGATTTGCACCGTTATGCGGGAGCGACGCTGTTTACGCCCAATTTGCCCGAAGCAGAAAAAGCGGTAGGATATGCGATCGCATCCCCCCAATCTCTCCGCCAAGCTGGTTCTGACCTTCTCAATCTTACCCAAGCACAGCAAATCCTAATCACCCGCGGTGAAGAAGGCATGAGCTTATTTAACCGCACCGGCGAAGAAAACCACATCCCCGCGTTCAATCGCACCGATGTTTTTGATGTTACCGGCGCAGGCGATACCGTAGTAGCCGCCCTGACTTTAAGTTTGTGTGCCGGTGGTTCATTTTGGGAAGCCGCCGTTTTGGGCAATTTAGCCGCCAGCATCGTCGTCAGAATCTTTGGCACCGCCACAACAACACCCGATGAAATGAAAGCAGCATTGCAGGCATTATTGGAAATTTAGGTAATGGGTAATTGGTAATGGGTAATTGGTAAGAGAGTAAAGGCAGGTTTTACAGATACAGCGATTCTCGCTGTTATGAGGTACAGCATTACTAATACTGAGCAAGATGGCGAAGTCATTAGTTCTATCTCCAAGAGCTCCCTCAGCTCCCTCAGCTAGTGAGTGTACCTCATAACAGCGCAACCCGCTGTAATATATGGTTCACACAGGTTGTTTAAATCAACCTCCTTCCTAACTGGGATATTGATGCCGCCACCAATTACCAATTACCAATTACCCATTACCTCTTGCCAATTTTCGTTATTTTGCCATTAGTTTCAATTTTCAATGGAGTATTAGGAAAATCCAACTTAGTCAGATTGCGAATTAGCTGCACGCTTCCATAGCCGCGATCTGGATAAGGAATGCCTCGCCGATCCAGTTGTACGGGGATAATTCTGCCAGATTCAAAATTACCTTGCCCGTCGAGTTTAACTTCTAAAACCAGAGATTCTCCCAAATTTCCCAAAGTAGATAAAGTTCTGTATCCGATGAAATTGCCTAAAGAATAGGCAATCAATTTTCCTTTATATAATTCCATCGCTCTCGGAACGTGGGGGCCGTGTCCTAACACTAAATCTGCACCGCTGTCAATCATCGTGCGGGCAAACAGAACTTTATTGCCTCGGTTCTCGCCGTAGAACATTTCCGAACGGTTTCTTACCCGCGTCGCGTTCGATCCCTCAGCACCAGCGTGAACTGATATCACAACAATATCGGCATTTTTCTTAGCTTGTTCTACTAAGGCTTTTGCTGCGGGCAAGTTATTGATAGAATTGTGGAAATTGAGATAGCTAAATCCGATAAAAGCTACCCGCACTCCTTTGACATTAGTGTAAAGAATTTGATTTTTCTTGCCTACTGCTTTCACCCCTGCCTTTTCTAGATTTTGCATCGTGTCTTCAAAACCAGTAGGCGAGAAATCAAAAGAATGATTGTTGGCAACGCTGAGAACATCAAATCCAACCTCTTTAAACAAGTTGGCATAACTGGGAGGATTGCGAAATGCAAATACCATCGCCCGACTCGTATCTTTAGCTGGTCGGCGATAGTTGGTCATTGTACTTTCAAAATTACCAAATAAGATATCAGCGCCTTGAAGCGAAGATTTGATATTTTGAAACAGTTGTCTTTTATTCGCGGGTAGCCGATTGTTGGGATAATTAGTTCCAGGAACGATATCGCCGACAGCTTTAATCGTAATAAATGTCGTCGCCGCTGGAGAAGCTGGTACTAAATTTTGAGTCTGTTTCTTTTCTGGTGCAGATTGGGGTGTGGGTTGATCGGCTACTGGTATGGAATTATCCTGCGTATTATTTGCGACATTCAGCCGAGAACTCACCGCAGCGCCTAAAGCTGCCACTGCCACCCAAATCGTACCGCCCATGACGAGCAAAGGTATTCTTTTTTTCGGTTTTGTTTTAAGCTTTTTAGGGCGACTCGTAGGTTGGGGAATGGTTGCCGGAATCGGAGGTCGAGTAGAAGTGGGTGCAGTGCGAGAACGTCTCCTTAACTCAAACGCCTCAGTCCAAGCAGGCTTTCTTTTGTCAATGCGTTTACCGTAAACTCGGACAGATTCAAATCCGCCCGGTTTCAAACGCTTCATGCCATCGGCGACGAAGCGGACGCAGCTAGAGCGCTCTGGTACTCGTTCCCCTTCCAGTACAATATGCAAGCAGTTACCCTTGCTCTTGGCGATCGCTCTCATGCCGCTATTGGACAATACCTCGTTAATCAAGGCGGCGATCGCAGCAGCATCTCCCCGCTTTGCCTTTTCTAGAACGGTTTCCTCAGCCAATAGTTGCTGTACCACAATCCGTGTCCTCACACCAACAAACAAACTCCCCATATAATACGGCTGAAAATAGCTGAGATTAGCAGCAAAATTTGGGGAATCATTAAAAAGCGGTAAGGAGAGTTATAGAAATGTCTAATTCAAAGTCAACCAGGATACCTCGTCGGTTGTTAGTGACTGGGGGTGCGGGTTTTATTGGTTCTAATTACGTACTTTACTGGTGCGATCGCTATCCAGATGACCGCGTAGTAGTCCTCGACGCACTTACCTATGCGGGAAATCGTCGGACGTTGGCATCTTTGGAAGGCAAAGAAAATTTCCGGTTTGTGCAGGGGGATATATGCGATCGCGCCTTGGTCGATAGTCTGCTAGAAGAAGAAGATGTGGATGCGATCGCTCACTTCGCCGCCGAATCTCACGTAGACCGTTCTATTTTAGGCCCAGGAGCCTTCGTTCAAACCAATGTCGTCGGTACTTTCACCCTCTTAGAAGCCTTCCGCCAACGCTGGGAAGCCAAAGGAAAACCCGATAGCGATCGCTTCCATCACGTCTCTACAGACGAAGTATACGGCAGTCTTAGCCCCACCGACCCCGCTTTTACCGAAACTACCCCTTATTCTCCCAACAGCCCCTATTCGGCTTCTAAAGCGGGTAGCGACCATTTAGTTAGAGCCTACCATCACACCTACGGCTTACCGACACTGCTAACAAATTGTTCTAATAATTACGGCCCTTATCAGTTTCCTGAAAAACTGATTCCCCTGATGTGCATCAACGCCTTAATTGGCAAACAATTACCCGTTTACGGCGACGGACAAAACGTGCGCGATTGGTTATTTGTGCTAGATCATTGCACCGCTTTAGATGTAGTTTTGCATCGGGGAACGCCAGGAGAAACTTATAACATCGGCGGCAATAACGAAGTCAAAAATATTGACTTAGTGCAAACTTTGTGCCAGCTAATGGATGAATTAGCCCCCGATTTGCCCACCCGTCCTTGCAGCAAATTAATTACCTTTGTCAAAGATCGACCAGGACACGATCGCCGCTATGCAATTAATAGCAGCAAATTGCAAACAGAACTAGGTTGGAGTCCTTCTGTTACGGTTGAACAAGGTTTGCGACAAACCGTTGAATGGTATTTGACTAATCGCAGTTGGTGGGAACCATTGCTATCGGAAGAGTATCAAGCTTACTATCGGAAGGTTTATTCATAAAGCATAGATTTTGCCCATTTTAGATAGTAGGGTGCGTTAACGAAGTGTAACGCACCTGGCTAACTAAGGCTTAAACTTCAGCAGTTTCCTTATCTTGAGAATCCAGCCAGCGCTCATAAGCTTCATTATCCCCACCGAACGAATCTTTAGAAACTTGACGTTCTGGCATTGGTTTAAGAGGCGCATTAATAGGCGAGTACTTGCAATAGCAAATTACTATTACGTCAAATTCACCATTGGGAACATCAGGAGTATAGGTTTCTACTCGCGTTACCTCCCAATTCCCCGTTTTGTAATGAGTGCTGTGGGCATGAAGGTTGGGGTCGTGTTCCTCTTCAACGCGCACTAATTCAATAGGTCGATATCCCGGTTTGGGAATATCCTTATCTGAAGAATCAAAGTATGCAGCTAAAATTTTGGTCAGCGATTGAGTGTGCTGAAGTTTTCTATCTTTCCAACCAGGCATTCTAGGTTCAGCTCTAAAAATAATGTACTTATGCATCTTCTTCCTCTCTTTCTGTCTCGTAGAATGAGCGGGGAAATTCGGCTTTTCCCTTAAACTCACGCTTAAAGCAATTGCTTACCAAATTTTATTCAAATCTAAAACAAATCCAGGCAAAACTGGATTGCCGCTAATCGTTTCTGGATTATCTAAACGTTCAACTTCGCACTGGGGACGATAAATATAAACTCGTCGCCGCTTACAATCAATTAACCATCCAAGAACAGCACCGTTGTCGATATATTCCTGCATTTTAGATTGCAAAACTGGCAAACTATCGGTGCGCGATCGCAATTCCACCACAAAGTCAGGACACAGGGGAATAAACTTTTCCTGCTGTTCTTCTGTTAAAGCATTCCATCTTTCTAATTTTACCCACGAAGCATCTGGGGAACGCTCTGCACCATTGGGAAGTTTGAAGCCAGTAGAAGAGTCAAAACCAATGCCAGTACGGTCAATATCGACCCAATTTGCTAACTGTTGAATTAACTTAAAATTGCTTCCACCTGTCCTACCTCCAGTTGGCAACATAATCGATAATTCTCCTTTGGCATTGCGTTCGATGCGTAAATCCCGGTTCTGTTGACAAAAGTCAAAAAATTGATCATCTGTTACTTGAATAGCTGGATACAACTGCAATACCAAAGGAAGATTTTCCATCATCTACCAATCCCGATTAAATCTGTCCCGTCCACACTAAGGGGAAAGTTTGCCACATGAAGATGCCAAAGGCGGCGATCGCAAGTATCCCCTGAATCACTCGCCCTACAATTGTACCGACTACAATCCCTACACCGGCTTTAAATGCTTGCTCGGTTCTGGCTGTTAATTGTAACTCGCGCCGATACAGGAATTCTCCGATAAATGCTCCCAGTAAAGGCCCGATCAGGATACCCAAAATTGGCCCGCCAAAGGGTAACGCTGGTAGCAAACCTAACGTTCCTACAACTAAACCGACCATCGCACCCGTTAAACCCCAATTGCTGGCGCCAGCTTGCTTGACTCCCCAGTAAGTAGCGAGCAAGTCAATTCCGATACTGAGGATAAAAACGGCGATCGCTGCAATTAGAGGTATTTGCACCGTACTAAAACCGTGAATCGCACCCCAAACCACCACAGAAATTAAAATCAAGCTGGAACCAGGAATGCCGGGAACTACCGCACCAACGACACCCACCAACATCAAAACCACCAGCAGCCAGTAGAGAATCACCATAAATTTTCACACCTTGTTTTCTCAAAGTAATACAAAAAAAAGTTTTGCCATGCTTCACCTAAACGGATGAATGTCTAGGGAAAGACGAACAACTTCAAGACTTGCGCTAAGAAACCGGGTTTCTATGAAAAATCGTCGCTTTGGAAATAAGGATTGTAGCAAGAAACCCGGTTTCTGGGTTCGTCGTGCGTTTGGAGAAAAAATCCAGTATTTGATAACTATGTATATACTGATAAACCCACTTTCTCTATCTTGAGGTAGAGACGGTTAATTTTCTACATTCGTTCCCGTTTCCTCTGCTTGCAGCGTCACATCTAATTTGTCAGCAATTCCTGCTACCCAGTTTTCATCTTGCTTGGTATAGCTGCGGGGAGCGTTTGCGCCTAAAATTAGCACGCCTTTATTCCCTATCGGCTGGCAGATGACACCCTGGGTATTTTCCGGTAAATAATCAAATTCAATTTTGCCCGGATATAACTTTAGAGCGACTAAGTATACTGGCTTTTGTTTTTGGAGTACTCGCTTGAGAATTGGCCCAGGTTTCACTTCTTTAGATGCGCCTAAAATGCCTCGTCGCAACAAGACTTTGCCGTCATACCATACGACAATGCTGCGGGTGACGGTATTGGTGAGTAACAGACGAGATGCCCATGCCAATTCTGCTTTTACCGTTTCTGGTAAATCTGACGCGAGTTCAAACCCTTCTTCGCCGATGAGTTGAACTGCGTCAGGCGATCGCGCTTGCACTTGTTGCCACAGCAAGCCGGTTAAAATCAACAGCGCAGACAAAATGACCCCCAGCGCATCCGAACGCGCCTGAGAGTCTGTTATTTGCGGCGTCAAAAAGCGGTTGAGCATCAGCAGGGAACCCGCCAACACACCAACAACTATTGGTAACCGCCGCAATACTCTATTTGGGTCATTGGTCATTGGTCATGGGTAATTGGTAATTGGTAATTGGGCATTGGGCATTGAGCATCAGCATGGGGCAATAATAATTTGCACCTGCTCACCTGCTCATCTGCTCATCTGCTTATTTTTCATTCTCCCCTGGCTCGATGATCCGTTGGAACAAATAGCCCGTTCCTCTGGCGGTGAGAATAAGTTCTGGATTGCTAGGATCGTCTTCTAACTTTGCCCGCAACCGCGAGATGTGGACATCCACCACGCGAGTGTCAACGTGACGTTCTGGCGTGTATCCCCAAACTTCTTGCAAAATTTCCGAACGGGAAAATGCTTCCCCCGAACGACTAACTAACAATTCCAGCAAGCTGAATTCCATCCCAGTCAAACGGATGCGCTCGTCGCCTTTGTAAACTTGCCGCTTGTTGGTATCTATTTTTATATTGCTGACGTGGATCACCCCAGAACTGGGAATGCCTCCGCCACCAGTTTTGTCTACCCGTCGCAAAACCGACCGAATGCGAGCTTCCAGTTCTTTGGGCGAAAACGGTTTAACTACGTAATCATCCGCCCCCAGTTCCAAGCCCGTAATCCGGTCGGCAACATCTCCCAGTGCTGTTAGCATGATAATCGGCACGTCCGATTCTTTGCGTAATTCCTGACAGACGCCGTAGCCATCTAGCTTGGGCATCATCACGTCCAGAACCACTAAATCCGGATCGGCGTGGCGAAATGTTTCTAAAGCTTCTTCCCCATCGGCGGCAGTTACCACATCGTAACCAATCATCGATAGGCGAGTTTCCAGAATCCGGCGAATGCTAGCTTCGTCATCTACCACCAAAATTTTTTCTTTATGACTGTCCAATTTGGTCAACACTCCTTAAGTCAAATTTCAATTCGTTAATTTTTAGCTGACTATATTAAGATCGTACTCTATCGTGTCAGTTTAAGAAGCCTGAAGTTCGCGCAGGTGCAGCCTTTCAAGGTTTCTTAATATTTAAGCTACGTGTAGATTCTTTAATCAAAATAAAGAAATGCCAAAGTCTCGAACCTCTTATGTTTGTACAGAATGCGGGGCCGAGTCTACTCAATGGTTTGGCAAGTGTCCCGCCTGCGGGACTTACAACTCGCTAGAAGAACAAATTCTACCCCAGGGAACCAGCCATGACCGTCGGACGGGTTGGCAAGGAACTACACAGCCAAACGGTAAATCATCAGCCAACACCCCTCCTAAACCCAGAATGTCGCTCAAATTTTCCCAAATTACTGAAAAACAACAAGAACGTTGGTCATCCGGTTACGGCGAACTCAATCGCGTACTCGGTGGCGGAGTCGTCCCCGGTTCTTTAGTATTAATTGGCGGAGATCCGGGTATTGGTAAATCAACGCTGCTGCTACAGGTAGCCAATCGATTGGCGATGGATTACCGCATCCTCTACGTATCGGCAGAAGAGTCAGGGCAGCAGGTTAAATTGAGGGCGTCTCGTTTAGGTGTGGGTATTGCTTTAACCGCCGATGGCGATTCTGAAGAAAAATCCGCTGACCCTGGCGAGCCGGTTGAACCCAATCTCTACGTGTTACCCGAAACCGACTTAGAACAAATTATACGCGAGTTGGAATCCCTCAAACCAAATTTAGCGGTAATTGATAGTATCCAAACGATTTATTTACCGACTATGGCGTCGGCTCCCGGTTCGGTGGCGCAGGTGCGAGAATGTACATCGGCGCTGATGCGACTTGCCAAAAGTGAAGATATTACGCTGCTGATTGTCGGACATGTTACCAAAGAAGGCGCGATCGCAGGCCCCAGAGTCCTGGAACACCTGGTCGATACCGTACTGTATTTTGAAGGCGATCGCTTTGCCTCTCACCGCCTCCTACGTAGTGTAAAAAATCGCTTCGGCGCTACCCACGAAATCGGTATTTTTGAAATGATCGATCGCGGCTTGCGGGAAGTCGCCAATCCTTCAGAATTATTCCTGGGTAACCGCGATGAAGCCGCCCCCGGTACGGCTATTGTCGTCGCTTGCGAAGGTACGCGCCCTCTAGTCGTTGAATTGCAAGCCTTGGTCAGTCCTACAAGTTACGCCTCGCCCCGCCGTTCAACCACGGGCGTGGACTATAACAGACTTTTGCAAATTTTAGCGGTATTAGAAAAACGAGTAGGCATTCCCCTATCTAAATTAGATGCTTATGTAGCTTCGGCGGGCGGTTTGAACGTGGAAGAACCGGCGGTAGATTTGGGGATAGCGATCGCTGTGGTAGCATCGTTTCGCGATCGCATTGTCGATTCCCGTACCGTTTTAATCGGCGAAGTCGGTTTGGGCGGACAAGTGCGCGCTGTGTCTCAAATGGAATTGCGGCTCAAAGAAGCTGCTAAACTCGGTTTCAAGCGCGCGATCGTGCCCAAAGGACAAAAATTCCCAGAGGATTTGGGGTTAGAAATTATACCAGTATCTAAAGTATTGGATGCGATCGTTGCCGCCATTCCCGCCCAACCTCGCTTCGGCAGCAACGACTTAGACTCTGACGAAGCAGAAACAGACCCCGACGAATTTTAGTCTAGATCTGTAGGTTGGGTTGAGGTAACGAAACCCAACCTACAACTTTGACAGTGCCACTTGTGTTCTTGATTGGTTGAAACAGGAGGCGATCGAGACGATTTTGTCTAATTGGGTTTAACGGGTTTTAGCTGCGAACGATAATTTTCTTTCTGGAATATTTTTGTTAAGATTATTAACAGCATCTTACCGACCTAGCTTTGCTAAGGATTCTTGCTCAGGCCGATCGCGATGAAAATATTCTAAACATGGCTGTACCACTTGTTAGCGTCATTATTCCAGCATACAAAGCTGAAAAGCTGATCTTAGAAACATTAATGTCAGTTAAAGCCCAGACTTACCCGGAATGGGAAGTTGTTGTAGTTGAAGATGCTTCCCAAGATCGAACTGAAGAAATTGTCCGGGATTTTGTTAATATTGCTGGTAACAAACGGGTGCAATACATTCGCCACCAGGAAAATCAAGGGCCAAGCGGTGCTAGAAATACAGGAATCCAGCAAGCGAAAGGCGAATACCTAGCCTTTTTAGATTGCGACGATATATGGAAAGAAACCCATCTAGAAGCAGCCGTTAATAAATTAGAGGAATCTCAAGCAGATTTTGCTTATTCTACAGTTCAGGTGTTTGAACACGAAACTAATAAACTTCTGAACTTATGGGGGCCTACAAGCGAAGAGTTAGAAGAATTTCCCGCCAGCCTTTTTCCCAGAAATTACATTCAGCCCTCGACAGTTGTAATGAAAAAAACAATTGTAGAAACTGTGGGTGGTTTCGATCCTAATCCCGCTCTAAGAGGTGTAGAAGATTTAGATTATTGGTTAAGAATAGCAGCAGGAGAATTCCAATTTGTCTGGGTACCAGACATACATTGTCTTTATAGAAAAGCAAAGGGTTCGCTAGCATCGAGCGTGGAAACAAATTTAGAAAGACACGCACTCGTTCAGCGGAAACACCGTAATTTAAATATTATACCCTCAGCAAATAGGGAGTATCTCGCAGTGCGATCGCATTTAGGCGTAGCCAGACGTAACTTAAGAAAAAATCCTAAAAAAGCTGCAGATTTTTTCATTTGGGCATGGAAAATAAGTCCCAGAGGTGCGATCGTGACATTGGGTGTATTTATGTTAGAAATCTTGGGTATTAAATCTCACAAATAGCCATTAAAGGACAATGAATCAACCAAAGCGAGTAGCTTTCTTACTACCACACCTCAAAGCAGGAGGCTTAGAGCGTATTGGGCTTAACTTAGTAAAAGGGATGATAGGATGTAATGTCAAGCTAGATTTAGTATTAACTTCGGCAGAAGGAGAATTTTTAAAGGATGTGCCAGCAGAAATAAGAGTTATCGATTTAAAAAGTCCGATTGGCTATGGAATTAAAACTGCTAGTAAAATCACTATACCGCTAATAAATTATTTAAAAACAGAAAATCCGGATATCGTAGTATCGCACCTGTATATATATAATGTATTTGCAGCGATCGCAAAATTAATTGCAACCAGTCCAGCTTACTTAGTCTTAGTAGAACACGCCGTTATATACAGGTCAAAAAAGGAAGCAAAAGGAATACAAGGTTGGCTGTTGCCGCTGCTGATTCGCTATCTTTACCCTCTAGCTGATGTAATAGTAGCAGTGTCTTACAGTTTAGCCAGACAATTCGAGGCAGATTTAAACCTCAGATCGGGTTTAATTAAAACAATTTATAACCCTGCCCTCGATGATAGCTTATACTTAAAAGCAAAAGAACCAGTTGAGCATCCTTGGTTTAAAGATGGAGAACCACCAGTAATTTTAGGAGTAGGTAGATTGGTGGATCAAAAAGATTTTGCCACCCTCATTCGCGCTTTTAAACTCGTGCGACGAACGCAAAGAGCGCGGTTAGTTATTTTAGGAGATGGGCCAGAAAAACGCAAACTTGAGGCTCAGGTGCGCGAATTAGGTTTAGAAAATGATGTTGCTTTACTTGGATTTACGCCAAATCCCTATGCTTACATGGCACGGGCGAAAGTATTCGTACTATCTTCAGCTTGGGAAGGTTTACCAACCGTATTAATAGAAGCAATAGCGCTGGGAACACCAGTAGTTTCTACTAACTGCAAGAGTGGGCCAGAGGAGATACTTGACGGTGGCAATTACGGTGAGTTAGTTTCAGTAGGGAATAGCGAAGCAATAGCCACGGCGATTTTAAGCATATTATCGGGTAATGCTAAGCAAGTCGATCGGGTTTGGTTAGACCAATTTACTTGGAAAACTTCGCTACAAAAATATCGCGATCTGCTAGGAATTACTTAATTCTTAAGCAATTTTACTGATAAAAAACTTACACAAGCTGAACGATGAATAAAGAGAAACGCATATCTTTTTTGCTACCAAGCCTGGAATGGGGCGGTTTACAGCGAGTAGCTCTCAATTTACTAAAAGGGATGGCTAACCAGGGTATTCCCTTAGATTTAGTATTAGCTAACGCCAAGGGGCCATTGTTAAAAGATATTCCACCTGAAGTCCGAGTTATCGATTTACAAACTCCGATTGAGCCTCGACTTAAAAGTGCTATCAAAGTCTTACTGCCACTGAAACAGTATTTACAAAAAGAACAGCCAGCAGCGTTAGTATCTCACTTGTATACCTGCAACGTCGTGGCTGCGATCGCACGCATTCTTGCCCTATCTTCTGTAAAATTAGCCTTAGTCGAACACATATCCTTACAAGAACAAAAAAATAAAACCCAGGGATTACAAGAACAGCTACTTCCGCTTTCGATGCAGTGGCTTTACCCTCATGCTGACGCAGTGGTAGCTGTGTCTAAAGGTTTAGGACAAGAGTTAGAAACCTACTTGAAACTCAAAAAAGGTTCAATCAAAACAATCTATAATCCGGTACTGGATAACAGTTTATTACTAAAAGCCAAAGAAACAGTCGATCATCCTTGGTTTCAACAGGGAGAACCGCCATTAGTCATCGGCGTAGGACGATTGACCAAGCAAAAAGATTTCCCTACTCTCATCCGTGCTTTTGCGATTGTCAGGCAAGTAAAACCAGCGCGGCTAATAATTTTTGGTGAAGGGGGAGAAAAAAAACAACTCATGGCTTTAGTGCAAGAATTAGGCATAGAAAAAGATGTAGAAATCCATCCATTTGTCAGCAATCCCTACGCTTACATAGCCAAAGCCGATGTTTTTGTTTTATCTTCTATTTTAGAAGGCTTACCTACAGTGTTGATCGAAGCAATGGCAGTCGGAACCCCGGTAGTCGCTACCAACTGCGAAAGCGGCCCAGAAGAAATACTTGATGGGGGTAAATTTGGGGATTTAGTGCCAGTAAGAGATTGTCAAGCGATCGCTGATTCCATTTTAAGTGTTTTATCTGGCAACTCCAAATTAGTTGATTCAACTTGGCTGGAGCAGTTTACTTTGGAAACTTCTACACAACAATATCTTGCTCTTCTAAGCCTGGGTATTCCTATCAGTAAAATTCAAGGTTTGTAAGAGCATATAACAATGCTTAAATTAACGCCAAGCCGTGAATGTTTTATGAGTAATCCCTCAATTCGCACCCTGTTCATTACCAAATACCCGCCTTACCCTCCTGTAGGCGGCTCTCCCTTACGCAACTGGCAGAATATCACCAGGATGATGAAGCTTGGACCAGTTGCTATTTTTTCGATTGCCTTTGATCGCCCTGCGAGTAATGCTGAGCTTCCACCAGACATAACGATATACAATTATTACAACGTTCGCGATCTCAGAAAACAGCGCTCTGTTTGGAAGAAAATTAAACATCGAATGTGGCAGCAGCGACCTTGCGGACATCCCTGGGCTGATTGGTTCGATTCAGATATTGTGGCTCAGGAACTGTCACAAGCAATAGCGAAATTTCAGCCTCATATAGTAATTTTTGAAGAGCCTTGGTTTCACCATTACTTCAATATAGTTAAGCGTCAGGGCTGCCTTACAATCTACGATGCTCACAATATAGAAACAGTTCTACAGCGCGACTTAACCAGTTCATTACCACAAGATATTTCCAAAGTTAACCCTATTTTGCTGGCTAAAAAAATTGAAATTATCGAGCGCGATTTGATCTCTAAAGTAGATCAAATTTGGGTCTGTAGTAAAGAAGATAAAATTTTGGTAGATAAATTAGGGAGCAAAATACCACCAATTCATATAGTTCCTAACGGGCTTGATGTCGCATCCTATGATAGCGTTAGGCTGCGTCAATGTCCCCCCCCAAATCAATTAGATACCGTACTTCAAAGCATAATATTTACTGCTAGATTTGGATACCCGCCTAACTCAGAAGCTGCTCAGATTCTGATAGACCAAATTTACCCTCACCTGCGAGAAACTTTTCCAAACACTCGTCTCATGCTAGTAGGCATCGAACCGACTCAATACATGCGGCAAGCTGCTAAGCAAGATTCTGGAATTGTAGTCACTGGTCCAGTTTCCGATGTCCGTCCCTATTTAGCAGCCGCCAGTGTTGTAGTGGTTCCATTATGGCAAGGTGGAGGTACTCGCCTGAAGATATTAGAAGCATTTGCCGCTGGTCGCCCTGTCGTCAGTACACCTAAAGGTGTTGAAGGCATAAAGGTTAAAGATGGGGAACAGTTACTAATCCGAGATAGCATTGAAGAGTTTGTAGCCGGAGTCAGCCAGCTTTTGTCAGAGCCTGCATTTGGGCAAAAACTGGCTGATTCTGCCTACAATCTTGTAAAGTCGAACTACGCTTGGGATAAACTCAGCCCGACAATAGAGCAGGCTGTACTAGAACTAATGGAAAAGTAAAATTTGGATAGCGATTATGCCCAAAGTTAGCGTTATCACCCCCTGCTACAACGGAGAAAAATACATCGCCAAAGCGATAGAAAGCTTGCAAGCGCAAACTTTTACTGACTGGGAACATATTGTTATAGATGATGGTAGCAGCGATGATTCTTATCAAGTTGTTTCATCGTATTTGGAAAAAGAACCGCGTTTGCGCTTGTTTAAACAGCCTAACGGTGGAGCTTGCAACGCCCGTAATAACGGCTTTAAATTCTCTTCGGCTGACAGCAAATATTTATTGTTTTTTGACGCCGATGATTGTCTGGAACCAACGATGCTCGAAGTAATGGTTAATTACCTTGATGCTCGTCCAGAGGTTGGCTTAGCATACTGCGATTATTGGCTAATTAACACTGAAGGTAAAATTCTAAAACGAGCTAAGTCCTTTCGGTATATTGCCTCGCGTTTTGCCATTCACCAATTGCCCTATGAAGAGCCAATTACACCTTTTATGTCAGTAGGGTTTGGAGCTTGTTTGGAACCTCTTTGCGTAATTCGCAGATCGGTTTATGAAAAAACTTCTGGATGGTCTGAGTGGCTGGGACAAGGACACGAAGGAATTGATTTATTTCTCCAGTTCGCGTTAATTAGTGAAATTCACTTTGTCCCGCAAAATTTATATTATTATCGCCGACATGCGAGTCAATCAATTAATGTCAATTTAGAAGTTCAAATCCAAAAACTAATTGAAAAATGGAAGTTAGGAAAAGATTTTACAGAGTCACAAAAAAGTTATTACCACAAATTGGCCTATTTTTATGAAAATAGATATTTACCTTACTTATGGATAAAAGAAGGAAGGGCAATGATGCGGAACAAAAAATATATTAAATCAATTGAGCTACACTTGAAAGCTGCCAAACGCTATTTTATGTCTTTCTTGCCATTGCCACAATAATATTAATTAAATTTAAGGATATAATAATGATTTTCAAATTCAAAAATCAGCCTCATTTCTATTTTTTATTTCCTCATGTCATTGGTTCTAACGGTGGCATTGAGGTTTACTCGGCTTTTCTGCTACAGGCATGGCAAAGTTTGTATCCAAAAGCAGAATACGATGTATTTTTTAGGTACGGTGATTCTGCTGCTTGGAAATTACGCAATTGGCAGTTTTTACCCCAAACGCGATTTCATTACTTGGAAGAAAAACTTTACAAAGAGTACCCAAAAGAGCTTAGCGAGAAGTGGCGAAAGCGTTTCACAACTAGCTTATCATCTGCGAAAATTTTGGGTTCAGCTATTAAGGATCGTCCCGCGCTGATCGTATCAACAGAGCTTTATACCTATACTACTCTGTGCGATCGCATCCAAAAATTGCTCGGAATACCCTACTGGGTATTCTTGCACGGCATAGAAGCCTGGACGCTAAAAAACCCTACCTATAAAGCTGTTTTACAACAGGCAAACCGGGTAATCTCATGCAGTAGCTACACGCGCGATCGCATTCTCAAGCAAAATTACCTATCACCGGAGCAAATTTCTATTTTACCCAATACTTTTAATCCCAGTTTATTTCAAATTCAGCCAAAGCCTGATTACTTAATCCAACGCTATAATCTATCCCCAGAACAGCCTGTAATCTTCACCGTAGGAAGGTTAGAATCAGAATTCAAAGGGTATAATAACGTCCTCAAAGCTTTACCTGAAATCCGTAAATCAATCCCTAACCTTCGCTACATTTTAGCTGGAAAAGGCGGCGACCAACCGAGAATTGAATCCCTGATTCAAAATCTAGGTTTGCAAGATTGCGTTACTTTAGCTGGATTTGTCCCAGACAAAGAACTTAACGACCACTATAACCTTTGCGATGTGTTTGCCATGCCCAGTAAAGGTGAGGGATTTGGGATTGTCTATTTGGAAGCTATGGCTTGCGGTAAGCCAGTGTTGGGCGGTAATAAAGATGGCGCAGTTGAACCCCTGGCTAATGGTGAATTGGGCTGCTTAGTCGATCCCGATGATGTGGATGCGATCGCCAACAGCCTAATTCAAATTTTACAACGTACCTATCCCAATTCTCTCATGTACCAACCAGAACAATTACGACATCAAGCAATTCAGTTATTTGGCTACGATCGATTTGGTGAAACTTTAGCCAAATTAATCCAAAATTTTTAGGGGAATATTGGCGGCAATTAAATTTATATTGATTTCGTTACCTGCCAACTGTCCACTGTCCACTGTCCACTGTCCACTGTCCACTGTTGAAAACATTGCTTTTAAAGCCGTACCGATAGCTGCCTGCGAATCGCAAAACTCAGGAGTCTTGCCGGAACTTTAGAACCTTGGAGAACTCTAACCCGGAGAAATTTTCCTGTCGCTAGACGGGCAATTCCCTTCAAACGCGCCTCAATTCTTGCGGATAACAATTTCAAATATCCGCCTTTTTCTCCCATAGCATAATGCGGTAAAAAGGCAAGTTTTCCATAAAGAACATCGGCGCGATGAGTTTTACTCAAACCGTTTTTATAATGTTCTAAATTAGGCAATCCTCCATGCTCGCCATAATTGCGGAAAGGAATGTAATTTTTCAGCTTTTTAGCGCGTAAAATCTTATCTACACCCGAATCCCAAGTCGAGTAAACTTCGCCTCCCTTCTGCTCGCGGATTTCGTCGGCAAGCTCAATTAAACACCCAGCGCCTTGCGGGGTAATAATATAGGCAACCATTGCTGTAGAAAATCCTTCAGCATAACCTTCCTCCGAAACGCTGTAAACTTGCGGCGCACAAGTATACAACCAAGAAATTCCTACGTTATTTTGATTGGTATTAAAAGGTAAAGGCAGTTGCCCAAAACCCACAACCGGAACAAAATCTGCTTCGATAATTAGAGTGGGTTTGCTCTCGACTGCGGCTTTTTCCCAAGCTCGTCGGTGGTTCATTAAACACAGATAACTGCGCGAAAAGCTTTGATCTTCTGGTTTTTGTTCCTGCCTTAGCACTTCAACATAAAAGCCTTCTTTTGTCAAGACTTCCTCAAGTAAATAGGTTGACTCTTTGTAAGCAATAATCAAAATTTTACTCAGGCAGTCAACCAGGCGGTAGGTACTGGGAGTTTGGTTGGTAACAGGAGCAATGGAATCCATGTAAGTTGGCGAGCCTCGATCAACTAAAGCGATTATATCTACAGCCAGTTTTCTTTCCTTTGCGGAAACGGGAAGTTTCTTCCCCACTTGCAAGGTTAGATCTTAGGACTTACGCGAGCCGAGGGCAGAAACCGGGTTTCTTAGTAGATCTCTAGTTTCCAAACTAACGATTTTTCATAGAAACCCGGTTTCTTTGCGAGTCCTAGATCTATCTAACGTAAGTTGCTAGTTACAACTTAAGTTATCAAGTTAATGTTGCCCATTTGCTGGCTCAGATATCACATCTATTCGGCATTGAGAAATTCTAGATAGGCGTTGCTCAATTCCTTGACTGCTAAGTCGTAAAATTGCTTCCCATGTTCCGGGGTTGCTAAGGCTGGATTTGAACCCATTCGTCCATCGGGATAGCGGCGGCGAAAGTCAGCCGCTCCATATATTTTATGACCAGAGGATACTGGCTCGGCAAGTGGAGCTTGTTTGATCGCTTCGGGATAGAGGTACTGAGTCAGAGCAACTTCGCTGGGAGTGGCGTGGGAGCCTTCTCGATCGCCGTATAATTCTTTAGCTAATTTGTATACGGAACCGCACATAAACCAGTTTCCCACTTGGCACTGCACTTGCGAGGCATGGGGAAGATTTAAATCTGCTAAATGAGCGTATGTTTCTGCAAAAGCAGCTTTCAGCGTGGCAATGTTGCCGCCATGACCGTTAATGAAGAAAAATTTAATAAATCCCGCTTTAGCCAAACAGGTAATGTATTCCCGAATCAATTGTATGAGAGTGCTGGGGCGCAGGCTAATAGTACCGGGAAAGGCTGTGTGGTGCAGCGCCATGCCGACGTTGATGGTGGGGCAAACCATTGCGTTGACAGCTTCGCCGACACCCTTGGCGATCGCTTCGGCACAAATCGCATCGGTACCAATTAATCCGGTAGGGCCATGTTGTTCCGTCGAACCAATCGGGAGAATAATACCAGTAGACTGGAGAAGATAGGCTTCGACTTCAGGCCAGGTACTAAGTTGTAACAGCATAGAGCGATCGCATAACTTTCATGGAATTTTAACGCGACTCCTCTCCAACACGGTTATTTTTGAGCCGCGGTCGAGTTATCTTGTTTGTGGCGATAGATACATAGCGAGCCATCATGTTTTCCCTTGAATCACCCCAAAAACCTCCCAAAGCAGAAATTGGGATTGCTAGCCGCATTCTCGTGGTAGAAGATGAAGAACTCATCCGGGAAATGCTGGTGATGGCGCTGGAAGAAGAAGGTTACGAAGTCGTTGCTGTTAATGACGGACAAGCGGCTTTATCCTTTTTACACGAACCCGAACCAGGAGCGGGACAATATCCCTTTGATCTGCTGATTTTGGATTTGATGCTGCCTCAAATCAACGGCTTGGACATTTGTCGCTTGCTGCGCCATCAAGGCAATCCGATTCCAATTTTGATTTTAAGCGCTAAAGGCAGCGAAACAGACCGGGTATTAGGCTTGGAAGTCGGTGCTGATGACTATCTCACCAAACCTTTCAGCATGAGGGAATTAATTGCCCGCACCCGTGCCTTGCTGCGCCGCCAACGCTTGTTAGAAAGCAACAAACCCGCTACCCCACCCCAGCCACAGGTATTGCAGTATAAAGAAATTACCCTCTATCCCTTAGAATGTCGCGCCCTCGTCCGCGGCGAAGAAGTCAGTTTAGCGCCTAAAGAATTCCGCTTGTTGGAATTATTTATGAGCTATCCCCGTCGCGTGTGGACGCGGGATCAGTTGCTCGATCAAATTTGGGGTTCGGATTTTGTTGGGGATAGTAAAACCGTAGATGTCCACATTCGCTGGATGCGTGAGAAAATCGAGCGCGACCCGTCTCATCCTGAATATATTGTCACAATTCGCGGGTTTGGTTACAGATTTGGCTGATGGCTGATGGCTAATGGCTGTTGGCATTTTTACAATTAGCTATTAGCAAAATTGCAATTAGCATGATCGTCATCGCATTTGTTTTGGGACTAGCCATAGGGATTGGGATTTGCCTCTATTGGCGAGCCTGGTTTTACAAGCAGGTAGAGCAAGTGGTGCGATCGCTGCCTGCGGGTGCATCTAATATCTCTTTGCCGCCGATTTCTCGCCTGCGTTACGGTATTTCCCTCACCAACCGCCAACAGCAAGAATTAGAAACTGAATTACGCTCCTGGCAGCAAATTTTCCAAGTAGCTCCCCTGGGCTATCTGGTTGTCGATGAAGAAAACCAGCTGCTGTGGTGCAACGAACAAGCGCAGCAACTTTTGCACCTTCACCGCTGGGAACCAGGACAAGTTCGCTTGCTTTTAGAGTTAGTCAGATCTTACGAACTCGACCAGCTGATCGAGCAAACTCGTCAGCAGGAGCAACCCCAGACGCAAGAATGGGCATTTCACCCATCATTTCCAGATGCCGAAGCGATTGGTAGAAGCGCATCGATCGCCCTGCGGGCGTCGAGTTGGCCTTTACCAGATGGGCGAGTCGGGGTTTTTTTGGAAAACCGACAAGCGCTGGCGGAAGTTTCAGCCGCACGCGATCGCTCTTTTTCCGATCTCGCCCACGAACTCAGAACTCCCCTGACTTCGATCCGTTTAGTCGCAGAAACTTTAGAAACCCGTTTAAATCCTCCTTTACTTCGGTTAGTCCAGCGGATGCTACCGGAAATTAACCGCCTGATTAACCTGGTACAAGATTGGCTAGAACTCAGCCAATTAGAAATCGATCCCAGCAGCAAACTCAACCGCAAAAGCTTGGAACTCAAGTCTTTAATTCATTCTGTCTGGCAAACTCTGGAACCGCTTGCCCGTCCCAAACAACTAAGTTTAGATTATTCTGGCCCCGATGCTGTCTGGATCGAAGCTGATGAGTCGCGCCTGTATCGGGTTTTTCTTAACATACTCGATAACAGCATTAAGTACAGTCCCAACCAAGGAATAATCCGTACCGAAATAAATCTACTCCCTCAGATAGATGATTTTTTTGGAAAAGTTGAAATTAACATCATAGACTCTGGCTCCGGATTTCCAGAATTAGATTTACCCCATGTTTTTGAGCGACTTTTCCGAGGCGACCCTTCGCGGACAAGACAGTCCTCAGATGGTATGAAACAGGGCAAAAACGACGCTAATATTGCTAGTAAGACTGGTAGTGGCTTAGGACTGGCAATCGTTAAGCAAATCGTTCTTGCTCATGGTGGTTGTGTTACAGCAAGTAACGATCCGAAAACAGGTGGCGCTTTGCTGAAAATAGAATTACCTTATTGCTAATAGTCAGCGATCGCTAAGGGTGAATTTGATTAACCATTAGATAGCAATAATCGATAATAGTTATAAACTCGCCCTCGCCAGCTGACCACTAACAATTAACTCGTACCGCAGTCTCATGGTTTTCCCACAAAGTCAGGTGAACAGTTCCCAACCGTATCCAGAACGCATCCAATTTGAGCGACGACTAAGGCGCTTAGAACGCGATGTGTTGCGGATGGGAGCCTTGGTCGAACAGTCGTTTCGCCTCTGCCACCAGTCTTTGTTTGACCGCAACCTCACTGCGGCACAAACAATTCCCGTCCTCGACAAACACATCGACCAGTTATATCGCCAAATCGAATTAGACTGCGCCACCCTGATGACGCTACAAGCACCCGTTGCTAAGGATATGCGGCTATTGAGCGCCTACATGCAACTGGTGCGAGATTTAGAGCGGATTGGCGATTACGCCAAAGATTTGGCAGAAATTGCGATTAAACTCTTTCCTTACCCCCCATCGCCTTACCTGCCCGAAATAGCGGTGATGTCGCATCAAGCCCAAGCCATGTTAGCCATGAGCTTGGTCGCTTTAGCCGATTTAGATGAGGCAGCTGGAAGGCAACTCAAGCAAGAGGACGACACCGTAGATACTGCCTACGAAACGCTTTACCAACACCTCGCCGGACAGCGCGATATCAAAGGCGTAGTCGAACCAATTCTGTTATTAGGATTGGTAATTCGTCACCTAGAACGTATGGCTGACCATGCTACGAATATCGGTCAGCGAGTTGCTTACATCGTTACGGGACATCGGTCTTAAGGACAGTTTAGAGTTATTTGGCGCGATCGCCGACCAACGATCGTGAATATTCCTTGCCGATGCGAATGATTAAATCTTGCGATCGCATGTATGACAGCAGCGCATAGATAAACAAAACAATCCCCATCATTTCGAGCAACTCTTCGACATGGGTAATCAGCGCGTAAGTCAGGTTCTTTTCGCCATATAAATCCGCGTAATATCCTCCAATCAATTCCATACCCAGAGTACCGCTGAGATAAATACCTCCAGCTATAAAAAAAAGACGCTTTGTTTTGCTCGGAAGCGAGAGCAAAAATCTCCAATACGCCAGCAAGACGATGACTACGAAAGCAAAGCCCAGAATCACCCAACTAAAGTGAAGAAAGCCCCCTGTATTGAGGCTAGAGCGCAAAGGTTCAACGGACTTTTCGTGAATGCTGGCTGCTTCGTCTATAGATAAATACAGAAAGATCAGCGATAAGGCTCTCCAATGACCAGCATAACGATGAGCGGCTATTTTTTTGGAACCAGCGATCGCAGCTAGTAAAGCTGAACAAAGCAGTAACGCGCAGGAGGAGTACCAGGTAGGAATATTTTGCTCTTCATCGACATTGAATAGCTGTACCAAGCCAAAAACTTGCCCACGCTCCAATACATAGCGCGAGTACTGTCCAGCAACACTGGCAAGCACCAGAAATATAACCACAACAGTCAAAACTTGAGCAATTTTTTTTGGAGAGATTGAGATTGTCAGTTGCATGGCTTTATGATAAGGATTTGCTTACCAATAGCTATCCAGCCGCAAGGCAATAACCTAAGTTTCCTGCGAATAGATAGCCATCTTTTCCTGATGACTTACGCTTCAAACCCGATTTCTATCAACAGCATTCGTTGTCGAAAACGATTTTAGTTTTGCCTGCAACCCCGGTTTCTACAATCGGTTTTTTGCGTAAGATCTCTTACTACAAGATTAATTATAAGTTAATCTGAGATTAACTGTAAGTTAACGTAAGTAAATTTACTTAAGCGGAAGGCAGGCGACAAAGAGAATGGTGTGGCGATAACTTAACCTTGAGATTACCAAAACCTTAACTTGCTCCTAAACTTAGAGCCGTAATATCGAGTTGGCGATAGAGCTGCCCAAAAGGCTAAACTGGCCTAGTTTCGGAATAGCGATACCGATATGAAGCTAAAACGTCGAGAATTACTGCTATTTTTGGGAGCCGGTGCGGCGACAGTAGCAGCTGGTACTTTTCTGGTAACGCGGAAAAATAATTTATTTACAGGGGCGGGTTTAGGTTTCCAGCCAGTTAAAGGGGCAATGCCTTTAGACAATGAAATAGCACCCGCGCAACAGATAAAAGACTACAGTACCCACGAAGTAATAGACGACTTGGTGCTGCCGGAAGGGTACACCTACGATATCGTCGCCGCTTGGGGCGACAAAATAGGCAATTCTCGCTTTGGTTACAATAATGATTATTTATCCTTCATCGAAACCGGAAAGGATGAAGGTTTTCTCAGCGTTAATTTTGAATACATCAGTGCCATTCCCTGGATGCAAACCTATCAGCAGGTGACGGGTAAGTCTCTGCCCTTTGCCGAAGTCCAGGCGGCGGTAAAAAAAGCTGGAAAGGCAGGAATTAATGCCTTCGCTTTGCCCCCAGAACAAGAAGCCCTCAAAGCAAAAATTCGCCAAATTTGCACCGAAGCCCTATTAGATCAGGGAATGGGAGTCGTTTCCATTCGGCGCGAGGCTGATGGCAAGTGGGTCAGAACTAATTCTAAAGCAGATCGGCGCATTAGCGGCATTTCTGGTTTAGAAGATGGTCGATACTTGAAAGTAACTGGCCCAGGGGCGGCGGTGTTTCGCAAAACCGAGGGAGAGGGGTATATAGATAAATTGGGCGATCGCATTATCGGCACTTTTGGTAACTGTGCTGGCGGCACCACCCCTTGGGGAACCGTACTGAGTGGGGAAGAAAACTTCCAAACCCAAGTTGCCGAACCAGTCTACGCCGATGGTACTTCGTTTGACCCCAAACAAAGACCCTTCACCATCGACGATGAAGAAATATCCGGTCAGGGCAACGTACTGGGATTAGCTGGTAACAAATATGGCTTCATTGTGGAAATCGACCCAGCTAACCCCAAGGACTACGGCACCAAACACACCTGGCTGGGAAGATACAGGCACGAAGCAGTAGGAGTTAGAGTCGTCGCGGGCAAACCGCTGGCGTTTTATTCGGGATGCGATCGCCGCGGCGGACACTTGTATAAATTCGTCAGCAAAGGCAAGGTCACCAACCCCCAAGACAAAGCCAACTCCCGCCTACTCCGGGATGGAATGCTCTACGCCGCTGAATTTAAACCAGATGGCACCGGGCGCTGGATTCCCCTAAAACCCGACACCCCAGTCAACCCAGTATTGCCGAGTACCCTGGAAGGCAACTTACTCCCCCTACCGAAACGACCCGAAGGTGGATTTTTCAGAGCCATACAAGCCGCAGAAGTCAACAATTTTAAACAAAAATTCAAAACCTTGGGCGATCTGTACGCAGGGAACCCCCAAGAAAAGCAAGGCGCTATCCTCATCGATGCCCACTACGCCGCCAATGCTGCGGGCGCTACCTCCACCGCCCGTCCTGAAGACACCGAAATAGCGCCCGATGGCTCATTGTACATTACCTACACCTCCGGTTCTGCCAGCAACGAGGGCGGCCCCGACAAGCGCATTTTCTCCGGCCCCAACGGCAAAACCCCTTGGGAATACGGCTGGATAATGCACCTAATCGAAGATAACAACGAACCTGCCGCCTTAACCTTCAAATGGAAAATGATGGCAATGGGTGGCGACCCTGCCCAAGGAGGCGCAGGTTTTTCCAACCCCGATAATCTTGTATTCGACAACCAAGGCAACCTCTGGATGGTAAACGATATGTCTACCACCAAACAGAACAATCCCAAAGACACCCAAGGAGTAGGTTGCTATGGCAACAATTCGATCTGGGTTATCCCTACATCTGGCCCCAACGCCGGAAATGCATACCTCTTCGGCATCGGCCCAATGGAGTGCGAAACCACAGGCCCATTTTTTACCCAAGACCAAAAAACCTTATTTTTAGCGATTCAACACCCAGGCGAAACCTATGGAATTCGCCAAAATTCAGCCGCAGAAACCCGCGAGTTTGAAATGAAAACCACCGACGGTCAAACCTTCAAACAAACTCGTACCGTCCCCCTTGGTTCCAACTGGCCTAGTAAAAACCCTAACGACTCGCCCAAGCCTGCGGTTGTTGCCATTCGCCGGACAAACGCGCAACCAATTATTTAATAGGTAATGGGTAATGGGTAATAGGTCATGGGTAAGAAAAACTGCCCACCTGCTACCGCCCACCTAATACCTACTACCTAATACCTACTACCTCCAAATTAGACGATTATGCCTGCTCCTCCTGCCCCAGCTTTTGCTCTTAACCAGACACGGCGAACTTTTAGCTGTAGTCAATTGCTACCTCTAGAGCCTGATATTTTGTGGAAAATAGAACGAGGAGTTGTTCGTACCTTTACCTGGAATGAAGAAGGTAGATCGATTACTTTGGGATACTGGGGAACCGGAGATATTGTCGGTCAACCATTATCGCGAATTCAACCCTATCAAATAGAATGTTTGACCAGCGCCGAAGTGAGTATTTTGCCAGCTAACGTTTGGTATCAAGCTGCTGATGCGATGATTTCCCACATTCAACGCAGCGAAGAACTACTAGCGATTATTCATAGCAGACCTGTGAACCTGCGGTTGCTCGAAATGTTAGGCTGGTTGGCGCAAAAATTTGGTCGAGAAGTCGATAAAGGAAAATTAATTGAAGTGCCATTAACCCATCAAGCACTGTCAGAAGTTATTTGTACTACGCGAGTAACGGTAACGCGGTTGCTTAACCAATTTGAACAGAAAGGTCTGATTAACAGGCACGGTCGATACTTAATTCTTTGTAGAAAATCGCCAACATTAGATTTTTAAGGAAAAACATGGTGGCTTTCAAGCTTTGAACCCAAAAACCCGGTTTTTCAAAAAAACCGGGTTTTTTATAGACCTACATAAATCAAATTGGCTCAGCCTGGTATAGGCGTAACTGGATAAATATTAGTTATAATTTACACTAATAACTCATTTAGGTAAAAAGGGGCTGATAGCTCTGTTAAGCTCTGGTTTAACCATAATATCACCAAGATTAGCAAGCTACCTCCTGAAAACAAGCCCTTGTTTATAAAAACAAGTAGACAAGTATGTGACAGTTGCATAAGTTACACATTAGCGAAAGTATCATAACGGATAGCTATAATAAAATTTATCGGACTACTGTAGTCCTCGCCAGCCCAAAATTGCGACGACTCTAGTCGTGAATAGAAACAGCATTTATGATGGATAAATAACTGGAGTTGATAAACTGGAATACGGCAAAAATAAATTGAGACAGTTTTGATACTTTCCTGTACAGTGGAGTTTGGTGTGAGGATACAACAATGTCAAGAACATTTTGGAACGCTATACGGCTAAGCCCTGCTGTACTGGGCGCAGCAATATTGGTGGGTGCTTCGGCAGCGATCGCAGCAGAAACCCCCGAAAGTAAAATCAGCTCAGAGGCAACAACCGCTGCCAGTTTAGACAGCAGCAACCTGGCTCCAAGCGCTGATGTTAATGCCCTGTTAGGCAACAACACCCAGCTAGCACAAGCAATGCCAGCCACTCAGGCTCAACCGGCCCGCTCCCTGGATCAAATTAACGAGTACGTGCAACAAGGTCAAGACATGGGACAGGTCACCTCGGTGTCCTAATTGACCGACGTAGACCCAACTCACTGGGCTTTTCAAGCGTTGCAATCCCTCGTAGAACGTTACGGTTGTATTGAAGGTTACCCGGATCGTACCTACAGAGGCAACCGCGCTTTAACTCGCTACGAATTTGCCGCTGGTTTAAATGCTTGTTTAGACCGGATTCAAGAATTAATTGCCGCAGCAGTTTCGGACTTACCCAGTAAAGAAGACATCGCCACCATCCGGCGGTTGCAAGAAGAATTTGCCGCCGAATTGGCAACCCTGCGGGGACGGGTAGATGCTTTAGAAGCACGCACGGCAAGGTTAGAAGCGCAGCAGTTCTCTACAACTACCAAACTTAGAGGGGAAGTTATTTTTGCCCTAGCGGGTGCGTTTGGTGATTCCAGAGCCGTTCCTTCTCCTGGCAACCCTCGCGATCGCGATGACGACATTGAGAATAACATCATTTTCGCAGACCGGGTGCGGCTGAACTTCGATACCAGCTTTTCTGGTCGAGACTTGTTGAGAACTCGCTTGCAAGCAAGAAACATCACCCAGTTTGATACTGCTGGGGGCGATGGCATCAACGTCACAGGTACCAACATGAGCCGCCTCAGCTTTGATGGTAGCGAGAATAATGACGTTGTTCTTGATGACCTTTGGTATCGTTTCCCCATCGGTAGAAATGCCAGAGCCTGGATCATTGCCAACAGCGGTGAGTTAAACGATGTTGTCAGTACCATACGCGGGCCTTTTGCCAGCAGTAGTGATGGGGCAATCTCCCGCTTTGGTCGATTCAATCCCATTTATTATCAAAACAACACCTCAAGCAGTTCTGGGGCAGCGCTGAACTTCGACTTTGGCGGAGTTGGCCTGGATTTTGCCTATCTGACCCAAAACGGTTTTGACCCCAGAGATAAAAACGGGCTGTTCAACGGTGATTATGCCGCCCTGGCTCAGCTGGTATTGTTCCCGAAGGGCAATTTTAATATCGGCTTGACCTACGTGCGTTACTACTCTCCCGGTAGCAGGGTTAACCTGACCAGCAGTACGGGCAGTGGTTTTGCCCAGCGGCCTTTTGGCAACGTTGCTACTTCATCGGATAACTTTGGGGCGCAGCTAAACTGGCGACTGAGTCAAAACTTTGTGTTTGGCGGTTGGTTCGGATACAGCATTGCCGAAGCCCAGTCTGGCCCGGATGAAGGCGATAATGCAAATATCATGAACTACGCCGTGAGTTTAGGGTTTACAGACTTTGGTCGCAAAGGCAACTTCCTCGGTTTGACAGCAGGCGTACCGCCCAAAGTGATCGATAGCGATAACAATGCGCGGGAAGATGACGACACGACCTATCACTTGGAAGCCTTCTATCGCATCCAAGCGACGAACAATATCTCGATTACTCCAGGCGTGTTCGTGCTGCTCAATCCAGAACATAACGACAACAACAACACTATCTACGTAGGCACAATTCGGACTACGTTCTCGTTCTAACCTCTCTCCTTACCCCTCTCCTACCAGGAGAGGGGGGCCAAATCTAATGAATCAAAAGCGGATTCAAATCCCTTTGATTGCCATTCCTCCAGGCTACCGTCCCCAGGCAGAGGACACCAGCATTGAAAACGATCTGCTGACTTTTTACCTACTGAGGCAGCGAACTGCCAGCGATCGCTTAATGATGGCAGCATCGCTGACTCGTAGCGCCCGTCAGCTGTCGTTGGACTGTCTGCGCCAGCAATTTGGACACTTAGATCAGACGCAGTTTGCACAAAAAATTGCCCTTGCGTGGCTGCAAGAGTACTGTCCTGGTGGCTACACCCCAACGGGAACGGAAACGATGTGGATTCAAGACTCAATCTCGCTGGTTGGCAAACTCCACCCGATATTCGAGCAGTTGTCGATTCCCTACTACATTACTGGAGGGGTAGCCGCGATCGCTTACGGAGAACCTCGCACCACTCAAGACTTAGACTTGGTATTGGCGATTTCCCCCGATTTGATCGATCGCCTTGTCACCGCACTCACCGACGCAGGATTTTACGTTCCCGGTGTTGATGATGTCAAATCCGGTAGGATGGCAACTCTGCAAATAACCGATATGGAGAGCATTTCCCGTGCCGATCTGGTAATAGCGGGAACTGAGGAATTTGATCGCCTCAAGTTTGAACGACGGCGGACATTTGAGGTTTCGGGAATGGGGATGCTCTACTTTGCTTCCCCCGAAGATGTAATTTTGAGCAAGCTGCGCTGGGGACTGCGATCGCAATCGGAAAAACAATGGCGCGACGTGCTAGGAGTAATGAAAGTACAAGCTTCTAGCCTCGACTACAACTATTTAGCAGCGATGGCAAATCAGTTAGGAATTGCTGATGCACTCAATCGAGCGATCGCCGAGGCTGGAGTTGGAGCTTAGCAGATAGCTAGACTATCTAGACCCAAAGCTATGTTTTAAGGTAATATAAAAAATTGTGAGTTTTTTTAACGCAGATGAAAGCTCAAGAGATAATCCGCTCCATAGAAGCGGAGCAGCTGAAAGCAGATTTACCCAAAATCTACGTGGGCGACACGGTGAAAGTCGGCGTGTTGATCCAAGAAGGGAACAAAGAACGGGTCCAGCCATATGAAGGCGTGGTAATTGCCATGCGGAATGGCGGGATTAACGAAACAATTACCGTGCGGCGGGTGTTTCAAGGCGTTGGGGTAGAGCGGGTATTTTTACTGCACTCGCCTCGCGTAGCCAACATCAAAATATTGCGTCGCGCGAAAGTCCGTCGTGCTAAACTTTATTACCTGCGCGATCGCGTCGGTAAGGCAACTCGTCTGAAACAACGTTTCGACAGGGCACTATAATTTTTTTTCGTGCTTGGGCGTCGCGTTGCGTTATAATAAAAAAACACACCAATCCCGTGCGCTCTTAGTTCAGTTGGTAGAACGTCGGTCTCCAAAACCGGATGTCGGGGGTTCAAGTCCTCCAGGGCGCGCTGAAAATTCTTGCAACAGTTATGCCCGAAACGATTAGCGTCGCTGGTTTACCAGTAGTAACCTATATCGGTTTCGGGTAAACTGGTTTTGTGGGGGGTGTTTGAGTCAGCCGATGTGGACGGCAGGCTTGAAGCTTTCTGACAGAAAAACAGGTAACAATAAACAGGAATTGTAGGGAAATTGGGGGGAGGCACGCAACAGTGGCGAAAAAGACCGAAGAAAAAATACAAGCTGAAGAAACAAAACCTGGATTTAACATTGCGACCTTTCTCCAGGGAACAAAAGAAGAACTGGATAAAGTAGTGTGGCCTAGCCGCCAACAGCTGATCAGCGAATCGGCGGCAGTAATTTTAATGGTGACGCTGTCGGCACTGTTGATCTATCTAGTCGATAATTTCTTTAATTGGGCATCAGGAAAGGTATTCGGATGAGTTTTGCCAGCGAAGAACTGCGCGATCGCAGTACGCTAGAAGACTCGGAAGAAACGGCAGGAGCTTCGCGAGAAACCGCCCGCTGGTACGCCGTTCAGGTAGCTTCTGGCTGCGAGAAGCGCGTCAAAACCAACCTCGAACAGCGCATTCAAACCTTGGATGTCGCTGACCGGATATTTCAAGTAGAAATTCCGCAAACGCCAGCCGTCAAAATTCGCAAAGACGGCAGCAGACAAACAAGCGAAGAAAAAGTATTCCCTGGCTACGTACTCGTCCAAATGGCGATGGACGATGAAAGCTGGCAGGTTGTGAAAAACACCCCAAATGTGATTAACTTTGTGGGTGCAGAACAAAAACGCCGCTACGGACGCGGACGCGGACATGTCAAACCCATGCCGCTATCCAATTCAGAAGTAGAACGCATCTTCAAGCAAGCGCGCGAACAAGAGCCAGTGGTCAAAGTTGACATGGCTGTGGGTGACAAAATCGTCGTACTTTCAGGGCCTTTTAAAGATTTTGAAGGCGAAGTGATTGAAGTCAGTCCGGAACGGAGCAAGCTGAAAGCGTTACTCTCTATTTTTGGGCGCGATACACCAGTGGAATTGGAGTTCAATCAAGTCGAAAAACAGGGCTAAAGGTTAAATGGCCAAGAAAGTTGTTGCAATCATCAAGTTGGCACTCCCAGCAGGGAAGGCCAACCCAGCTCCTCCCGTCGGCCCAGCACTGGGTCAGCACGGGGTCAACATCATGGCGTTTTGCAAAGAGTATAACGCCAGAACGTCGGATCAAGCAGGCATGGTAGTTCCCGTAGAAATATCTGTCTACGAGGATCGCAGTTTTACGTTTGTGTTGAAAACCCCTCCCGCTTCGGTTTTAATTACCAAAGCAGCAGGGATACCAAGGGGTTCAGACCAACCAAACAAAAAGAAAGTTGGCAAAATTACCAGGGAACAACTGCGAGAAATTGCCCAAACAAAATTGCCTGACCTCAATGCCAACGATATTGACGCCGCAATGAAAATTGTGGAAGGAACCGCCCGCAATATGGGTGTAACCATCGCAGATTAGTTGATAGTTGATAGTTGATAGTTGATAGTTGACAGAAGAAAAGCAATTAGCAATTAGCAATTACCAATTACCAATTAGCAATTAGCAATTACCAATTATCGGGGGAGAAGCGAGACTTCGTAATTGACCCCAGGAGAGCAAACAATGAAAAAAGAATCGCGCAGGCTGCAAGAACTGCGGAAAAAAGTAGAAGATAGAGCTTACGAACCACTAGAAGCTCTACAGTTATTGAAAGAAACGGCAACGGCGAAGTTTCCCGAATCGGCAGAAGCTCACATTCGGTTAGGAATTGACCCCAAGTATACCGACCAACAACTGCGGACAACGGTAGTATTGCCCAAGGGAACCGGGCAAACCGTGCGGGTAGCAGTAATTGCCCGGGGGGAAAAAGTCAACGAAGCTAATAGCGCCGGTGCAGATATAGTTGGTTCGGAAGAACTAATCGACGAAATCCAAAAAGGCCGGATGGATTTTGATAAACTGATTGCCACCCCAGATGTGATGCCGCAGGTAGCGAAGCTGGGTAAGCTGTTGGGGCCGCGGGGTTTGATGCCCTCACCCAAAGGTGGTACGGTAACATTTGATCTGGCTGGTGCGATCGCGGAATTCAAAGCTGGTAAACTAGAATTCCGGGCAGACCGCACGGGGATTGTCCACATCCTATTTGGTAAGGCATCCTTCTCACCGGAAGATTTGCTGGTAAACCTCAAGGCATTGCAGGAAACAATTGACCGCAACCGACCTTCGGGAGCCAAGGGGCGCTACTGGCGTACCATGTACGTATCCGCAACAATGGGGCCATCGATCGCAGTGGATATCAGCGCCCTCAGAGATATGAAGACAACGGAGGCAGCGTAAAAGAATTTGAGATTTGAGATTTGAGATTGAATATGGCAAATCTGAAATATCAAATCTGAAATCGAAAATAGCTCAACTAAATAGCAAACGCCGAAGACAGCAGGGGCTTTAAGCTTAATTTCCTGCCGAGGTTTGCCAGCATTGCACTTGACATTAGTTACCACTTATGGTATAAGTGGCTGACCAATCAAGATGCGATCGCCAGCACCCCGGCTCCACAACCGGGGTTTTTAGTTGGGACGCCAATCTGAATCCAAAAGCTAAATCCTTGTATCGAGCAAGGATACCCAAGGAGGTGACACAAGAATGGGTAGAACTAGAGAGGATAAGCAAGCAATCATCACCGAACTCAAGCAAAGCTTGAGCGAGTCGAGTCTGGCAGTTGTTATAGACTACCAGGGGCTATCTGTTGCCGAAATCACCGATTTACGGCGGCGGCTGCGTCCCAAAGGCGCTACCTGTAAGGTGACCAAAAACACCTTAATGGGAATTGCCGTTGAGGGCGACGAGAAATGGCAAGCAATGGACGAATTTCTGAAGGGTTCTTCAGCTTTCATGCTTGTCAAAGAAGACATCGGCGGTGCCATCAAAGCTTACCAAGAATTCCAAAAAGCCAGCAAGAAGACCGAACTTCGGGGTGGCGTAATGGAAGGACGTGCTTTGAACCAAGATCAGGTCAAAGCACTGGCAGACTTACCGTCGAAGGAACAACTCATGGCACAGATTGCTGGTGCAATCAATGGTGTAGCCACCAAACTTGCCGTGGGTATCAACGAAGTTCCTGGTTCGCTGGCGCGTGCTTTGCAAGCTATTGCTGATAAGGACAAAGATCAAGGCGCTGCTGATAGCGAAGCTGCTTAATTTCGGTAATGGCTAATGGCTAATGGCTAATGGGTAATAAAAACCAAACCCATTAACAATTACCAATTACCAATTACCAATCACCAATTACCAATTACCAACTAAAGGAGTTAATCCATGTCTGCTGCAACTGATGAAATTCTCGAGAAACTTAAAACTCTGACCCTGCTGGAAGCATCCGAACTCGTCAAGCAAATTGAAGAAGCCTTTGGCGTTAGTGCAGCTGCCCCCGTTGGCGGCATGATGATGATGGCGCCCGGTGCTGGTGGTGCTGCACCTGCTGAAGAAGTGGAAGAGAAGACAGAATTTGACGTAATTCTGGAAGAAGTTCCTGCCGACAAGAAGATTGCAGTTCTGAAGGTAGTTCGTGCTTTGACAGGTTTAGGTTTGAAAGAAGCCAAAGATTTGGTCGAAGCTACGCCCAAGGCAGTTAAGGAAGGCGTTAAGAAAGAAGATGCCGAAGATACCAAGAAACAACTGGAAGAAGCCGGAGCTAAAGTTAGCATCAAGTAGGCTCTAAAGTTTGAACTCGGTTACAATTAAAGCCCCAGCGGGGCTTTTTTTTTAGCCATTCATTTGATACTAAATCCGCTTCTATCATCCTTTTTACAGCAGATTGCAAGTGAGTGAAGTACAGCCTTTTGGCTTCGTTTGTGTAGCGGCAGCGTTAACGCTGCCGCTACACAAACTGGCGGTTTACCTGATGCGCCTGCAAACCGCTATATGCCTAACGACTGAAGTCGCGGCTACACAAACAAAGACCGCCTGCGCGGTCTATAAGAATATTGGGGGCGATCGCTCCGGATTTGGTATGATATCGTGTCCGTTTGTATCGGTATCGCACGGGGGCGGGTTTATTAACACCATTCGCTAGGCATCAAAAGTAACTGGTAAAACCCGCCCCTACAACACCATTAAAAATATGAGTTAGATACTACTGGACTCAATATCAATAGGCAATGCTTGGAATTCAAAGATTTTCTCATGCCGTGCCCCTTCGAGGATCTTTGACTGTAATGGCAAATATTTCAGTGTAAATTGGCATCCCAGACACCGATGTAGATGCGATCGCTTTTATTTCTCTGAATCTCGCCTTTTAAGTCGCCAACGGCAAACGAGGCATAATTCGACCGCCGTTGATACACCCGTCGCAACTTCTGTCTGATTTCTTCAGTTGCCCTACCGTCCATCATTCGATCCACAGTTGCCTGGATTTGCTCTAAATCCACCGATTGGGCAAAGGCTACCTCGGTTTGCCGAACTTCCCCAGATTCGCGGTCAAATAAATAGCCCAAACTCATCTCACCCGGTATATATTCGGCATAACTCGCCGCGAGGGTTTTGCCAAAAGCGCCTTGGGAAATTTTGGTAGGCGAACCAAGGCTTGATTCAACAACGCTGCGAGGCGTCCCTACAGGAAATGCCGGGACGATACCAGAGGTAGGGATGCGCGCCTCTGGTGTTGATGCTGGCGCGGGAATTTCAGCATTGGGCGACAACGATGGTGAAGGCGCTTCAGATTGAGGGGAAATCTCAGGATTGGGTACAGTTGTGGGTGCTGGTTGGGACGTTGACGCCGTTGGAGGCTGAACTAAAGGCGCTTCAGATTGAGGGGAAATTTCAGGAGTGACTACAGCTGTGGGTGCTGGTTGGGACGTTGACGCCGTTGGAGGTTGAACTGAAGGCGGTTCAGATGCGGGGGAAATTTCAGGTGTGCTTGCAGTTCTGCGCGTCGCTACCGGCTGTTCTGGCTGCTGTTGGCGAGGTTTGGCGAAAACAACGCCGATAACCAACGCGCCGCAGATGAGGCTGGCGGCGATCGCTGCGGATCGTTTCCATCCCCCAGAACCCGTAGCCGGAGCAACCTGTACTCGTTTAGTATATGCTCCTCCTGGAGCCACGGCGACGGTATCCGCTTGGGAAGGGGTAGGGGCGTAAGCGGATCTTGGGGCAGATGGCAAATCGTTGAGCATTTGTCGCGCCGAAGAGTAGCGTTCTGAGGGATGCGATCGCACTGCTTTATCCAATACCGCTGCCAACTTAGGATTAACTGAAGGCGCGTACTGACGCCAGATCAATTCCCCCGTCCCCCTGTCTACCCCCAGTTCTTGCGGCAATCTACCAGTCAGCAAATAAATCGCCGTCAATCCCAAACCGTACAAGTCGCTAGCGTAGGTAGGGTGACCCGATGCTTGCTCGATCGGCATAAAGCCGGGGCTACCGATGACGATCGAATGACCATTTGCCGCCGCCGTCATCACTTCCTTGACCGCGCCGAAATCGATTAGGACGGGTTTGCGATCGCTTTCTCGCCAAATAATATTGTCAGGTTTGACATCTCGGTGTATAATACCCTGACCGTGAACGTAATCGAGAACGGGTAAAAGATCGAGCAGGATATTTTGGACAGAATAATCGCTCAAAACCCCAGAGACTCGCACCAAATCGGTTAAAGTTTGACCCTGAATGAATTCTTGAACCAGGTAGAATTGCCCCGCCTCCTCAAAGTAGGCATATAACTTAGGAATTTGGTGACTCGACTCGCCCAATTTTTCCAGAATGGCAGCTTCTCGTTGGAATCTTCCTTGCACCAGTTGGAAAGTTTGGGGACTATTGTTGACGGGTTTTAATTGCTTGATAACGCAGTGGCGGCGAGAAGGCAGGTAAGTATCTTCTGCCAAAAAAGTGTGACCAAATCCACCAGTAGCTAAGTCCCGAATAATTTTATAGCGGTTGTTTAATAGCGTCGGCGTCATTTGAGTAAGTAAATCTAGTTTTTCTTGAAGGGTAACAACGCTGAGGGAGAGAAAATATATAACCTCGGATACATATCCAGGCAGATTTAAGGTAGAAATATTTTCTACCAGTAGGGGCACCGCATTTGATAATCTTTTAATCCAAACCAACAGTTATTAAAATCCCTGCCCCTACAAACTTGATGCGCTTTTGGTTATAGCAGTTTGCGGCTTCATAAAGTACACTTTGATTTTACATGAGTCAATATTCCGCGTAGGCGGACTTCGTTTGTGTAGCGGCACCCTTAAGGGTGCCGCTACACAAACGAAGCCACAAGGGCTGTATTTCACCAATCTGTAAACCGTTATAAGCTTGCGATCTTATTACTTCAAATCCAGCAAACCGCTATCTTTAAGTTTAGGATTAAAGCGGATTTCGGTTTGAACGCCACGGGCTTTTAATGCGGCAATAATTTCAGCCTCAACTCGTCGGGCGACATTTTTTAATATTTTAGATTCCGCCAATTCCTCACCCGCTGCTTGAGCATAACTCGCCTGTTCTTCAGGCGTCATCAGAGGTTGGACATTAATAGATTGCGTCCATTTCGCTTCATCGGTACTATTACCAGAGGGAGTAGAACCATTTTCAGCAATCCAAGCACCCTGGATATTTTCTAGAATTGTGCGGTTAGGACGCTCAATCGTTTGAACTTTCACCCAATAGCAGAGTTGGGGTTGACGTACCAAATGCTGTTTGAGGCTGAGATAAACATCGCGAGAATAGCCGATAAATTGCAGGATTTGGTTGCGATCGCATATCGCGTAGGCGCCTACTTTCCCTTGTAATTGTGCGGGCAGCTGCCCATTTTCGTCAATATAAGGGATAAACTCTAATCCGGCGAGAGAAGGAATAGTTTCGGTAGTCATAGGTTAGTTTTTAGCTAATTTTTCGATAGATGGCACAAAGGCGACTGGGATTAAATATCTTAGCTTTGAACATAAAATTAGGGGGTACGTTGATAATTGCGTACTCGTCGGATTGGTGATACATTTCAAATTCAGCAGGCATCCCTTTAGGCGTTGACGTACTGTAGGGAACCGGCTGAAACAGCAATGAGGTAAACTCAAGCGGCGAGCATTTAAGCTGTTCGGCGATTTGGGCGAGAAACGCATCCCCCGTCAACAAGGCGAATAGGGTGGCTTTGGCTTCTGCGTCGAGGGCGACACTGCCATCAAAGTTTTCGACTATCTTGAGCGCCATAAAGACATCGATGGGTTAACGCTTTAAGCTGGTACTTGGATCAGCGTATGAGATTGGGTGCGCGACGTGGTATAAAGAATTGTAAAATTGGCGGCAACGGCGATCGCATAGAACCGCGCGTGTTATTCTAGCTGGCTAGAGGGCGGAGCAGTTGCAGCGATCGCCTCGCTGGGATAAATTGTTGTTGGTTAAAGGTTGCTGGGGTATGAGCGATCGGATTCAAACCGAATTAGTAATTGAAGCAGGTCGCACCGAGACTCAGTATTGGAAAGATTTGTGGCGATATCGGGAGTTATTCTACTTCCTAGCATGGCGAGACATTCTGGTCAGGTACAAACAAACAGCAATTGGCATAGCCTGGGCGTTGATTCGACCTTTCCTAACAATGGTTGTTTTCACGGTAGTATTTGGCAACCTAGCCAAGTTACCATCTGAAGGAAATGCCCCCTATCCAATTTTGGTATTTGCAGCCATGTTACCCTGGCAATTTTTTGCCAACGCGCTTTCCGAATGCAGCAACAGCTTAATCGCCAATAGCAATTTGATTTCCAAAGTTTACTTCCCCCGCTTGATCGTCCCAGCAAGTGGCGTCATTGTCAGCTTTGTAGATTTCCTAATTTCTGGGATGATATTGTTAGCACTGATGGCTTGGTATAACTTTGTCCCTAATTGGCGCATCGTCACCCTACCGCTGTTTATCATAATTGCTTTTGCTGCAGCGATGGGAGCGGGACTATGGTTAGCCGCACTGAACGTAAAATATCGAGATTTTCGTTATATAGTGCCATTTATCGTGCAGTTTGGCTTGTATATCTCCCCAGTTGGTTTTAGCAGCAACATTGTACCCCAGCAGTGGCGCTTGCTCTACTCTTTAAATCCGATGGTGGGGGTCATTGATGGCTTCCGCTGGGCTATATTAGGTGGAGAATCCAAACTTTATTGGCCTGGATTTACCATATCTTTGGGATTAGTTGCGTTGTTGTTTGTCAGCGGTGTATTATACTTCCGCAAGACCGAACGCACGTTTGCAGATGTAATTTAAGCAGGAAGCGATCGCGTGTCTGATACCGTAATTCGCGTTGAAAATATAGGTAAAAAATACATTATTGGGCATCAGAAACAGGAGCCTTACACAGCATTGCGAGATGTAATAGCTGATAAAGTCAAGTATTTTGGTTCGCGACTGCTAAAACCTTTAGGAAAAAGCATTACCAATCCAGCTTATGAAGAATTTTGGGCATTGAACGATGTTTCGTTTGAAATTAAGCAAGGCGATCGGGTAGGTATAATTGGTCGCAACGGAGCAGGTAAATCAACCCTCCTCAAGATTTTAAGCCGGATCGCTGACCCGACAAAAGGTCGAATGGCAATTAAAGGAAGGGTAGCAAGTCTTTTGGAAGTAGGAACGGGCTTCCACCCTGAGCTTACAGGTAGAGAAAATATATATCTTAACGGTGCAATTCTGGGGATGAGTAAGACAGAGATTAGAAGAAAGTTTGATGATATTGTAGCCTTTGCCGAAGTAGAAAAATTCTTAGATACTCCTGTAAAACGTTATTCTTCTGGAATGTACGTAAGGCTTGCGTTTGCAGTTGCTGCTCACTTAGAGCCAGAAATTTTAGTAGTAGATGAGGTATTGTCTGTAGGGGATGCAGAATTCCAAAAAAAGTGTTTGGGAAAAATGGAGGTAGTGGGAAAAGAAGGGCGCACCGTTTTGTTTGTCAGTCACAACATGGAATCAATTATCAGACTTTGCAGTAAAGGTTTGTATCTCGAAAAAGGTCGGCTAATTGAACAAGGAGATATTCAAACCGTAACAAACTGCTACCTAAGCAAAGCTTCTATAGGAAAAGAAAGAGAAATAGACGTTTCAAAGAAAGCAAGACCTGAATACGTTGTAGCTTCATCCTTTAAGCTAAAAAAAATAAGATTAATTGGTGGCGATGAATTTATCTGTTACAAAATCGGAGAGCAGATTAAAATAGAAATCAGTTATGAATGCCAAGCTGTCATTGATGGACTCAGAATTGGAGTAGGAATTAATACATGTATGGGGCAGCGGCTTTGTACGTTTCACACCGACTCAATATCTAATTTTATTAAGCCGAATTCGGATAAAATTTACTTAGAATTTGACACGTCGCAGCTAACACCCGGTATTTACACGATCGACTTTGGCGCCAGATCGGGTAAAGTAACTTATGACGTAATATTTGAAGTTTTTTCCTTTGAAATAGCCCCGTTCAACACCCATAACTCACCTTACGATGAAGATAATATGGGGATTGTATCTATTAAACACATGTTTTACGCTTGAGCAAAAAATGAAAAGAAATCACCTGGTTCTGACAACAATTAACTATCCCAGCCTGTTGAGAGAATATTTAAATAATTTGCTGAGTCATGGAACATCTGAGACGACAAAAATTTGGATTGTGGGAGATAAAAAGACGCCGGATTTAAATGAGTTAGCTAGCGAAATAAGCTACTCTGGTTTAGAAACGGTTTACTTAGATATTGAGAAACAGGATGAATGGGGAAAGAGATTCGCTGATTTTTACAATCGAATTCCATACAATAACGAAACTAGACGCAATATTGGCTACCTTCACGCCTTAGAAGAAGGTTGTGAAAGGCTTATTTGCATTGATGATGATAATTGGTCAACGACTGATGATTTTATTCAAGGTCACGAACTCACAGGTCAAGAATGGAATCAATGTTTACTTACCGATAAGTTAGGATTTTTCAATATTTGCGAATATTTGGAAATTGAACCATCCCGTTCTATATTCCCACGGGGTTATCCCTTTGCTCTGCGGGGAACAAAGAATAATCCAGAAGAAAAACTGCGCAACTCGCCTGTTACCATTGGAGCAACATCTGGATTATGGTTGCGAGAGCCAGATATTGATGCGATCACCTGGCTGAATGGAAAAGTGGAAAGCGTCGCATACAATGGCCCAGATGTCTTTGTTTTAAGTCAAGATACTTGGAGTCCGATCAATACTCAAAATACCAGCGTGATTCGAGAATTAATTCCGGCGTTTCTTTGCATTCCGATGGGATGGGAAGTACCGGGAGGAAAAATTCAGCGTTACGGCGATATTTGGGGAGGATATTTCTTACAAGCGGTAATGAAGGGAACAAACTATCATGTCGCTTTTGGGCGTCCGATTGTAGATCATAGGAGGAACCCTCACGATTATCTTGACGATCTCAGACAAGAATTTTGGGGGATGATTCTGACTGACTGGTTAACTAAATTACTGCGAGAAAGCTTTAAGCCAACTGATTCAGATGTATGCGATCGCGTTGATCACCTGGCTGATTTTATAATGTCTGAGGGGATTAATAAACTTCCTAATTGGTGTACAAATGAAGTCCGAAGTTTTATTGAATACACAGCTGGAAATTTAAGGACTTGGTCTCAAGCTTGTCGTCAAGTAAGGTAAACAATTGTTGGGGAAGCCAATCAATTTTTTAGACTTGACCGTGGCGAAATGAGGTTTATATTTTTAGGAGCATCAATAATAATGAATTGGCCTTCTCTTTCTATAATTATTCCTTCCTTCAACCAGGGTGCATACATTGAAAGAACGATTTTAAGTATTCTCAAACAAAACTATGAAGGCGAACTAGAAATAATTGTTTCCGACGGAGGCTCGAAAGACAAAACTGTTGAAATTTTAAAAAAATATCCGCAAATTATCTGGTGGTCAAAACCAGATCGGGGATATGTTGATGCGGTTACAAAAGCAATTGCCGTGGCTAAAGGAGAGATTTTAGCGATTCAAAGTAGTGACGATTTCTATTTAAGAGATGCCTTTAAAATTTCAATCAAAGAACTGATAGATAATCCCGATGTCGCTATTATAACTGGCTGCGACGTTCAGTTAATGCCTGATATGAATTCTTACTATACTTCAGAATTAATCTCTAGCGAGGTTACACCCTACTCGATATTAACAAAACGCATGATTGGACAACATTGTACATTTTTTCGCAGAATTATTCTTGACAAAATTGGGGGTTTAAGAGAAGAAGTAGACGTGTGCGCTGATATCGATTTGTGGTATAGAGCGCTTCACTTTTTTAAAGGAAAATTTATTCCTTTTTATACAGCAGTTTATCAAAATCACCCAAATCAAAGAACTAAGATTTTAGATACTTGGTATTCTGGCTTAGTTAAAATGGTAGAGTCGTGTGAATCAGATCCTTTCTATGGCAGCCAGCTTAGGTTTAGCGAGCGAGAAAGGAAAAATATCTATGCAAGATTTGAAGTAGGATTGGGAAAACAGCCAGAACAAGAACAGTTATTGGTTAAAATGACCCAAATCTTGGAAAGCGAAGATTACACTCAAGAAACTAAAGAATTTGTTCATTCTACCCTAGCTCATAGAGGTTATCTATCGAGGCATCTAGAAAAAGAAAAAATTGCTGATAAATTAATACAAATACTGACGGATGGAAATTTAGTGAATAGAGCAAAAATTAAGTTATATCAAGCTATGGGGATTCCACAAAATTATGTTTTTAAGGGGCCGCAAATAGATATTAACTGGTGGAAAAAATAGAAGATTTTGGTTAAGGTTTAAAATGAAAAAAATATTAGTTATTGCTTATAATATTCCCCCTGAACCAACGACAACCGCGAATCGGTTAGGGAAAATTATGAAGTATTTAAAAAAAGATTGGCAAATTCACGTTCTGTCTCCTGTGGACGAGGGGAATTTAGGTGAAGGCATTATAGTAGATTCAGTAAGAACTTGGTATCCGCAAGCGATCGCCAATGCAATCCACAAACTTAAAATATTAGAAAAATTCTTTGAATGGTTTTTTCCGTTTTGGGGCGAACCGGCATTTTTTTGGGTAATGCCAGCACTCTGGCAAGCCAGAAAATTTATAAAGCAAAATAAGCCCGACTTAATTGTTGTATTTATGATGCCTTATTCCCTCGGAATCATAGGCATTATTCTTAAGTGGATAACTGGCTTACCCTTAGTATTAAACTTTGATGACTCTCCCACCTGCGATGATATGCACCCTATTTTCTATAGCTGGGTTCATTATCGCCTAACTCTGGCTATGGAAAATTTCTATATCCGTCAAGCTGATGCGGTCATTTATGTTTCACAGCGCAACTTAAACAGGGTTCGAGATCGACAACCTCAACAACATCAGTCAAAGTTTTATTTAGTTCGATATGGAGCCGATCCAGCAGACTTTACAGATGTTCCCATTAGGTCAGACGATAATTTTACTATTACCTACACAGGAGCAATGGCAGGCTGGTTTGAATTTTATCGAACACCTGAAGAACAAACATTCTTGAGAAAATTATATCAAGTATGGATTAAATTAGGCCGTTATGAAACTGCTAAACTTGACTACAGATCTGCAAGTCCAATGTTTGTAGGCAAAGCAGTACAAGAAATCTTAGCTGAAAATCCCAAATGGCAAGGAAAAATTAACGTCAATATATACGGGAATCTATTTCCTGAATATGTTGTTAAACGTGCTTTACAAAATGAAAATTTAACAGATATTGTGTCCGTTTTTAGTCCAGTACCGCTAAGTAAATCTATTGAGCTAGCCTGTCAATCTGACTTATTATTTATGACACTTCCGGCACGTCCATTCCGCTCTCTGCCTGGTGGTCGTATATCAGCTAAAACCTACGAGTATTTAATGACCGCCCGCCCCATTTTAGCCGCAGTATCAAAGGGAGAAAACTCGGATTATATGGAAGATAAGCCAGGAGTTTGGCTGGTAGAACCAACAGATATATATGCTATGAAGAAAGTTATCATTCAATTAGCTTCTACTAAGTTTTCAGGTAAGCGACTTAATTTTGACCGCAGATCTATCCATGTAGAATATAGTTATGAAAATATTGCGAAACAGTTTAATGAAGTTTTAAAATATGTGTTATAATTAATTACTGGTAATTGATTTCTGCAAAATTAAGTTGAAAAAGTCAACTTTATTAAATTAAATGATGGTTAAAAAATGTCGATAATTTTAAATTATAGTGTCAAACTAGCTCAGCGAACTCGACGTTTAGCTGTCATACTGTTGCAGAAATTGCCCCTAAGTTCTGAGATAATAGGTTCTCCGAAAGGATTTTATTCATCTACATTAGATTGGATTGATAAGTCAAATAAGCTGATTAAAACCCAAAATCAAGCCAGCTATAAAGAAATTTATGCTGGTTATAAAAATTATTATGCCCAGCCTAAAACTTTAGGGAATAATATTCATTGGAAATTTAAAAAATCTTACGAACACGAGCATCCAAAAACATTTGTTGCTGTAATACCAAGTGGCAGAGTTTGGGGCTTTAGCGGTTCCGTTATTACTCCAGACGATCGTCTTCTGGCAGATGTATCGGTGGAGTTTGTACATGATATAAAATATCATTCAATTTTAAATCAAATTAAACTAGCACCAATCCATAAAATTAATGGAACAATAGCAGTTTTATCAGCAACTGGGGGTTATGCATACTACCATTTCATGTTTGATGTGCTACCACGCATTCATTTACTACATAAGGCTGAAATAGAATTTGATAACATAGACTATTTTTTAGTGAATAGTTACCAAGCCGCATTTCATCGCGAGATGCTTGGAAAATTGGGAATTTCTGAAAAAAAAATACTGGAAAGTAGTAAATATCCTCATATAAAAGCCGATAAATTGGTACTTCCTTCTCTACCAGGTGTGATGGGTTATCCGCCTGATTGGGCTTGCCAGTTTTTGAGTAAAGAGTTTTTAAATTGCCAACAAATCACCAAGCGGCTAAATGGCGTAGAACGGATATATATCAGCCGCGAAAAAGCATCTAGGCGCAAAGTTATTAATGAAAAGGATATAGTTAATTTTCTAAGCCAATTAGGGTTTAAAACTATAATATTAGAATCTCTTCCGATTTCGGAGCAAGCATTAATTTTTTCATCAGCCAAAATTGTAGTTGCTCCTCATGGCGCCGGACTAAGTAATATAGTATTTTGCTCCCAAGGGCAAGGGGCTAAAATAGTAGAAATATTTTCACCCCTGTATGTAAATGTTATGTATTGGTGTTTAAGTAATCAAATGGGATTGGAATATTATTATATAATCGGAAAAGGTCAAGCTCCCCCAGAGTACGTCGATCCTGTGGGGATCGAGGAAGACATTGTTGTAGACTTGGAGGCTTTATCAAGTATCCTGAAAATAGCAGGTATAGAGTTAATAGAGTGAAATATTTAATGGAAAATTATTAAAGTTCCATATGTGAATAAAGTATGACTATTTTATCAGTTGGCTGCGGCAGTAAACTTCCTGAACCTAATTTAGTTAGGCTAGATAAGTCTGAAAAACTAGCACCAGATGTATTGTGGGATTTGAATAATTTTCCTTATCCATTTGCTGATTCTAGCTTTTCTGCGATTGAGTGTTTCGATGTAATTGAACACTTGGACGACATACCAAAAACAATGGAAGAGTTTCATAGAATTTTAAAGACTAATGGATTAGTGAAGATAACAACTCCTCACTTTTCTTGTGCCAATTCATTTGTAGATCCAACTCATAAATATCATTTAAGTTATTTTTCTTTTGATTACTTTGCTGAAGATCATAATTTTTCTTATTATTCGCAAGTTAGGTATAAAATAAAACGGCGTTATATCCATTTTCAAGGCAGTAGGTTTAATAGATCTATAATACGTAAGCTAGCCAACAAATTTCCCCAGGAGTATGAGCAGAGATGGGCATGGATTTTTCCGGCTTGGTTCCTTGAATTTGAATTAATAAAATTATGAAAGTAGTTCAGATATCTCCTACTTATTTTGATAACTCATCGGTGCTGGGCGGCGGTGAGCGATATCCTATGGCATTAGCTGAACACATGGCTGAAATTGTTGACACAACTTTAATTAGTTTTTCACAAAAGAGGAGTTGTTATTATAAAAACAACTTAAAAGTAGAAATATATCCAGTAAAATATTTTATTTTGAACAATAAAGTAAATCCACTAACATTTAGGCATTTACCAGCAATTTTGAATGCTGATGTAATACATTTACATCAAATTAATACATTAGTTTCTGATTTAGGAGCTATAACAGCATTTACGCTAGGTAAAAGAGCATATGTAACCGATCATGGTATGGGATTAGGTTTGACATTGAACCGATACTTGCCAGTGTTCAGATGTTATAGTAATGTAATATCTCAATCTAGTTTTACTTTAGATTTGATTCCAGAGACTCTGCGGAAAAAGGCAGTTTTAATCAAAGGAGGTGTTGATACAAATAAATTTTGTCCTTGTCCATCATTAGAAAAAGATAAAAAAATAATTTATGTAGGTCGTATTTTACCACACAAAGGCGTTAATTACTTAATTGAAGCTTTTAGGATTTTAAATCGTTTAGATTACAAGCTAAAAATTATTGGGAAAGTATATAACAATCAATTTTATCAAGACCTCAAACAGATGGCAAATGGCTTGCGTGTAGAATTTATACACGATGCAGACGATCAACAACTACTATATGAATATTGCACTGCGCTTGTGACGGTTTTACCATCGGTTCATACTAACGGCTATGGTGGCTATACTCCTGTGCCAGAGTTAATGGGATTGACATTGCTAGAATCACAAGCTTGTGGTACTCCTGTAATTTGTACGGATGCAGGAGCAATGCACGAGTTTGTAGACCACGAGCGCACTGGGTTTGTGGTTAAGCAGAATTCCGGCGAAGCGATCGCCGCCGCATTGTGTTCGCTGGTTAATTTAGCTCCGTCCGACTATGGAAACTATCGAAACCGCTGTCGTGAGTGGGTAAAAGCTTTTAGCTGGTCAACTGTTGTTCAAAAACATTTAGAAATTTATAGCAGTAATTAATAAATTATGAAAATTCTTTTCTGTAGTCCTAACCCCTTAGTTAAAGAACTGGGTGCCCCGAAAATTTGGATTGAACTCGCTGAAGAAATGGAGCAACTCGGCTGGGACTGTAAAACAATTTCTCTACAACAACTTGCAACCATACCAAAGCATCTGCAAAATCATCAACTAAGTTGGCAACTTATTTTTTCGGAAGCATTACGTCAATATTTGCGCGAACATGCTGCTGAATATGATGTCATAGACTATGACCACAGTTATCTTCCTTACCCTAGAAGCGAGTTTCACCCACGCGCCCTTTTCGTCGCTAGATCCGCACTGCTTGTCCACCATTTAGAAAAAATAACTATCCCAGAGCCAAAAACCTGGAAATCTAAAATTCGCAGTTTAATCAAAGGTAAACGCGATGCTATAGATAAGCATAAAATAGCAGATATTGCTCACAAAACTGTGGTTGAATCTGACTTAGTCAATGTGGCGAATTATGATGATAAAGATGAGTTGGTTAGGTGGGGAATACCAGCAGAAAAAATTATTGTAATTCCTTACGGGATTAGTCGCAGTCGCAGACCATTATTTAATGATATTTCCCTCGAAGTTCCAGCGGAACCAAAAGTAGTTTTTGTCGGCACGTTTGACTATCGTAAAGGAGCAAGTGACTTTCCAAGTATTGTAAAAAATATTTGCGATCGCATTCCGAATGTAACTTTTCGTTTATTAGGCACAGCTGGTTTATTGCAAACTAAAGAAAAAGTTTTATCTTTCTTTACCGATGAATTAAAAGAGCGAATTGAAGTAATTCCCAAATTTAATTCCCAAGAGTTACCAGAACTTTTAAATTCTTGCTCGGTTGGAATTTTTCCCTCTTACTTAGAATCCTTTGGATTTGGAGTTTTAGAAATGCTTGCAGCTTCTATTCCTGTAATTGCTTATAATGCACCGGGACCACCGATGATGTTACCATCAGAATATTTGGTTGCCCCTGGTGATACTGATAGTATGAGTGCAAAAGTAATTGACCTGCTAAAGGATATAAAAAAACTGGCTCAAGCACGAGTATGGGCAAAGGAGCGATCGCAAGAATTCTGTTGGCAGAAAATTGCTGAAAAAACCAGTCAAATTTATCTGGAATATTTGGGTAAAAAATAGCTTTGTTCAGCTAAACTGCCGTTCCAGCTAAATTATTCTTTTTGTTAACAATATGACCCCTCCGCTTAAAGTACTAAGTTTAAACATTTACATAATGGGACATATTACTTATCAAGATGTTCTAGAAAAAACCTTTGGCAAGCATATTCCAGAAATTGAATTTGAGTCAATTCATTTAACTGACTATTTTAAACAAGATTTCGTCGGTCGATTGGTATATTGGCTGCTGAGCCAACAGTTGCCAGGATCTGGAAAATCAGACTATCATTTTCATCGATTTCGGACTGAGTTAGCGCTTTCATTCTTTGCTCGTCGCTGTTTAGAAGGCAGATTGAAAAATTATCAACCCGATGTTCTTCACTTGCATACGCAAGGCATTGCATTCCTAGCACTTCCCTTATTTAAAAAATTTCCATCTGTAGTTTCAATTGATTACACGGCGGCTTTGTTAGCCAATCAGCATCCATACCCTAATCACGTTACCTATCAACCAATTATTGCATTTGAACAGAAATGTTTTGAAGCAGCAGCTCACATTATATCTTGGTCTGATAAAGCCAGAGAATCAGTGATTAAGGATTACAAAATCAGCTCGGAAAAAGTCACAACTATTCGCCCATCTTTACCATTAAATCTATTCAATTCAATTGCTAGGAAGCCAGCTAAAGAAGATAAAATTCGCTTGCTATTTGTGGGAAACGATTTTGCCCGTAAAGGTGGAGAGGATTTATTAGCTGTATTTTTGGAAGATTTCATGAATGTTTGCGAACTTGACATAGTTACCAATGCAAATTTAAATTTACCCAATATACCCAATCTCCGAATTCATCGAGGTATACGTCCGCTTTCTCTAGACTTAATCAACCTTTATCAAAAAGCAGATGTATTTGTGATGCCAACTTATGAAGAAGTTTATGGATTGGTATTTGGAGAAGCTATGGCAGCAGGGTTACCTTGTATAGGAACTAACATTATGGCTGTTCCGGAATTAGTGCAAAACGGACGAAATGGTTTTACAATTGCACCAGGCGATCGCCAAGCCTTGAGCCAATCTCTCCGTCAGTTGATAGACAATCCCGCTCTCAGATTATTAATGGGACAATATAGTCAAGAATTTGCTCGTAAAAAACTTGATGCTGTGGAACAATGCCAACAAATTTTGCAAATTTTTAGGGATATAGTTTGACAAGATAAAATGGGAAATCAAAAATTTTATGGAGCTAATTAAATGAAAAAGCCTATTTGTATTTGCGGCTGTCAAAAATTTAAAGTTTTAATCCAAGGCGATTATTGTTTTTTTACATTACAAGGAAAGCCTGTAGCTTTTCAAGCTTTACAATGCCTGGACTGTAGCATGGTTTTAACAAATCCACCCCCCTATATAACCGAAACCTCCAACAATGAATTAGATAGCAATTCAACTAATGATGAAGCCTCTCTTGTTGAGAGTTCAATTTATAGAATTAGCCGCCTCAAATCTTATATAAATGCTTCTACAAAAGTACTAGAGATTGGTTGCTCGACGGGGAAATTAGTCGAGATGGTTGAAAAAATGGGAGTGCAGCATTCGGTAGGAGTAGAAATATCAATGGTAGCAGCCACTAGGGGAAAAAAACTTGGCAGAAATATCAAAAATATGTATCTTCAAGATTGCAATTTTCCCTCAAATTATTTTGATGTAATTCAAGCTCATCACGTCCTTGAACATATTCCCTATTTATCAAAAACTTTGGACGAAATATATAGAATTTTGAAACCTCGGGGAATATTTTATGTAACTGTACCTCGGCATAATTCTATTTTCGTCCGTTCTCCAAACTGGATGGGTTGGTTTCCTCAAGAACATTTTTGGCATTTTACAGACCAATCTTTATGTTCAGTTTTAGCTAAACACGGGTTTGAATTGCTGCAACTTTCTTGTCCGTTACATAGCAATTTTTTGACTCAAAAAGGTAAACTATATCATATTAAGGCTGGTTTAAAATTTATTGTTAAGAAGCTAAATATGGGAGATACAGTAGAGGCATTTTTTATCAAAAAGTAGGGAAATAAGTTACCCAAATAGAGCCAATCAGTGAATGTATTATCAATTAGTAATTGCCCTTTAATTGAGTCTCAAGGATCGGGATATGTTGTCCTAAATTTCTGTCGGGGTTTGCGCGATCGCAATCACGAGGTAGACTTATTTGGGCCAGAATCTTACGAACCTCTCCAGTTTCTCAAAGGAAGAGCAACCAGTTACCGCCAAGCTATAGGGATGCTGTTTTTAACACTACGTCAGTTAGCCATAAAAAAATACGATATTATTGAATTTTATGGTGGAGAGTCTTGGCTAGCGGCTTCAATTTTAAGCAAAATTCCCAACAGAGACTTTCTCGTGGTGAGTCATTCAAATGGTTTAGAAACCCGTTACTTTAATACTTTAGTTAAATATTCTGAAACAGGGTTGATGGAAAGCCCGTTTAAAAAATGGTATCAGTTAGATCAAACTGCTTTGTTTAAAAATGCGTTTACCCAAGTAGATGGAATTGTTACTGTCAGCGAGGATGAACGTCAATATGCCATAGCTTGTAAATATAAAGACGGCTGCCACATTGTAGCTATAAATAACTCACTTTCAGATGATTATATCGATTTAAATATTGATTTTTATAGAAAACCTGTTATAGGCTATTGTGGGTCTTGGATATCGCGAAAAGGTATTCAGTTAATTCGGTCGGATATCAGCCAGTTACTCTCGGAGTTTCCCCAGTGCTTATTTAAACTAATCGGAGTCGGAGAAAATTTCCGTAAAGAAGACTATTTCCCCGCATCAGTCAGCGGACAAATTGAAATTATTCCTTTTGTATACAAAAAAGAAGATTTGCAAAAGATATACCAATCCCTTTCGGTTTTAATTGTCCCTTCTATTTACGAAAGTTTTGGATTAGTCACAGCCGAGGCAATGGCTTGTGGTTGTGCAGTTGTTGTTAGTAAAATAGGCTGGGGTGCTTCTATTACAAATCGCGAAGAAGCGCTCATTATAGAGAAATTAACTTCCCCTGAGTTGTATCAAGCAGTGAAGGAGTTACTGTTGGATGAACCTCTGCGAATAAAAATTGCTCAAGCTGGGTATCAGCTGGTGCAAAATCTCCGGTGGAATACGGCTGTGGATAAGTTGGAAAACACTTATCTAAAATGGTTGGAAGAATTTAGACAAGAAAGGCGGTAAAATTTTACAGCAAGGAGTTGCATGAGGATGGAAAAGCTAGGGAAAATAGTGGCAATTACAGGTCGAGTCCATCCTCATACTTGTGGAGTTGGTGATTACACTATTAACTTGGCAGTTGAATGTAAAAATTATCTCGATATCAACCTAGATATTATTGTTGAAAAAGGCTGCCAAGAGTCAGTTGTTCCGGTTAAAATTTTTTCTGATGTTGAGGGTTGGGATCAAGCAGGATGGCAGAAGCTTTTAGAATGGCTGGAAGCGGAGAAAGTTGAAACTGTAATTCTACAATATACTCCCTGGCTTTATGCTTCTAAAGGATACAACTTGACACTGATAGATTTTTGGCAACGGTGTCACCAAAGGTTTCAAACCTTACTAATTACTCATGAAACTTACTTTTGGTTACTCAAATATCCGGGTACGTGGGTTGTGGGTTTGTGGCAGCAGTACGTGTTGCGATCGCTCCTCCTCTCCAGTCATCACGTCTTCTGTGCTTCCGAACTTTACCTGCATCGCTTGAAAAGATTCAGTAACTCAAAATCAAAAATTCACTATCTACCAATTCCCAGCAACATTGCATTCCAACCCCTTTCTCCCTCCCAAAAACAATCGCTTCGTCAAAAATTAGGAATGGCCCCCGAACAACTGGTAATAACACTGTTTGGTTGTGGCGAGTCAATTCTGTCAAACTGGATTTCAGCATTAGATATTTACCTTAATTATAACTACTCTATTATTTGGTTATTATTAGGAAATGCCCAGTCACTAACAACCCTAAAAAATCCCGCTATCCGTCCTGGTTATCTCGCTCCGGTTGAATTGTCCCATTACTTACAAATTTCCAATTTAATGTTAATGCCTCACCGCTTCGGCGTCAGTGCTAAACGGACATCGCTCATGTCTGCTTTAGAACATGGCATACCGGTAATTGGAACGGATGGAATGCTTACAGACTCTTTCTTACGGCAACTCCCCAGCATATTTTTAGCCTCAGAACATTTTTACCCCGCTTTCGAGAAACAAGTGCTAAATAGTTTGACTCAACTCCCCAACCTTGATAACTTAGCTAAAGTAACTCAAAACTACTACGACTCAAATCTCAGTTGGAGCGTCGTAACTAAAACTTTGCTTCCTTATTTACAACAGTGAGGAAAATGTCAGGCAAAACTGCTCGCAGAATCTCAGTTTTTCTTCATTCGCTGCTGTTTTTAGCGATCGCATCCGCCGTACTGACTTACTGGTATGTATCAGAATATGCCCTAAAAGGCAACTGGCATCCGGAATATTACACAAGAGTAAGTTACATTTTGCTAGTACCGACTTGGCAAAAAGTTTTGAAAGATGGCTTTACCTTGTTACTGTTGTTGTTTAGTGCTTTATTGCCACCAACCAATACTGGCAAAAGTTTTTCTAATAATAGAGGTTTAAAAACCAGTTACGCGCTGTGTCTTTGCGTTTTGGGAATTGCTATTGCTAGAAGCGTCACTAGCGAGCTTAACTTGGTAGCAATTATATCCTGCCTTAGACCGATATTTGTTGTCTTTGCCCTGTTTTTCTTTTGTCACCGTCACCTGAACCGCTATTATCTTCGCTGGGTTTTTGAATGGGTAAATGTTTTAGCAGTTATTCAAGTTTTCTATGCAATTCGTCAGCGATTATTTGCAGTTCTATACGATGGAGTATCCTGGATAGACAATGGCACAGTCCGCTCTGTGGGAACTTTTATCGGTCCCAATACAATGGGGCTATTTTTAGCCTTAGTTTTTTACTTAAATCTTGAAATTTTACCTCGACACAGGTGGCGGTATATTCTTTTGTTATTAGGTGTAATAGGAGTTTTTTTCTCAGGCTCGCGCAGCGCCACCTTAATTGTAGTTTTACTGACTTGCTTCAGTTTATTTAATCAAATTAAGCGAGGGTTTAAAACCAACAAAGAACGCTCGTTAATGACAGCAGTGGGAGCAATATCCCTGCCTGCTGTTTTAATCCTTTTAATTTTTCAAGTCAATAGTTTAAATACCCGTGCTGCTGGCACGTCTGCGTCTAGTGGAAGATTAGAAATTCTTTTCAACTACATCGAGCGAGCCGATACTTTTTCTCTATTGTTTGGTAAACATTTAGGGTTTGGGTCAGAAATTCTTTTCACTTTACATAAAAATGGAATATTGAAAGCAGATAGCGGCAGTTTATTTTTAGCTGACTCTACTTGGGCTTCTTTGCTAGCTCAGTTTGGCTTTTTAGGAATTTTTGCTATTTTTATTACAATCTACTACCTTTGGAAAACTCCTGAATACATTATTCGTCCTTATCAACCTGCTCTAAAAAATAACTTAATCGGTCAAAGGAGCGGATTGCTGGTTTTTATCGCGATTATTTCTTCAGTATCAGTTTTACAGGAATCTTATGCCATTTTGCCAATGGTATTGGCGCTCTTATTCGCACTCAGATTAGAGCTACCCTTATATCAAATATATTATAATATCGAAAAAAATGATGCTTATGCTAACATAGAAGGCGGAGAAAATTAATGGGAATAAGCCGTTCATTAATACATATTTGGTTGCCAAATTTAAATCCATACAAAAATATCAAAGGAGGAATTCAAGTTTATTCAGAGTTTCTGATTCAAGCTATGCAGAAGCTCTATCCCAAGATAGATTATGAAATTTTTTCCAAACACGATACCAGCGAACCTCCAGCAGGTTTTACCGTTAGCAATACCAGATTCAATTTTGTGGGAAATTGGCCTTTAGCTTTACGGACGGCTGTTTTTGCGCTTCAACTTTTGCTATTTGGAATTTGGCAACGTCCGCGCATAGTTTTAACAATTCATCTCAATTTTACCCCTGTAGCTTACTGGCTGAAACGCTTGACGGGGATTCCTTACTGGACGGTGGCTCACGGCGTCGATGCTTGGGATATCAAAAGTCCTAGTTTGCAGAGAGCTTTGCATCATGCCGATCGCATTTTATCAGTCAGTGGATATACCCGCGATCGCTTGCTCAAAGAACAAAATATCGACCCCAAAAAAATATCAATTTTACCCAACACATTCGACGCCAATCTATTTAAAATCGCTCCCAAACCTGTTGAATTAATCAAACGATATAACCTGACACCCGAACAACCCGTTATTTTAACCTTGGGACGATTATCAAAACTCGAACAGTACAAAGGATATGACAAAATTCTGGCAGCACTCCCTCAAATTCGGCAAACTATTCCTAACGTTCACTATATTATTGCGGGAAAAGGTGATGACCGCTCGCGAGTCGAAAATTTAATCGCAGAATTGAATTTACAAAACTGCGTCACCTTGGCAGGTTTTATTCCCGATGCAGAACTTTGTCAACACTATAATTTGTGCGATGTCTTTGCCATGCCCAGTAAAGGCGAAGGATTTGGTATCGTATATTTAGAAGCCCTTGCTTGCGGCAAACCAACATTAGGAGGCAATAAAGATGGCGCTCTTGATGCCTTGTGTCATGGAGAATTAGGAGCTTTGGTTGACCCGGATAATGTCGATGAAATTGCTCAAACTATAATTAAAATTTTACAAGGCAAATATTCACATCCGATAATGTATCAACCTGAAATATTACGAAAAAGATCGATCGAAATATTTGGATTTGAGCGATTTCAGCAAACATTAGCTGAATTAATAAAAAACTATATAGTAGGAGGAAAATAGTGAAAGTTTTGCACGTTATTTTTTCCGTTTCATCCTTGCGAGGCGGGCCGAGTCAAGCAGTATTGAGTTTGGTGAAAAATTTAATATCCTGTGGTGTTGATGCTGAAATAGCCACAACAAACGAGGCTGGTTCAACGTTGTTAGATGTACCTTTAAACCAGAAAATTGAATATGAAGGCGTGCCTGTTTGGTTTTTTGAACCCTTTTCACCGCCGAATCAAGGCGTGTCAATTACTTCAGATAAAGGGTTTATATTCTCAGCAACTTTAACGCAATGGTTGTGGCAAAATATCCGAAATTATGACATTTTAGACAACCACTATCTGTTTTCGTATCCATCGACTTGTGCGGGTGCGATCGCTCGCTGGCAAAATGTTCCCTATACCGTCCGCACCACCGGACAACTCGCCCCTGGATCGCTATCAAGAAGTCGCCGCAAAAAACAATTTTATTCCTTTCTAATTGAACGGCATAATCTAAATCGAGCAGCGGCAATTCATTGCGCTTCTTCTGGCGAAGCAGAAGATACCCGCAACTTTGGCGTCAAAGCCCCAATTATTACCCTACCATTAGGCGTTGAACAGATACAAGAGCAACCGGGAGCAAAACAACAACTCAGGCAGAATTATCAAATAGCTGCCACAACACCCATCGTGCTATTCCTGGCTCGAATTCACCCCGTAAAACGTCCCGAATTACTATTAAAAGCGCTCGCTGAATTGGCACAAAACTATGATTTTCACCTAATTTTGGCAGGAACGGGCGAAGCTAACTATCTCGACGCACTGAATAATCTAGTATCATTACTGGGTTTAAAATCTCGGATTTCCATGCCCGGTTTTGTCACGGGCGAAGCTAAAGCTTTACTATTACAAGGAGCAGATATTTTTGTGTTGCCATCGGTAATCGAAAGCTTCGGGATATCTATCGCTGAAGCAATGGCAGCCGGGTTGCCCGTAATCGTCACTGAAGATGTTAAAATTTCATCAGAAATTTTGGCAGCACAAGCAGGACTTGTGGTTCCTGGAGAAGTGGCAGCGCTTGCCCACGCCCTGGCAAAATTACTTCCAAACCCCAATCTCCGCCATCAAATGGGCGAAAATGGCAAACAATTGGCAACTCGTCGCTATAGTTGGGAAGCGATCGCCTCCCAACTTACCTCGGTTTATACTGCCATTGTTCAGCAACAACCCCTTCCCCAGTTTCCCGAAACATAGTAGCATGAGCGTCATAGACTACACTTGCTCTACCCATTAAATGCTGAACTACAACTTGCTCGAAACTCGCATCGATGAATTTGCCAAAACCTTTGCCGAAGCTAAGCCGTTTAGACACTTGATTGTTGATGAATTTTTAGAACCAGAAGTCGCCGCCGCAGCTTTCAGCGTTTTTCCCAAAATGCAAGAAATGGATACGCTGAAAGATTTTAGACAGTATAAAGCTCAAGACCCAGCTATTGATAAGTTCGATCCTATTTTTAGCCAAATTATATTTAAACACCTACAATCCCCCCGCTTCCTGGAAATTATGTCCAAAATCAGCGGCATTCCCAACCTGCTTGCGGATGGGCAGTTATATGCATCAGGGCTGGCTCAAGGGGCTAATGGCAGCTTCTTAAACGTTCATATCGATAACAGCTCTCACCCTAAAACAAAACACTATCGCAGGCTGAATCTTCTGGTTTACTTAAACAAGTATTGGACAGAAGAAAAGGGAGGAAATTTAGAACTCTGGTCAGCAGATATGTCTGATTCCGTAGCGATTCTACCTACTTTTAATCGCATGGTAATTTTTGCAACTGATAAACAGTCTTGGCACGGCCATCGCCACGTCAACACCCCAGACGGAGATACGCGCAAGTCGATTAATATCTATTATTTTACCGAAGAATCACCCAATAAAACAGATTATTACCACGTGACAAGTTTCCGAGCCAGAAAAAATGAAATCCTCAATCAAGTACTCTACCCAGTCGATAATATGGTTCGCACAATGGCTCGTAGCCTCAGGCAGACAAAAGACGAACATGCTGTTTTATTTGATAAAAATACGGATAAAAATGAACCTTAAATTGGCATAAATAACAACAATTATTTAATTAGCAAATGTCTTACTCTCAACGCATTCTTCAGCAAGGGAACCAACTTACTCGTCTCGCTCATCGCTCTAGATTTAGTGCAGTTTTAGATGCGATTGGTAGTGAAAAATATACACAGGCACTCGACTATGGCTGTGGCGATGGTTGGCTGCTTAAAAACGCTTACGATCGCGGCATCATCACCTCTGGAATTGGTGTCGATGTTGACGCGACGATGCTATCAGCTAGTCAGGAAATATTTGCCGATCTCCCCAATTTTAATTTTTTCCATGTCCGCGATATTACTGAAAAAATACCCACTCACAGTTGCGATTTAATTTTTTGCACCGAAACCCTAGAACATGTAGATAATGCAGAAAAAGCACTCTCAACAATGATATCGTGCAGTAAACCTAATGCCAAAATGATTATCTCAGTGCCAATTGAATTAGGGCCATCGCTTTTAGTCAAACAAGTTGGACGCTATTTAGCTAACCTCAAAGGTGGATACGGTTACGAACGATATAGTCCAAGCGAGTTATTTTCTGCCGCAATTCTCTGGGATACTAATAGTTTTCCCTCATCTCACTCGTTAAACGAAACCAACAAAGGTCACAAAGGATTTGATTATAGAAAACTGGAAAAATTGCTCCAGGATAAAGTAAAAATTGAGCGAAGAATTTTCTCCCCTTTTCCCTGGTTTGGCAACCTGCTGAACAGCACGGTTATTTGGATTTGTAAAAATTAAATTGTGGGTAAAAAATTATATGTATGGCCTGAAACGAAATCTTAAAAATTTGGGGAAACGCAATCTTAGAAATCTGCTTGAGTTTGGGCAAAAATTTGGATTTTCTATTCTTCCGATTCATTTTTATTCAGAAGTTCCAGATTTGAAAGAACTAAGGAAAGAAGATTATTGGAAGCAACCCCGCAGCATGTTCGGGGTCAATGGATACGATCTCGAAAGTCAGCTTTCTTTTGTCAAAGAGTGCTGTAGCGAAGAATTGCAAGACAGACTAAAGAAAGGAGATATATACCCTCATGCTTGTGCAGAAAATGGAGAACCAGGTTTTGGATTGGTAGAAGCTGATTTTTTGTTCTGCTTTATATACAGTAAGCGTCCAAAACGGATTATTCAAGTGGGTTGTGGCGTTTCTACATCTGTCATGCTGCTTGCCAGTCAGGAATCAGGCTATCAACCGGAAATAATTTGCATTGAGCCTTACCCGACTGAGTTTTTGCAAAAATCTGACAAAATGGGTAAAATAACGCTAATTCCTGAGAAAGCGCAAAAAATTTCTTTAGATATTTTAACCAACTTGGGCGATGAAGGAATGCTGTTTATCGATTCTACTCATACCGTCAAACCAGGAAGTGAGGTGAATCGGTTGATTCTTGAGGTATTGCCAAGGTTAAAACCAGGAAGTTTTGTTCACTTTCACGATATCTACTTTCCCTATGAATATAGCAGAGATATACTGAGCAAAGCTTTGTTCTTTCCCAATGAAACTGTTTTATTACATGCGTTTTTAATCAATAATAAAAATTACTGCATCAAAGCATCACTTAGTATGCTGCATTATGCAAAAAAAGAAGAAGTTCAAAAACTTCTTCCTAGCTATGAGCCAGAGGCTAACGAATATGGTCTAGAAGTATCAGATGCAAGGGGTCACTTCCCTTCATCTGCCTACCTCCAAGTTATATAGTAAATCAGACAAAAACACTGCATAAACATATAACTATAATGTTGAAATCAAAACTTAAAACTTAAAACGGATGAAATTACCGGCAAAATACTGGATACCAGGGGGAGCGATCGCTGTTTTCATCGCCACCGAAGTCACACTGCGACTGGCATTTGGCTTGGGAACTCCAGTGTTGAGCCAAGCAGATCCCCAAACCGGGTATAGATTTAAACCGAATCAAAAAGTATTTAGATTTGGTAAAAAAGTTGAATACAACCAATATTCGCAACGATCGGAACCTATTACACCCCAAAAGCCGTCGGGAACACTGAGAATTTTGATGACAGGAGACTCCGTGCTAAACGGCGGCAACCCCACCGATCAGAGTCACACGATCGCCGAACTATTTGAAGCAAAATTAGCTGCATCCGGGCAAAAAGCCGAAATTCTCAACGCCTCGGCTGGTTCTTGGGGCATCGGCAACCAATTGGGATATCTGCGAAAATTCGGTACGTTTAACGCTGATGCCGTCATCCTGCAAATCGGCACCCACGATCTAACTCAACCTACCAGCAATAGCGCTGGTATCGGGCACCACCCAGCTTTTCCCACACAAGCGCCCCTCCTGGCAGTTCAAGATGCTTGGACTCGCTATCTTTGGCCTGCGTTAGCTGGTAAATTAGGGCTTAATTCATCAGGAGCCGATTTTTCAGCTTCGCCTACATCCCAAGATCCGGATAAACAGTATCGGCAAAACATGCAGCTGCTCAAAGAGATAGTCAAGTTAGTTCGTAGCAAGAATATACCCGTTTTTGTCCTATTCACGCCGAATCGGTACGATTTGATCCCCAAGCCTAGCGTTCCCAAGTACAAATCCGAGTTTTTGCGGTTGCTGTTGAGTTTGCAGGTTCCTATCATTGACTCTCATAAAGCCTGGTCAACCTTGCCGCCAACAACGGTAGAAACTTACTTTCGAGATGAAGTGCATTTGAGTGTGGCAGGGAATGGCGCGATCGCCCTGGAGTTGTTTGGGGAACTTTGCGTTCGTCGTCGGCTACCAGCCTGCGCTACCGATGGGCGGAATCTTTCTCCAGGTAGCCGTTGAACCATCTTGAACAACGAGGGGTGTTTGGGAATGATTTAACCGCGACTAAAACGCCGATCTAGATGTATACAATCTATGCGGGTAACAATCCGGAATCTTGACGGAAGACTTTGTAGTCGCCTAAATAAAAGTTTCATTGGAGGTCACAGGCAGAACCAGAAAGCTTTTCACCAAGACTGCCTTTGCAGCCCCGATCTTTAAACTGGGGGACAGCAGCACCAGAGTTGGTTGAAAATCGTTCATCATTGGTTTCGTTTTTGACCTCGAAGAAACCTTTAGGGCATGATAATTGGGACTTTATAGTAGGGGGGTATAAATTGTACCAGTCCGCAACTCATAAGCAAGGTGGCATTGGCAATGATAAAGCTCAAAAAATACAGCCTTCGATTAGACTGTCGATTATTACCCAGTTTTATCCGCCCGATTACGCCGCTACCGGACAGCTAATCGAAGAGCTAGCCAATCAGTTAAAAAATCAAGGCGTACAGATCCACGTTTTTACAGGACAACCCGGTTATGCCTTCCAGAAAAAATCAGCGCCAACCATCGAACGAAAAGACCAACTGCTGATTAGGCGATCGCGCACCGCCAGACTTTGGCCCAAACGCATTCGCGGCAAAGCGATCAACGGCCTGTTATTTTGCCTGCGTTCCGCATTCCATTTGCTCAAAAGCTGCTGGCGGGGCGATGTTTTGCTCCTCACCACCGCACCGCCGTTTTTACCGTTGTTGGGCTATTTAGCTCACTTGATCTTTAAGCTGCCCTACGTTTGTTTGCTCTACGACTTGTATCCCGATGTGGCAGTCGAACTGCAAGTCGTCTCGGAAAACCACTGGATGGTTCGCTTTTGGAACCTGGTTAACCAAGAAATTTGGAAAAATTCCTCTGGGATCGTCGTCCTCAGCCCCAGCATGGAAAAGCGGATTGTGGCAAAATGCCCAGAGGTAGCTGACAAAATTGCCGTAATTCACAGTTGGGCCAATCCAGATTTGATCGTCCCTCTGCCTAAACAAGATAATTGGTTTGCCCACAAGCACAATTTAGTTGACAAATTTACCGTTCTCTACTCTGGCAATATGGGTCGCTGTCACGACATGGAGACGATCCTGGAAGCGGCAAATTTGCTGCGCCATGAGCCAATCCAATTTGTCTTCATCGGCGATGGTGCCAAGCGTAAAACTTGTATGGGACAAGCCGAAACTCTGGGCTTGACCAATTGTTTATTTTTGCCTTATCAAGACAAAAAATACCTTCCCTACTCGCTGACTGCTTGTGACTTATCTTTAGTCAGCATTAGTCCGGGAATGGAAGGATTGGTAGCTCCCAGCAAACTTTACGGTATCTTGGCAGCAGGGCGTCCGGTAGGGGTGATCTGTGAAGAAGATTCCTATTTACGCCAGCTGATAGACGACGCCGATTGCGGTGCGGCTTTCCAAAATGATGATGCCCAGGGGCTAGCTGAGTATATTCGCCACTTGGCTAAAGATCCCCAACTGGCGCATCAGATGGGCAAAGCGGGGCGGCGCTACCTCAAATCAAACTTCACGTTGGAAATTATTGCTAAACAATATTCCCAAATGCTTTACCAAGCATTGCGCGACAATGTAGAACCTTCTAGTTCTATCGTCGTTGAACAAGTGCAGTAGGCGAAGTACCCGCCGCTAAACGCTTCGCGTTATAGCGAGGGACTTCCCGGCGGTTTAGTGAATCAAGATTCAGGGTGCGCTATTTTGATTCGGGATTAAGGCGACTCATCTCCCAAGTTGTGTAAGTTCCAATGGGACTCCAGATTATATAAGGAACTAGCAACAAAGCCGCCCACCCAGAAATTTGCCAAACTGTTAAGGTCAGCAAGACACCCAAAATGGCACCAACTCCACCCACAATAGTGCCTGCTTGAAGACTGCGAAGCCTTAACATCACTGGGTTAAATGCGACAATGGCAATTTCAACTAAAAGGTAAAAGCCCATCAGCAGCCAGGTTCTTGTGCTGCCTGGGTCTTTTTCCCAGACAATATAAGCCGACCAAGCACCGCAAATAAAAATAATCGTCCAAATAATCGGGATGGCAGGTTCAAAAGTTAGCCACTTCGGACGCTGCAAGCGCTTGAACCACTTGACATCATTGGGCGTAATTATGTTACTACCCAGCGCCACTAAAAAAGTAACCGCCCCAATTACCATCCAAGATCTAATCATATTCCCAACCTTCGCCGCGCCACACTAACACCTCATCTGTTGCGATTGTGTCAATTTCAGGGGCGAGTTTAATCAGTCGCTAGTGGGAATTGCGATCGCACGCGCAAGAGCGATCGCCTAAAAATCGCTTTTTGAGTATGACTAATGGCGATAAAAACTTTATCTATGCATGAAAAGATACTTTCTTTTTCCTCAAAAGCCAGCCAAAACCCAACATACTTAACCCAAAAACCGTACCAGGTTCCGGCACTGAAGTTGGCGGCGGTGGAGTAGTTGGACGCCGCGAAACCGTTCCACTTCCACTCCCTATTGGAGTGGGAGGTTCAGGGTTAAAAGGCAGTTGATAAATAAAAGAAAGCCCTCTCATCCCTCCCATCAAACTGAAGAAACCGGGATAAGGAGGACCGAAAGGATTAAATGTGGAAAACGCGAAACTAACAAGTTCACCTCCTCGCGGGATAAAATAACGCGGGAAGCCAGACGGATCTAAAACGGCTTCAGCGCCCGAAAATTCTAGAGGATAGCAATATTGAATCCCAGCACGGCATCCTCCATATCGTAAATCAGATTTGGTATAAGTTTTCCCCGCAAATTCAAAATTGAATTCTGTGACGTCAAAAACAGGAACCACAGGAGCTGTGGGAGACGGAGAAGTGTCATCATAGCTGAAAAAACCACTATATTGATTGCCAAGTAACGGGCCGCTAGTGATATTTACATTGAAATCATAGGTGATAGTAGCAGCTTGAACTGAGAGAGCTTCCATCACGCCTAAGCTTAAAACTGTTCCAGCGATCGCAAATCCTAATTTTTGGTAAATGCTGTTAGCCATAATTATCTCCTTCAATTTCAGCTGATATCTGTCCCTACTAATTTCATCCTTTAGGTAGATGCCGGATGTGTGTTATGCAATCAGCGCTCAGCATTTTCTTTTATACATTCAGCACCTAGATGTCAATAGTAAAAACCCTGATATTGATTATCAAGATTTTTTCGGCATTTTCATCGAAAATTCACAAATCAGGGTGTTTTGTGAAGGAAATAAATGTAAAGCAGTGCTAAGGCAACAGCTATGATAATTTCCAACCTATTCCGTACTTACGTATTTATACCGTGATACTTTGTAAGTAGCGTTGCGATTGAAATCGCAGCTACACAAACAAAAGCAGCCTGGGCGGGTGATGGAAGCGATCGCATACCCTCCGCACTTAATTATTGATGCAAATCGAGGACTTTGTAGGACTGATTTTGGAAAGCGATCGCAAATTTAGATGATTTTTTAATCGGCACTACCCAATAGTCTATTGAATAACGAATTTGCATTTTTTTTACATCTTCATCATCCAATTTGTTATACAGATCGCGCAGTTTTCTTCTAGCCTTCAAATGATTTAGTCCATCTTCAGTAATATCTAGACCAAGTGCATTAAAACGTTCTGCCCAAACTTCTACAAATGGTCTATCCCAAAGCATGGCGGCACCATCATTCCAATTAACGAAAACTGACCGTTGCGCCAGAGCGCGAAAAAAAGTCCACTCGTCCCAATTTGGCGCATTCAGAAATACGGCATCTTTAGAAGTATTCAACTTTGCCCAATCAGTAAGTTGTTGATAAACGTATGGTTGTCTTCCAATCAGTGCATCGTTTATATTGCCAGTCTTCGCTAATTCCCTGCCAAAGTTTGTCAGCCCTATCAACAGAATTACACTTGTTATAACTAAAGACAAACTCTTACAATTTTCCATACGAAGGATAAAATAACGGATTGGTTTTAGTAAAGCGACAATCAGGAAAACTCCAATAATATAATATTTATAAGATTCAACCATAGGATGCAAAATTATAATGGTTGCAGCGAAAGCTAATACGTAAATAACCCGCCGTTGATTGCTGCGATTTTCTTCAATTCCAATTCCAAAGATAGAAACTAAGGCAGTTCCCCCGATGCAATACCAAAAATCGGTACCTCTTACCGGATGCATCACCAGCATAGACGGCGACTTTGCCACATAAGCTGCTAAGACGGCATAAACAAACCAGATTATGGCAACTACAGTCGAGATTGTGATAAATTTAAATAGCTTCTCTAGCTTGTGCTTATTTTTGTAGGCTACAGCAACAACTGTAAAAATTAAAACAGCAACTAGAGCAATGCCTTTTGGACTCCAAACATGAGGATAAAAGTGCCAGGGGTAAAATAACTTACAAGCAATTAACCACAAATTATTATTAGTTGAGGTTCGGCTAAAGGCAGATAAAGTATGGACTATAGCTGGAGAAGCTAATATTAAAAATAGCCCAAATGCAGCAAGCCACTTCTTCCATTGCTGCCGATAATTTACATCTAAAATAAAGAATAGACCGCAATAGGTTATGGCATAAACTCCATACATACTATTCAAATTAAAACCAACGGCTAACCAAATAGCCCATGCAATCGGGCGAGCCTTATAGAATGATGAAATTGCCAGTAAGAAAAACGGAATTGCTAACCCAGTTTGCTCAAGATAATTAGTTGCTATCGTGCCTTCTCCCAGGATTGGTTTTACCCCCACTGCGAACATCGCCATTGTGCCAAATGTAGCCAGCCAAGAATTTGGTACAAAGGTTTTGGCAAGGTTTCCCGCAGCGTAAAGTAATAATATTTTTTCAAACAAGAAAAGCCCGAAAAATAATGGCTCTAGCGGGATATAACGATTAGCTAGAGCCACTAAAGGCCACAATTGAGAAGAATAGTTAGGTAAGGTAGCTGCAAATGGATCGTTGGGATAAAGCGAAGGGTCGTTGAGTAAGTTTACTAGGGGAATTTGTAGGGATTGATTGGCGTAATAAATATAGTATCTGTTGATTAAAAAAGTACTTATCAGTAAGGTTACAAATGTAAATAAGTAAAAAACATTAGGGCGAAATAAAGTAATTTTCAGCTTTTCCAAAATTACTTTTGCAGGTTGCTTGCTTGGCATAATTCCCGATCATCAGCTGGGTGCTAAGTTGGACTTTCACTCACAATAGCAGATGCGCCCACTCGTTCCCCAAAGTTTGGTAAATTCACATCTTGCACCTACCCGATAAACAACCTCCAAATAAATTTGGGGCTGAAAGCTTAAGTGAGCTAAAGCTAACTAAAATTAGGTTTTAACCCGTTTCAACGGGTTTTAGCTTTCAGGTGTGAAATTTATTTCTGGGAGCTGGTGCGAGATGTGAGTAAACTCAGATCTTGCACCATTATCAACAAGCCTTCAAAAACCGGGTTTCTTGACGATAAATCTAGACTTTCAAGCTGAGCTATTTGCAAGAAACCCGGTTTTTAGTCAAGGTGCGAGATGTGAGTAAAGCAATTGTAACAGGATCTTGACGCCTGTCCCCAATGCCGCTATGCTCTCTGTTTAAGGTTGCTTTAGTTTAACGACAGCAGCCCGTGTGCCCGAAAAATCTAGTAACGCTGCCCAATGCCGCTTGCAACAGCAATGGACAGCTTGACCCCCAAACTGTAGTAGCAGTCTGGAGGCTAATTGAGAATTTTACCATTCTCCTTAGCCACCCTGCTTTGCGCTGCCTGCGGGGTGGCTAGATTTTTTGGTTTTCAATCCAAAAAACAGGAGAATCTATCATGGCAGAAGAGTTTTTGTCGGACTCTACGGGATCTTCACGTCCAAATTCCGACCCCGGAGAACCGGAACGGAAAAGATCAAATTTATGATTGTCGGTACTCGCGAAGGAGTGATGGCAGAAATCCGCAATTTTTACGTCATGGGATTTGCGGAAGTCGATGATTGGAGTCCCTTGACCCCAGAACCCAATACGGATCAGTTTATGACTATCCTGATTCGCCACCGCAAAGCAGGATCTACCGATTCATCGAGTCGGAAATCGGGACGGTAATTTGTAGGTAAAGGCACGATTCCCGGTTGTTTGGCAGATGTTGAATTTCCCATTTTTGCCAGAAACCGGGAATAGGATAAATTTACTGCGATCGCAATTCACCAATGTTTTGGTCAGTCAGCCCGCCCTGAATTAAAATTCGGGCTAATAGCTGAAGTCCGTTTTAACGGACTCTTGAAAGTCTTAACCCGTTTTAACGGGTTTTAGCTTTAAGCCTGAAATTTATTTCAAGGCTATCTTCGCGGCTGTCGTGGTTAGGTGAGCGATCGCTTTTTTAATTTGAACCACAGAGGCGCAGAGGACGCAGAGGGAAGAGAGCGCATCAAGCTGCCATTAATAATGTATCTTCTTGCCAAGTTAGTAATGGATCGAGCTTGCCTGATTCTGTAAATGTTCTAGCAGCTAGCAGGCATCGCAGCAAGTCTACACACATTTTTGCTGGATATTCGCTTTCTTGTCCGCCTACAACCAGTGCTTGTATTTCATCAGATTTTGATAAATCGACTAAAGTATAGAATTTGATGTTATCCAAGGTTACAGTAACAACATATTTCCCCGATTGACCGCCACCAATTGACATGTAAGTTTCGTCATCTGCTCCCAAGGTGACTAAAGTTTTACTTTTGCCATCTAATTCGCGAATAGCTGTTTCTATTTGATGCCAATTTGGAGTTTCGATTAACTGACCTTGATCCTTGTTACTGACCCAGTTTTCTACTGTTAAATTTGACACAAACATTCAGCCTTTCTATTTAGATCTACCAGTTTGCTCTTTTGCCTTATCATAAGCTGGATCGTGTTCGGCAAAACTGACTACGTATACCCGTTTAGGTGCTGGGGATTCGTAAACGCGATACACCAGTCGATAGGAAATCCCTCCAAAGTCTATGTCTAGGGTATGGAAATCGTTCAAACGTCCTCTGAGATTGTGATTGGGATACCCTCCGCAGTCGTAAGGATCTTCACATAGTATCGGACGATAATCTTCGCTGAAAGCAGTTCTAAGATCCTCTGGAAGTGCTGGTAAATCTTCACTCATGACTAGCGGGTGAGTCTGGAAAATATATTTAGATTTAGTAGCCAACCCGCCTCCAAAGTTAAATTAACTGGGATTGGAATCTGATTTTTGAGCCGCCAGTTTCTCAATGTTTTGATTGAACTGGGTCACTGTCATAATTTTCCAGCCTTGTTGCCTCAAAGCTTCAATCTCCGGGGCAAATTCTTCATCATCTTCAACAATGGTAATTGCTTCAGTCGGATCGTCAGGGTAGACTGTGACAGGCCAAGTTTGATCGGGAATTTGGAGTGCTGCTTCTGTAACCTTTTGGATGCGCCGCAATAAGTGTTGATGCGCTTTGCGATCGCTTGGTGCTACCTCCAATTCCATCGCCAGACTGTTGACAAGGTATTCCAAGTCTTTCAGCACAGTTTCTAGGGGATGCTGTGTTATTTTTTCTGCCTGTGGCGTGCTGATTTCTGACATATTTTGATGTCTATTACTGCTGCAACTATCTTAACCGAATCGATTGTGATGATTGTGTCTACTGTTATATTTAATACAAACATTGCTTCACACTGGCTCTTGATACAAGCTAATAACTCGTTTTATCGTTCGTGCCACGTCGTACAGCTCGTTATACTGAGGATTAGCGACTGTAAATTTTTTAGATACAGCATACTGCCGCAACTGCCGATCTAGCTTGACAAAGATATAGTCTTCACCATTCATTATCATGGCAAAAACTGGCTTGTCTGAATTGGGATTTGCCATCATGTAGGCTAAAGTCTGTGGCAATGCTTGCAGAACGCTAAAGCTGTATTGCTTCGCTTCAATTAATACTATCCAGAATATATCTTTGATTGCTAAAGCATCAATGAATCCTTCCAGTACTGTTGCTCCGTTTTCTATTTCAATTTTGACAAATTTTTCTCCTCTAATTTTGTAAGGAGAGTCGCAAAGTCCCAGCAGTTCCAGCAAGGGTGCTAAAGCAATAATTGTGACTGTTCCTTCAAGGACAAATCCATCAGCGGCGTAATAAAGATAGCGGTTCTTTATTCGATCTAAGTATAATTTTTCTGCGTCGGTGAGTTCGGGTAATTCCTCTAGCCATTCAGTGAAAAACTGGGAGTCAGCAGTTTGGCTAATATTGAATTTTTCGCAAGCATCGTTCAGGTTAGTAATGGCTTTGGTAATTGCAATTGTTTGAACCATTCTTTTTACCAAGCTAAGTTAATCAGGATGTCTGCTACTGCTGCGACTATTTTAGCTTAGAGGGAGAGCGATCGCTTTTTAATTTGAACCGCGAAGACGCGAAGGACGCAGAGGAAAGAAAGCGATATGCCAAAGGCACGCTACGCGATCGCATATAGGTAAAGGGTCTGGCGATCGCCAGCTTCTAGTGCTAGAGTTTGAGTAGATTAGGCAGCATCTCTATAACTTATGCATATTATTAGCCGTAAAAAGCTGCTGGAATTCTGCCAGAAACATGCTGATGATTTCACACCGCTTGATAACTGGTATAGAAGGGCTAAGAAAGCTGAATGGCAAAGTCTAGATGATGTTCAGCAAGTTTATCCAAGTGCTGATGCTGTCGGCAATTTTACTGTTTTCAATATTAAAGGTAATGACTATCGACTTATTGTTAGTATTGAATATGAAATCCAGATTATTTATGTCAAGTATATTTTAACTCATTCTGAATACGATAAGGAGAAGTGGAAAAATGACCCTTACTTTTGATAGAAATGCTTATGGAGCTTTGCTAGCTGAAGTTCAACCCCAAGTCATTACTAGCGAAGAGGAAAATGAGCGATATCTTGAGATTGTCGAAGAGTTAATGGCTTGCAAAAACCGTACTCCCGAACAAAATGCTCTTTTAAAGCTTTTGGTGCTTTTGATTGAAGAGTTTGAAGATGAACACTATCCACTAACCCGCGAGGGAATTAATTCCTTAGCTAATAGCTGAAGTGCGATCGCTTTTTAATTTGAACCGCGAAGACGCCAAGGACACGAAGAAGAAGGGAAGGAGGGAGAGCGATCGCTTTTTAATTTGAACCGCGAAGACGCCAAGGACACGAAGAAGAAGGGAAGGAGGGAGAGCGATCGCTTTTTTAATTGAACCGCAGAGGCGCAGACGAGGAAGAGGACAGAGAGCGATCGCACTTTATTATTTATTACTAATCATCTCCTCCATAAAATAAACTTAGAATAAAAAACCCAAATCCTATAGGTATCCAGGCAAGAGGGTTAAAACATTCGCCACTAGCAATAGTACCTAACGCGCATAACCAGGGGATTATACGCTTAGGCATTTTAGAAAAACCTTTTTTGCTATGTTCTATAAGTGGTTTAATAATGTATTCAAACACAATATCGCAAAAATTACTCTTCATATGTATGTTCCGCCAGTTTTTCAACCTTACTAATACAGTTTTAAATTACTGTTTATACTTTAAAAATATACTATTATTTTAAAACCTAAAATTAAATTTTTCCTCAGCATATTCACGTACAAATTAGCTTAATTTTAGAACAATTTCCTTGGTCAACCTGGTAATAATACAGACATAAATTATTTAAACAAGTTTCATATCAGTTGGTAGAGTGGGCAATGCCCACCCTAACGATCAACCAAACATCCCGCCAAAAAAGTCGATTGTTTCCTTTACAGGTATTCAGGTTATTTAAGCAATCTTGTTTCAGCCAACCCAATTGTTTTAGTCATTAATTATATCAATACTTGTAATTTTCCATATTCCATAAGGATTGTCTGGGCGTGCTTCGACGTATAATCGTCCAGAGTCCAATGACTGAAAAGGCACCAATAATAAAGTTAGATTACTTTTAAAATCTACAATTGATTTGAACGAGTCTGCACTATACTCAACAATTTGGTACACATTTATAGTCAAATTTATATTGACTAAGCTCGGAAGTGAATCAAAAGTGTATTTAAATGCTTGAAGCAGGTCATCTTTACTTTTAGCTGAAGAGAAAGAGCCTGAATATGAATCTGAAATTACACGACTCAGTTCCTTTAAATTTTTAGAGTCATACGCGGATTTAAACCTTTGAAATATGGATAGTATATTGCCCTCTAAACGTTCTGGATTATAACCTTTCTGATACCATATATAAATTCCTTGCACGACCATGAAAACTTCTGGGATCATAGTTTTTATGTCCAGGATAACAGTAAGTAAATTTTTCTATATTACATTTTTAAGCCAAAGAAATTATTTTACATCAGTAAATATACGATAATGTGTCTGCAACTATAAGGGGTAGAGTGGGCAATGCCCACCCTAATGATCAACCAAACATCCCACCAAAAAAGTCGATTGTTTCTTTCAACGCCGCGATAAACGCATCAATTTCTTCCCGCGTGTTGTAGAAATACAAACTCGCCCTCGCAGTTGAAGGAACGTTCAAATAACGGTGTAAAGGTTGCGTACAATGATGTCCAGAACGAATCGCAATCCCCGATTGATCTAACATAGTAGACAAGTCGTGGGGATGAACTTCTCCCGCCGTAAATGCAGCGAGTGCGGCTCTACCTTCTCCATTTTGATCTGGTTTTGGCCCGTAAATTCTGATGTCGGGAATTTGCTGCAATTTTTCGCATAAATATGCAGTCAATTCCGCTTCGTAGGCGTGGATTTTGTCCATGCCGATGTTAGTAAGATAATCTACTGCGGCACCGAGCGCGATCGCTTCCGCTATAGCAGGTGTCCCCGCTTCAAATTTGTGGGGAATATCGGCATAGGTAGATCTCTCTAAAAACACATCGGCAATCATTTCGCCACCACCCAAAAACGGTGGCATTGCCCGCAGTATATTTTGTTTTCCGTATAAGAACCCAATCCCGGTGGGGCCGCACATCTTGTGACCCGAAGCTACGAGCCAATCGCAGTCTATTTCCTGCACGTTTAGGGGCATGTGGGGTGCGGCTTGGCAGGCATCAATTAATACTTTGGCTCCGTAATGGTGAGCGATCGCGCAAATCTCTTTCACCGGGTTGATGCATCCCAAGGTGTTGGAAACATACACGGTGGCGACTAATTTTGTCTTATCGGATACCAGTTTTTTGAACTGTTCTAAATCGAATTCTTCGTTTTGATTCAGTTCGACAAATTTCAACACCGCGCCGGTTTTTTGGGCGGCAAATTGCCAGGGAACTAAGTTGCTGTGATGTTCCATTACGGTGAGGATAATTTCATCTCCCCGCTGGAGGTTTGTCATTCCCCATGCATAAGCGACTAAGTTAATTGCTTCGGAAGCGTTACGGGTATATATAATTTCTTCTGTTAAAGCAGAGTTAACGAATTTAGCTACTTTTACCCGCGCAGCTTCATAAGCATCTGTCGCTTTGGCGCTGAGGGTGTGGACGCCGCGATGGACGTTGGAATTATATTCTTCGTAATAGTCTCTAATCGCATTTAGCACCGCCAATGGTTTTTGAGAGGTGGCGGCGTTGTCGAGGTAAACTAATGGTTTGCCGTTGACTTCTTGGTGCAAGATGGGGAAGTCAGCACGGACTTTTTCAGCTAAGGTTTTTTCTTTGGTAACAGTCATGGTTGGGTGATTGGTAATTGGTAATTGGTAATTGCAGATTGGAGATTTCAGATTGCAGATTGGAGATTTAATAGATTGCAGATTAGAGATTTAATTTCAATTCTTCAATTCCTCAATCTGAAATCTAAAATCTGAAATCTGCAATCTAACATTACCGTTTCATTAAGTTTACGGCAGAATACAGAGTTTCCCGTAAAGAAGCTATGGGAAGTCGATTTAAGATTTCGGCGGCGAAGGCGTTAATCAAAAGATTGCGGGAGTCGTCTTGATTTAATCCGCGACTTTGCAGGTAAAAGACTTCATCGTCTTCTAATTGACTAACGGTTGCGCCGTGGGAACATTTGACGTTATCGGCGGTAATTTCTAGTTGGGGTTTGGTATCGACTCTCGCTTTCGGGGAGAGTAACAAATTCCGACTTAATTGCGCGGCGTTGGTGAGTTGTGCCGGTTTGGGAACGAATACTTTACCGTTAAATACGCCGTGGGCTTTATCGGCGACAATGCACTTATGAATTTGGTTAGTAGTGCCGTGTGGTTTGGTAAGTTTAATCGCGCTGTGGGTATCTGCTAACTGTTCGTTAGCTATCATTGTCAAACCGTTGAGATTGGTTTCGGTTTGTTCGCCGGTTTGTAAAACTTCTAGATTGTGGCGCGATATTTTGGCGCCCAAACTAATCGCATTACAAGTATAGCGACTATCGCGGGCTTGCGCGATCGCACTCAGCCCCACGTGATACGCTTCGCCACTTTCTCGTTGCAGGCGAGTGTGGTTAACCGAAGCGTTTTCTCCCACCCAAACTTGCGTCACTGCGTTGGTAAAAGTCGCGCCTTTACCGATAACCGTATAATCTTCAACAAAGGTGATGCTGCTACCCGGTTCGGCAATTACTAAACAGTGGGGTAAAGATAGGATTGGTGTCTCTCCAGGCATCGCTACATAGAGGATGTGGATAGGCGTTTCAATTGCCTGATTTTTGGGTACGTATATTACCGCCGCATCGACTAACCCCGCCATATTTAAGCCCGCGAATACATCGTGGTATTCTTGGGATTGGGTGAGGTATTCTCGGAAGCGATCGCTATAATTTCCCGGTGCTTGGGTTAAGTTCCCAGCAAAAAATTCCATCCCCAAAGTTGGTAGTAGCGACGCCTCTACCGAGGATAGCGAGGGAACATAATAACCATTCACGAAAACAATTCGCAACGGCAGCGCATTCTTATCCCTCACAGGTAAAGTCAAATCGGATAATTTGAGGGAAGATTCGCGATTCACATCGGGAACTTGGAAAGGAATATCCAAAATTTCGGATATATCCGTAAACCGCCATTCCTCATCCCTAGTAGTAGGAAATTTACTCGCCAGGACATATTCAACAGCAGCGTCGCGCACATCTTTTAAACCGTGGGCGCAAGCTTCCCGCTTTGCCTTTCCCAGCTTGCGGCATTGATTAACTAACTCTGGCAAATAAGTATCGCTAGAAGCAACTTTTGTATTCATTACGCAGTCACCTCAGCCGCACTTTCTTGCAATACCCAATCGTAACCACGCTCTTCCAATTCCAACGCTAATTCCTTCGTTCCCGTGTGAATAATTCGCCCATCTGCCATCACGTGAACGTAATCTGGGACTATATAATTCAACAACCGCTGATAGTGGGTAATCACTAACATCGCATTCTCAGCATTTGCCAATTCATTTACCCCATTGGCAACGATTTTCAGCGCGTCGATATCTAACCCCGAATCAGTTTCATCCAAGATAGCTAACTTCGGTTCTAATAAAGCCATTTGCAGAATTTCGTTCCGCTTCTTTTCCCCACCCGAAAAGCCTTCATTTACACTTCGTCCCAAAAAGCTGGAATTCATCTTCACAACTTCCAGCTTTTGTTCAACCAAATCTTGGAAATCAAACGCATCCAATTCTTCCAATCCCTTACTCTTGCGATGGGAATTGTACGCCACCCGCAAGAAATCCAAATTGCTCACACCCGGAATTTCCAGAGGATATTGGAATGCCAAAAACACACCCGCCCTCGACCTTTCTTCCGGTTCCAATTCAAACAGATTTTGCCCTTGGAAAACCACCTCGCCACCCGTGACTTCGTAAGCAGGATGCCCCGCCAACACCTTAGACAAAGTACTCTTTCCAGAACCATTCAAACCCATAATTGCGTGGATTTCTCCCGCCTTCACTTCCAGATTCACACCTTTAAGAATCTGATTTCCATCTACATCCGCAGTGAGATCCCTCACCGATAGGATAATCTCACTATTCTCAATAATCATCTTAGTTCCTTCTTCCTTTGCGTCCTTCGCGCCTTCGTGGTTCAAATCTTTCTTCTTTCTCTTCTCTGCGGTTCGTAATCTTACCGAATTCAGGTTATTTGAGCAACATTCTGGCAGTATCAGGACTCTTGGGATTGACAATCAATCTTTCTTGCTTTGGATCGATTAAAACATCCATCGCTTGCATTGGAATTGCCCCCAGTAAAACTTCTGCCTCACCAGGAATAACCAACGCACTAACAATTGCCATCCTGTTCTCAAATCTGATTTCTACAGGGCCAACTACTTCCACATTAATGATACTTCCATCTGCCAATTCAGCTTGTTGGTCGTCCAGTTTACGCAGACGAAGTTGGTTTTTAATTGACTCAGGAATAGTTAGCATTGAAGCACCGCTGTCTACTAATGCTCTAACTATATATCGCCGAATTTGGTCTTCTTGAATATATCCTTCATCAAAAAGCGCCAAATCATCGCTGCGAATTAGTTCTATATCTGCGTAAGTGATTCCCATACTTGCTGTTTTCACTGGAAGTAACCTCCTTACTCGAAGCGAGGCAAAACCGAGGCAGAGCCTCTTGAAAGCGTTCCCAGGCTCCAGCCTGGGAACGAGGGAGTGGGGGTAGAATTAACCTACGCTGCCTTCTAGTTTCAGGCTCAACAATTTGTCAGCTTCTACGGCAAATTCCATCGGCAATTGATTGAACACATCTTTACAGAAGCCGCTAATCATCATTGAAATAGCATCTTCTGCGGAAATGCCCCGTTGAGCGAAATAGAATAGTTGCTCTTCCCCAATCTTAGAAGTAGAAGCTTCGTGTTCTACTTTACCAGTGTTGTTTTGCACTTGGATATAGGGGAAAGTATTTGCTTGGGCATTATCTCCAATCAACATCGAGTCGCATTGGGAATAATTGCGCGCGCCTTTTGCATTGGGGCCAAATTTCACCAAACCGCGATAGCTATTCTTGGAATTCCCAGCAGAAATACCCTTAGAAATAATCGTGCTGCGAGTATTTTTGCCGATGTGTACCATCTTGGTTCCGGTGTCGGCTTGTTGCTTGTTATTGGTAAGCGCAACCGAGTAGAATTCACCGACGGAATTATCGCCCACTAACACGCAACTGGGATATTTCCAAGTAATCGCAGAACCAGTTTCAACCTGCGTCCAAGAAATCTTGGAATTGACGCCTTGGCACAATCCCCGCTTGGTGACGAAGTTGTAGATTCCGCCTTTGCCGTTTTCGTCGCCTGCGTACCAGTTTTGCACCGTCGAATACTTAATTTCGGCGTTATTTAAGGCAACCAATTCTACGACGGCGGCGTGCAATTGATTCGTGTCGAACATGGGGGCGGTACAACCTTCCAAGTAAGACACGTAACTGTCATCTTCGGCGACGATTAAGGTGCGTTCAAACTGTCCCGACTCTCCCGTATTGATGCGGAAGTAGGTGGACAATTCCATCGGACAATGAACGCCTTTGGGAATGTAAACGAACGAACCATCGCTAAATACTGCCGAGTTGAGGGCGGCGAAATAATTATCCGCGATGGGGACGACGCTACCCAAATATTTCTGGATTAATTCGGGATGTTCCTGCAACGCTTCGGAGATGGAACAAAAGATTACGCCTTCCTTCGCCAGTTTCTCCTTAAACGTCGTCGCGACGGAAACGCTATCGAAGATCGCATCGACTGCTACGTTGGAGAGGCGCTTTTGTTCTGAGAGGGGAATACCCAGTTTCTCGAAGGTTTCCAGGAGAGTCGGATCTACTTCCTCGATGCTGTTGAGCTTTTTCTTTTGCTTGGGAGCAGAGTAGTAGATAATATCTTGATAGTTAATCCGGGGATAGGTGACGTGGGGCCAGGTTGGCTCGGTCATCTTCAGCCACTGGCGATAGGCTCGCAGGCGAAACTCCAGCATGAACTCCGGTTCGTTCTTTTTGGCGGAGATCAGGCGGATGACATCCTCGTTTAAGCCCTTGGGAATCGTATCGGTTTCGATATTGGTGACGAAACCGTATTTATAGGGCTGATTGACTAAAGTTTGAACCGTAGGACTCATTATCGTGTGTTCTCTCGTGTTCTAGACGATTCTCTTAAGGATGGCAGTCAGGCTGGGAGCATCTATCGCGAGCTGAGCGGATCGATGCCAACCCTTGCTAAAGAGACATTACAATAGGATTAAACAACATCTTTGTTGCTTAACTCTATTTTAAGCTACATTAGCAACAATCAAGTTGTCAAAGTCAAATAGAATTTTTTTCGTTTTGGCTCTCGATGTAGGATTTTAGGGGCGATGATGGCGACTACTCAGCAACCTTCCACCAAACAAGACATCCTGCAACACTTACTGGAGCGGGGTCAAGCGACGGCGCAGGAATTGGCAGATTCTCTCGATATTAGTCCGCAAGCGGTGCGGCGGCATTTAAAGGACTTAGAGGCGGAAGATTTAATCGAGTACCAAACGGTGCAGGTGGGGATGGGGCGCCCGCAGCATGTTTACAAGCTGAGTCGCAAGGGGCGCGATCGCTTCCCCGACAGTCACGGTAAATTCGCCGTCTCCCTCCTGGATACCCTCGCCGAAACGATGGGTTATGACCAGGTGAATACCATTCTACGCAAACAGTGGGAACGCAAAGGGATCGATTATCGCTCCCGCGTCGGTAGCGGATCGTTGAGCGATCGCGTCGCCAAATTGGTCGAACTTCGCAAAGCCGAAGGCTACATGGCAGAATACTATCCAGTAGAATCAAATAATTCCTTCATGTTCACCGAGCATAATTGCGCGATCGCCGACGTTGCTGAAACTTTCCCCAGCGTCTGCGGTCACGAATTAGAAATGTTTTCCTTGGTTCTGCCCGATTGTACTGTAGAACGTACCCATTGGTTAATTAACGGCGAACATCGCTGCGGTTATTTAATCACCAAATTAGGGACTAGGGGCTAGGGATTAGGGGTTAGGAACTAGGGAACGACGAAAATCAATCTAAAATCTGCAATTTAAAATCTGCAATTGACATGAATGCACCACAACAACCGGGAGCGCAATTTTTATCTTTGGAAGAAGCTTATAAGGTGGATGCCGCTTTGTTGGCTTCCCATGAAAAGTTTTTAACCAGAATCACCATTTCATCTCAAAAGTTATTAAAGCACATCGCTGGAGAATACGGCGTTAAAATTGAAGATTTGACCACAGATCAAATTATTGCTTGGTTTGAAAAAGATGGGAAAATTCGCCGCGAACAGGGAAGCGAAGCCGCATTTTTGAAGTGGTAAACCTTGGTTGCCCTCAAGAGTTCCAACAATCTAGAAGCATGATTTTGAATCAGTTGCAAGATTAAATTTACCGTTAACATGAACCCCATAAAGCTTCACATCGGCGGCAAACAGCCACACCCAGATTGGAAAATTTTAGATATTCAAGAACGTCCAGAAGTTGACTTTGTGTGTAATGCTAGCTGCCTCCAGCAGTTTGAGGATAATTCTATCGCAGCCATTTATGCTAGCCACGTCTTGGAACATTTCCATTACTCACTGAATGACGAACTCAGCAAAACTTTAAGCGAGTGGTATCGGGTTCTTCAACCAGGAGGAAAGCTTTTTATTAGCGTGCCAGATTTACGAGTTCTATGCTGGTTATATTTAAATCCTAACCTGTCTTTGATTGAAAAACATTACTTGATGGCTGTGATGTTTGGAGGCCAAAATGACGAGCATGATGTTCATAAAGCTGGTTTTGATTTTGATATTTTGACCTTTTATTTAGAGAAAGCTGGTTTTCAAGAATGTACTCAAGTAGAAGAATTTGGAATATTTGACGATAATAGCAGTTATCGAATATTAGATACTTTGATCAGTTTAAATACAATCGCAACTAAGTAGAAAAAATATCGCTAAAGTTAAGTAGAATTCAACTTTAAAAAACCTTAATTAAACAAAGCAAGATTAGAGCGATCGCTATGGTTACAACTCCAGTCAAAAAACTAACTTTTGCAGAATTCCTCGAACAGTATCCAGACGGTTATGGTATTTTTGAACTTGTAAATGGAGAAATTGTGAGAGTAGAACCAACTAGAGCGCATAAAAATGTAGCTAGATTTCTTGTCAAATCTTTTGACAAAGAAATCGACCGTTTGGGACTCGACTATATTGTTGACAAAGATATACTCATCAGAACTGTCACCGCCAATGGACAAGAACAAGGCAGAAACCCCGATGTGAGTGTAGTTAGGGCATCTTTGTGGAATTCAAACGTAACAGCTTATGGTGCGCTTATCGAACCAATTCAGTTAGCTGTCGAAGTAACTTCAACTAATTGGGAAGATGATTACGTTGATAAATTAGATGAGTATCAACGACTGGGTATTCGTGAATATTGGATTGTCGATTATTTAGCTATTGCTTCTAGAAGTTATCTGGGAAATCCCAAAGTTCCTACAGTTTTTGTTTATCAGTTAATTGAAGGTCAATACCAAGTCACATTATTTAGAGGTAATGACAGAATTATCTCTCCCACTTTTCCAGAGTTAGAGATAACCGTAGAGCAAGTTGTACAAAGCAGTCAGATGGGAAAACTGTAAAATTGCAGATTGTAGATTTAAGATTGCAGATTTTCTTGTAAATCTAAAATCTGCAATCTCAAATCTAAAATTCCTCTAGTCTCCCAAATAAATCCCCAATCCTCTGGCTGTTTTAACCAAAGTACCATTGGGATCTACTGCTCTATATTGCGCTATTGCTTCTCCAATTGGTACGCTGACGACTTGGCGATTTTGCCAACCTACCATATGGTCGTATTTACCGTCAGCAATTAAGTCAACTGCTGCTACTCCAAAAGCAGAAGCAACTAATCGATCTAAGGGAGAAGGAGTGCCGCCCCGTTGAATGTGTCCCAAAACAATCACTCGCGTTTCTGCACCCGTACAAGCAGAAATTCGATCTGCCAAATAATCCCCAATGCCGCCTAATCGACATTGCCCTAAACGATTGGTGCGGGTGACTGTTTCACCTGTGTCTGTACGCACTGCTTCGGATACAACTATTAAAGAATAGTTTTTTCCCCGATCTTGACGTTCAAAGAGTTTCTGACAAAGATTGTCTAGAGTATAAGGAATTTCTGGAATCAAAATTACATCCGCACCGCCAGCAATTCCGGCACTGATGGCGATGTGTCCCGCATCTCGCCCCATCACTTCTAAAATCATTACCCGACTGTGACTGGCGGCGGTAAAATGCAATCGGTCGATTGCTTCTGTGGCAATATTAACCGCAGTATCGCACCCGATAGAATGCTCGGTAATTCCCACGTCATTATCAATTGTTTTGGGAATTCCTACCAGATTGAGATTGCCTTGTTGGGCTATTTTTCGCAAAATTGCCAGACTGCCATCCCCGCCAATGCCAATCATCGCGTCTAAACCGAGTTCGTGGTAGCCTGCGATAATTTCAGAAGAGCGATCGCTTACCGTTCCATCCGGCATCGGGAAGGCAAAAGGGTTGCCTTCATTGGTTGTTCCCAATACCGTCCCCCCGGCGGTTAGCAGCGAATCTATTTTATCGATACTCAGCGGCATCACTTTTGGTGGATGGTGCATCAATCCTTGGGTAGCTTGGCGAATTCCCAACACTTCCCAACCATAGGTTCCCACAGCGCGGTGTACTACCGCTCTAATAGCAGCATTTAAGCCAGCACAGTCGCCGCCGCTGGTTAAAATACCAATGCGTTTATGTTCTCCCATATTCTTTTATCTGAATCGCGTGAAATGCGCCATCCATCAGTCAAGCAGCAAATGGTTCAAAACCCATAATTTTAATAATTTTATTGGCACATAGGTGGCCTAGTGCGGTAATCTATCTGTTGCTGTAACAGCTATACATCTATCTATGGTTCCAAGTATTTCTACCATTCCACTCATCCAACTTGCATCAGGCGATCGCATCTCCCTCCAAGTCTATAAATTCATCGGTGCTAAACCCGGTAAAAAAGCTTATTTACAAGCCAACTTACACGGCGCTGAAATCGTCGGCAATGCCGTCATTCACCAGTTAATCGAGTTCTTGACAAATGCCAACCATAATGATATCAACGGTGAAATTTGGCTAGTTCCTGTTTGCAATCCTTTTAGCACCAATCAGCGCACTCATTATTTTTCTACAGGAAGATTTAACATTTACGATGGTAAAGACTGGAACCGCATTTTTTGGGATTATGAAAAAGACTGCGAAGATTTAGAAGAATTTGCCATATCTCAGCTAAATTTGGATACAGAAACGATTAGAAAAAACTATTTAGAAAAAATTATCGCTGGCTTTAAAAAGCAAGAGGAAAAAATCAAATCACCCAAGGGAGTATCTTTGAGCGAGTATTATCGATATCACCTGCAATCTTTGTGTTTAGATGCAGATTACGTAATTGACATTCACAGTTCTAGCAATCAATCAATCGATTATATTTACGGTTTTCGCGGCAGAGAAGAAAGCGCCAAAGCTTTCTTGCTCGATTATGAAATTTTACTCAACGAATACGATGGCGATGCTTTTGATGAAGCGTTTTTGAAACCTTGGTTAGCATTAGAAGATAGTTTGGCAGACTTAGGAAAATCGATTAAGTTTGATATAGAATCCTGGACATTTGAACTTGGTTCGGGTATGGAAATGAATCCTGAATCGGTGAAAAAAGGTGTGCTGGGAATTAAAAATTATTTGGCACAAAAAGGCATACTATCTATTGCTGGATTTCCTCTGCCTGAAACCGCATCGCATGAAATCAACTTTATCTTCAAAACCAATATCAAAAAATACTATGCGCCCGCAGGCGGGATGGTGCAATCTAGAGTTGAATTGGGGAAAGAAGTTAAAGCGGGAGAACGGATTTATCAAATTATTAGCTTTAATAAAGAAGAAAAGTTACCGACTTTGATAGACGTTTGCGCTGAGAAAGCGGGGTTAGTTTTTGATGTAGCAACTAATTATTGTGTCAATCAAAGCGAGTATGTATTAACTTTGGTGGAATTTGAGGATAACTGAGCGGTAAAAACAGCGATATAATAAACAATAGACTTCTGCCATAACTACTCTCAAAGGCGGGCAGAATGCCCACCCCACAAGAGTTATTGGAGAGGTAATCGCGTAGCGTGCCGGAGGTATATCGCACTATAACGATTATTCCTGAGAATTCTCTTCATATATTGGCAAACCAAGAATTGTAGACAAAGCTTTTGCTAACTCTTCCATATAGATATCATCCAGATGACCCAAAACCCTGATAATTCTGGATTTATCTATAACTCTAATTTGTTCGCAAAGTACAACTGAATCTTGACTTAAACCTCCAACACCCGCTGGAACAAACACATGAGAAGGCAACAAAGCGCGTCGGATCTTGGATGTAAATGGAGCAATAATTGTATGAGGACTGACAGCATTAGCACGATCGATTTGTAGAACAACTACAGGTCTAATTCCGGCTTGCTCTGTACCGATAACCGGATTAAGATCGCATAAAACTACATCCCCGCGCGTTACTGTTACCACTGGATTTCTCCCCGCGCTAAACGATCTTCATAATCTTCCAAATTAGTCAAATAGTCAGCAAAATCCGATTCGGCAATTTCCAGCGACTCAGCAAACTGCGTCCATAATTGCCAGCGTTGGCTGTTGTGTTTCATCAGTAAGAAATCTACAAGGTCACTTACTTCCTGCACAAGAGAATCTGGCAGTTGGCGAATCTTAGCTATGGTTTCATCACGCACGTTCATCTGCGTTCCTCGCATTTTTTCTGTCATTATTATGACAGTTTAGCAATATTTTTGGATAGCGCGATCGCACCCGTTTTCGCCTGCGATGCGATCGCGCTATACTAGCCGTGCATCTTCAGGTTGAAGTCGTTTAAAATCAAGACATGAAAATTTATGAGTTAATTTGGAGTGAGGATCGCATCGACCACATTGCAGACACAGCGTAACACCAGAAGAAGTTGAAGATGCTTGTTTTGGAGTTGCTTTAGTTCTACGCGCTAAGTCTGAAGGTGAAAATCCCGTCTACTATGTACTTGGTCAAACTGCGGCTGGACGATATTTATTCTGTGTTGTAATCCAGTTTCCTGATGGCAGAGGATACCCAGTTACAGCACGATCTATGACTGAGAAGGAAAAACAGCGATACAAGCAATGGAGAAACCGATGAATGTGCAAAAAATTCCCCAAACAGATTCTATACAAGAATTGGCTCATTTCTGGGATACTCACGACCTGACTGAGTTTGAAGATCAGCTACAAGAAGTCACAGAGCCAGTTTTTGAGCGGGAAACCGCGATCCAAATTCGCTTGCAACCTCAACAAATAGAAGCTGTAAAAGAAGTTGCTAGATTGAGAGGAATAAATTACGTTGATTTGATTCAACAATGGATTTTAGAAAAAGTCTACACAGCATAATTGTCCATCTGTGGAAGCGCGATCGCACCCATCTCAGTAAGATGCGATCGCTCAACCCCAACTTGTTAAACTACATCTTGGATTTCACCCTCTGAGTAGTCGAACACCCCAGCACCGCATCCGCATTAAAGGTAATCGTGAATTGAGCATTGGGGATTAACTGTCGAATTATCTGCATATACCCCTCTGCATCAGAGCGATTGTAGAATTGCGCTACAGTAATCCGCTGCATATTCGGAAGCAAACGAACGATCAGCCACCTGTTGAGGTAGTCCCGGTAAGGCATAATTAAATTTGTCTCCGTTTAGTGTCGAATTTGTCTGCACGACAATTGGAGCTAGAGCCAGTCCAATGCTTGTCTAGGGCGGGGGCTGGCTTCTAACTATTGGCGTGTATATCTACACTAAAGCATTAACTACATATAGTCAACTGAATATAGTCAACTGAGGAGAGCCACGGGACAGATAATGACGCTGGGACAAAAGATTAGAGAAAGACGCGAAAGTTTAGGATTGACGCGCAGACAAGTTGCTTTAGCCTGTAATGTGGTCGAGTCTACCGTTATCAACTGGGAAACAGATAGGCACGTACCCAAACTCTACCCAGCGCAGATGAAAGCATTGTGTGACTTGCTGAATTTCACGCTAGAAGATTTAGTAGATATTTAAAAGGGTGATGCGAAGAGATAACTGTCAACTGTCAACTGTCAACTGTCAACTGTTAATTGGCATACTCAAACCTTTCAAAGGACGCGCCTTCTGATCTGCGGTTAAACCCTTACTTTGAATTAATACTCCAAAACCGCCCAATCCCATCGGGTTCATCAATTGATGTAACGCCTCGCGACGTTGTAAAACTTGATGGATTGCTTGAGGATTTGTCGCATTGATGGAAGAAAGGGAAGCCATGCGATCGCCCAATCCCAACGCCATCAAAAAAAATTCCTGCTTCACAAAACCAACCTTCTCCAACCCGCACAATTCACCCCAGCGTTGCAACGCGGTAAAATCCACGTGAGCGGTAATATCTTGCCTACCGATATTCACGTAAGGATTATTGTGATGGCGGTGTCGATAGTAACACTGCAATGTCCCTTGATTTCGCCCTGGAGCGTAATATTTATCGGCAGTATAGCCATAATCAATTGTGAGCAAATATCCCCGCTTGAGTTTATTTGATACCATACTCAGCCAGTCTAATGCTCCCAGATTTACCTCGCTGCGATATCCATCCGGATAAGCACTCGATGCTAATTCAATCCCAACCAATTTAAAATACTCGGCAAGTTTGGAGGTTGAAGGTTCGCCCGTTACCTCTACAAACCCGATTTTCTCAGAAGATTGAGTTAAATTTAAAGGAATAGCTCGATCGGGCGATACCATATCTACGGCGTAAGAAGGTGGCGGTATAACTATGGGATCGATCCCTATCAAGGACTGAGAAACATAAATTTCTTGCAGTTTATTTTTGTCAATTACAAACAGATGAACCGGAAAAGCATCTACCAATTCATTAGAAAAGAAACAACCGATAATTTCATTATTTAGTAATTCTTCTAACCCAAACCAACTTATAGGAAACTCTTGTAACCGCTGCTGCTGTTCTCGTCTGAGGGCAACAGATTTTTCAACTATGATATATTTTAAAACTTTGAAAAAATCTGGTTGTTGCCGTTGCAGATATTGCAGAATATCAGCCGCTAAAAGTCCCTGTCCCGCGCCCATTTCCACCAGGGTAAAAGGCGAAGGTTTGCCCATAATTTCCCACATATTGACAAATTGCTCTGCTAGCAACTCGCCAAAATCAGCACCAAGGTGGGGAGAGGTGAAAAAGTCACCTTGCGGCCCGATGTGGGCGGCGTTGGTGGCATAATAGCCGTGTTGAGGATGGTACAATACCAAATCCATGTATTCGGCAAAAGTAATTTTTTGGTTTGGATGTTCGGCAATATAGAGAGCGATCGCATCGCACAAAGCACGATTGCTGTCATTAAAATCGGATTGCTGGACTACCATAGGACACTTGCTCTCTTGCTCTATTGCGATCGCGTCTGATTAATCTAACATTTTACCTATTTAATTCGTTCTCGTGCGGCTTGTACACAAGTTCGTATTCAGGACTTTAGTCCTCATCTGTCCATAAAAAATAGAGCAGCCGCATCTTAACGCAACTGCTCCTATTTAAACTTACCTGTCAACAGTCAACTATCAACTATCAACTATCAACTATCAACTATCAACTATCAACTACCGATCTACCGACCCCATGATGATGTCAATACTGCCCAAAATTGCCACAATATCGGCAACCTTTACACCCTTGAGTAAGTGAGGGAAGATTTGCAGGTTATTGAAATCTGCTGCCCGAATTTTCCAACGCCAAGGGAAGACATTATCATCCCCAATAATATAAATTCCCAACTCACCTTTGCCGCTTTCCATGCGGACATAGTGTTCGCCTTTGGGAATCTTAAAAGTTGGGGCAACTTTCTTGCTAATGAACTGGTAATCAAAACCAGTCCATTCAGATTTTGGCCCTTCTTGCATCCGCTTAGCTTCCAGGTTCTCATAAGGGCCGCCGGGAAGTCCTTTCAAAGCTTGGCGGAGAATTTTCACCGACTCGCGCATTTCGCGAATCCGTACTAGGTAGCGGGCGAAACAATCTCCCGCAGTTTCCCACTGTACTTCCCAATCAAAATCGTCGTAGCATTCGTAGTGGTCAACTTTCCGCAAGTCCCACTTAACGCCAGACGCGCGCAGCATTGGTCCGGAAAGCGCCCAGTTGATCGCTTCTTCGCGCGTAATAGTGCCGATACCTTCAACCCGACGGCGGAAAATCGGGTTATCGGTAATCAAGCGCTCGTATTCGTCTACTTTGGGATCGAAGTAGTCGCAGAAGTCTTCGCACTTGTCCACCCAACCATAAGGCAAATCGGCTGCAACGCCGCCGATGCGGAAGTAGTTGTTATTGACGAGGCGATAACCCGTCGCCGCTTCCCACAAGTCGTAAATCAGTTCCCGCTCGCGGAAAATGTAGAAAAAGGGAGTTTGCGCGCCCACATCCGCCAAAAATGGCCCCAACCACAGCAAGTGATTCGCGATGCGGTTCAATTCCAGCATGATGACGCGGATATAGCTGGCGCGTTTGGGGACGGGAATATCTGCTAGTTTTTCCGGCGCGTTGACGGTAATAGCTTCGTTAAACATCCCCGCCGCGTAGTCCCAGCGGCTGACGTAGGGGACATACATAATATTGGTGCGGTTCTCGGCAATTTTTTCCATGCCGCGATGCAGATAGCCAATCACCGGCTCGCAATCGATCACATCTTCCCCATCCAGGGTGACGATTAACCGCAACACCCCGTGCATCGAGGGATGGTGCGGCCCCATGTTGAGAATCATGGGTTCGGTTCTGGTTTCAATTCTTGCCATAGAACAGCAATTTTAACTTTTGTTTCGCTCTTTAAATTATATTGGTTTATGCCTGCACAGCTGAGCGATCGCTGACGAGAGTAGCTATAGCAAATTCTTTAGCTAAAGATTGGTTATTCTTGAGCCTTCTATCTGTTTTTGCTTCAGTACCACCAAAGTAATATCATCAAAAACTTTCTGCTTGCCGGTTAGAAGATTATCTATCATTGTTTTTGATCTAAAATTTGGCGATCGCAATCCGCTATATATCCAGGATGAAACATGAAAACTAACTCCCAAACCTCATTAGAGACAGAAGAACCAAAATTTGTCCACGTTTCCGTCCTGAGTCGGGAGTTAATTGCCAGATTGGAAATTATTCCAGGTGGACATTACCTAGACGCAACGGTAGGCGGTGGCGGGCACAGTCGGTTAATTCTAGAAGCCGCACCCGATACTAAAGTAACGGCAATTGACCGCGATGAAGATGCTCTAGCCGCTGCCAAAATTAATTTATCCGAGTTTGGCTCGCGCATCCAATTCCATCATGTTAATTTTTCTGAATATAAACCAAACAATCTTCAATTTGATGGTATAATAGCCGACCTTGGCGTTAGTTCGTTCCAATTCGATACAGCAGAAAGAGGCTTTAGCTTTAGACAAGAAGCAGCTTTAGATATGCGGATGGATCGGCGACAATCCCTCACAGCCAGTGAAATAATAAACCATTGGGAAGAAAAAGAGTTAGCAGATATCTTCTATAAATACGGAGAAGAAAGGCTATCGAGGCGGATTGCCAAAGCAATTGTCGAACGGCGTCCGTTTCAGACTACAACCGAATTAGCGGAAGCGATCGCGCAAAACGTCCCCCGCCAATACCGCTACGGTAGAATACACCCAGCTACCCGCGTATTTCAAGCATTGCGAATCGTAGTTAATCAAGAACTCGCATCTTTAGAAACATTCTTAGAACTAGCGCCAAACTGGCTAAAAATTGGCGGCAAAATTGGTATTATCAGCTTTCATAGTTTAGAAGACAGAATCGTCAAACACAGCTTAAGAAATTCGCCCATACTGCGAGTAATAACCAAAAAGCCAATTATACCCCAAGATGACGAACTCGCAAACAATCCCCGCTCGCGTTCTGCCAAACTAAGAATAGCCGAAAAAGCGGTCATTTAACAGTTGACAGTTAACACTTAACAGTTGCCTCTCCCTACGATCAATTACCTTTCCGTGGACGGTGGAAAGTAAACTTAGAGCAAGCAGGACTAAAGCTGCGTGTCACAATCGGTGGTTGGTGCGTGACGCTACAAGTCTCATTGCTACGTTTAAATATTCTCGCAGCGTCACGCACCCTACAAAAAAATATGCCAGTTGCATAAGTCCTGGCAAGTTTATTTTAGGACGGTTGGTTAACTATCAACTATCAACTATCAACTATCAACTATCAACTATCAACTATCAACTATCAACTATCAACTGTTACCTCAGAATTCTTTTCGTTGTTTTTGCCTTACGTCCAGCAGATAGTGGAATCTCGCGGGGAATTTCTATTTTGAAAGCGGAACCTTCACCCAAAACGCTTTGAACGGTAATTTTTCCATTCATCATCTGTACCAATGACTTAATAATCGCTAGCCCCAAACCAGTACCGTAATATTTTTTAGAAAGACTTTGATCGACTTGGCGAAAAGTTTCAAAAATCCGGTCTAAATTTTCTTGAGCAATCCCAATACCGCTATCTTGAACCATAATAGCGATTTTATCCGGTGCAGGCTCAGACGCCTCAACGCGGACAAAACCAGACGAGGTAAACTTAATCGCATTAGAAATTAAGTTAACGATAATCTGGCGCAGGCGAACGCTGTCGTTGATGGCGACGGGATTATGCAAAGCGATGTTTAGGTTTAAGTCTAAATTCTTTTCTTGGGCGTGGGAACGAAATTCTTCAACCGCGTTGGTTAAAAGCGTCTCCAAGTTGACAGGTTCCGGTACGATTTCCAAGCGACCAGATTCGATTTTAGATAAATCTAAAATATCATCAATTAGGGATAGCAAATGTTTGCCATTGTCCAGAATTCGCTGCACCATATTTTCTTGCTCCAGCGTCAGCGGTTGTCCTTTAGGCTGGGTGCGCGATCGCGCCGACGAATGCAGCAACAATTGAGAAAAGCCAATCACCGCATTCATTGGAGTACGCAATTCGTGAGACATCGTCGCCAAAAACTGAGATTTCAATCGTGCCGCTTCCATCAGCTGTAAATTTTGCATCTGAATTTGCTGGCGTTGATTTTCCAGTTCGCGGTTTTGATTGGCTAAAGTTTCGTTTTGGGAGGCGAGTTTCTCTTCCCGTTGTTCTAAAGTTTTAATTAGTCGGGCGTTATTAATGGCGATCGCTGCTTGTTCTCCCACCGCTACCAGCAGGTGCCGATCTTCTTCGTCAAACGCCTCCCGATCTTCCCAATTCCCAATCCCCAGCACCCCCAAACACCCACCCTGGGGTGAATTAATCGTCACCGTACAAACCGAAGCGGGTAAATAGGCACGCAGCATAGGACATTGGGTATTAAGTATCTCCTCCTGGGTACGCGCGCTTTTAAAATCTCCTACCGTCGAAACCACTTGATTTAGCCATCCATCCTCGTCTAGCCGCAATCTGTCCGTACCAATTCCTGCGGTGACGGTTAACATCATGCAATTCTGTTTCGGAGATGCTTCGCGATCGCAATTAGGATTATTTAGCACAATAAAGCTAAACTGCGCCGCTTCAATCGCATCGGCAATCGACTGCGCCATCACTTGCAGTAGTTCTGGTAAATTAGCCAAATGCTGGTTGAGCAAATTGGAAAGCCGTTGTAGCGTCCGCAGCTGCTGTTGTTGTTCGCCTAAAATCAACACCGCCCTGCGAAGATTATCGCTCGCTTCCTGGGAATCTCGGTAAAGCCGCCCGTTGATTTGGTGGATGTTTTCCAGTTGTTCCAGTCGGCTGCGTAACTCTTCTTCTACCTGTTTCGCTGGTGTAATATCGCTGATCGCACCTGCCATCCGTACTGGCTTGCCAAAAGCATCCCTTTGTGCTTTTCCTCGCGTCATGCAGTAGCGATATTCCCCAGAACTATGGCGCAGGCGAAATTCTAAATTAAATTCAACGTTGTCACAAAGATGAGCGGTAATCGCATCCTTGAGTTTTTTTCGGTCTTCCGGATGCAGCAGGTCAAAAAATTTTTCTACAATCTGGTTAAAATCATTGCCAGACAAGCCCAATTGGGTTGCAGATTGACCAATAATTTCTTCAATCCGGTGATTCCAGTAAACTTGCTTATTGGTAATATCCCAATCCCAAATCGCATCGTTTGAGCCTTCTAAAACCAAGCGATAGCGTTCCTCGCTTTCTTTGAGTCGGTTTAGGGCGTGAGCTGCCTCTGTTTCCGCCCGATAGATGCGAATCCCATTGCTGATACTGCGGGTTAGCGTCTGGGGGCAAGCTTTGTCCACAGAAATACAATCCGATGCCCCAGCTTTCATCAGTTCTACAGCAATTTGCTCGTCTCCCTTACCCGTCAGCACGATCAAAGGCACTTTTAACCCCAGACTTCGCACTTGTCGCACCAAGGTCAAACCATCCCCATCGGGTAAGCAATAATCAAGCAAAACGCAGTCAAAGGATTGCTGCTGCAATAGAGCGATCGCCGTCTTGCTATCGGCGGCTTCTGACACTTCCACGCGCTCCTGAGCAGCGAGTAGCGCTGGCAGCACCGCTCGCCTATCGACCTCATCGTCATCAACCACCAATATTTTGAGCTTCTCTTCCATAGTTCTAAAAAAATTTATGATTTTCTTTAATATGATTTACTTATTTTTATCCAAACAGCCAAACTTAAAACAGTAAAGTTGAGTTTTTACCTTTGATGGGGTTAATTTCGGGAGAAACAGTTGTTAACTAATTGCCGATCGTGCTATTTTTAGCATTACATTAATGAAGAGTTTGCCGCCATATTACCTTGAACTGATTAAACCAACACCGAGTTACTGGAACCCTTGCTGGCTCAGCTAAAGGTTGAAGCCCCAGGAGTTGGTCGGCCTATCGGAGGCACGAGCAAACCATCATTATCAACAACTTTACCCGTTTATTTTATTTTGTTTATTTTATTTTTCCTTTATTGTGAACCGAAAATTATAGACTTTCCTCTAACCTGTGACGGTGTTTGGTTTACATCCCTGGTGAGAAACAACAGAACTAGGGGATCTGCCTATCTTCCCTTTCCAGTTCCCCCAGGAGCAGCCCGATAGCCATAGGAAATATGTCAACAGAGGGAATTCAACATGGTTGTTAGTGTTTAAAATATATCCAATGCCTATGCACCCCTCCTTCTAGCGATAGGTGTACTCGCTCTGGATAATTGATAAGTTGCTTAAACTTGAATAACCAAATACAAAAAAAGGCCATGAAAGAAATTCGCGTAGCCCTAATTGAAGATCACGACCTCACCCGGGTGGGTATCCGGACGGCGCTGCAACAGCGAGAAGAAATTCGCGTGGTAGGGGAAGCAGCTAACGGTTCAGACGGACTAAAGCTGCTGCAAGACGCCAAACCAGATATTGCCATCGTCGATATTGGACTGCCAGACATGGATGGCATCGAATTAACCAGAAGGTTAAAGGCATCGATAACCGAAGAAGAACCAGCGCCAAAAGTGTTGATTTTAACCTTACAGGACAATGAAGAATCAGTCCTGGCAGCGTTCGCCGCTGGGGCAGACTCATACTGTATGAAGGATATTAGCTTCGATCGGTTGTTAGAAGCGCTGCGCGTCACCACAGAAGGTAACGCCTGGATCGATCCAGCGATCGCGCGCATCGTCCTCAAACAAACCAGAACTGCCCCCACACCCGTCGCCGCGATCGCCGAACCCGCCGCCAGCGCCAAAAAAGTCTCGATCGAGGCCACGGAACCAGAATACACCCAAATGCTGGAGGCATACCCCTTAACCGAACGCGAGTTAGAAGTCTTGCAACTGATTGTGGAAGGCTACAGCAACGCCGCGATCGCAGACAAGCTTTACATCACCGTCGGCACGGTTAAAACCCACGTCCGTAACATTTTAAACAAACTCTGTGCCGATGACCGCACCCAAGCCGCCGTCCGCGCCCTACGTTCTGGTTTGGTCGGCTAAGTACATGTTTGAAAGCAGTAGCTTTTAATACAATGATAAAATCAAATCCAGCCCGCTTTGGCGTCCCAGAACAGGTATAAAGCCGAAGCGGGCTGGTGTTTGATCGCCACCGCATCTACTCCCCCAACTCCTGCTGAGGATGGCAAAAACCTCTCCCTTTTCTTGTGCAAACCAAGCTAGGCTATAGTAGCGTCTAATTGACACTCCCCGGTCTTTAGACACGGGGATTCTAGGTTCGTAGACTCGCCGTTAGACGACAGGTTTGCACCAATCGCCCAAGAGGGCAAATCTCCCCCAGCGTAAGTTCCCGTGTGTCCCACGGTACGTAGTCCTATTTTTAGGATATTGATTGCCGCGTTGACATCTCTGTCTTCTGCAAACCCACAATGCGGACACAGATGGGTTCTTGTAGATAGAGATTTCTTGACCTTCTTGCCGCAATTAGAACAATTTTGGCTTGTGTTGTGGGGAGGTACTGCAACGGTTACCTTCCCATATTTTTGCCCAAAATATTCTAACCATGTGCGGAAAGTGTACCAACCGGCATCACTGATAGACTTAGCTAGTTTTCGGTTACGTACCATGCCTTGGACATTTAAGTCTTCATAAGCGACCAAATCATTAGATTGGATAACGGCATACGCTAATCTCTTGCAGTATTCTTTTCGCTGCCTACTTACTCTTAAATGCTTACGCGCATACCTATTTCTAGCTTTGTGGTAGTTGTTAGATTGTCTCTTTTTGGCTTTCTTTCTGTTCTTGCTGAACTTCTTAGACTTTTTGCGGTTGGCTCTGCTTAGCTGTTTTTCCGATTGACGATAAAACTGTGGGGATGGCTCAACATTGCCTTTGTCATCAGCAATAAAGTACTTCAGCCCCAAGTCAATTCCTATCACTTGATTGGTAGGTTTTGACTCTATTTTGACATCAACTTCTATACAGAATTGGGCGTAGTAGCCATCGGCTCGTCGCACCAATCTGACGCGCTTAATTTGCTTGATGTCGTAGTAATTTAAGTCATAAGATCCCTTTAGCTTAAGGGTTCATATGCCTTTTTTGTCAGAGAAAGTGATGGCTTTACGGGTTGCAGAAAGTTTCCAGCCAGACGTTTTGTACTCGACTGAGCGACAATTCTTCTTGAACTTTGGGTAGCTTTTTTTGCCTTTAACTTTCTGCTTGCAATTGTTGTAAAACCTAGCGATCGCGCTCCAAGAACGTTCAGCCGCAGCTTGTCTCGCCATCGAGTTGAGTCCATCAGCAAAGGGAAATTCTTGGGCAATAACTGCTGAATATTTGTTCAGCGCATACTTGTCGATTTTGTCCTCTCGTTTGGCGTCTATCCAGTAGCGCAAACACTTATTTTGGATGAATTGGCTTGTACGAATGGCTTCATCTATACTTTGATATTGCTTGGGTTTTCCTTTTGCCTTGAACTCGTAAACGATCATTGATTCGACCTATCAACTACCCTTTCATTATGCTCTTTATGCTCTCAAAAGCGACATAACCGGGTGATTGAAGTCACGAAAAGTAGTGATATTGGTCACAATGTTTAGTGAGACTAAAGTCTCACGCGGTCACCCCGGTTTAAAAACGCGGGGTTTTCGCGTTAAACTCTATAACCAGCACTCAAAAGTCGAAATGCCCAGAAAAAAAGCAGATAAAATTCATATTCAACTGAATTATGCCCAAGCAAAAAACCTGCAACCCTATACTCAGCAGGTTGCACCCACTCAAACTCAGGCCAGCGGTAAATTTATTTTTGGGGTAAAAAGAAAGTTGAGGCCACCGACCTGGTTGCTGTTAAACCCTTGCTCAACCGCAGCAGGCTTTTCCAGAACGGACTATTTAGTGTAATTTTGTATACAGGGAAGCGATAAACCCTACTCGGGCTTTCCTCGCAATCCTTTAAAGTAGGATGGAGCGTTCAGCGAGTTTTCCTAATTATGACTGGGGGAGAAGGCAGCAAACTGAAATTAATGGTAGTGGATGATGAGCCTGATAACCTGGATTTGCTGTATCGCACATTTCGGCGCGATTTTCAAGTCTATAAAGCTGAAAGTGGCCCCAGCGCTTTAGAACTGCTGGACAAACAAGGCGAGATGGCAATCATTATTTCCGACCAGCGGATGCCCCAAATGAACGGGACAGAATTTTTAGGCCGGACTGTAGATCGGTTTCCGGACACAATTCGCATTCTGCTGACAGGCTATACAGATGTAGAAGATTTGGTAGACGCGATTAACTCAGGTCAGGTATTCAAATACATTACCAAGCCGTGGAATCCGGCAGAACTGAAAGCAGTCGTTCAACAAGCCGCAGAAACCTATAAAGTCCTAAAGCGGCGAACCGATGAGCTACACCGCGCCTTGCAGCGCGAAACTTTGTTTAATGCAGTAACCAGCGCTATTCGGGAATCGCTGGATTATCGCGGCATGTTACAAAGAATTGTCGAAACCATCGGTCAAACCTTTAAAGCTACAGAGTGTCGCCTGCGTCCTGTAGAAGGCGATCGCTTGCTGGAAGAAGCATTTTCCTACCAAGCAGATGATAACAAGCCCAACGGCGATGGTGAAAATGGCGACGCCCTACTGCAAGCCGCACTCAAGAGCCGTCAGACGCAAATTGACACCAGGAATGAAAACGGCAGTTATTCGGTGGAACTCATAGTGCCCCTGATCTGCAAGCAAGAATTGCTAGCCGTTCTCTGCCTATACCAACAAAGCACCAAAGCAACTTGGTCGCCCGAAGACATTACCCTGATTGAAGGCGTAGCCGAACAAGCAGCCCTAGCCGTTTCCCAAGCTAAACTCTACCAGCGCACGCAAGTGCAAGCCGAGCAAATGCGCGCCGAGTTAGAGGTAGCGCGTCAAATCCAACACAACTTACTGCGCCAGGAACTACCAGAAGTAGAAGGTGTCAGAGTCCAAGCTTGTTGCTTTCCTGCCCGGGAAGTCGGCGGCGATTTTTTTGAAGTCTACGCCCATCCCAAAGGAGATATTTGGCTGGCAGTGGGAGATGTTTCCGGTAAAGGCGTCCCAGCAGCGTTATTTATGGCAAGTGCCATATCGGTGATGCGGCGCGAACTGTCACAAGAAAACCCCCCAGAACCAAACGTCGTCATGCAGAGCCTCAACAGTGGCCTCTCAGAAGACCTAATCAGTAACAACTGCTTTATTACAATGGTTCTGGCACGCTACACCCCTGCAACTGGGCAATTAGTCTATGCCAATGCGGGTCACATCTATCCCTTAGTCTGGTCTTACCAGAATCAGGCAAGCCATACTGGTGATACTGAACCAAATTTCCTTAAGGCTAGAGGCGTCCCCTTGGGTATTTTGCCCAACTGGAAAGGAGCTGCGGGTAGTTTAGATTTAAAACCCGGTGAAGCACTTTTGTTAGCAAGTGATGGAATTACGGAGGCAACTATTACCAGTGAAATGGCAACATCAGTAGGTATTGGCGATAGCCAGTCTGGCGCCAATTTAATGCTCAAACAAGAGGGTCTGTGGGCGCTGCTGAAGCAGGAAAATAGCCCCCTTGATTTAACCCGACTCTTAGCCCGCATTCGGGGAAACAACCAAGTACAGGAAGACGACCAAACTATACTCTCGTTGGAGGTTCTTTAATCAATGCGAACGGAGCTGCATATCCCCAGCGACTTAAAGTTTTTAACAGTGGTTGAAAACTGGCTGTTGGGCTTTTTGGAAGCAGAACTACAAGAAACTGTCGATTGGCCTCGGCAGTCAAGTCGCCTGCGCTTGGCTTTGGTAGAAGCATACTCGAACGTGGTGCGTCACGCTCACAGAGATCAACCCAATCTACCAGTCCTGATTCGCTTGGAACTCAAAGAGCGAGATCTGGCTTTGGAAATTTGGGATCACGGCACCGGGTACGACTTATCCACCTATCTGCCACCCAGTCCAGAAGATAAACAGGAAAACGGCTATGGCTGGCTGATCATGCATCGCCTGATGGATCGGGTAGAATACCGCTTACAGGTCAATGGTCGCAACTGTCTCAAGTTAGAAGCCAGTTTGCCCAAGTTCACTAAGGCAGCTGCGGACAACAACAGCAAATCTGCTCCATAGAACTTAGCTAAACTTACTTAAGTCTAACTATTCAACCAAGATTAAAGCTTGGAGGGTCTACTTCCCGCTTCTGCCAAGGAGGTCGGCCTCTTCTTGTCCACGGGCATCAATTCCGCACGGGGCCGAGCCTACTCGGAAGATCAACAAAAAATTGAGGTTTGGCGAAAAAGGTTTCGCGGTTTTTGTGCCTTGGTTTTTTGTGCCTTGGTTTTCGGCAATCATTGATGGTTTCATCTGTAAGCGAGTGGAAGCAAGCGCTCAAGCAGTTTCCAGGGCTACAGCCGGGAGAGCGGATGGAATTGGCTCGAGTTGCCAACGTTTGCACCATCCACTGCATCAGCCAAAACTGTTACGCGATCGCACAACAAATCAATCAAGCCCCCGTCTGGCACCTATTCGATCGAGAAACCTTAGAAAGCCTCTTAATAACTGTCTAGATGCTGGCTTTGGTCAGTTCTTCAACATTCTTGAGCAAACTTGTGTCAAACGTGGTGTCTATTTCCAAAAAGTAGACAGTCGTAAGACTAGCCAAATTTGCCCAAGTTGCTCCGTTGAGACAGGCAAGAAGGAACTATCACAACGTACTCACGCTTGCTCAAATTGCGGTTATACAACAGACAGAGATGTTGCAGCCGCTCAAGTAGTCGCCATTAGGGGACTTGCAGCCGTAGGGCATACGGTCAAGATGCTTGCTGAGGGTAAATTCATTGGAATCCCTGTGAAGCAAGAATCCTCGCACCTTTAGGTCTAGGAGTGTCAATAGCGGCGCAGATTTAATAACTCTTGAGGAGACGCCAGCAGTTTAATCGTAGCTGAAGCGATTTCTCGTTCCGAGTTGAGTAAAAACCGCCAAGCAACGTTGACGCTAAACCAAGGCGTCTGTACTTTGCCGCTCACTTGAACCATTAGCTGCCCATCTTCCAGCAATTCGGCGATGCCTTCGCGGGGAAAAAGTTGCATTCCTGGCGCTTCCGCTTGCAGGTAGCTAGCGATCGCATCCTCTCCTACTACCGGCGCTTCAAACGGAGGATGCATCGCCCCCGCCGGGGCAAACAAGGCCGCTGTCTGCTCGAATTCTCCTGCATTCAACGTTTCAAAATAACGCAGTATCGTTGGCTCTTCAATTCCCTCGATCGAAATATTATTAGCAGCAACAACCTGATTTGTTAAAGATATCGAATCGGCAGTTTGCATCACAATTCCTCGCCAAATTTATTTGGGATCAATTATTAGTCCCTGGAAGTAACTATTGACTAAATTAAATAAAAAAGCAGGCCAAAACCTGCCCCTTAAGACGGATTCTATTTTAAATTTGACTAGAATCCCTCTCAATGCTTTCAAATAACACAGAAAAATCTTCCATGTTATATCATGTCCGGCGATATCGGTAGCATATTCATGGCTAATAGCTAATGCCTAATTGCCTTCAGAGTAGCCATTAGCAGTTACACTACCGTTGCTTAAGGACATGATATTATTTGTGATCTAGTTTGATTTAAATCAACATAATAGGGTCACGGCTGTTAAACGATCTTGGTTTTTTTAGACTCATCAAGCCGTGCCCCTACAGGGGCAAAATCTCGACTGCAAAATTAACGCTCTAGAACCGCATCAGCCAACTGAGTGTTAGCAGCAAAGGGGTTAGAAAATTGGGTTGAAGCAAAGTCTGCCGTGAAGGCCATATCTTTAAAAGAGATTCTTGATAACTACCGATCCAAATAATGGATTTCGTGAATCTCTGCTCCTTGATTTAAAGTATGATACGTTATTTTAAGAATTGCAAATAATTTTGCTCGCTATTACATCTGTGAAATTATAATATTAAACTCGGCTAAAATGCGATCTGCATCAGGTGACAAGTTCAACTGCGTGAGTTATAATTCGTCGCAACAAATTGACCCCTATGTCAATCCACCTCCAGAGCAGTCAGGTGAAGCAAAAAGCCTTAGAGTTGGGATTTCACAAAGTTGGGATTGCAGCAGTCAATCAAGCAGACGCGCAAGAGGTGCAGCGTAGTCAGGCATGGCTCGCCCTGGGTTATCATGCCGACATGGAATGGATGGCAAATCCCAAGCGGCAGGACATCCGCTTAGTGATGCCAGAAGTGCGAAATTTGGTTTGCGTCGCCCTCAATTACTACACCCCCCACCAGCGCCCCAAAGGGAGAGAATACGCCAAAATCTCCCGTTATGCTTGGGGACGGGATTACCACAAAGTCATGCACAAAAAGCTCAAGGCACTAGCTTTATGGTTAGAAGCGCAAGGGGAAGGAATAATTGGGCGCTACTATGCCGATACCGGGCCAATTAAAGATAAAGTCTGGGCAGAACAAGCTGGAATTGGTTGGATTGCCAAAAATGGTAACGTTATTACGCGGGAGTATGGTTCTTGGGTATTTTTGGGGGAAATACTCACCAATCTGGACTTAATACCCGATCGACCCCATACGCAACACTGCGGTAGCTGCACTCGTTGTATCGAGGCATGTCCTACGGGAGCGATCGCCCAACCTTATATAATCGATGCCAACCGCTGCATCGCTTACCATACAATTGAAAATCGCGCCGCACAATTGCCAGAAGCGATCGCATCGCAAATGCAAGGTTGGGTAGCTGGTTGCGATATTTGTCAAGACGTTTGTCCTTGGAATCAACGCTTTGCCAAACCCACCGATGTCGTCGAGTTTCAGCCATATCCTGGCAATATCGACCCCAAGCTGACAGAATTAGCTGAAATCTCCGATCGAGATTGGGATCGGAGATTTCGGGCATCGGCATTGCGAAGAATTAAACCCCAGATGCTGCGACGAAATGCCCGTGCTAATCTTGAGGCAAACCAAAGGGTAAAGGGTGATGGGTAATGGCTAATGGCTAATAGAAAAAATCTTCCCCAATTAGCAATTAGCAATTACCCATTACCCATTACCCATTACCCATTTAACAATGCTCAAAGCAATTATTTTTGATTTTGATGGCACAGTTGCCGATACCTTCGATACCATCGTGGAAATTTCTAATCGGTTAGCTTTAGAATTTGGCTATAAGCAAGCGGCTCCAGATGAAATTGAACAAATTAAAAACTTAAGCTCTAGAGAAATTATTAGACAGTCTGGAGTATCTATTTTTAAATTACCTTTTATTTTAAAAAGATTAAAGAATGAATTAAATAACGAGATCCATCGCTTGGCTCCATTGCCAGGGATTCGGGAAGCTTTACAAGATCTGAAAATGCAAGGCTATAGGTTAGGAATTATAACTTCTAACGATCGAGAAAATGTCACGTTATTTCTGGAAAAAAATCAGTTAAAAGAATTGTTTGAGTTTGTTTATTCAGGAGCGACTATTTTTGGGAAGAGTCGGGTGATCGATCGGTTTTTAAAGCAAAATCACTTAGCTCCGGAAGAGGTGATTTATGTGGGAGACGAAACCCGAGATATAGAAGCAGCAAAAAGAAGTAAAATTAAAATGATATCCGTGAGTTGGGGGTTTAATTCAAAAACCGTGTTAGCCAAACACAACCCAGATTTTCTCATCCATCATCCCAACCAGCTGATTCAAGTAATCGGCACCTTAAATTGATATCGCGTCCGGTAGCAAATAAAATACTGCCATTGCAGCGATGATGGAAAGCGATCGCATGGCTGCTGAATCGCAATTATACAGCAAATCAGCCCCTAAAGCAGCTAAAAATACTACCTGCTTAGGTCTTGCTCTCAGCTCTAGCCTCTCAAAGCCCACCATTCTCCTTGTGGCAAATAACTAGACCCCAGTGTCCGAGATCACCGCCAAACTTTAAATTTGGCTGATAGGATGGGAAACTAATACCCCAAGCATCTTCCGCGCCTAGAATACCTCAAAAAGTACGGTCGCTTAATCAGGGCAACACCTGCATCTCCCCCACACCAAAGCTCGCTGCCAGTGGCGATAAACCCCCACAAGGGTTTAAGGTGGAAACCAGCGTGGCACGAAAGTAAAATCCGCGCCTGCTCTGGCACAGCCATTGGCGAGGTTGCTGTGGTTGCACAACGAGTGGACGGTTTGAAACCCAAGCTACCAATCGCTGTTTAAACTTAGTAAAAAATGGTGAAAAAACAGTGGCTTCAGTCGCAGTTTAAAGATTATGATGAGCGTTTATTGGAGTCTATGGCATGGGAGACTTTCATGCAGCAGCTTTTCCCTTTTCTGCGAGCCCAAGGGGCGCAGGGAATGGAACCGTTGAAAAGCAAGCCTCGCCATGTCACACTGGGGTCGCCTGCCCTATGTTAGTCAAACCACACAGTGAGATGCCGTGACAAACTTACCGGGTCATACCCAGGCGTAGAGAGAAGATAAAGGAGTCGAGCAAAACGTCTAGGCAAAAAGCTTGGGGTTAGATAGTACAGGCGGTCGCAAAAGTATCAACCCAATCCAGAAATTGGCAGAGGAAAAAAAGCAAGCAACACCCATGTCTAGTATGCAAAACCAGTTCACAATTCACTTTTGGGGAGTTAGAGGAAGCATCCCTTGTCCGGGAACCCACACAGTGCGCTATGGCGGCAATACACCTTGTGTGGAAATGCGCGTGGGTGGTAAGCGCCTGATTTTTGATGGTGGCACCGGCCTGCGAGTTTTTGGGCAGTCCCTGCTATCCCAGATGCCGGTAGAAGCTCATATGTTCTTCACCCACTCGCACTGGGATCACATACAGGGATTTCCCTTCTTTACACCAGCCTTCATCAAGGGAAATCGCTTTCATATATACGGAGCTGTAGCGCCCAACGGCTCTACTATCCAGCAGCGCCTCCACGACCAAATGCTGCACCCCAATTTTCCGGTACCCCTAAAAATCATGGGAGCCGATCTAGAATTTTACGATATCGAGGTAGGAAAACCTCTTCAATTAGACGATATCACCATAGAAACTGCTCCTCTTAATCATCCGGGACAAGCTGTGGGTTACCGCATCAACTGGCGCGGTAAAGCAGCTGCTTATATCACCGACACAGAACATCTACCCGACCGCTTGGATGAAGAAGTTTTGTCGTTGGCTCGCAATGCAGACGCGATCATCTACGATGCCACCTACACCGATGAAGAATACAACTCGCCCAAGTCAAGCAAAGTGGGGTGGGGACATTCGACTTGGGAGGAAGCAGTCAAGGTAGCCCAGGCAGCCAAAGTGAAGAAACTGGTAATATTCCATCACGACCCGCTGCACGACGACGATTTCTTAGACCGTGTTGGAGAGCAGGTGCAACAAAAGTTTCCTAACGCAATCATGGCAAGGGAAGGACTGTCCCTGACTTTGGAGACGGAAAACATGGGGGAGTCTAAAGGGGCGGCGGAAGAGGTAAAGGGATTGTCAGTTACTTTGACGTAAAGCCCCAAGGCCAGAAGCCAGGAGCTTAAGTATATCTGTGCTACTGTAATCTCAGCACAGATATACTTAAGCTCCAAGCTGGTTGTCTGCGCCAAAATTGCCCTCATCTTTTCTGGAAGCCCCAATCAAAAAATAACCGTATTTTTAACTCGATTTATGTAAAAATGTAAAGCGTGTGGGTTACCTCATCGCTAACAACAGTTCTAACTCCAACCGCAGTTGCCCTGGGAAATTTTGACGGCGTCCACCGAGGGCATCAGCAGGTTATCACACCCGTATTGCCAAGCGCTGCCATCGAAACCGGGCGACGCGCCTCCATACCAGAGGGACAGCGGGAAATTTTCACCGATCGGGCCATAGAAGTCAATCAAATACCATCTCCAGCAGAAACAACCGGGCGTCCTTATCCGACGGTTGTGAGCTTTTATCCGCATCCGCAGGAGTTTTTTAGCGGGCAGCCTCGTGCTTTATTAACACCACCCAAAGAAAAAGCAATTGCACTAGCAAATATTGGTATAGAACAGCTAGTATTGCTGCCATTCGATCGAGAATTAGCCAATTTGACGCCCCAGCAGTTTGTGGAAGAAATTTTAGTGCGGCAACTCAAAAGCCAGCGCATCAGCGTGGGGCAGGATTTTCGCTTTGGGTGCAAGCGTACAGGTACAGCAACCGACTTGCAAGCGATCGCCGCCACCTACGGCATAGAAACAACCATTGTAGGGCTACAAATCTGTTCTGGGGAAAGGATCAGCAGTTCCTTCATTCGTACTGCCCTCACAGAAGGAGACATATCGAGGGCAAACCAACTGCTGGGGCGCTCCTACACCCTGACGGGAACAGTCGTACAAGGACAGCAGTTAGGCAGAACTATAGGATTTCCTACTGCCAACCTGCAACTGCCCCAGGAAAAGTTTTTGCCCCGCAACGGCGTCTATGCCGTACAAGTCTGGCTAGAAAATAGCGATCGCACCAGCGAACCCGGAAACATTATCCCATGCCCGATACCGGGGGTAATGAACATCGGTTGCCGTCCTACAGTTAACGGTAAAACTCCCACCGTGGAAGTTTACCTGATAGACTGGGCAGGAGATTTGTACGGACAAACCTTAACGGTAAGCCTAGAACAATACCTGCGACCCGAACAAAAATTTGCTTCCTTAGATGAACTCAAGACGCAAATACAAGCCGACTGCGACAAGGCCAGATCCGTATTAAAGTAATGGGAAATTTAAATCACCAAATCGGGAAGAATAATCCTAATCGCCAATTACCCATTACCTATTACCCATTACCCATTACCCAATCATGAAAGATCGGATCGAGCAGCTAACTCAAAACCTGGGTCGTACAATTGTTGGCAAAGCCGATGCCATCCGTTTGGTGTTGGTGGCACTGCTTTCCGGGGGACACGCCTTGCTAGAAGATGTCCCCGGCGTCGGCAAAACCTTGTTGGCAAAATCTCTGGCGCGTTCAATTGATGGCAAATTTCAACGGTTGCAATGCACCCCCGATTTATTGCCTACAGATATTACCGGGACTAATATTTGGAATCAACGCACGGGTGAATTTGTGTTTCTCCCCGGCCCGGTTTTTACTAACATATTGCTAGCGGATGAAATTAACCGCGCTACACCGCGCACTCAATCGGCTTTGCTGGAAGTGATGGAAGAAAGACAGGTAACTGTTGATGGAGTTTCGCGCCAAGTTGAGAGTCCGTTTTTTGTCATTGCTACTCAAAATCCGGTTGAATATCAAGGTACTTTTCCGCTGCCAGAAGCGCAAATGGATCGGTTCACCCTGTCTTTGAGTTTGGGTTATCCCACAGAAGCGGAAGAACTGCAAATGTTGCAACGGCTGCAAGAGGGGGTCAAGGTTGATGAATTGAAACCCTGCATTTCTTTAGAGGAAGTGCAACAGTTACAGCATTTATCTCAGCAAGTCAAGGTAGAAACACCTTTACAGCAGTATATTTTGAATCTGGTAAGGGCAACGCGCGAAGATGAAGAAATTACCTTGGGCGTGAGTCCTCGCGGTGCAGTTGCCTTGCAGCGAGCAACTCAGGCTCTAGCATTTTTGGAAGGACGGGATTATGCAATTCCCGACGATGTTAAATATTTGACACCGCATGTATTGTCCCATCGCTTGATCCCGACGGGGGGGCGGCGGGCAAAAACGATTGTAGAACGGCTGATGGGATCGGTTGCAATTCCCTAAAATGAATACACCGCAGTTTGATTTTGCAGCTTTATTTGATGCAGATTATCTTTACTTTTACGAGCCGCTGATAACAGCAGAACGAAGCGATCGCGATGTAGACTTAATCTGGCGTCTGCTTGGTTTGCAACCGGAAATGACTGTTTTGGATCTCGCCTGCGGACATGGGCGGATCGCGAACCGACTGGCAAAACGCGGTTGTCACGTAACTGGGTTGGATGCTTCCGCCTTTTTTCTCGATCTAGCGCGTCGCGAGGCCGCAGAATGGGGGGTGGAAGTAGAATATATTCAGGGGGATATGCGCTCTCTGCCCTGGATAGAACGTTTCGACTGTATCATCATCTGGTTAACTGCTTTCGGTTACTTTGAGGACGAGGATAACCGTCGGATATTAACTGAAGGCAACCGCGCCCTGAAACTCGGTGGTAAGCTAATCTTAGACTCATTTAACCGCGATTTAATGCTCAAGCAGTTTCGGCCTGAAATGGTGACCGAGCGCGATGGAAACTACGCGATTGACCGTCACCGATATGATATCTTGACAGGTCGTTCCTATAGCGAAAAAATTATCATTAAAGATGGAACGATGCGGCGGATGGAGTACTTCGTTCGCTATTTTACTTATACTGAAATTCGGGACTGGTGTTTACAAGCTGGTTTCAGCCAGGTAGAAGGATATGGAGACAATGGCGAACCATTGACAATTGATAGCCAGAGAATGGATGTTATAGCCAAAAAATAAAGGAAAATTGTTATAACCAAAGAAAGCGGTGCGGCGCGACGAGAGTGAGAAATGGGACAACTGGTGCGGTCAAAAATTCAACAAGGGTTATACAAGCGATCGCCAGTCGTTTTATTTATGCTACTGGTTCTGTGGAGCGTTGTCATTGGCTGGAGTTTAACTCTGATAACCGCTCTTCCCGGTCAAACCGAACCCGCATCAAAAAATTTTAAGTCGGTTGGGGTCGATCATACTGGTATTACTTATTACTCTCAGTTAGATGCAGCCAACCCGCCCCTACCTAATTCTGAACAAATAACCAGCGCTGCAACTGAAAATTCCATCGGCACTGTTGACGTAATCCCCAGACGCTACCAACTAGGGCAACAACTTTATCTAGAAAATTGCGCCACCTGCCATATCGGGTTACCTCCAGCAGTTTTGCCCACCCAAACTTGGCGAGATTTGCTCGAAGATTCGGAACACTACGGCAGACAGCTAAAACCTCTGGTAGATCCAGAACGCTTACTGGTGTGGGACTACCTACGAACCTTCTCCCGCCCCATCACAGAACAAGAACAAACTCCCTATCGCGTCGCGCAATCGAGATATTTTAAAGCACTACATCCTCAAATTAAACTGCCCCAGCCGGTGACAATGGCTAGTTGTATCAGCTGTCACCCCGGTACGGGACAATACGATTTTCGCACCCTTAGTTCTGAGTGGCAAAACGCTCCGTAAAGCCAATAAGGAGCTAATAAAACGGGAAAATTACTACTTTTTAGTTCGGCAATTGCTCCTATTGCTAGCAAATAGCTTTACCGCTTTATTGGGATCAAAATGATACCATGAAGGTATTGTTATCTCCTGCTATTGTTAGAGTGAACAACTTTAATGCCTGATAATTGGCAGGTAATAACCTTACGGTAAGAAAAACTATTTGCTCAAAACTAAAAATTAGCAGGTAATGGGTAATGTCAGATTTAAGATTGCAGATTTCAGATTTGAGATTAAACCAAAGCAGATTGGTAAGTTAAATCAAATCTATTTCAATCTTAAAGCTCAAATCAATCTGAAATCTGAAATTACCAATTACCAATTACCAATTACCAATTACCACTTTGAGCCACTACCATGTTAAAAGCTTTGCTGGGCGATCCAAATGCTCGTAAACTCAAAAAATATCAGCCATTAGTGACTGAAATTAATCTGCTAGAAGACGAATTTCAGAAACTTTCCGATCGAGAACTCAGGGAGAAAACATCTGAGTATAAACAAAGATTGGCAAAGGGAGAAACACTAGATGACTTGCTCCCAGAAGCCTTTGCTACAGTACGGGAAGCTGGTCGCCGCGTCTTGGGATTGAGACACTTTGACGTGCAACTTTTGGGCGGTATGGTACTGCATTCCGGTCAAATTGCGGAAATGAAAACGGGTGAAGGGAAAACCTTGGTTGCTACCCTCCCCGCTTATTTAAACGCCCTCACAGGTAAAGGCGTGCATATCATCACCGTCAACGATTATTTAGCACGTCGGGATGCGGAATGGATGGGACAAGTCCATCGCTTTTTGGGACTGAGTGTCGGACTAATCCAAAGCGGAATGGAACCCAGAGAACGGCAAAAAAACTACGCTTGCGATATTACCTACGCAACTAATAGCGAGATCGGGTTTGATTACTTGCGGGATAATATGGCAACCTCAATGGAAGAGGTGGTGCAGCGCCCCTTGAATTACTGTGTAATTGACGAAGTTGACTCAATTTTAATTGACGAAGCTCGCACGCCGCTGATTATTTCAGGTCAAGTAGAACGTCCCAGCGAAAAATACATCCGAGCATCACAAGTCGCTCTGGGACTAAATAGTGAAGAGCATTACGAGGTAGATGAAAAAGCCCGCAACGTAATTCTATCTGATGAAGGTTATGCCGAAGCTGAAAAGCTGCTAGAAGTTAACGATTTGTTCGACCCGAATGACCCTTGGGCGCACTACATTTTCAACGCGGTAAAAGCTAAAGAACTGTTCGTCAAAGATGTGAATTACATCGTCCGCAACGGCGAAATTACCATCGTGGATGAATTTACCGGACGGGTGCTGCAAGGGCGGCGTTGGAGCGATGGTTTGCACCAAGCAATTGAAGCTAAAGAACGAGTGGAAATTCAACCAGAAACTCAAACTTTGGCGACGATTACTTATCAAAACTTGTTCTTGTTGTATAACAAACTCGGCGGGATGACGGGGACGGCGAAAACCGAAGAAGCCGAATTTGAAAAGATTTACAAGTTGGAAGTAACGATTATTCCTACCAACCGTCCTACCGGGCGTCGGGATGTATCGGATGTGGTTTATAAAACCGAAATGGCGAAGTGGAAAGCTGTCGCCGAAGAGTGCGCTGAATTGCACGAAATTGGTCGCCCGATATTGGTAGGAACTACCAGCGTAGAAAAATCTGAATTGCTTTCTCGGTTATTGCGCGATCGCAATATCCCTCACAACCTGCTCAACGCTAAACCAGAAAACGTAGAACGGGAATCGGAGATTATAGCACAAGCGGGACGCAAGGGAGCAGTAACGATTGCGACAAATATGGCGGGACGCGGAACCGACATCATCTTAGGCGGTAACGCCGAATATATGGCGCGGTTAAAACTGCGGGAATACTTGCTACCCCGCATCGTCCAACAAGAAGAAGAAAGCTTTGCGGTGACGCGGGTACCAGGCGCAGAACGCGATCGCAGTGGCGGTCAAGGGTTCGCTGCTGGCAAGAAAGTCAAGACTTGGAAAGCTTCTCCCCAAATTTATCCCACCCAGCTATCTAAGGCCACCGAAGCGGCGCTGAAAGAAGCGGTAGAATTTGCGGTGCGGGAGTATGGCGAACGCAGTATGCCCGAACTGGAAGCAGAAGATAAAGTAGCGATCGCATCGGAAAAAGCGCCCACGGAAGACCAGGTAATTCAAAAGCTGCGGGACGTTTATAACCGCATTCGCGAGGAATACGAAGCTTTCACGAAAGCGGAACATAATGAAGTCGTAACATTGGGCGGATTGCACGTAATTGGCACAGAACGCCACGAATCGCGCCGAATTGATAACCAATTGCGCGGACGGGCGGGACGACAAGGCGACCCCGGATCGACCAAGTTTTTCCTCAGTTTGGAAGATAACTTACTGCGGATCTTTGGCGGCGATCGCGTCAAAAATATGATGGATGCTTTCCGCGTCGAAGAAGACATGCCAATCGAATCGGGAATGCTCACCCGTTCCTTAGAAGGGGCGCAGAAAAAGGTCGAAACCTACTACTACGACATCCGCAAACAGGTGTTTGAATACGACGAAGTGATGAACAATCAACGTCGGGCGATCTACGCCGAACGCCGCCGGGTGCTAGAAGGTCAAGACTTAAAAGAACAGGTGATTAAGTATGCTGAAAAAACGATGGATGACATCGTGGATGCATACATTAACCCCGAACTACCTTCGGAAGAATGGAAGTTACCGGAAATGGTCGGTAAGGTGAAAGAATTTGTCTATCTACTTAGCGATTTAGAACCCGAGCAACTCGAAGACTTGTCAATGGCTGAAATTAAAATGTTCTTACAAGAACAAGTCCGAATTGCTTACGACATTAAAGAAGCCCAAATCGAGCAAGTTAGCGCCGGATTGATGCGTCAAGCAGAACGGTTCTTTATCTTGCAGCAAATCGATACCTTGTGGCGGGAACACTTGCAAGCAATGGATGCTTTGCGGGAGTCAGTGGGACTGCGCGGTTACGGTCAACAAGACCCCTTAATTGAATACAAGAGCGAAGGATACGAAATGTTCCTAGAAATGATGATTGCGATTCGTCGCAACGTCGTCTACTCGCTGTTCCAGTTCCAACCTCAAATTCAAGCGCCGGTGCAAGCAACATCGGAAGTTGGGTAATGGGTAATTGGTAATGGGTAATTGTCCCTGCACGGAGTAATTCCGATGCAACCGGAATTGATATTACCCATTACCAAAATCCTTGCATCCACCCATGCAAAATCTAAAATTACCAATCATACCAAATCCGGGTTAACTACCCCCGTTATTTATAAAGACCGCGCAGGCGGTCTTTGTTTGTGTAGCCGCGACTTTAGTCGTTTGGCATAAAGGGGGTAATCAAAGCCGATTTAGTATCATATCATGTCGGGTTGATTACCCATAATTAGAAGCCGGTACACGGCACGAAAAACGTTATCTGTTTCTCCGATAAATCTATGATGCCGAGTCCCTACGCAACGAATCTGTGAGGTTTTGTTATTATGGGCAATTCAACGGACATCATATTAACACAAGTTTCCACTTACAAATATTTTCGGTTTGATCCCCCCTAACCCCCCTTAAAAAGGGGGGAACCGGATTCTTAGTCCCCCTGGTTAAGGGGGATTTAGGGGGATCTAATTAAAAAGGGGGGAACCGGATTCTTAGTCCCCCT